>WNGH01000080.1_pt1 | contig 68204 bp, 75 predicted proteins | sample 5400631 | NCBI WGS metagenome assembly WNGH01 (sample SAMN13153373, study PRJNA577476) | soil metagenome | isolation source: 115 cm soil or saprolite under Garry oak tree replicate 1 | place: USA:California | collected 2016-06-15
CCTACCGCGGGAGCGACACGTGCGCGTCTTCCGTTGCCGCTCTCTGGGGGCCTGCTGGGCCCGAACGCACTGGTCAGGACCACCCCACTGGGCTCACGCGGGGGTTACATCACCCACGGGAACCTGAGGAGTCCCCGATAAGGGGAGTAGTAGTGGCGTTCTGCGTTCGGGGTCAGCGAAGAGAAGCATTGCAGGTATGTCCCCACATCTCCTGAGGGGAAGGGTGTCTGCACTCTAGGCGGGATGAAGTGTCCACATACGTCGACTGAACCGGCCCCAGGGACGATTTCGCTTGGGAACTCGTGGCTGACCACGAAGCGATGTTGCCGCGTGAGGTAGACGTACAGGTTCTGGCCCGGATAGGTGGACGTCCCCCGGTCAGCGATCCAGGTCGTGCGCAGGCGGTACAGCTGAACCGCGTCGTCCGTCAGATACTGATTGACCGAGAGATGGAGCCCTCGAGTGACAGGGATGATGTAGCCGAGGTTGGCGATCGGGGCGGCCACCTCGACGCCTGGGGTGCGGAGAATCCGGTGCCACTGGGCGAGAGTGATCCCCCCGAAGATCCCGCTCAGGTAGTTGTCCCTTACGAGCCCCTGTGACCGTTCGAGGGGGCTGAACGAGTCCGGCGGCCTGACCAGGATGTCATAGGCGGTCTTCCAGTTCCTGGCAATGGTCCCGCGAACCTGAAGCTCGCTAGTCTTCACCGCCGCCGTCAACAGCGTGAAGCTGACCGCCGCCACGAGGATGCCGAGGGCCAGGGTGGCCGTCCGGCTGGGCCGGTGCCGGAGCTGGCTCCACACGAACCTCGTCACCGGCGCCTCGCTCTTCGGGCGACGTACACTCCTGGCAGTTCCGGCTGCATGGCGGCCATGTGCATTGTCGCAATGTAGTACGGTTGCTGCAGTTCCGCGAGTTTGCGCCTCGCGCGAGGAGGAACGAGTGCCGATCCACCACGCCGTGCTGGGGCTCCTGGCGGAGGGGTCCAGCTACGGGTACGAGCTGAAGGCGAGCTTCGAGGAGGCCATCGGCCCACAGTGGGGGGAGCTCAACATCGGGCACCTGTACCAGGTGCTCGACCGGCTGGTGCGGGACGGCCTGGTCACCCGGCGCGACGTCCCCCAGCGGAACCGGCCGGACAGGGTGGTGTACCGGCTCACGAAGGCCGGCCGCGAGGAGCTCGACCGCTGGCTGGCCGAACCGCTCGCCAGGCAGAGCGGTTACCGGGACGACTTCTTCCTCAAGCTGTTCGTGGCCTCACGCCTCGGCGAGCCGCGGCTGCGGGAGGTCATCCGCACACAGCGCGATGCCTACATGGGCGAGCTGGCCGCCCTCGCCGAGCTCCGGGCCGCCCACGACGACGATCCGCTGGTCACGCTGCTCATCGAGGCGGCGACATTGCACACGCGGGCTCGGATCCAGCTCGCAGACCTCGCAGATGAGCAGGCCGAGCAGCTAACGGAAGCAGCCGCGGCCAGAGAGGAGGAACGCGAGTCGGAAGAGCGAGCCAATGCGCCCGAGCGCGCAGCGCCGTAGGCGCAGTTGCTCAGTTACAGGGCCTTCCGGTGGCCGGCCGACGGCGCTACTCCACCGCCACCAGCACGTCGTTGCGCTCTGTCGTCAATTCCTCGACGACCTCGGCTCGCGTCGCCTTCTTGCCCACCAGAGTCCGTCGACCCTTGGGTGCGATGTCCACGAGGAACTCGATGCCAAGGGCATCCGAGATCCGGCCGAGAGTCTCCCAGGTCGGGTTCCTCTCTCCCGCCTCGAGGCGGGCCACGGCGGGCTGCCTCATTCCGAGGACCTTCGCCAGTGCAGTCTGGGAGAGGCCCTGGGCGGCCCGGTATGCCACGAGCCGGAGGGCAACCGCGCGGGCCAGTGCGGTCCTCTCCCACCTGTGGCGAAACGCGGGATCCTCGAGATGCTCCGCCAGGACCTCCTTCCCTGTCTTCAGCTCGGACAGCTTCATCGTTGCGTGCCCCTTTCGTCGGCTTCCAACGAGTCCAATCGCTGGCCGGCCCGGCGAACGGCTCGGTTGAATCCGCGCCGGTCAACGTTCGCTTCTGGGCCGATCCCCCCGATCACCATCGCATCTCCGATCTGCCGGTAGAGGGCTCGCCATGGGCTCCGCCCGCCCCTTGGCCGCAATTCCCGGAGGCTAACGGCGCCTCGGACGTCGCTCTGGTGCGGGAACGGAAGACGTGCTCCCATCGCCTCGAGCTTCTCCCTTGCATGATCTATCGCTACCCGCTCCTCTTCCGGTAACGCGGCCAGTTCTGCCTCGGCGTCCGAATGGAACAGGACCTCCACGCCTCGGACTATAACACGGCTGTTATAGGCGGTGGCGAGGTGCAGCTGCTCCCTACGGACAGCCGTTGCGAAACAGCGGTCCGGCGAACGAAGCGAGAAGCTCCTTGGTGTCGCTGGTCGAGTTGACGACGAGCTGATCGCCGTGCAGCGTCAGGACAGTCGTGTGGACCTGCCAGGGCTCCGTGATGCGGCCGATCGACTCCGCGTGGATCGACACGAGCTCGCGAGTGCCGTCGGCGTTGACCCGGCATTCGACCGGGCTCTGACCACCGGAGTCGAAGCCTCCACCGATCATGGCCGGACCGGGCGGTACTCCTAGCGGGTCGCCGGGCTCGGCGATCACGAGCGGGTGGAAACCGCCGGGCTCCACCCGGAAAAACTCCATGAAGGCGACGGCGGCTCCGGGGCCAACGTCGATCGCGAGCTCGTCCCGGCCGTCGCCGTCCAGGTCGGTGGCCTCGAACACGTAGGCGCAGGAGCCCCCGCTGCACTCGGTTGTGGGGAAGCGTTGCTCCAGCGTCTGCCCCGATCCGAACCTGACCACCAGCTCCTGGGACTGGAAGTGCGCTGCCACCGCCACACGGTCGGCGCAGGAGACGTGGCCCCAGTCGATGACGACGAACTCGGCTTGGTCCGGCGCCCCGTCGTCGTCGAAGTCACCGGACGTGCGTGCCCAGACGCAGCGCGTCACCGCCGGCGCCGGCGACTGGGCCACGGTCGGCGGTGGCGTGCTGAGGAGTGAGGACCACGCTGGGTCCCCGTCGAACACGGAGTCGTGGGTCAGTTGCACGAGCCCTGAGCCATTGGCGCTGACCAGGTACAGATCGGACGATGTCGCGTCCCCCGCAGCGAACACGATCCGCGACCCGTCCGGGGACCACGCGGGCACCGTGAAGTTGGAGGCGGTGCGCCTCGCCCCCGGGAGATGGTCGACATCTGCGACGCGTCGAAGCCCGTTCCCGTCAGTGTTGATCGCGTAGATGGAGCCCGTGTCCTCGTTCACAAAGGCGAGCTGGGTGCCGTCGGGCGACCACCTCGGCCAGCCCACGTTGTCGGGACCGATCTGCCGCACCCCGGACCCGTCGGCGTTCATCACGTAAAGGCGAGTAGGCGACGGCGGCCCGGAGGGCCCTTCTGAGTACCCCATGAATGCGATCTGAGTGCCGTCGGGCGACCAGGCGGGTGTGTACTCGCGGAGCGGATCATCGGTCAGCCTCGTCACGTGCGTGCCGTCCGGGTCCATCGCGTAGATGTCGGCGTTGCCGGGCACCTCTCGGGAGAACGCGATCTTCGTGCCGTCGGGGGACCAGGCGGGACTCGAGCTGGCCCCGTCGGTGGTGAGCCTAGTGATGGCGGTGCCGTCGGCGTGCATCGTGTAGATGTCCTCGGTGCCGTCCCCGCGGACGAAGGCGATCTCCGACCCATCCGGGGACCAGGCCGGCCCGGCGTCTCCGGACTCGTACGTGAGCCTGGTCAGCCCGGTGCCGTCAGGGTTCATCGCGTAGATGCCACCCTCCGGCCCGCCCCGCGAGAACGCGATGGTCCCTTCGGGTGCGATACCGGCAGGGCGATGGGCGGGGCGAGCGATCGTCAGGAGCCCGACCACGAGACCTACGGCGAGCAGCAACCCCAGCGCGCCCGCGCCCACCCGCCGGTTCCGCCGACGGCGCCGAATGAGACGGAGCGTCTTCTCCAGCCCATCCGCAGAGAGCCGGAGCCGTTCCACCTCCCGCCTGGCGCGTTCCCGCAAGTCATTCATGGTCTTCGTCGCCCTCGCCAAAGTGCTCCCGCAGGGCGGCTCGTGCTCGGTGGAGGCGGCTACGAACGGACGGCGCACGAATGCCCAGGAGACGGCCCGCCTCCTCCGCTGGGAGGCCGAGCCACTCCACCAGCACGAACGCTTCGCGCTGGTCCACCGGCAGTGATGCCAGCGCCGCCACGAGCTCGGCCCGAGTCTCCGCTCGCGGCTGATCGTCGCGTCGCGGTGCCATTGAAACGAGTCGCCTGGCCCGAACCGCGAGATGCCGAAGACGGTTGCGATTGAGGTTCATCGCGGCGCGGTACACGTAGCCTCCCGGCCTGTCCATGACCCTGCCCGGTCCCAACGCTCGAACGTTCGGGCCATCGCTTCCTGTGCCAATTCCTCCGCCTCCCCCAGGTTGGCCGTGAGCAGGTAGAGCGATCGGACCAGGCCCGGGTATTCGTCCCGGAAGAAGTCCATGAACTCGAGGCCAGCCTCGCTCTTCCCCACGCACGCCAGTCTTGCCGCTTCGGCCACCACAGGAGCTAACACTTCAGCCCGCCTCCGCGTTGCAGCGCCTGGGTTTCGAGGTCCTACGATGCTGGGGATGGACGCACGAGGGTTCCTGGACCGGCTGGCCGCGGACACGGACGTGTCCGGTTCGCTCGTCCATGTGGAACTGCTGCCCGCGCGGGGAGCGAAGCTGGAGCCGTTCGGTGACGTCCCGGACGTCGTGCGCGACCGGCTGGCGCTGCTGGGGATCGAGGGGCTGTACCCGCACCAGCGGCGGGCGCTCGACCTGCTCTCCGAGGGCGGGAACGTGATCGTGGCGACGGGGACCGCCTCGGGCAAGACACTCGTGTACAACCTGGCCTTCGCCGTCCGGGCCGTGGCCGACCCCAAGGCCACCGCGCTGTACCTGTTCCCGACCAAGGCCCTGGCCCGGGACCAGCTGCGGCAGGTGCGGGCCCTGAAGCTCCCGCAGATCCGGGCGGCGGTGTACGACGGCGACACGCCCTCGGCGGAGCGGCCCCTGATCCGGCGGAACGCGAACCTGGTGCTGTCGAACCCGGACATGCTGCACGCCAGCGTGCTGCCCGACCACGCGCGGTGGGCCGACTTCTTCCCGCGGGTGGCCTATGTCGTCGTGGACGAGGCCCACGTGGCCCGCGGCGTATTCGGGTCCCACGTGGCCATGGTGCTGCGGCGTCTTCGGCGCCTGGTGGCCCGCTACGGCGGCGACCCCAGGTTCGTCCTGGCCTCGGCCACCATCGGGAACCCGGCCGAGCTGGCCGAGCGCCTGGTCGGCCTGCCCTTCGAGGAAGTGACCGACGACGTCTCGCCGCGCGGGGAGAAGCTGTTCGCCCTGTGGAACCCGCCGATCGTGGACGAGGAATCGGGGGCCCGGCGGGGCGCGGTTTCCGAGTCGGCGTGGCTGCTGGGGCGGCTGGCCGAGTGGGGGGTGCGGACCATCGCGTTCGCCCGATCGCGCAGGGCCGCCGAGCTGCTGGCGGAGTTCGCCCGGCGCGAGGTGCCGGGCGGGCTGCGACCGAAGATCAAGGCGTACCGGGCCGGCTACCTTCCCGAGGAGCGGCGCCGCCTGGAGCGGGCTCTGGCCGAAGGAGAGCTGGTGGCGGTGGCGGCCACCACGGCGCTGGAGCTGGGGATCGACGTGGGGTCGCTGGACGCCGCCATCCTGGCCGGCTACCCGGGAACCCGCGCCTCGATGTGGCAGCAGGCGGGCCGGGCCGGGCGGCGCGAGGAGGGCTCGCTGGCGGTGCTGGTGGCCCAGGACGACCCCCTCGACCAGTACCTGGTGGCGCACCCGGCGGACCTGTTCGAACGGCCCCCCGAGGCCGCCGTCATCGACCCCACCAACCCCTACGTCCTGGAGCCTCACCTGGCCTGCGCGGCCCGGGAGCAGCCCCTGGCGGAGGAGGAGCTGGCCTTCTTCGGCCCGGCCGCCGACCGCGCCGCCGAGCGCCTGGAGGAACGGGGCGAGCTGGTCCGCCGCCGAGGCGTGCTGCACCATCGGGGCCAGCAGTCGCCCCACCGCCGCGTCGACATCCGCTCGGCCGGCGGCGGGCAGGTCGCCATCGTCCTGGAGGACACCGGCGAGATCATCGGGACCGCCGACGAGAGCCGCGCACACTTCACCATCCACACCGGGGCCATCTACCTGCACCAGGGAGAGCAGCTCGAGGTGTCGCTGCTGGACCTGGAGGGCGGCGTGGCCCTGGTGAAGCCGAGCGACGCCGACTACTACACGCAGTCCCGGGACGTCACGGACATCCGGGTGCTGCGGGTGCTCGACGAGGACGCGCTGGGCGAGACACCCATGCTCTTCGGCGACGTGTCCGTGACCCGGCAGGTCACCGGGTTCGTCCGCAAGCTCCACGTGACCGGCGAGATCGTCGACGAGCAGCCCCTGGCCCTCCCGCCGCAGACGCTGGTCACGAAGTCGGTGTGGTGGGCCGTCCCGGACCGGGTCATCGCCCGGGCCGGAGTCCGCCAAGCCGATCTCCCCGGCGCGGCGCACGCGGCCGAGCACGCCGCCATCGGCCTGCTGCCGCTCATCGCGGTGTGCGACCGGTGGGACGTGGGGGGCGTCTCGACACCCTTCCACCCCGACACGGGCGGCTGCGCGATCTTCATCTACGACGGCTACCCGGGGGGCGCCGGGATCGTGGAGCGCGGGTTCCTGGCGGGTCGCCGGCTCCTGCAGGCCACGCTGGAAACGGTCCGGGACTGCCCGTGCGCGCGAGGCTGTCCCTCGTGCGTCCAGTCGCCGAAGTGCGGCAACGGCAACGAGCCCCTGGACAAGGCCGGCGCCGTGGCGCTGCTCGCCGCGATCCTGGGCGGGGCGTGGGGATGAGCCCGCGCTCGGAGGGTCCGGTCTACGTCGCGGTGTGCGGCCCGGGCACCGCGTCGCCGGAAGAGGAGGCCTGGGCGTACGAGGTGGGTCGGCTGCTGGCGCGGGAGGGAGCGGTGGTGCTGTGCGGCGGCATGACCGGGGTGATGGACGCGGTGGCCCGGGGCGCGGCGGGCGAGGGCGGGGTGAGCATCGGCATCCTTCCCACCGCGGACCGCTCCGGCGCCAGCCCGCACCTGACGTACTCCCTCCCCACGGGGATGCACGAGACGCGGAACGCGCTCCTGGTTCGAGCCGCCGACGTGGTGATCGCCATCTCCGGGGAGTTCGGCACCCTCTCCGAGATCGCCTTCGCCCTCAAGCTCGGCGTGCCCGTGGTGGGCCTGTCCACCTGGGAGCTGCACCGGGGCGACCAGGCCGTCCGGGCCTATGCCACGGTTGCAACGCCCGCCGAAGCGGTCGCCGAGGCCCTGCGGCTCTCGGGCCGCCGCTCCGGCTGAAGCGCGAGCCGAAAGGAAGCCCGTTTCGTCCCGATCGGGATCGGGTACATCGGCCTTCGTGCCGGAACGCGCTCCCTCGTTGACCCCAGTGGCCGGGGCCATGGCCATCGCCGCGTCGGTGGTGGCGTTCGCCATGGCGGCTGGTGGCGAGGCGCCCCTGGACCCCCTGACCTGGATCACGGTCCTGCTCGGGGCCGGGGGCGGCGTGGCGGCGATCCTCCGGCCCGGCCGCATGTGGGCCCTGGCCACGGCCGACGCGCTGGTGGCGACTGCGGTGGTCGCGTCGATGTTCGGCCTGGGGCTCTACGAGATGGCCCCGCTGGTCCTGCTGGGCGCGGCCACGATCCGGACGCCACACCGCCGGCCCGCTCCGGCGGCCACGTTCGAGCGTCCGCAGGCGGTGGCCGAACCGTACCGGCGCACCGCCTGACCCCGCTCGGGGCTCGTTTCGCTTCCGCCAGACGGGGAACGCTGTTGGGCAACACCCGCGACCTTGGGGAGGGAACCCATGATCGGCATCGTCGTGATCCTTCTGGGCCTGGCCGCGGCCGGCGTCCTCGCGGACGCGGCCGTGGAGAACGCCTCGCCGGCGACGGCGCACGCCCTGGCGCTGTTCGGCCAGACGGTGCACCCGTCGACCATCCAGCTGGCCGTGGGCGGCGCCATCCTCGGAGCCCTCGCCGTGACCCTCGTCGGCGCCGGCGTGGCCCTGCTCCGGGCCCGGCGGAGGCGCCACCACGCTCCGGCGCTGGACCAGCGCGAGCTGGAGCGACGGGTCGAGCAGCTGGCCGCGCGCTCCCGGCTGCTGGAGTCGCAGAACGCCTCGCTGAACCAGGAGAACGCGGCCCTGCGCCAGTGGGCCGAAGAGCTCGAAGGAGGGCCGCCGCCCCACCATGCCGAGGAGTTCGCTCCACCGGCCAGGCAGGTATCGAAGACCGCGCTGATCCTGGTCCCGCCTCCTCCGGCGTCTCCAGACGAGGAGGCCCCACATCAACGGGCGACCGGCGAGATGAGCTCCTAGCGCTAGCTCGCTCTGCCCAGCACCCGCCCCGCCATCGAAAACACCGCCCGGCGCTCGCCGGGCTTCAGTCCAATGGCCACCAGGACCACGCCGTACACGAGGGTTCCCACCAGAATCGAACCGCCCAGGTCGATCAGCCATTTCGGCCCGGCCAGCGCGACGTGGGCGGCCCACATGGCCACCCCCCCCGCCACGATCGCCGGCACCAGCCGCAGGAAGTGCCGGTCGAACGGCCAGATCTTCACGAAGTGGTGCACCAGCAGCAGCCGGGCCACCGCGGACGCCGTCAGGGTGACCGCCTCGGCGATGGCGGCGCCGCGCATCCCCATCGAGGGTGCCAGCCACACCGCCACGCCCACCGCCAGCACGAACGACAGCGCGTACACCAGCAGGTCCCAGCCGGTCCGCCCCACCATGATCAGGATGAACCCCACCGTCCCCACCACCACCGGCACGATCAGCCCGATGATCAGGATCTCCAGGGCCGACTTCCCGGCCACGAAGTCCGGGCCGTACACCCGCATGATCGTCCCCGGCAGGATGGCCAGGGCCAGCAGGATGGGCATGGTGGTGGCCAGGCCCCACCGGGTCACGTTCTTGTACAGCCGGTTGAGCTTCTCGTGCTCGCCCCGGTGGTGCAGGTCCGCCACGAACGGGCTGAACACCAGGGACAGCGAGGTCAGGAACAGCAGCAGCGACTGGCCGGTGCGCACCGTGGCCCCGTAGATGCCGACCTGGTGGGACCCCCGGTAGTTCGCCAGCACGAACAGGTCGGTCCAGAACAGCATCTGCGAGAACAGCGTGGCCGGCGCGCGCAACAGGCCGAAGCGCATGAGCGCCCCGGTGTGCTCCTCGGGGATCCCGCCGCCGTCGGTGCGGGCGTCGAAGCCGCGGGTCTCGCGCTCCCACGCCCACCAGGCGAAAAAGCATGCTGCGGCCCAGGACAGCGCGTAGGCCAGCGTGGTGATCCCGGCGTTCTTGGCCACGACCCAGCCGGCGACGGCGATGAGGATCCACCCCACGGGCTGGCCGATCCAGAAGATGTACAGGGTGTGCCGCATGATCTTGAGCCCACGGGTCCCGCCCAGGTAGGCCCAGGTCACCGCGGCGAAGGGGATGGCCAGCGCGGCCGCCCAGAACGCCCGCGTCCCCTGGTGGTGCAGCCGGGGGGACACGAACACCCGGGCCAGCCACCCAGCCGCCAGAAACACGGCCACGCCCAGGACCAGCGAGACGACGGTGGCGATCAAGGCGGACTTGCGCACCAGCGGGCGGACCCTGCCGAGCTCCCCCCGCCCCACCAGGATCGCCACCAGCCGCACGTTCGCCACGTCCATCCCGAACCGGGTGGCGGTGGAGGCGATGAACGCGAACTGCGTGGCCACGGTGACCACGCCGAAGATGGACGCGCCGAGCGACCGGGTCATGACCACCTGGGTGGCGAACGTGGCCACCACGCCGGCCCCCAGGCCGATGACGTTCTGGCCAGCCCCGCCCAGGATGTCGCGCTGGTCGGCGAACTGGCCCCGGGGGAGCACGGACTCCAGCGCGGAGCGGAACCCGCCCCGCCGCTTCACGGACCGCTCCCCCACTCTCGCCACGCTATTCGAGATAGCCCAGGCCGCGAAGGTGCTCCTCCATCTCCTCGGCCTCCTGGTCGCCCACGGCCCGGCCTTCCTCCTGGGCCTCCGCCACCGACGACGCTCCCGCCCGCACGGCGGCCTCCGCCCCCAGCACTGACGTCAGCACCCGACCGGAGTGCGCCACCGACGCCGGGGCGTCCAGCGCGGCCAGCACGGTCGGCGCCACGTCGACCAGGTTCGGGGGCGAGTCGGCGAACGCCCCGGCGGCCACGTTCGGCCCCGCCGCCACGATCACCCCTTCGATGCGATGGTCGCCCGACACCCAGTCTGCCCGCTCCACCATGGACTTGGCGTGGGTCAGGCTGTACAGCTCGGCGGGCTCGAACAGCAGGTCGGGCGCCCGGTCCAGGAACTTTCCCTTGAACACTTCCTCGCGCCGCCACACCCGCTTCACCGGCGACCGCCCGGTGGCGGGGTCCCGGAACGACGAGACCGCGCCGGCCAGCTCGTCCCGGACCCGCTCTAAGTCCTCCGCCGGCACGATCCCGTCCACCTCACGGCCGGCCAGGTTCACCGACACGCCCTCACCGGTGGAGCGGATCGAGGTGTACGCGCGGGTCCGGGCCCAGTTCACCGGCTGGGGCAGCGACACCTTCCCGTGCAGGCCCAGCATGTCGTAGGCCTTCCTCGCCACCTTCCGGGCCCACCCCCACTGCATGGGCCCGAGCACGGCCTGCGAGGCGGAGAACTGGAGGAACCCCAGGTGGCGGAGGAGGTGGTCCATGTGCACGGCCCGGGTGCAGGACTGGAACCCGTGGTCCGAGATGAACAGCACCAGGTCATCCTCCCGGGTCCGCGACAGCAGCGACCCCAGCGAGTCGTCGAGCATCCGGTACACGTCCCGGACCCGCTCGGCCAACTTCTCCTTCGAGCGCGTCGCGTAGTCCGGATGGTCCGGCGACAGGTACTCGGACAGGCAGTGCTGGACCCGGTCCGTGGCGAAGAACACGAAGCACCCCAGGTCCCAGTCCGAGTCCGCCAGGCGCTCCATGGCCTTGATCCGGGCCCGGGCCACCTCGTTCACCTCGTCCAGGAACGCGTCCGGCCGGTTCCGGTACGTGGTCCAGGACATCCCGTTGATCGGCCACGGCGTCCCGGCCTTCTCCAGCTCGTCGGCCAGCGTCGAGGGGTACGTGAACGCCCGCCCCTTGGGCAACACGCCACCCGCGATCAGGCGGCCCTTGATCTCCGGCGGCGGGAAGGTCAGCGGCACGTTCACCATGAGGACCTCCCGGCCGGCCGCCGAGAGGTCGGGCAGGAACGTGCGCTCCTTGATCGACTTGTAGGTCACCGGGTACTGCTTGTGCGTCCCCGGCACGCTCTCCAGGATGTCGTAGACGCCGTGGTCGGCGGGATCAACGCCGGTGAGGAAGGACGGCCAGGCCGCCCAGGAGTGGGTGGGGATGGTCGAGCGCAGGACTCCCTTCGCCCCCCGGTCGATGAGCGCCGCCAGGTTCGGCAGCGCGCCCTGCTCCAGGAGCGGGTCGAGGATCCTCCAGTCGGCGCCATCCCACCCCACGAGAAGGACTCGAGGCATGTTCGTCTCTCCAGGTGTCGGTGGGCGCCCGCGGGCCGTCACCGCTCCCGCGGGCCCGCCCAGTGTAGGAAACGGTGCGAGGACCCACCAATCCCCCGACTCGACGGCTGTACGGTCCCGGCATACAATCCGCCCCGCGATTCGCGGGAGGAGCGTCGACCGTGACCATCTGTCCCGTCTGCCAGTCGGCCCGCACCCTGATCCGCGTCGATCGACGCCGCCTGGCGAGGTGTCTGCAGTGCGGGGCCGGATGGGTACAGGAGGGCGCCTGGCAGCACTCGATCACCCGCCCCTCGGACCGGGAGCGGGCAGTGGTTGGCTCGCTGGAGCTGGCGGATGTCGTTCCGGCCGAGGATCTCGCGCCGACGGCCGCCGATCAGCGGGCCGTGCACACGCCGTAGGCCGCCCTCCCCTGAGCCGTCGCCCCGGGGTGCCCAGCCCGCTCGGAGGCGAATCGATCCCGCCCGGTTGACGTTCCCCTCCGAATCCCTGTATATATCGAGTCGATATATGGACCCGATATATCGGGTCGATCTATTCGGAAGGGACGAACGTGCTCGAACTCGCCATTCTCGGCCTGCTCAAGGAGCGGTCGATGCATGGATACCAGCTCTCGAAGCGCCTCGCGGACACGCTGGGGGGCTTCTGGAAGGTGTCCTACGGCTCGCTGTACCCGACCCTCCGGCGCCTGGAGCGGGAGGGTGCCGTGGAGCCCGTGTTCGCCAAGGAGGAGGTCGGGAGGCGCAAGAACGTCTACCGCATCACCGAGAAGGGTGAGGCGCTGTTCTACGACCTGCTCCAGGAGGCCGGACAGGAGTCCTGGGAGGACAACCGGTTCCGGGTCCGCCTGGCGTTCTTCAAGTACCTGAAGCCGGACACCCGGCTGCGCCTGCTGGAGAAGCGGCGAGCCTACCTGGAGGACCGGCTGTCGTCGTTCCGCGCGTCGCTGTCGAAGACCCGCGAGCGCATCGACGCGTACACGGAGTCCCTGATGAAGCACGGCGCCGACGCCACCGAGCAGGACATCGCGTGGCTGGACGGACTGATCAAGAGCGAGCGCCGGAAGGTGCAGGCAGGCGGGACGGCGAAGGAGGGGGGCCGGCGCCGGACCAGCTCGAGTTTCCCCACGAAGGAGCGTGCAACGTGAAGAAGATCCGTCTGGCCATCGTCGGGGTGGGCAACTGCTCCGCCGCCCTCGTGCAGGGCCTGGAGTACTACAGGGGCGCCCCGCGCGGTGCCGACGTCCCGGGCCTCATGCACGTGACCCTGGGCGACTACCACGTGTCGGACGTGGAGGTGGCCGCGGCCTTCGACGTGGACGCGAAGAAGGTGGGCAAGGACGTCTCGGAGGCCATCTTCTCCGAGCCGAACAACACCGTCCGGTTCGCGGACGTGCCGCCGCTCGGCGTGGAGGTGCTCCGCGGGCCGACCCTCGACGGACTCGGCAAGTACTACCGGGAGGTGGTCGAGGAATCCGACAGCGCACCGGTCGACGTGGTCGCCGCCATGCGCGAGGCGGGTGTCGACGTCGTGGTCAGCTACCTGCCCGTCGGCAGCGAGCAGGCTACGCGGTTCTACGCGCAGGCCGCCATCGACGCGGGCGCCGCGTTCGTGAACTGCATTCCGGTGTTCATCGCCTCCGACCGGGAGTGGGCCAAGAAGTTCGCCGACGCGGGCCTCCCCATCGTGGGCGACGACATCAAGAGCCAGGTCGGCGCGACCATCATCCACCGGGTCCTGGCCAAGCTGTTCGAGGACCGCGGGGTGCCCGTCGAGCACACCTCGCAGCTCAACTTCGGCGGCAACATGGACTTCCTGAACATGCTGGAACGGGAGCGCCTGGTCTCGAAGAAGATCTCCAAGACCCAGTCCGTGACCTCGCAGATCGGCCGGGACATCGGCAAGGACAACATCCACATCGGGCCGTCCGACCACGTGCCGTGGCTGGCCGACCGGAAGTGGGCGCACATCCGGATCGAGGGGCGCGAGTTCGGCGACGTGCCCGTGACGGTGGAGCTGAAGCTCGAGGTATGGGACAGCCCGAACTCCGCCGGCATCGTGATCGACGCCGTCCGGTGCGCGCGGGTGGCCCTGGACCGGGGCGTGTCCGGCCCGCTCATCGGCCCCTCCGCCTACTTCATGAAGTCGCCGCCGGTGCAGTTCTCCGACGACGCCGCGCGAGAGATGGTCGAGGAGTTCATCCTCGGCAACGGCGCGTCCAAGGCTGCCGACTGGAGCCAGTTCTTCGACGTCCAGCCCGCCTAGCGCCGGACTTCGGTCAGGCCCGGGACGTCAAGGATCCCTCCGGGGAAGGGCCCCGGCGCGGTGGGCGAACTCGATCATCTCCTCGAGCCAGGCCAGGCGCTGCGCCGGCGTCGCCGCCAGGCCCAGCGTTCGCTGCTCCCGGCGATGCTCCTCCCAGCTCGCCTTCCACCGGTCGGTGCGGTCGTCCACCTCAGCCTCCCTGCTCCTTCCGACGCTCCATGATCGCCTGGAGCGCCTCGATGTCCAGCCGGTCCTCGGGACGTCCGGCCAGACCCTTGAGCGCGATGAGGTCCGGGATCGATGCGATCCGGGCGGTGATGCCCCCGAGGTCCACGAGCTCGGACCGGCTCCACAGCTCCTGGAAGTCGATCGGGTTGTGGACGAACAGGTCCACCGACCGAAGCGGATTCCCTGGGTCCCACATCGAGAAAACCTGCATGCCCTGCTCGGCTATCCACCGCTCCCGGGCTTCTCGTTCTGCGAACGCGGCGGGATCCACGGGCGCTCTCGGGCGAAAGCCCAGCTCGACCAGCGTGTCGATGGCCTTGCTCGCTTCCGGCGGCGACAGATCGACGGCCAGATCGAGGTCGGCGGTCAGGCGAGCATGTCCGTGCAGGACCACGGCGACGCCCCCCACGACCACATAGCGGACGCGGTTTCGATGCAGTGCCTCGAAGATGGGCTCGAAGAGCGGCACGGCGCGACTATAGAGCGCCGATCGAGACGGAAGGCGGGAGCGCCATGAAGGGGGCCGGCGAGCGGGCACGGGAGGCGCTTGCCTCGCCGGACTTCCGGAGGCTGTTCGCCGCCCGCATCGCCAGCCAGTTCGGGGACGGGCTGTTCCAGGCCGTCATCGTGGCCTCCGTCATCTTCGCGCCGGAGAAGCAGAACACCACCGTCGGCTTCGCCAGGGCCACGGCGGTGCTGATCGTTCCCTACTCCGTGCTGGGGCCGTTCGCCGGCGTGTTCATCGACCGGTGGCGGCGCCGGCGGATCCTGGTAGCGACGCCGTTCGTTCGCGCTGCCGCGGCGCTCCTGCTGCTCCCCGGCGCCGACGCCGCCGTGCCGTTCTATGCGGGAGCGCTCGTCGCCCTGTCCGCGAACCGGTTCTTCCTGGTCACGGCGGGCACCGTCACTCCCAAGCTGGTGACGTTCGAGGACCTGCTGATGGCGAACTCGCTGAACAGCGTGGGGGGGACGCTGTCGACGATCGTGGGCGTGGCCGTGGGAGGCGCGCTGGCCGACGCCGTCGGCTCACCAGCCACCATCCTGCTCACGGTCTCGCTGTGGTTGGTGGCCGCCCTGATCGCCTCCACTATCCGGACCAACCTGACGGCGCCCCACCGGCCCGAGGCGGCCCTGCACCGGGAGCTGGCTCGGGTCACCCGGGAACTGGGGGACGGGGCCCGTCGCCTCCGGCGAACGCCCCGGGCCCTCGGCCCCATCACCTCCTACACCGTGGACCAGTTCCTCCAGGGGCTGATCCTGGTGATCTCGCTGGTCGTGTTCAGGGACCGGTTCAGGGAGGGGGTGGGCTCGTTCTCGTTCCTGGTGGGGGCGTCCGCGGTGGGCGGCTTCGCCGGCATGGCCACTGTGGGGTGGCTGGAGTCGCGCATGCAGAAGCCGACCATGGTGGCGGTGGCGTTCCTCGCGTCCGGGATACCCCTGCTGGCACTATCCGGGTTCATCACGGGAGTCACCGTGCTGGTGGCGAGCTTCTTCCTGGGCCTGGGGTTCGCCTGGAAGAAGATCCCGATCGACACCATGGTCCAGCAGGCCATCCCGGACGCCTACCGTGGGCGGGTGTTCGCCGTTTACGACGTGGCCCAGAACATGGCCCGCGTGGTCGCGGCGCTCATCGCCATCGCGGTGGTGCGGAACGCGACCGTCGGCGTCGACATCGCCGTAGCCGGGGCGCTGATGGTGGCGTACGCGCCGGTGCTCCCGCGATGGGTCCGGCGGAGCACGTCGCTGGAGGTCCGCTCCTACGCGGGCGCCCGCGCCGACGAGCAGCCGCGGTCGGTGGTCATGGCGGGCGTCGAGGAGCCCGTGGAGGTCGAGCGGTCGTGGCGCGAGGAGCGGGCCGGGGCGCGGCTGCTGTGCTTCCGGCTCCGCCTGCAGGACGGGTCCCGGATCGAGGTGTCCCGGCCAGAGGACGGGGAGGAGTGGCGCCTGGACCGCGAGCTTCCCGCCTGACGGCGCCGGAACCCGCGCTCGGGTCTCCAGGTCTACCCAAACGCTGAACGGTCGTCGGGGGTTCATGGGACGTGGTCCAGCCTGCCAGGCCGCACGCCGACACGGGATCCCGGGCCGGCCGGAGCTTCGAGCAGTTCTTCGAGGCCGAGTACCCCACGCTGGCCCGAGCTCTGCTGCTCCTCACCGGTGATCCGGTCGAGGCCGAGGATCTGGCCCAGGAGGCGCTGGCCCGAGCATTCGAGCGGTGGGCTCGCGTCGGCCAGATGGACTCGCCGGCCGGATACGTCTACCGAACGGCCCTAAACCTGCACCGCAAGCGGCTCCGTCACCTCCGGGTGCGGGCGCGACAGGTCCTGCGGTCGGGCGGGGCCGAGGACCCGGCCGGTGTGGTGGCGTCACGCATGGAGGTGCAGCGGGCCCTGCGGGCCGTGTCCCGTGAGCAGCGCGAGGCGCTGGTCCTCGTGGAATGGCTGGGCCTGGACCCGCAGGAGGCCGGTGCGGTGCTCGGGATAGAAGCGGTGTCGGTGCGAGGCCGGCTGCATCGGGCCAGAGCGGCGTTGCGCGAGCAGCTTGGAGGTGACGAATGAGCGAGACCAGGACGATCCTGGAACGAGGGGTGGCCGGGTTCGAGCCGGTGCCGGACGCGATCGACCGCACGCTCCGCCGGGTCAGGCGGCGCCGCTCAAAGCGGCGGGCGGGTGCGGCAACCGCAGCGCTGGTGGTGACGGCGGCCCTGGTGACGGGGCTGTGGTCAGCGTTCCGGCCGGCCTCGCGGCCCATCCCTCCGGTCCGGCCGCCCGAGGTTGGGCGGATCGGCGGCCAGCGGCCGTTGGCCGTCGGCTTCGGCTTCGTGTGGGCCATCAGCTGCGTCGAGCGGTGTGGGAATGACGAGCGGAACGCCTCCGGCCGGTTGCTCAGGATCGATCCCTCCACCGCGCGCGTGACGGCCGCGGTCCCCGTGGGGCAAGCGCAGGCCGTGGCCGCCGGCGAGGGCGGGGTGTGGGTCATCGACTTCTGGCACGGCACCGTGACCAGGGTGGATCCGGCCACGAGCCGCGTCGTCGCGACCATCCCGCTCCGGCTGCCCTTCCCCGTGTGCCGGTGTCCCGGCGCCCACGACTTCGTGCCGTTCGATCTGACGACCGGTGCGGGGGCAGTGTGGGTCGTCACCGACCGGGGAGCGGTCGCCCGGATCGACCCGGAGACGAATCGGGTGGCGGCCTACATCCGGATCCCCGGGGAGAACGGCGGTGGGATCAGCGTGGCCGGCAATCGCGTATGGGTCGCGACGGACCTCGTCCATGGAGTGTGGGCGATCGACCCCGCCACCAACGACGTGGTGCTGAAAGCACACTTCGTCCACGGCAGCCATCGGGTGGAGGCAGAGAGCCTCGTTGCCTCCGACGGGGCGCCGTGGGCCGGCGGCGCCAACGTCCGGAGGACCGGCGACCCGGCCAGTCCGTGGGCACTCGCCCCGGGGGGAGCTGTGGCTCGCATCGACCCGGCGACCGGCCACCTCACCGCCACGTTCGACTTCGACCACCCGGCGTTCCTGGCCGCCGCGGCGGACCACGCCGTGTGGGTGGCGGCCGGCACCGATCGCTTCTACCGGATCGACACGCGAACCGACGACGTGTCGGGTCCGTTCTCGTTCGGGGGAATGCTGTGGGCCGTCACCGACGGCGCCGGGTGGGTGGTGACGGCGGACGGTGGCATCGAACGCGTCCCCCTGCCGTGACCTCAGAACATGTACGGGCACCACGGGGCGGGGTCCCAGGCGAACATGGCTCCCGCCGTGGCCAGGGCGCCGTCGGTGAGCTCGACCACCCGTCCCGCCGCGGCCAGGGTCCGCAGGGGCACCCCGCCCAGGTAGGCAGCGCCAAGGTCGGCCGCCTGGAGGACCAGGTCGGGCTCCTCGGAGGTCGGCTCGCACGCGGCGACCCCCGGTCCGCCTTCCAGGACGAATCGGCCGTCGTTCCAGGGGCACACGGCGTCGCGGACCTCCAGCACCACTCGGCCGGCGGCCCCGTACATGCGGGCGCCGAGCGCTGCGGGCACGTCGACGACCCGCACCCACATCCCGTCACTTACGCGGAACCCGAGCCGGCGGGGCTCGGCCAGCATGAACAGCAGGGGCTCGTCGGGCGGCCGGTTGCCGGCCATGATCCGTTCGGACAGGTCCACGTCGAAGCAGTACCGCCACAGCGCAGCGTACGCGTCGTCGGTCGCCGCCTCCAGCTCCTCGACCCCCAGCACGTTGGCCGGGGTGCCGTCGGCGGCGTGCGCGTGCTTCACCCCGTAGGCGACGTAGCCGTGGGCGGACCCGCCGGCCTCGTACAGCGCATAGAAGGGGACGAACCCACCCTCCTCCTCCCCGCCCACGTCCTCGGCCAGCCGGTACCGCCACCATGCCTCGGTGCGCTCGATCATGCCGGGCCGTACCGGAAGGACTCGATCGTGGACCGCCGGAAACGCCTGCACCGCCTGGTCCAGGTCCACCAGGCGGACCCGACCCTCAGGGCGGACGGGAGCCGCGAAGGCGGCGTGGTTGCGCTGCACGTCGAACGAGCACGCGAGCGTCGCCGCGCCGAACCCGAACCGGCCGTAGATGCCCGCCTCCGACGCCCACAGCGCCGCGAGCGGCTCGCCCCGCTCGTGGATGTCATCGAGCTGCCGGCCCATCAACGCGGTCATCACGCCGCGCCGGCGGTGGGTCGGAAGGGTGGCCACGGTGGCCACGCCTCCCGTCCTCACGATGGCCCCAGGGACGGTCATCTGGAACGTGGCGACCGCGTTGACCCCCACGATGGCCTTCCCGTCGTACGCCGCCAGGGACCGCTCGTACTCCATGAGCGGACGCACCGCGTCGACGTCGTGCTGCCGGAAGCGCGTGCCGAAGGCCCCGGCGATGGCCCGGATGTACGCATCGAGCTCGTCGGGCGAGAGGGACCGCACCTCGAAGTCCACGGTCACGCCCGACCTCGTCAGTGTGGGAGCTCGGGCCCCGCATCGCGGCGCTTGGTGCCCCGCGTCGGGTACCCGCGGCCGCTCTGGGACCGTTCGCCCTGCCGGAGGAGCTTCCGCAGGCGCCACCGCAGGTAGTAGAAGCTCCCACCCACCATCAGGACCACGGCCAGCACCAGCGACACCACGATGATCAGCGTGACCTTGATCACGGCGCCGAGGATGCCGGCGACGGCGGCGATCAGCAGCAGGAGCAGGACCCACACCATCAGGCCTCCCATCCTACCGGCCGGGACTCGCGCCGGCCGGGCCTCGCGGCTGAGGCTCCCGGGGCGGGGGCCCGAACCCGCCCGGCCCGGCCGGGCGGCCAGTACACGAAGCGGACCCGGCCCGAGATGGCCCGCCGCGAGACGGGCCCGAAGGACCGGCTATCAGTGGAGGTCTCGTGGTTGTCGCCGACCACGAACCAATCGTCGGGACCGAGCCCCCCGCCCGCGGGCAGCGCCGGGTCGCCTGGGACGCCCACCACCCGCTTGATCAGCTCGAGCCCCGGGCGGAGGGGGTGGGCCAGCACCACCACGTCGCCCCGCGCGATCCGGCGGGCTCGGGTGGCGACGGCCCAGTCCCCGGCCTGCAGCGACGGCGCCATGCTCATCCCCTGGATCTCGACCCGGAACGGTCGCCACCGCCACAGGGCCAGGGCGATCCCCGTGGCCGCGGCCGCGGCGGCGGCGCCGAGCGGTGCGAACCGGCGCGTTCCGGGGTAGTGATACGTTGTCCTGGTGACCCGACGGAAAGGAGCAGGGATGCTCACCGTGCTGAGAGCTTTCCTCAAACCGTCCCGTGTCGTCCACGCCCACTGCGACCTCCCTTGCGGCGTCTACGACCCCGCCCAGGCCAGGATCGAAGCCGAATCGGTGAAGGCCGTCCAGACCCGATACCAGGACCCCGAGAGTTTCAAGTCCAAGGGCGAGACCCTGGAGGACTACCGGGCACGCTGCCTCGTGATCAAGGAGGAGCGGGCCGACATGGTCAAGCACCACCTGTGGGTGCTGTGGACCGACTACTTCAAGCCCGAGCACCTGGAGAAACACCCGCAGCTCCACGACCTGTTCTGGAGCGCCACCAAGGAGGCCGGACTGGCCAAGAAGGCTCAGGACCCCGCCCAGGGCCAGAAGCTCCTCGACCTCATCGGCGAGATCGACACGATCTTCTGGGAGACCAAGAAGGCCTGAGCGGGCGTCTCGGGCAGCAGGTTCTACGGTGGGCCGGGGCTCGACCCCGGCCTACCGTCATTCCGGGGGCTTCCGTCCCCGCCGGGCGGCCACCCGGCCGGCCGCCATGGCCGCGTGCCGGTACCCGTAGGTCACGGCGAGCCCCACGACCAGCAGGAAGATGGCTCCCCGCCACCCCGAGCGCTCGTAGCCGACCCAGGCCACGAACGCGATGGCAACCACGTTGAGGATGAGCATGAAGGCCTTCCACCAATCCGGGCGCGGCGGTTCCGATTGGTCGTCTCGGACCACGCGCAGGTGGGTCCGCCTCCGCTCCCGCTGGTGGGACGAGTCGTTCACAGGGTCATGGTACGCCGCCTCGGAGGCGCGCCGGAAGGGCCCGGGCGCACGGCGCGCTGCTAGGCTCGCCGGCCGATGAAGGACGTCGGGCTGGCCGGGCTCCCGTACTCGGGGAAATCGACCCTGTTCACCGCGCTGACCCGGGTCGGGGCGGGTGGGGGCCGCTCAAGCCAGGCAGTGGTCCCGGTGCCCGACCCACGGTTGGCCGTGCTGGCCGAGCTGGAGCGCTCCCGCAAGGTCGTCCCCGCGCAGGTCAGGTTCGTGGACGTGCCCGGCGGGCTGACCGCCCAAGGCGTCGCCGCGCTGCGCGAATGTGACGCCCTGGCCCTGGTGCTTCGAGGGTTCGGTCCGGACGCCTCGCCCGCGGAGGAGCTGGAGCGCCTGCGGGCGGAGCTGCTGCTGGCCGACCTGGCCGTGGTGGAGAGCGCTCTCGACAAGGCGCGGCGCCGCTCGAAGGGCGGACGGGCGCAGGTGACGGAGGTTCCCGTCCTGGAGCGAGCCGCCGCGGCGCTCTCCGAGGAGCACGCCCTGTCGGAGCTCGGGCTGGACGAGGACGCCATGGGCCACCTCCGGGCCCTGGCCCCGCTGACCCTGAAGCCGTGGATCCCCGTGGTGAACCTGGAGGAGGGCCTCGAGCTCCCCCAGGGGCTGGCCGCCGGCGCGGTGGGGGTGTGGGCTTCGATCGAGGCCGAGACCGCGGGGATGCCCGAGGACGAGGCCCGGGCCTTGCTGGCCGAGTTCGGCGTGGAGGAACCCGGGCTCGACCGCGTCGTCGCCGCCTGCTACGGCGCGCTCGACCTGATCACCTTCCTGACCACCGGTGAGGACGAGACCCGGGCGTGGGAGGTCCGGCGGGGGGCGACCGCGCAGGAGTCCGCCGGCGCCATCCACACCGACCTGTCCCGAGGGTTCATCCGGGCCGAAGTCGTCGGCTACGACGACCTGGTGGCAGCCGGGGGCTGGAACCAAGCCAAGTCCCGAGGCCTGTTGCGCGTGGAGGGCAAGGACTACGTCGTTCGCGAAGGCGACGTCCTGCACGTCCGCTTCAACGTCTGACTTCGCTAGGTTTCGAGGTACTTATCCAGTTGACAAACCTAACATCGTGCCTGTAGAATCTGGTCATGAACGAATATCCGAGCTTCGAGGAAATCGCCCTCACCTACGCGGATGAGGACCGGGCTCGGGCATTTCTAGAAGGACTCCGCTGGCCGGAGGGGCCGATCTGCCCCCACTGCGGGAACCTCGGAGGTTACCGAATCACCGCGAAGAAGCCTGGCTCCAAGACGCGCAAGGGGCTGGTGAAGTGCAAAGCGAAGGACTGCCACAAGCAGTTCACGGTGACGGTAGGGACGATCTTCGAGGACTCCCACATTCCGCTCTCCAAGTGGCTCATGGCGATCCACCTCATGTGCTCCTCGAAGAAGGGCATCAGCGCCCACCAGCTGTACCGGATGCTCGGGCTCCGCAGCTACCAAAGCGCGTGGTTCATGGCCCACCGCATCCGGCACGCCATGATGCAGGAGCCACTCGCCTCCAAGCTCTCGGGCACCGTCGAGGTCGATGAGACCTACATCGGCGGGAAGATTCGGGGCACGCGACGCGGACGCCGGGAGAAGCCACCCGTCGTCGCCCTGGTGCAACGCGGAGGCGAGGTCCGAGCGATGCACATGCCGCAGGTGACCGAAGCGAATCTCAGAGAGGCGATCCGGTCGCACGTCGATCCGAGCGCCCGAGTCATGACGGACGGGCACAACAACTACCGCGACGTTGGCGAGGATGTTGCCGAGCATCAGGTTGTAGCCCACCACCGGCGGGAGTACGTCCGGGGCGAGGTTCACACGCAGACCGTCGAGGGCTACTTCTCACTCCTGAAGCGTGGTATCACGGGCGTCTATCACCACGTAGGCGAGGACCACCTGGGCCGATACGTGGATGAGTTCTCCTTCCGCTACAACAACCGCAAGGTCTCCGACGCCGAACGGACTGCCCGAGCGATCAAGGCGACCGCAGGGAAGCGGCTGACCTTGAAGCAGCCAGTGGCGGGGTAGCTGGTGGAGGGCGACGAGTTCCTGCCCTCCAACGACTTGCTGAGCGAGCAGTCCTACTTGGTTTCCCGTGGCGTCCGGCCGATGGCCCTGGTGGGTCACTGCTCGGCCGAGCAATTGGTCATGCTTCGGGTAGCGACACGATTGGAGAGGCAAGCGGAACCCACAACGTTGCCCTTCGTAATCGACCACGGCGATGGAACGGCGAGCTACGGCTACGCTGCGGCCCGTTGGGTGCTTGATCTGTACGAGTGGATCGTCACCGACAAGCACATACCCCAGGAGCAGCGGGAACGAGTCCACGGCCTGCTCCTGGGGTATGCTTCCTCAGCGATCTCCCAATACGAGGATCAGTCGTTCGGGAGGCGCTTTCTGCCTGCTACCGCGTCGCCCGGATCAGTCTCCAGTTAGCGGCGCGGTGGCAGTGCGAGCAGGGTGGGAACGTCTCGCCCTTGCTCAGCGCGATCTGCTTCGAGTGGCAGTCGTTGGCGTAGATACCAGACGTCTGCGCACTTTGGCCTGTGTGCGGCACCTTCATCACCTCCTTCCCCTCTATACTTGCGTGGGACCGGCGGGGCTCGAACCCGCAAGGCGGAATGCCACCCGAGTCCAAGTCGGGAGCGTTTACCAGTTTCGCCACGGTCCCGTGTCGGGGGCCGGGTTACGGCCCGGCCCTCCGCGCCCCTTGCCAGCCCCGGACGGCTGGTCCGCAACCCGCTGATGCCGCCGGGGATCAGCCCTCCTCATTCGCTCACCTCCTCGGCCTCCTTGGCCTGGCTCGGCGCCGATGACCCTCGCCGGGACCGGGCGCGAGCGAGGGCCACCTTGCCTAGAGCGGTCCAAACCTCCTTGAAGTCGGCCTCGTCCAGCGCGGCGATGTCCTCCTCGGTCACGCCAAATAGGAGGCCAGGGCGGCGATACCCGAAAACGCGGTCGGCGGCCGTCTGGGCAAGCAAGTAGCGTTCGCCCCGCTCCGGCGCAGATGACGCCCCCGACTGAGCCTTCGGTCGGGGCTGCATCTTCCGCTCGCGGGGCTGGTCCTTCACCAGAATCCCCGCGTGACGGCACAGGCCGAGGAATAGCATGACCTGCCGCTGCGTCTGGGATCGGGGCTCGTACCGATGGAACGCCGCCATGATCTGGGCCTGCGTATCTTCGGCCGGGTCGATGCGCGCGAAGTCGTCGGCGTAGGCTGACCGGATCGCGTCCGCCATCAGCTCGTGGTACTCGTCCTCGCTTGCCGACGCGAGAGCGCGAAGCAGCTCGGTGGGGCGGTCCTCTGCGTCGATCAGCCCGAGGAAGGTCAGGGCTTCGCGGACACGCCCGAACACGACATCAGGGATGTTGTCGAGGCGGTAGAAGTCCGTGTCGATCTTCGGCGGCAGGTTCCGCTTCCGGGCCCGGGTCAGCACCGCGACGACGTTCGCCGTCGCGGCGTAGGGCCGTCGGTTCAAGGCCTGAATCTCATCCATGTGATGTCACTCCTTTCATGCGGTGCGCCACCGCGTAAGGGTACCACACCGTTTGAACCAGCCGAACCACCGGGGAATAGCCATCGTTCGCGAGCCATAGGGACGCGAGGCCTTCAGACCACAGAGAATAGCAAACGTCCTGCTCAGAGGAGGTAGAGAGGCGATGAGGCTGCGCGTGCCGGTGGAATTGGGATACGTAAAGAACGGGGTGCGAGCCTGGGCGCGTGATGTGGGGCTGGCGGCCCATGGGCGGACCGAGGACGAGGCGATCGCCGCGATTCGTGCTGGTCTGGGGGCCTGGGGACAGGCTTTGAAGCGAGCGGGTCGCCTAGATGAAGCGGTACGGGAATCGGGAGTTATGGCGGAGGAGGATGGCGCTGAGGACGTGGAGGTCATCCCCGAGGTCGTTCCCCAAGTAGGGTGGGGCCATGAGCGAGCGAGCGAAGCAGCCGTCTGACAGGGACCGGCGCAGGGGGAAACCCCTATCGTTAGACCCGCTGTCCTACGAGGAGGCTGTTCGGGACTTGCTCAAGGTCAAGCCCGAACCGAAGGCGAAGAAGGGGACGAAGAAGAAGCCCTCACGGGACGAGCGTCTTGGTCAGTGAAGGCGTGGGGCTGGGACCCACTCCGCAAAGGCAGTGGACAGCCTGGATGGCCCTTACGATCACCAGAACCAGGCCCGCTAAATCGGCTGCCGCAATGAGCCCTAGCAACAGGTACGAGATCGTCGTGACTCGACCGATTCGCCCTCGCGTACTGCCTGACCAGGCGTCGTGGCAATGGCTAGGTCTCCAAGATGGAGCCGGGCTGCGACACGCCGCATACCGTCACGCGCTGTCCGGTAGTACCCGTGTTGCGTGGCTGTGGCGAACATGGCGAGGACCGACGCAAGCAGTCCGAGGCCGAACAGGAATCCGAGGGGCGCAAGGTTGCGCCGAAGGCCGAAGCGATACAGCCCGGCAGCGATAGAGAGGACGCCTGCATTGAACACGATGAAGTACTGCGTGCGCGTCCAGTTGAGGCGGACCTGAAATCGGTACTCCTCGACGTGCATCTGGTAGAGGTCAAAGAGCGTGTCGCTGTTCTGCCGTCTATCGCGTCGCCTGTGCAGCACTCTCCAGCTCCCGATAGAAGCGCCACACATGCAGGAAAGTCTCGGTGAACGAGTCGGGCCTATTTTCCACCAATGCATCCACCAGCCCTGGGGGGAGGAAAGTGAGTTCGGCGATATGTTCCGGCTCGGCGATCCTTGGTTCATCCCCGACCGTCTTGAAGACGGAGATGAACTTCTTGACTCCGTTATCGGTCATGACCGTGGTGCCAAGGTCGATCACTGGAGTCCTCAGCCCTAGTTCCTCATAGAGTCGCCGACTTGCCGCTTCTATCGGTGGCTCCCCCGCATGTGGATACGCCGCGACCGATGAGCCCAACTTCCCGGGATTGCGTTCGCGAGTCTCTGCGAGCTGTTGCAGGAGGACGTTGTCCTCGTGGTTGAAGACGAAGACGTGGACCGTTCGGAAGTTCGCCTTGGCTTGGAAGACTCTGCCCCGCGCGACCACGCCAATCGGACGACCGGAGTCGTCCAACGCGTCGATGGGCGAGGTCATCGTCGGGGCTGGCATGGCGAAGGCGGTCGCCTATCCTTTCAGCCCGTCAATCCCAAGGGCAATTTCACTAGCGTGAAATCAGCCACTCAGGATAGGCTGTGATATGGGCCGTTCGAAAATCACACTTCTGTCATTCTACGTGGAGTAACAGGCGTGTCAAGCCTGGAGGCCACACCACACAAGCCAACCATTCCGTTTCACGCCCGTGAAATCCTAGGCACCCGTCTCAGGGCTCTTCGAGATGCCAAGGGGCTGCGTCTGGAGGACGTGCGCGACCAGACCGGGGCTAGCATCGGGGAGCTGAGCGAGCTGGAGCGAGGCCAGGTAGAGGACCCGCGTCTGGCTGTTCTACTGGCTCTCCGGGAACTCTATGAGGCCCCTTCGCTGGAGAGTTTCTTCGGTGAAGTGGCAGTTGCATACCCGACCGAGGGCATCTCTGCTCTACCGAAGAAGCCCAAGCGTGAGAGGACCGGGAAGGTGTAGCCAAGCGAGCAAGCGGTTCATGACCACGTTCTACCAGGTTCTACCAGCGTGTGTATGGTTTGTCATGTGGATAAGTACCGGTTTCGATCGATTTCCGACACTGAAAGGCTCTATACTCGCCGGTCGTGGACGAGGCGTACCGGATCGGGGAGGCGGCGGCGGTGCTCGGCGTGCGGGTCGAGACCTTGCGCCGGTGGGAGCAAGCCGGGAAGATCTCCAGCCGGCGGACGGCCGGTGGGCAGCGGCTGATCCCGGCCGCCGACGTGGCACGGCTGCTTGCCTCGAGGCGGGGGCGCCCGGCGCCGATCGTGGCGGCGTCCGCCCGCAACCACTTCGCCGGCGTGGTCACCGCGGTGAAGAAGGACAAGGTGGCCGCGACCGTGGAGATCCTGGCGGGCCCGCACCGGATCCTGGCCCTCGTCACCCGGGAGTCGGTGGACGAGATGGGCCTCAAGCCGGGGATGCGCGCCGTGGCCACGGTGAAGGCCACCAATGTCATCGTCGAGGTCCCGCAATGAGACGAGCCGCTGCCGCAGTCCTGATGGGCGTGCTGCTCGCGCTTCCGGCTTGCTCAGGCCCCGCCAACCCCGACCGAGTCACGGTCCTGGCGGCCGCGTCGCTGACCGAAGCGTTCCAAATCATCGGGAAGGACTTCGAGCGCCAGAACCCAGGCGTCTCGGTGCGATTCAGCTTCGGGCCCTCGGACGGCCTGGCCGCCCAGATCCAGAACGGCGCGCCCGCCGACGTGTTCGCATCGGCCAGCGAAAGCTGGATGGACGCGGTCCAGCACAAGCCCGGCGTCACCCACCGCACGGATTTCGTCACCAACCGATTGATCCTGGTCGTTCCCGCCTCCAACCCCGCTCACGTGCGGTCCGTCGCCGACCTCGCGAGGCCGGGCGTGAAGCTGGTCCTGGCGGCACAAGGCGTTCCCGCGGGGGACTACGCGCGCCAGGTCCTGGCCCGGGCCGCGATCGCCGATCAGGCCCTGGCGAACGTGGTCTCCAACGAGGTCGACGTGAAGGGTGTCCTGCAGAAGGTGGTGTCGGGCGACGCAGACGCCGGCATGGTGTACGTCACGGACCTCACTCCGGACCTCAAGGGGTCGGTCGAGGGGATCACCATCCCCAGCAGCATCAACGTGATCGCCACGTATCCGATCGCGACGGTGGCCGGGAGCAGAGATCCTGGGCTGGCCGACCAGTTCATCCGCTACGTGCTGGGACCCGGCCGCTCCGTACTGAACCGCCTGGGGTTCCTCCCGGCCTGATCCCGATGGCCCTGACTCGCTCGTCCCGCCGGCCGCCGTGGGCGGTGCTGCTGGCCCTTCCTGCCGTGGCATTCGTGCTGGCCCCGGTGGCGGGCCTGGCCACTCGGGCGCCGTGGTCCCACGCCGGATCGAAGCTGGCCGAAGCGGGGACGTGGACGGCCGTCGTCGTTTCGTTGAAGGTCACCATCGGGGCAACCCTGCTGTCGCTGGCCCTCGGGTTGCCGGCGGCGTGGGCGCTGGCCCGGGTCCGGCTGCCGGCACGGCGGCTGGTCCGCGCGGTGATCGTGCTGCCGGTGGTGCTGCCGCCGGTGGTGGCCGGGGTGGCCCTGCTGGCCGTGCTGGGCCGGCTCGGCTTCCTGGGACGGTTGCTGGCGCACGTGGGGGTGTCGCTGCCGTTCACCACGGCGGGGGCAGCGGTGGCTTCTGCCTTCGTGTCGGCGCCGCTGCTGGTGCTGGCGCTGGAGGCCGGGCTGCGTTCGCTGGACGTCCGGCTGGAGGACGCGGCCAGGACGCTCGGCGCGTCCCGCTGGTACGTGTTCCGCCGGGTGACGCTGCCCCTGCTGCGACCGCACCTGGTGGCCGGGCTGGGGCTGGCGTGGGCCCGGGCCCTCGGGGAGTTCGGGGCCACCATCACCTTCGCCGGAAGCTTCCGGGGAACGACGCAGACCCTGCCGCTGGCCGTGTTCCAGGCGCTCCAGACCGATCCGGACGCGGCGATCATGGTCTCGGTCGTGATGCTCGGGCTGTCCCTGGTCGTGCTGGCGGCGTTCGGCGGCCGCCTGCTGGGCCGGTGACGCTCCGAGCCCACGTCGTCGTCCGGCGCGGGGACGAGTTCGTCCTCGACGCCGCCGTGCATGTGCCGCCGGGGCGGACCGTCGCCCTGCTCGGCCCGAACGGCTCCGGGAAGTCCACGTTCGTGGCGGCCCTGGCCGGACTGGAGCCGCTGGCGGAGGGCAGAGTGGAGCTGGACGGGACGGCGCTCGAGGACCCCGCCGCGGGCGTGCGCGTCCCGGCGCAGGACCGGCCGGTCGGGGTGGTGTTCCAGGACATGCTGCTCTTTCCGCACCTGTCGGCGCTGGAGAACGCGGCCTTCCCCCTCCGTGCGCGCGGTACCGGCCGCTCCGAGGCCCGGCGTACGGCACAGGAGCTGCTCGACCGCCTCGGCGTGGGGCATCGGGCCGGAGCCCGGCCGGGCGAGCTCTCGGGCGGCGAGGCGCAACGCGTGGCGCTGGCCCGCGCCCTGGTGCACCGGCCGAGGCTGCTGTTGCTGGACGAGCCGCTGTCGTCGCTCGACGTCCGGGCTCGGACGGAGATCCGCACGCTGGTCCGCAGCGCGCTGGCGGCGTTCGACGGCGTCCGCGTGCTGGTGACACACGACCCGGTGGAGGCCATGACCCTGGCCGACGAGCTGGTGCTGCTGGAGGACGGAAGGGTGACCCAGACCGGGACGCCCGAGCAGATCCGGACGGCCCCGAGAACGCCCTACGCAGCCGAGCTGGTAGGTCTGAACCTGTTCCAGGGCAGGCTGGTCCGGCTGGACGACGGCGCCGGGAGGATCGAGACGGCGGACGGCGACGTCGTCGTGGCCTGGCCCTCGGACGCTGGAGCGGATGGGGCCGACGGCGTCCTGGCGCTCCTTCGGCCCTCGGACGTCTCGCTGTACCGCTCCAGGCCCGAGGGGTCCGCCCGCAACGTGCTGCAAGGCCGGGTCACGTCGGTGTCGATCGAGGCCGAGCGGGCCCGCATCCGCATCGCCTCGAGCCCTCCGCTGGTAGCCGAGGTCACCCCCGGCTCGGTCACCCGCCTGGGCCTCACCGAGGGCCTCGAGGTGTGGGCCTCGTTCAAGGCCGTCGAGGTCACCGTGCTGGTGCCATAACCGTCCAGGAACCTCTTGGCCGCGAACGCGGTCGATTTCCCACCTAAGCCGATCCCGGCCCCCGGGCGTGGTAAGGGAAAGCGTGCCGGACGACCGACGAGAAACCTTCGAGAAGTTCTGCCGGGACGAGTACGCGGCGGTCGTCCGGGGTGCATACCTCATCACCGGCGATCCGGAGGAAGCAGCCGAAGTGGCCCAGGAGGCCTTCGCTCGCGCCTATGAGCGTTGGAGGCTCGTGTCGAGGCTCGACCGGCCCGGTGCCTGGGTGCCGCGGGTGGCGGCCAACCTCGCCATCTCGTGGCTCAGGCGGCGGCGTCGCCAGGCACGGCTCCCGGTGAAACTGGACACGACTGCGAGCGACGACCCCGCACCCGCGGACCCAGAGCTCATGGAAGCCCTCCAGTCGCTGACCCCGGCACAGCGATCCGTAATCGTGCTCCGGTACGTCGCCGACCAGTCGGTCGAGGAGACGGCGCGCTCCCTCGGGAAGCGCCCCGGCACAGTCCGGGCCCTCACCTCACAGGGCCTGGCCCGCCTGCGCCTTCACCTTTCGAAGGGAGGACATCGATGACATCCGACCCTGATCTCCGGGAACGGCTCCGCGTCGCAGCCTCGCGCCTGGCAGTTGGCGACCCACCGATCGATCACGTTCTGCGGCGGGCTCGCCGTCGCCGATTCCGAGCGGTGGGGACTGCCGTGACAACGCTCTTGGTGGGTGGCCTGCTGGCGTGGGCCGTCCTTGCCCTCCTTCCCATTCATCGCCCAACCCAACCCGCGCCTGCAACCCGGCCCCATATCCTCGCCGCGGTCGCGGTCGGCCACTCGCCGGCTCAGCTCGCCGTCGGATCGGGCTTCGCCTGGGTCTCGACATTCACGCGGGAGGCCGGTCCCCTGCTCCTCCAAGTCGACCCGCGGACCGACCGGGTGGTGGCGAGGATCCAGGTCGGCCCGAAGGGAGCAGGATTCGGCGACGTGGCGGCCGGCCTGGGTGCCGTATGGGTATCCACCGGCTCGACGGTCCACCGGATCGACCCGCGCTCGCACCAAGTTGTGGCGAGGTTCCACATGCCCAGCCCCTCCACGCTGGCCGTCGGCTTCGGCTCGCTGTGGGTGGGCGACTTCAACGGGGACGCCGTCGTCCGGGTGGACCCCGAGTCCAATCGGCCTGTGGCCCGGATCCACATAGAGGCCAGCCCTGTCACCCTGGTGCCCGCAAGCGGCGCCCTGTGGGTTCTGGACAGCAAGGGATCCGTCGAGAAGGTCGATCCGGACACCTCCCGCGTGGTCGCAGTGTTCGCCGGCCACCTCATCCTGATGTTCACCGAGGGGACGAGCTACGACCTCGCCGCAAGAGACGGCGCGGTTTGGATCGCGTACTCGCAGGCCCGATTGGCGAGCCCCCTCTTGGTCAGGATCGACTCAATTACAGGGGCAGTCACCAAGGTGACCGACCTCCTCCGGGAGGCCGCCTCGGCAATCGCGGCTGCGGTCGGCCCGGACGGCGTGTGGGCCACGACCGGGCGGCTCGTTACGGTGACCGCCAAGGCTATCCACAGATACCCGGAAGGGGTGGTTCGCATAGACCCGACGACCGGCCGGATCGTGCAGCGGATCGCCGTCCACGACCCGACCGACCTCGCCGTAGGCGAAGGGAGCCTGTGGGCCCTCAGCTCACCGCGGCGCGGGGTGCTTTACCGGATCGGCCCCATCGACACGCGCGGGCCCTGACCGCAGCCGGCGGGGGCCGACAGCAGCGACCACCAGCAGCGGGACCAGCACCACCAGCACCGCCCACCTCGGGCTGGCCAGGTCGGCCACGCTGCCGTCGATGAGGGCGGCAAGCGGGCGGGTTCCCAGGAACGCGATGGTCCACAGGCCCATGATCCGGCCGCGCATGTGGTCGGGGACCTCTTCCTGGAGCGCCGTGGTCCACGTGGTGCTGGACGCCAGGTAGCCAACCCCGCCCACCACCAGTGCAGCGAGGGCAGGCCAGAACGACGGGATCCAGGCGAACGCGGCCACGCCCGCGGCGAATAGCAGCATGGCGTAGGGGACCCCGCGGAACCGCTCACGCGACGGCCCCCGGAACCAGCGGGCCAGCAACACCGCGGCCAGGATCGCACCCACCCCGAACGCCGCCACGACCAGTCCGGCGTCGGCCCCGCGCCGGTGGAACACATCGCGGGCGAACGCCGGCCCCAGCGTGACCACCGGATCCGAGGCGATCGACACCGCGGCCACCGCGAACAGCATCATCCGCAGGCGGGGGCTCCGCCACGCCATCGACATGGCCTCGCGGATGGACCCACCCGCCCGCTCGGTCCGCGGCGCGCGTGGCAGCCGCAGCATCAGCAGGGCCACGATCAGCGCGACGAACGACAGGCTGTTCAGCCCGAACGCCCACGCGAAGCCCAGCACGGCGATGGCCGCGGTGGCCACGACCGGCCCGATCACCCGGGCCAGGTTGTACGTCACGGAGTTCATCCCGATGGCCTGGCCGAGCTGCTCGGGCCGCACCAGGCGGGGCAGCAGGGCCCCCATGGTCGGGATGGAGATGGCGTACTGGATCCCGATCAGCACGGCCACCACGATCAACGCCCACACCGAGACGTGGCCGGTCGCAGTGAGCACGGCCAGCACCCCGGTGGCGGCCAGCGCCAGGACCTGCGTTGCGATCAGCAGCCGCCGCCGATCGAACCGGTCGGCCAGCCGGCCCCCCAGCAGGGCCAGGAACAGGACGGGCAGGAACAGCGCCGCGCTGGTCACGCCGACCATGAACGAGCGGCCGGTCAGGCGATGGACCAGCACGCCCTGCGCGACGTTCTGGAGCCACGTGCCGGAGTTCGACACGATCTGCCCGATGAAGAACAGCCGGAAGTTGCGGTTCCGGAACAGTCCACGATTCGTCCCCCCGGCGCGCGGGGGCGCCTCGGGGGCGCGGGTTTCGACGGAGTCCACTCCGGACGAGGCTACCGCGAGACCAGCCCGAGGGCCGGGCTATTCCCTCGGTCCGTGCTCGCGGGCCCACTCGTCGAGCAGGCGGAATGCCTCTTCCTTCTCGATGGGGCCCTGTTCCAGTCGGAGCTCCATGAGGTGGTCGAGGGCCTGGCCGACCAGCGGGCCGGGCTTCAGGCCCAGGTACTCCATGACCTCGTTGCCGTCCAGCGGCGGGCGGAGCGCCTCGAGGTTCTCCTGCTCGGCCAGGCGGACGATCCGCTCCTCCAACTCCTCCTGCAGCGCGCGGAACTGCTTGGCCTTGAACAGGTTCGCGGTGGTCACGTCGGCCCGGGTGAGCTGGTTGAGATCGTCCAGCAGCGGGCCGGCGTCGCGCACATAGCGGCGTACGGCGGAATCGCTCCACCCGCCGCCGTAACCGTGGAACCGCAGGTGCAGCTCCACGAGCTTGCGAACGTCCTGCACCACAGCGCTCGGGTATCGCAGCGCCCGCAGCCGTTCCTCGGCCATCCGGGCGCCGACCACCTCGTGGTGGTGGAACTGGACACCATCCGCCGTGTACGCCCGCGTGCTGGGCTTGCCGACGTCGTGCAGCAGCGCCGCCAGCCGAAGGACCAACCGAGGCTCGCAGTTCTCGACCACGGCAAACGTGTGCCGTAGCACGTCCTTGTGCTTGTGCACCGGGTCCTGTTCCAGCTGCAGTGCGGACAGCTCCGGGACGAACTCGTCGGCCAATACCGTCTCCACGATCAGCTCGAGGCCGCGCGAGGGCTTGGCACCCAGCAGCAGCTTCGACAGCTCCTGCTGGATGCGCTCCGCCGAGACGATCCGAAGCCGCTCCCGCATTCGCCGCATGGCCTCCACCACCCGCGGCGCCGGGGTCATCTCCAGGGTGGACGCGAACCTGGCGGCCCGAAGCATCCGCAGCGGGTCGTCCGAGAACGCCACCTCCGGGTCGAGCGGGGTGTCCAGCACCTTCACCGCGAGGTCCTTCAGCCCGCCGAACGGATCGAGGAACTCCCCCTCCGGGAGCCGCACGGCCATGGCGTTGATGGTGAAGTCGCGCCGGGACAGGTCGGTGTGGACGTCCTTTCCGAAGGCGACCACGGGCTTCCGCTCATCCTCCGGGTAGACCTCCTCCCGGAACGTGGTGATCTCGAACCTGCGGTCGCCCTTGCGGGCCTCGACCGTCCCGAACTTCACCCCGACCAGGTAGACCTGCTCCGCCCATCCTCGGAACAAGCGGATGGTCTCGTTCGGCACGGCGTCCGTGGACAGGTCGGGGAGGTCGTCGGCCCCGTGCCGCCCCAGGAACCGGTCACGGACCGCGCCACCCACGAGGTACAGCTCGTGCCCGGCCGCGCGGAAGCGCTCCCCCAGCTCGCGGACGAGCGGATCGACCTCGAGGACCGGGGGAGTGGGCTCCTCGCCTGGAGAGGGGGGGTCGCCCATGACCCGGCCATGGTACTCCGGGGTCGGGCCCGATCTGACCGTCCGGCGCGTTGGCCGATCAGGCGATGGGTGCGTTCCAGTCCACGACTAGCTTGGAGTGGTCCAGCGGATCCACCCGTACCGGCAGCGCCGCGCCGGGAGCGAGCCGGGCCACTTGCAGCCTGGGAACGGCCGCCCGGACCGTCGCCCGGAACGGCTCCGAGCCGGGAAGGGTGACCTCTAGGTCGAGGTCGGCCACGGGGCTGTCCATGCCCGACCCCATCCCCGTCATGGTGATGCCGGCATCGCGGGCCTGGATCAGCTTGGCCATCCCGGGCACTCCCTCAGCCTGGAGCCGCGCCGCCTCCGCCTGGCCCGCCTGGGCCTGCTGCAGCGCCCCCGTGGCCTGGGACAGAAGCCCCGGGGCTTCCTTCATCATGTCCACCAGGCCCCCCAGCCCTGGCCGCATCCCGCTCTGCTCCTGCAGCTGCTCCGCTTCCTGCACCAGCTCCTTCTGCGCCTTCCTGGCCTCGCGCAGGTCCTTGAAGATGCCCATGACCCCTCCTCCCTGTCGGGAACCAGCGCGAGTATAGGTGCCCTTCCGCCGGGAACCGGCCTCAGCTCCCGCCCGAGCCGGCGCTGATGAGCGCCACCGAGCAGGCGGCGGCGACCAGGCCCAACCCCTGCAGCCGCGTCCACCGCTCGTTGAGCACGACCCGGGCCAGGAGGATCGTGACGGCTGGGTACAGGGCGGTGAGACGGCGACCACTGCCAGCTTGCCGTGCCCCGTGGCCGCCAGGAAGGAAGCCGTGGCGATGCCGCCCAGCGTTCCCGCCGCCGCGCCGTAGGGCAGGGCGCGACGCCTTCCGGCGGTGGTCCGCAGGCCCACCGGCACGGAGATCGCGAGCGTCACCACCTGGCCGGGGAGCAGCGGCCAGGCGCCGCTCGTCGTCCCGGCCCGGTCCAGCGCGACGAACAGCAACCCGAACCCCGTCCCGGCCGCTAGGCCCTCCCACACCCCAGAGCGCCTGCCCGGCTCCGGAGACGCGTTCAGCGAGACCAGAACGATGGCCGGGCCGGCCAGGGCCACACCGACCGCCTCGGGCACGGGCAGGCGCTCACCGAGCGCGATCCCCACCGCCGCCGGGATCGCCGTGGACAGCACTCCGGACAGCGGCGCGACCACGCTCATCCGGCCCACGGTGAGCCCGCGGTACAGGGCCACCGTCCCCAGGCTGTTCCCCAGGCCGCTCAGCGCGCCCCACCCGAGCGCCGCGGCGGTCGGGGACGATGGCCGGTACACGGCCCACACCGTGATGATCGCCAGGAATGCGAACGGTTGCTGCGCGACGACCACAGCGCCGGTGGACGTCCTCCGGCCGCCCATGCCACCCATGAAGTCCGAGGCGCCGTAGCTGAGGGCCGCCATGAGACCGAGGAGGATGCCGAACTGGTTCATCCGCGCGGACATCGTGATCGACATTCACCGGCCGCGCTGCGGTACCGTCGCGGCATGCCGGCCGCGCTGGGGTACCTGTGGACCCTCCCGAACACCGTGCTCGGGCTGGCATTGGGGGCGCTGACGTTCCAGCGGCCCCGAGTCGACCTCGGCGTGGTGCTGTTCGACCGGGCCGGACCTCGCGGCGCGGCCGGCCTGATCCGGCTGTTCGGCTACTCGGCCACGACGCTCGGCACCGTCATCGTGGCCGCCGAGCCGATGCAAGGGGAACTGCTGGCCCACGAGCTGCACCACGTCCGCCAGTACCGGGCCCTCGGGCCACTGTTCCTGCCGGTGTACGGGCTGCTGTTCCTGCGGTACGGCTACCGCCGCCATCCGATGGAACTGGCCGCCGTCCGGGCCGCAGCTGCGGTGGCCACGTGATGGACCTGCTGGTCGGGACGAGGGACGGGCTGCACGTCCTTGGGGCTGGGGAGCGAACCGTCCTCCAAGGCCAACCCGTCAACGCCCTCGGTCGGAGCGGCGACGCATTCTGGGGCGTGGTCGGCCACGAGGGCGACGAGGTGTGGCGCGACCTCCTGGTGTCGCCGGTGCGGCCGTTCGCGATGGGGCTGCGTATGAACTGCGTCCTCCCGCTGGACGACCGGGTGTTCGTCGGCGCGGCCCAGGCCACGCTCTTGAAGGCGGATGCGGACGGCGGCTTCCGGACGGTTGAAGGTTTCCGCCGGGTCGAGGGCAGGAGCGAGTGGTACACGCCGTGGGGCGGGCCGCCGGACGTGCGCACACTGTCCGCCGAGCCGGACGGCGCGATCTACGCGAACGTCCACGTCGGGGGCATCCCGATCTCGCGCGACGGCGGGGAGACGTGGACGCCGACCATCGAGGTCGACGCCGACGTCCACCAGGTGCTTGCCCACCCGTCCCAGCCCGGACGAGTCCTGGCCGCGACGGCGTGGGGTTTCGCCGACAGCCACGACGGGGGCCGGACCTGGGAGTTCGTCACGGACGGGCTCCACGCGAGCTACTCGCGGGCTGTGGCCCTGGCCGACGACACCCTGCTCCTGACGGCCTCGACCGGGCCGCGGGGTCGCGCCCAGGCCGCCGTCTACCGCAGGCCGCTGGACGGCGACAACCCGTTCGAGCGGTGCCGGGACGGCCTTCCCGAGTGGTTCGAGGGGAACGTCGACTCCGGCTGCCTCGACGCCCAGGGCGAGCATGCGGCGTTCGCGGCGCCCGACGGCTCGGCGTGGGTCTCGACGGACGCCGGCGCGACGTGGGAACGGGCGGCATCCGGTCTGCCCGAACCCCGCTGCCTGGCACTAGTCTGAGCCGGACTACCGGCGCCAGGCGGGCCGGCTACCGCTTGGGCGGGAGCGAACGAGCGTAAGCCACACCGATGGCGACCCACTTCGCCAGCTGGCGCCTGGTCCGAACGTGCTCCGAGTCCACCCGGAGCCACCCCGGCATCTCGCGCCCCCGCATCTCCATGAGGTGGGCGTCCGTGGAGCCAAGGAGCTTGTCTGATGCCTCCGGGTCGGCGCGCACCAGGATCCCGCCCTGGCCGCTCGCCGCCACCGCCATGTTCCCTCCGATCAGGAAGGCCAGCCCCCCGAACATCTTCATCTCGGCCACGCCCGTCTCGCCGGAGAGGAGCTCACGGATGCGGTCGGCCAGTTCCTGGTCGTAGGGCACGGGGCCATGGTACCGGCACGAAGAACGCGGCGGTCTCCCTCGTGGGGTTTCTACGCGGGGGCGGGCGCCCGGTACCGTGCCCCCTTGAGCGCGAGCACGAAGTCGTGCGGGTTCGAGGCGGCCTGGCGGGCGTCCTCCTCGGCCACCAGGCCCTCCAGGACCAGGCGGACCAGGGCCTGGTCGAAGGTCTGCATCCCGTAGAACTCGCCCTCCGCCATGACGTCGGCGATCTCGATGGTGGCGGCGGGCTCCATGATCCGTTCCTGGACCCGGCCCGTGACCACCAGCACCTCGACCGCCGGGACCCGTCCCCGCCGGTCGGCCCTCGGCACCAGCCGCTGCGACAGCACACCTCGCAGCGACGCGGCGAACGCCACCCGGACCTGGCGGTGCTGCTCGGGCGGGAACAGGTCGATGATCCGGTTCACGGTCTCGGTGGCGTCCACGGTATGCAGCGTCGAGATGACCAGGTGCCCCGTCTCGGCCGCCTGGATGGCGGTGGCGGCCGACTCGGGGTCGCGGATCTCCCCGATGAAGATGACGTCCGGGTCCTGCCGAACCACCGCCCGCAGCGCCGCGGCGAAGGACATGGTGTCGATGCCCACCTCGCGCTGGTCGATGATGGACAGCACGTCCTCGTGCACCACCTCGATGGGGTCCTCCACGGTGACGATGTGGGCCCGGCGGCTCGTGTTGATGTGCCCGATCATCGAGGCGATGGTGGTGGTCTTCCCGGTCCCGGCCGGGCCGGTGATCAGGACCAGCCCGCGCTGGAGGTCGGCCAGCGACCGGACCACGGGCGGCAGGCGGAGCTCGTCGAACGAGGGCGCCTCCGAGCGGACCCGCCGGATGGCCAGGCCCACCACGCCGCGCTGGCGGAACACGTTGATCCGGAACCGGCCCACGCCGGCCATCGTGTAGCCGAAGTCCGCCTCGGCGGAGTCCGCAAAGCCGTCCGCCTTCCGCATGGGCAGGAGGTCGGCGGCGATGCTCTCGGTGTCCCGGGAGGACAGCGGCGGGAAGTCGGCCGGCCGCAGCTCGCCGTCCACCCGGTAGAAGGGCGGCGAGCCCACCTTGAGGTGCAGGTCGCTCGCGCCCATCTCGACCAGCAGGCGCAACAGCTCCGGGGCTTCCATCTCCCATCAGGATCGGCCACGGAGAGCCGGAACCTTAAGGCCAGCGCAGGAAACAGCCCCCCCGCCAATTCCGGTTCGGTCGTGTTGCTCTGCTGAACACCGGGTACAAAGCAAGGGACCCCAACGACGTGGAGGTGACTGACACGTGGCGCAGGGCAACGGACGAATGAGCCGGGCGGAAGCCGGGCGCAAGGGCGGCCTCACCACCAAGAATCGATACGGTCCCGAGTTCTTCGGCAAGATCGGCCGCATCGGCGGCAAGAAGGGCGGGGACACCACCAAGAAGCGGTACGGCATCGAGTTCTACCAGCAGATCGGCCGCAAGGGCGGCTCCCGGTAACGACGCGGGCTGGGCGGTGACGCACACCGCCCGGGGCCGGCCCAGGCAACGGCCCGACGACTCCAGCGACGGCATCACCGAGGCTCCGACGGGTCCCCGCCGCCCCGCCGCCGTTCGAGGTGCCGCCTGACCTACGCCATACTTGCGCCGATGCGGACCAGCGTCGACGTCCACAACCATCTCGTGGAGCGCGACATCGCGCACGAGCTGTTCAACGTGCGGGGGCGGTTTCGCTCCGCGGAACGGCTGGCATCCGTGCTCGACCTCCCCCCCGACCAGGTCGGGAAGGTCGTGGTGTTCGAGACCGAGGGGGGGCCGCTGGCCGCGCTGGTCTCCTCCGAATCCGATCCGGACCCGAAACGCCTGGCCCGTGCGGCCAAGGTCGAGCAGGTGCGGAAGACCACCCTGGCCCGGGCCTCGCAGCTCTCCGAGTACCTCGCCGAAGCAACCCCGCCGGTCGGATTGCCCGAGCGGTTCACCGTGGTGATGGATCAAGCGCTGGCCGGCCAGCCCGTCCTGTACTTCCCCGGTGGCGAGGCCACCGCGGTGCTCAAGGTCCGGGGGAAGGACCTGGTGCGGGCGAGCGGCGCCAAGGTGGCCAAGATCGGCATGGACCGCGCACGGCGAGCGAGATGAGCGCGCCGGCGTGAGGACGCGGGCGGAGGTCTCCGCGGGCGGGGTGGTGTTCCGGGAGGGACCGGCGGGGACGGAGGTCGTGTTGGCGTCCCGGCGCACCAAACGGGGCGACCTGGCCTGGGGACTGCCCAAGGGACAGGTGGAGCCGGACGAGCGCGCCGAGGACACGGCGGTCCGGGAGGTCCAGGAGGAGACCGGGATCCAGGCCGACATCGAGCGCGACCTCGGCGAGATCTCCTACTTCTACGTGTGGGAAGGGGTCAGGGTCCGCAAACGGGTGCGGTTCTTCCTGATGCGGGCCACGGGAGGGGACGTCTCCCAGCACGACCACGAGATGGAGGAGGTCCGGTGGTTCCCCTTGCGGGAGGCCCTCCGGATGGCCTCCTACGGCTCCGAGCGGCAGATCTTGGAGCGCGCCAGCCTACAATCATGAGACGGCTCGCCATGAGACGGCTCGCCGCAACCCTCGCTGCCACGCTCCTGGTCGCGGCCCTCGCGCCGGCGGCGGCCGCGCAGACCACCACCGGACCCGCTTCCCTGGTCCTGGTCCGGCAAAGCCCCTGGAACACGCCCGAGCAACCCCTGCTCCGGCTGGGAGTCCGGGCACGGAACGACGGCACGCAGACCCTCGACAACCTCTCGCTGGGGATCACGGTGCTCTCGCCGGTCCGCTCCCGCACCGCGTACAACCAATCCCTCACCGAGAACCCAGCGGACTCGGTGACCCTGTTCGCGCTCACCCTTCCGCTTCGTGGGAGCCTCGGGGCCGGGGAGACCAGGACGTTCCTGCTGCAGCCCGTCGACCTGTCCGCCGTGAACTCGAACCTGGCCATCCGCGGGGAGACGGCCGTGTACCCACTCGTGCTGGACCTGCGGTCGAACGACGTCGACGTGGGAACGATCCGCTCGCCCCTCATCTTCCTGGACTTCCCGCAGGGGCAGCGCCGGGCCATGACCCCGCTCCGGCTGTCCCTGACCTTCGTGCTGGACAAGCCCATCCTGTACGGCCCGGACGGGGTGTTCGACGCCGACGCCGTTCGGCTGCTGCTGGCGCCCGGCGGGAGGCTCCGCCAGGAGGTCAACGGGCTGGCGGCGCTGGTGGCGGCGCCCCACGCCTCGGCCGTGGACGTGGTGCTGTCGCCGGTGCTCCTGGACCAGCTTGACCGGCTCCAGCACGGGTTCACCGAGCGGACCGGATCGTCGGAGCAGCACGTCGCCGCCGGCCAGGGCGATGCCGCCCAGGCCACCGCGATCCTCCAGCAGATCAGGAAGATCGCGGCCTCCCCGGAGGTCGAGCTGTCGGCCCTGCCCTTCGCTGACCCCAGCGTCCCCGCGCTGCTGGCCGCGGGGCTCGGTGAGGACCTCTCGACCCAGCTGGAGCGGGGCCGCCAGGAGGTCGAACACGTCACCGGGGTCACCCCCGCCCCCGACGTGGTGCGGCCGCCTCGATCCGAGCTGGACCAGGCCTCGCTGTTCGCCCTGTGGCAGCAGGGGTTCCACGTGTTCCTGGTGGACCCGCCCCTGGTCGGGAACCGGCCGGCCCAGGAGAAGGACTTCGCCCAGCCCGCCACCACCGCGTTCGAGGTCTCGCCGACGGAGAACGTGACGGCGATCGTCCCGGACACCGACATGTGGAACCTGCTGGGTTCCGACACGCTGGCCCAGGACCACCGCCTGGCCGCGCAGTCGATGCTGGGCGAGCTGGCCCAGATCTGGCTGGAGCGCCCGGGCGTGGAGCGCTCCCTGGCCATGAGCTTCCCGGACACGCTCGCCGTCCCCGGAAACCTGTTCGCGCCGCTGCTGTCCCAGATCGCCGCCGCGCCGTGGCTCACCCTGCAGAAGGCCACCACCATCGCCAGGAACTTCCCGCCGCCCGCCGACCCGTCGGCCCTCGCCCCGGACACGGGGGCCACGTTCCCCCCGTGGTACGTCCAGACGCTGCGGGACGTCCGGACCGGCATCGCCACGTACCGTTCCATCCTGGTACGGCCGAACCCCCTGCCGGACCGCCTGGACTCCACCGTCCTGCTGGCGGAGTCCGACTCGTTCACCGACCAGCACCTGGCCGGGCGGGCGTTCCTGGACTCGATCCGTCATCGGTTGACCAGGGAGTTCCACAAGGTCCGGCCGGACATCACCGACCCCCAGCGGACCCTGGCCTCCCGCAACGGCATCATCCCTGTCGGGATCACGAACTCGACCGGCTACCCCGTCAGGGTGTCCGTCCGCCTCGTGTCGAACCGCCTGTCCTTCCTCCCCGCCGACACGCAGCCGCTGCGGCTGAACAGCGACTCGGCCACCCTGCTGTTCCACGTCCAGGCCCGCACCACCGGACGGTTCCCGGTTCAGGTCCAGATCCTCACACCGAATGGGGTCGAGCTGACCCATGATGAGCTGGTGGTGCGCTCGACCGCCTACAACCTGATCGCGCTGATCATCACCATCGGCGCCGCGCTGTTCCTGCTGCTGTGGTGGGGGAGGCGGTTCCTGCCCGGGTCCAGGGCCCGGGCCCACGCGTGATGCGGCCCGGGGCGTGACGGACCAGCCGGACGCCGGTCCTCCGGTCCCGGCGGAGGAGGACTCGGGCAGCCGGTTCGTCCGCCATACGGCGGTCATGTCGGTGGGTACGGGCCTGTCCCGGATCACCGGGTTCCTCCGCCTGGCCGCCATGGCCTACGCGATCGGGGTGGCCCACAACAGCGTCACTGAGGCGTACAACATCGCCAACAACACCCCGAACATCGTCTATGAACTGGTGCTGGGCGGCGTCCTGACCTCGGTGTTCGTGCCGGTGTTCGTGGAATGGCTGGACACCCGGGGCCGGGACGAGGCCTGGGAGGTCGCCCGCTCGGTGCTGTCGATCGCGATGGTGGTCCTGACCGGCATCCTGATCGTGACGCTCCTGGCCGCGCCGCTGTTCATCCGGCTGTACACCCTCCGGCTGGGGCACGGCCCCGGCGCCGACGCCGAGCGGGCCCTGGGGACGTTCTTCCTGCGCTGGTTCATGCCCCAGATCGTGTTCTACGGCCTGGGGGCGGTGGCGACCGGCCTGCTCAACGCCCACCGCCGCTTCGCCGTGCCCATGTTCGCCCCGATCCTGAACAACCTGATCGTCATCGGGACGATGCTCGCTTTCGCGGCTATCCACGGCGACACCGCGCCGACGGCGTCGGGCATCTCGGGCACGCAGAAGCTGGTGCTTGCCGTCGGCACCACGCTCGGCGTGATCGCCATGACGGCCGCCCTGTGGCCGTCGCTGCGGCGGCTGGGGTTCCGGTGGCACTGGAGCTTCCAGTGGGGCCACCCGGCGGTCCGCCGGATCGCCCGCCTGGCCCTGTGGGTGTTCGTGTACGTGGCCGTGAACCAGCTGGGCCTGCTGGTGATCATCATCCTGGCCGCGGAGAAGACCGCCTACGCCGCCTACACCGCGGCCTTCATCCTGTTCCAGCTCCCCCACGCCATCTTCGCGGTGTCGATCATGACGGCGCTGCTGCCGGCGATGTCGTCGCGGTGGACCGACGGGGACCGGGAGGGGTTCCGGATCATGCTGGCCCGAGGGCTCCGGGGCACCGCCTTCATCGTGGTCCCGGCGGCGGCCGGGTATGTGGCCCTGGCCGGGCCCATCGTCCGCCTGCTCCTGCAGCACGGGGCGGCCTCCGGGGCCGAGACGCAGCTCGTGGCCCGGATCCTGGTGTTCTTCTCCATCGGGCTGTTCTCGTTCTCGGCGTTCCAGCTGCTCCTGCGGGCGTTCTACGCCACCCAGGACACCCGGACGCCGGCCCTCATCAATGTGGCCGCGGTGACGATAAATACGGTGATGAACTTCGTGTTCTTCCACTTCTACGGGGTCCGCGGGCTGGCCCTGGGGCACGCCACGGCGTACACGTTCGCCGCGCTGGCCGCGGCGGTGGCCATCCGGCGCCGCCTGGGGGGCCTGGAAGGGCGGGTGGTGCTGGCCGGCCTGGGCAAGGTCCTGGTCGGCGGGGCGGCCACGGGAGCCGTCGCGTACCTGGCCGCCCAGGGGCTGGAGGAGGCCTTGAACACCTCCACCCTGTTGGGGCAGAGCCTCCAGGTGCTCGGAGCGGTGGCGGCGGGAGTGGCGGCATTCCTGGCCCTCGCCGTGCTGCTGCGGATGGAGGACCTCCAGCTGCTTCGAAGCTTCGTCTCCGCGAGGTTCCGCCGGTGAGGGCCGGGAACGGGCAGCGGCGTGACGGGCGGCGCGGCGTGTGGCGGCGGCGTCTCGACCTCACCGGCGACCTCGGCCTGGTGGGCAGGAGCGCCATCATCCTGCTCGCCATCGTCGTGCTGCTGGGGCTGGCCGCCGTGGAGGGCGGGTCCATCCTGTTCACCGAGCTCAAGCTGCAGGACGCGGCGGACGCCGCCGCGTCGGCCGCGTACGGCGTGTACGGCCCGTCGCATTCGGTCTACGCCGCGAAGCAGGCCGCGATCGGCGCGATCCAGGAGAACGACGACGGCGCCCACCTGGTGAAGCTGGTGGTCGACACCCGGGGGGACGTCACGGTGACCCTGAAGAAGAAAGCCTCCACCATGCTGGTGCACGACATCGGGTTCCTGAAGCACCTGGCCATCGTGAAGGCGACCTCGACCTCGGGCCCTCCGACCTGACGCGCGGGCCCTCCTAACTGACGCGCTGGCCGCGCCTGGCCCGGTCCCTCGCCGGACCCCCGTAGACTTCGGCCGATGGAGAACCTGGCCACCGGAACCGTCGTCGGCGGGCGCTACGAGCTGGTGGAGCTGGCCGGCGAGGGTGGCATGGCGTCGGTGTGGCGGGCCACGGACCGGATCCTGGAACGGGGTGTGGCGGTCAAGATCCTCCATCCCCACCTGGCCGAGAACCCGGAGGCCCTGGAGCGGTTCAGGGCGGAGGCGCTCGCGGAGGCCCGCCTGACCCATCCGAACATCGTGCGGGTGTTCGACACCGGGACCGAGGACGGGGTCGCCTACATCGTGATCGAGCTGCTGGAAGGGGCGACCCTGCGCGAGGTGCTGGGGCGGCACGGGGCCCTGGACCCGCCCCAGGCCGTGGCCATCATGCTCCAGGTCCTCGCGGCGCTGCAGTTCGCCCATGAGGCCGGCGTGGTCCACCGCGACATCAAGCCCGCGAACGTGCTGGTGGGGGCGGACGGCCGGGTGAAGGTGGCCGACTTCGGCATCGCCAAGGCCGCCTACGTGGGTGAGGACCCCACCACCACCGGGCAGGTGCTGGGGAGCATCCCGTACATGTCCCCCGAGCAGGTGGAGGGGGCCGACGTCGACGCCCGCTCCGACGTGTACAGCTGCGGCGCCCTGCTGTACCAGCTGCTCACCGGGCGCCTCCCGTTCACCGCTCCCACCGCGCTGGCCGCGGCCATGCGCCGCCTGAACGAGGACCCCGTGCCACCCCGGGCCCTCCGGCCCGGGATCTCCCGCCCGCTGGAGGCCGTGGTGCTGCGGGCCATGGCCCGCCACCCGGACCAGCGCTTCGCCTCCGCCGAGGACATGGCGACGGCCCTGTCACGCCTGGGGCTGGCCGGGTACCCGGCCGGCCCGGCCGCGCAGTCGACCGGGCGGATGCGTCCGGCGTCGCCGCACGCCGACGAACGAACTGGCGTGTTCCGGTCCTGGATGCTGGTCCCCCTCCTGCTGGTGCTGCTGGCGGCCACCGCGATCGTGATCGGGATCCTGGCGGGGCGCCTCGAGCTGGGCGGGCCGCTGGGGGTTCGGGCCAAGTCGCACGCCTCGTCCACCGAGACGCCGAGCGGGGCTCCGTCCGGCCGCCCCCTGGACATCGCGGGCGTACAGGCCTTCGACCCCTTCGGCGACCGCCAGGAGCACGACGATCTGGTCCACAACGTCATCGACGGGAACCCCGACACGGTCTGGGAGACGGAGAACTACCACCAGCTGAACCTGGCTCCCAAGCCGGGGGTCGGACTGCTGTTCGACCTGGGCTCGACCCAGACCGTCACCGGCTTCCAGCTGGAAACCCCGAACCCCGGCTTCCGCTTCGAGATACGGGTGGGCGACGATCCCACCCAGCTCCAGAACCAGTCCGGTCCCTCCTTCACCGCGCGGAGTCCCACGCGCCGCGCGATCGTCCCCACGGCCGGCCGGTACGTGTTGCTGTGGATCACCCAGGTGGTTCCGACCGCCGACGGGAACCGCGCCACCATCGGCGAGTTCGCCGTCTTCGGCTCCGGTGGCTAGCCCGGCCGGCGAGCCCCCGGACGACGAGCTGGTCCGCCGGTACGTCGCGGGCGACGCGGGCGCGTTCTCCGTCCTCGTTTCACGGCACGAGCGCCGCGTCTACAACCTGGCCTACCGGATGCTGGGGCGGGACGAGGACGCCCGCGACGCCACCCAGGACGCGTTCCTGACGGCACTCCGGAAGCTGACCTCGTTCCGGGGGGAGGCGGCCTTCACCACCTGGATGCACCGGGTCACGGTGAACGCCTGCTACGACATCCTCCGCAAGCGCAAGCGCGAACCCGTGCTGGACCAGCTGCCGGAGGAGGACCGCGCGGGGGGGTCCGACCGGCCGGCCGGGCCCGCCGCCCGGCCCTCGCCGGACCACGCGGAGAGCGCCGCAACGGCCGTCGACGTCCAGCGGGCCCTGGTCCAGGTCCCCTACGACTTCCGCACGGTCCTGGTCCTCCACGACGTCCAGGACCTCGGGTACGAGGAGATCGCGGGCATCCTGGGGATCCCCGTGGGAACGGTGAAGTCGCGCCTGCACCGGGGCCGGGCCGCCCTGGGCCGGCTCCTGGGCGGGGAACGCTCCGGGAGCCAGGAACCGTCTGAGGGGAGGATGTCTCCATGACCACGGATCCCCCCACCCCCGGGGCGCACCCGGACGAGCTGCTGGCGGACTACGTCGGCGGCTCGCTCGAGCCCGCTCGGCGGGAGGAGGTCGAGCGCCACCTCGCGTCGTGCCCCGCGTGCCGGGATGACGTGGCGCTGGCCCGCCGCGCGCGGGCCGCCCTGGCCGCGCTCCCCGAGCTCGACGTCCCCGCGGGGCTGACCAGGCCCGTGGCGGAGGGGGCCCGCCACCGGCGCTCCCGCCGGCCTCCGCTCGGGGGCTCGCCGCACCGCTCCTCCCGCGTGGCCCGGGTCACGTGGAGCGTCGGCGCGGCCGCGGCCGCCGCGGTGATCGCGGTGTTCGCCTGGAGCGCGGTGCACGGCGGCGCCCCCACGAAGCAGGCCGCCGCCCCCTCGGTGGGGCGGGCCGGGTCCAGCGCCGAGGGCCTCCAGCGAAGCCCCAGGGTGAAGGTGACCCACCAGTCGATCGACTACGACGCCGCCTCCATCCAGGCCCTGGCCTCCCGCGTGGCCAAGCGGTCCCCGGCGTTCGCCCCCGAGTCCATCCCGCCGGGGGCGTCCCCCTCCGGCGGGGCACTGCCCGCCGCGTCCCTCCCGTCCCAGCCCAGCCCGGCGACCCCGGGAAGCGCAACCGCCCCCAGCACCCACCTCTCGCCCGTGGACTGCGTCCAGCGCGCTCTCAACTCCTCGTCCACCGCCGGCCTCGTCCAGCTCATCCGGGCCACGTACCAGGGGAAGCCGGCGTACATCGCCGTCTACGCGACGGCCGGCGAGGCCAAGCTGATCACGGTGTGGGTGGTCTCGATCCCCGACTGCCGTCTCCTCAACTACACGAGCACGAACGTCTCGTAGAGCCACGGCCAGCCCGCAGGCCGGTCGAGCCACGACAGGACGCATTCGAGGAATAGGGCGCCGTTTTCCCTTGTGGGAGAATGGACAACCGACGTGCCTGAAGAACGCGACGTGGTCATCCTGGGCTCGGGGCCGGCCGGCCTGACGGCCGCCCTGTACACGGCCCGGGCCAACCTCAAGCCCCTCGTGCTGAAGGGCCTCGACGCCGGAGGCCAGCTCATGCTGACCACCGAGGTCGAGAACTACCCCGGGTTCCCCGACGCCATCCTGGGCCCCGAGCTCATGGAGAAGATGGAGAAGCAGGCCGCCCGGTTCGACGCCGAGCTGCTCCACCAGGAGGCCACCCGAGTCGACCTGTCCGCTCGGCCGTTCGGGGTGTGGTCCGGCGACGAGGAGTGGCGGGCCCGAACGCTGATCATCTCGACCGGCGCCAGCGCCCGGTGGCTGGGGATCCCCGGCGAGGACCGCCTGCGGGGCCGCGGGGTCTCATCCTGCGCCACCTGCGACGGCTTCTTCTTCCGGGGCCAGGAGCTGGTGGTGGTGGGAGGCGGCGACTCCGCCATGGAGGAGGCCATCTTCCTGACCCGGTTCGCCACCAGGGTCACCGTCGTCCATCGCCGGAGCGAGCTCCGCGCCTCCAAGATCATGCAGGACCGGGCGTTCGCCAACCCCAAGATCGAGTTCGTGTGGAACGCGGCCGTGGAGGAGGTACTGGGCGACGGCGCCGTGTCCGCCGTCCGCCTCCGTGACGTCGGCAGCGGGAAGGAGACCGAGCGCCCCACGGGTGGGTTGTTCGTGGCCATCGGCCACGATCCGAACACGGCGCTGTTCCGGGACCAGCTGGAGATGAACGAGGCCGGGTACGTGGTGGTCCAGGAGCCCACCACCCGCACCAGCGTGGAGGGCATCTTCGCCGCCGGCGACGTGGTGGACTTCGTGTACCGCCAGGCAGTCACCGCGGCGGGGATGGGGTGCCAGGCGGCCATCGACGCGGAGCGGTTCCTGGAAGCCGAGGGGCACTGAGGGGCTAGAATCCGCCTCACCGGGCGAGACCGCGTCCCCGGCGCTGGGTATACCAGGATGAAACGGGCGGTCGGCGGCGTTGTATGGGACACGCCGCGACACGGGGCCGCGGCAGCCTGAGGAGGCAACGAGATGAGCCAGATCGGTGACGTGACGGACCAGGACTTCGAGCAGAAGGTCATCCAGTCGGACAAGCCCGTGCTGATCGACTTCTGGGCCGAGTGGTGCGTCCCCTGCCACATGGTCTCGCCGGTGGTCGAGGAGATCGCCCGCGACCACGCCGGGGCGCTGTCGGTGGGCAAGCTGAACGTGGACGACAACCCGGAGACCGCCCGGCGGTACGGCGTGATGTCGATCCCCACCCTGATCGTGTTCAAGGACGGGCAGGAGAAGGCCCGTGTGGTCGGGGCCCGGGGCAAGGACGCCATCCTCCGGGAGATCGAGCCGCACTTCGCGGCGTGACGGCCTGAGCGATCGGCCGGCCCGACTTCTCCCACGGCCGGAGCAGGTGGAGCGGTTGCCAGCGGGACCCGGGCATCCCGATACTGCGGCCGTGAGGACCATCTCCACCGACGACCGGGGCGACGACGTCCGCGACGTCCAGCACCGCCTGTCGGCCCTGGGCTTCCGGATCGATCCCTCCGAGCTGGTGGGTCTGTTCGGCCCCTCCACCGAGGCGGCCGTACGGGCCTTCCAGCAGGGCCGGGGATTCCTGGTGGACGGCCGGGTGGGCCCGGAGACGTGGAACGGCCTGGTGGAGGCGGGCTACAGCCTGGGCGACCGGATCCTGTACTTCCGCTACCCGATGTTCCGGGGCGACGACGTGCTGGCCCTGCAGCGCCGGATGAACGCGCTGGGGTTCGACGCGGGCCGGGAGGACGGCATCTTCGGTGAGCGGTGCGACCGGGCCGCGCGCGAGTTCCAGCGGAACGTGGGGATGCGCCCCGACGGGATCGTGGGGCCGGACACCGTCCACGAGCTGGTCCGGGTGGCCCAGCCCGACCGGCCCGAGCGGGCCGTCTCCGGCGCGGTGGTCCGGGAGCGGGAGGCGGTCAGCCGCCTGAACGCGACCCTGGACGGGGCGCGGGTGGCCATCGACCCGGGACACGGCCCGGACGACCCGGGCGCCGTGGGGCCGAACGGGAGCTCCGAGGCTGACGCCGCCTTCGGGCTGGCCGTGGCCCTGGCCGAGGAGCTGGCCCGCCGCGGGGCCGACCCCAACCTCCTGCGGTACCAGGAGGAGAGCCCCACCCCCGAGGAGCGGGCCGACCGGGCCAACGAGTGGGGGGCGGAGGTCTGCGTGTCGCTCCACCTGAACGAGGGGGACCCGGCGGCCGAGGGTGCCATGTGCCTGTACTACGGGCACGACGCATGGTTCTCGCCGGCCGGGCACCGTCTGGCCGAGCTGCTCATGAAGGAGCTGGTGACACGGCTGGGGCTGACCGACGGCCGGACCCATCCCAAGACCATCACCATCCTGCGAGAGACTCGGATGCCCGCGGTCCAGGTCGAGCCGTGCTTCCTGACCAATCCCCGGGAGGCCCGGCTCCTGGGCGAGGAGGCCTTCCGGCGGGACCTGGCCATCGCGCTGGCCAACGGCGTGGAACGGTTCTTCGGGGCCCGTGCCGACACTGACTCGGTTGCGTCGTAAGGAAACGCTAGCGAAGCCGGACCGGGCGGCTGAGGGCCAGGAGGAGAATGCCGACGGCCGCCCCGAGGGTCGCCGCCTTGAGGGCCCTGACCACCTCATCCCTGGTGGAGCCCTCCGTCGCCGGCCGGTAGTCCGTGGTCGTGCTCATGCCCGGGGCAGGAACCCGACCTTTTCGTACGCGTCGGCCAGGGTTTTCGCGGCGACGGCTCGCGCCTTGTCCGCGCCGAGCCGGAGGACGCGTTCGATCTCGCCGGGGTCGGCCATCGTCTCGCGGTGCCGCTGCTGGAAGGGCTCGATCAGGCCCACCACGGCCTCCGCCAGGTCCTGCTTGAACGGCGCGTACCCCTGCCCGGCGTACTCCTGCTCCAGATCCGGCACCGTCTTCCCCGACACGACCGAGTAGATGGTGAGCAGGTTCGAGATGGCAGGCTTGTCCGCCGAGGCCACCACGTCGCGGCCGGAGTCGGTCACGGCGCTGCGGATCTTCCTGCGGATGGCGTCCGGCAGGTCGAGCACGGCGATGGTTCCTGGCGCCGCGGCCGACTTCGACATCTTCGAGGTGGGGTCCTGGAGGTCCATGATCCGGCCCCCCTCCTCGGACACCACCGCTCGGGGGAGTACGAACGTCTCGCCGAATCGTTGGTTGAACCGCGCCCCGATGTCACGGGTCAGCTCGACGTGCTGGCGCTGGTCCTCGCCGACTGGGACCTCATCCGTCTGATACAGCAGGATGTCCGCAGCCTGGAGCACCGGGTACGTGAACAGCCCGGCTGACGCCGACCCTTCCCCTTGCTTGCTGGCCAGGTCCTTGAACTGGGTCATGCGCCGGAGCTCGCCCATCGTGGCGATGCAGTCGAGGACCCACGCCAACTCGGCGTGCTCGCGCACGTGTGACTGCACGAACAGCGTGGAACGGTCAGGATCGATACCCGCCGCGATCAGGATCGCCGCCAGCTCCAGGGTCCGGCGGCGAAGCTCCGACGGATCCTGGGGGACGGTGATGGCGTGGAGGTCGACGATGGCGTAGAAGCAGTCATTGACATCCTGGTCTGGAACCCAGTGCCGAACGGCGCCGATGTAGTTCCCCAGGTGGAAGTCCCCGGTTGGCTTGATCCCCGAGAGCACGCGCGCCATCGGGGCAGGGTAGCAAAGGGGCTGGCTTCGAAACCCCGCCCTTTGGTTGGGCGCTGGGGACGGCGGAGGCCGGCCGCCTGCTCAAACATCCTCGCTTCGCTTCGTTCGCTGCGGAACTCGCGATCGGCCCGGCCCGCGCCGCCCCTTGCTTCCCTTCGGCCGCTCACCGACCCACCCTCCTTGCATCCTGCGGCCCTGCCGCTCGAACTCCGGGGGCGGCTTCGGGCTCCTTGAATGGTTGCCTGTTAGCATTCGCGGACTGTGGCCGACGTGGTGGCCGATCCCCAGATCGAGCTTTTCGCTTCGCGCATGGCGGGAATGTCCGCCTCGGAGGTGCGGGCCCTGTTCGCGGTGGCCTCGCGCCCGGAGGTGGTCTCGCTGGCGGGAGGCATGCCGTTCGTCGAGGCCCTCCCGGGCCGGGACGTCCTGGACGTGGTTCGCGACGTCCTGGACCGCCACGGCGGCGCGGCGCTGCAGTACTGCGGCGGCGCGGGGCTGGCCGGCATCCGCCGCCAGGTGACCGCCCTCATGGCCGAGGAGGGCGCGCCCGCCCACCCGGACGACACCGTCATCACCAACGGCGCGCAGCAGGCCCTCGACCTGGTGGCCAAGATCTTCATCGACCCCGGCGACGAGATCGTGGTGGAGGCGCCGGCGTACGTCGGGGCGCTCTCGGCCTTCTCCGCGTACGAGCCCCGGTTCATCCAGGTCCCGCTCGACGACGACGGCATGGTGGTCGACGAGCTGGAACGGGCCCTGGCCGCGGGGGCCCGTCCCAAGTTCCTGTACACCGTTCCCAACTTCAGCAACCCGGCGGGCGTCACCATGTCCATGCAGCGGCGGCGGCAACTGGTGGAGGTGTGCCGGGCCACCCGCATCCCCATCGTCGAGGACAACCCCTACGGCATGGTCCGGTTCGAGGGAGATCCTCTACCGTGCCTGCGGGCGCTCGACCCCACCAACGTCATCTATCTCGGGACGCTGTCGAAGGTGTTCGCGCCGGGCGTGCGCATCGGGTGGGCGGTGGCCGAGCCGGACGTGCTGTCGCGCCTCCTGCTGGCCAAGGAAGCAGCCGACCTCTGCTCCAGCTCGCTCACCCAGCTCGTCGCGGAGCGATACCTGGAAGGCGACCGGTGGCGGGAGAACCTGGCCGCGTTCGTGGGCATCTACCGGGAGCGCCGCGACGCGATGCTCGCGTCCCTGGCCGAGGCGTTCCCGCCCGGTGCTTCGTGGACCATGCCCGCCGGGGGGTTCTACGTGTGGGCCCGGCTCCCCGCCGGCGTGGATGCCCAGGCCATGCTGCCCCGGGCGGTGGACCACCGCGTGGCCTACGTGCCCGGCACCGCCTTCTACGCCGACGACCGTGGCCGCGACCACCTGCGCCTGTCGTTCTGCCACCCCACGCCGGAGGCGATCCGGGAGGGCGTCCGGCGGCTGGGCCAGCTTCTGGCCGACGAGGTCGACGTCGTCGCGGAAGGAGACGGCGCCTGGTCGGTGCGGGCGGCCGGATCCGCCGGGTAGCTAGTCTGTCTCAGACTAGATGAGGTGCCCTCGCGGCCACGCGTACGCGGCGGCGAATCTCAGTCCAGCGGAACTCGGCCGCCGGAGCGCACGATCTCGGAGACGATCCGCTCCAGGTCGTCGCCGGAGCCGAACTCCACGATGATCTTCCCCCGACGCTTCCCCATCTGGATGCGGACGCGGGTCTGGAGCTGCTCGGACAGGATCTCCTCGGCCTCCGCGTACTCCACGGCCTTCGGCGACGGGGCCTTGGTCGCGGCGGCGGCCCGGGCCGGCGCGATCTGGCTGTAGTTCCGCACCAGGTCCTCCACCTCCCGGACGGACAGGCTCTCGGCGGCCGCCCGGAGGGCCACCGCCACCTGGGCCTCCGGGTCGGGGAGCCCCAGCAAGGCCCGAGCGTGCCCGGCCTGGATCCTGCGCTCCGCCAGGAGCTGCTGGACCTGCGCCGGGAGCTGAAGCAGGCGGATGGTATTGGTGATGTGCGGACGCGAAACCCCCAGGCGGTCCGCCAGGGCTTCCTGGGTGGCCCCCAGGTCCTCCAGAAGCTCCTGAAATGCCTCGGCCAGCTCGAGCGGCCCCAGGTCCTCCCGGTGGAGGTTCTCGATGAGGGCCTCGCGCAGGGACTCGGTGTCGTCGCTCTCCCGGATGACGGCCGGGATCGTGGCCAGGCCGGCCATCCGGGCTGCGCGCAGCCGCCGTTCGCCGGCCACCAGCTCGTAGCCGCCGTTGGTCCGCCGGACCACCACCGGCTGGAGCACGCCGACCTCCTCGATCGACCGCGCCAGCGCCTGCAGGGTCTCGTCATCGAACCCCGTCCGGGGCTGGCGGGGGTTGGGGGCGATGGCCCCCACCGGGATCTCCAGCAGCCCGGCCTCCTCCGCGGCCCCCGGTATGAGCGCCGACAGTCCGCGTCCGAGCCCTCCACGTCTCACTCCTGGCCTCCTTTGCGAAACAGCCGGAACCGCTTCTTGCCCTCGGGTTGCTCGTCCAGGTCATCCAGGGCCTCCGTGTCGCCCCGGTCGGCCGGATCCTGCAGGTCCGGACCGGCCCCAGCCTCGGAAGCGTCCAAGGGGTCAGGCGGCTGGGGCTCCAGATCGCCGGGTTCCAGCTTCTCCGCCTGGGGATTCTCGGGCTCATCGGGCTCATCGGGCTCTGGCGCCTCCGCCTCGGGCTCGGGGGCCTCGCCGGCGCCGGTCTGTGCATTCACCGTGGCGGCCGGTCGCGGCTCCGGCGAGATGACTTCCGGGAGGTCGGAGACGATGGGAACCGGCTCGCCCTCCGGGGGCCTGCTGGCCACTTCTCGCGCAAGCGAGCGGTACATGATCGCCCCCCGCGACAGTGGGTCGTAGGCCGTGATGGGGAGCCCGAACCCCGGTGCCTCGGACAGGCGGACCGTCCGGGGTATGACGCTATCATACACCCTCGGGCCAAAGTACCGCCTGACCTCCGCCACGACCTGGTCCGACAGCTTGGTCCGGGCGTCGTACATGGTCATGACGATGCCGGTAAGCCTCAACTTCGAGTTGACGTTCTGCTGGATGAGCCTCACGTTCCGCAGGAGCTGGCCCAGCCCTTCCAGGGCGTAGTACTCGCACTGGATGGGAACCAGCAGCTCGTCGGCCGCGGCTAGGGCATTGATGGTCAGCAGGCCCAACGATGGCGGGCAGTCGAGCAGGATGAAGTCGTAGCGCCCCTTTCGGACCGGCTCCAGGGCCTTGGCCAGTCGCATCTCACGCGAGAACTGGCTGACCAGCTCGATCTCGGCGCCGGCCAGGTCGATGGTCGAGGGGATCGCGAACAGCCGCTCCACCGCGGTGGGGACGACGGCGTCCTCCAGCGGAGCCGCGGCCAACAGGATCTCGTAGGTCGTCACGTCGCGGGCCACGTGCCGGATGCCGAGGCCCGTGGAGGCGTTCCCCTGGGGGTCCAGGTCCACGACCAGGACTTCGTGTCCCAGGTCGGCCAGGGCAGCCCCCAGGCTCACGGCCGTGGTGCTCTTGCCGACCCCGCCCTTCTGGTTCGCGATGGCGATGACCCGGGCGGCTGCCACCGCGGACGGTACCCCGGCGTCGTCCGTGGTGGAGGAATCCGCTTCGGGGCCGCCCCGGACGGTCGCCGCGGCTTCTTCTCCGACGTGGGAGCCGGGCTCCCCGTCCTCGAGGGCTCGATCGTCCTGGTCGCCCTCCCATACGTCGGACTTGGCCGCGCCGAGGCCGCTTCGTCGGGCAGTCCCCCGAGCCCCTGCAGAGGAACGCGTGTCATCGACGGCGGGACCCGAACCATCGATTTCGACTTGAGGGTTCCCGTCGTGGGGGTCCAACGCACCGAGTGCGGCGGTCCGGTCCCGTTCTTCGGACACCGTCATGCCCTTCGAGGAGGTGGTCGCGTGGAATGCCGAAGTGGAACGCCCCCGGGGCCACCCGCGAGGGCACGCCATGCCACGAGCGCGCTCACTACCGGGTGATAATAGCGAGTGCTCCCATGGAATCAAGCAAGGGGACCGAACGAAGTTCCATCGAGCCGGCGCCGGCCAGGGCGCGAAGCTCGCGGCTCGAGCCTCCGGTGAAGTGGACGAGGCGCCCGCCGGTCACCAGGAGGGGCCTCGCGGCCCCCCACGTGCGGGCGAGGGGCGCGAACGCCCGCGCAAAGCATACGTCCACGAGGTCGGCCTGCTCTTCGACCCGGCCCCATCGGACCTCGGCGTTCGACAGACCCAGCTCCGCCACCGCGAGCTCCAGGAACGCAGCTCTGGTCCGGCGCGACTCCACCAGGGCCACGCGCAGTGAAGGGCAGGCGATCGCGACCGGGATCCCGGGCAGGCCGGCCCCCGAGCCCAGGTCGTAGGCCCAGCGATCGGTGGGGACCACGGCCGTTGCCCCCCGGAGGCTGTCCAGGACGTGGCGTACCAGGATCCGGCCCTGGTCCCTCTGGCCGATGAGTCCGAGCGGAATCGCCCGGGAGCGCAGGAGCTCAGTGTACTCGAGAAGGGAATCGGCCTTCGAAGAGGAGAGCGGGACATCAAGGGCGGACGACGCCTCAGAGATGAGCGCTCGCGGATCCTTTCGTTTCACGTGGAACGGCGCTCTGCGCGGAAAGGCCTAGCCGCCGTTTCACGTGAAACTCGGACCTCTCGCTGGCGCCGGATGACGACTCGCCGATCGGGGTCCTCCCCCTCACTGGCCGTCTCGAGCCCGCCCACCTGGCCTACGGCGTCATGCACGATCTTCCGCTCGAAGGCGTTCATCGGCTCCATGGCCTCGGGCTTTCCCGTCTTCTTGACCCTCCGGGCCGCCGATTGGGCCCGCGACTCCAGCTGCGAACGGCGGCGCTTCCGGTAGTCCTCGACGTCCACGACGACGCGGCACCGGTCGCCGGTCTTGTGCTGGACGGCCCCTCGCACCAGGTCTTGCAGGGCTTCGAGCGTCTGCCCGTGCCTCCCGATCAGGATGCCCATCCCCTCTGCTGACTCCGAGCCCCATACGTCCACATACATCACGCCGGCGTCGAGGTTGGATTCCACTTCCGCGGGAAGCCCCATGGCGTCGAAAAGCCCCTCCAGGAAGTCCATGGTGGCCTCGGCCTGGTCTTCCAGGTCCCCATCGGCCTCCTCGAGAGCCTCGGACCGCAGGCGCACGCGGACCTGGGCCTGCTGAGCACCCAATCCCAGGAAGCCCCCCCGCGGTTCCTGGAGGACCTGGACTTCGACTTCCTGCTCGCTGGCGCCCAGCTCGGCGAGGGCGGCCTCGATGGCCTCCTCAACGCTTGCGGCGCTTCTTTCGATCTCCCGCACTCTTCCCTCCAGAGCTGCCGGACCTACGGCCGGGTGACGGCCTCGAGCCTGGACCGGCCTTCGACGTCCCAGAACCCCCGGTCCCGGCCGTGCCGGAGCTCCCCGGCTTGGACCCGCCACCGGCCGACGACGGCTTGGCACCCGCAGATCCGCTGCCGGTCGAGCCGCGTCCCGCGGCGGGCCGCTGGGTTCGCTGCGCCTGGGCCTGGTTGGCCCGCTCCATCATCGTGGCGAACCAGTTCCTCTTGGCAGGTCTGATCGCCTTTCCGTCCCCGGCGGCGGCCGCTGCGTCGTTCTTCTGCTTGGCCTTCAGCATGAAGTGCTGCTGCCCGATCTGCCACAGATTGGACGTCGTCCAGTACACCACCAGGCCCGCCGGGAAGATGAACCCCCACACCCCGAACAGCAGCGGCATGATCCTGGTCAGCGCCTGCTGCTGCTGGGACCCCACGGGGTTGGCCTTCTGCATCTGGCGCTGCTGGTAGAACGTCGTGCCCACCATCAGCAGGGCCAGGACGTAGTAGGGGATCCGGACCGGGACGCCCGTGCCACAATTGAGCGCCTCGAACCTATTCCCGGTCACTTGATTGATGTAGGGCTGCCCGTTCCGAGCCTTCAGCACGACCTGCGTGCCGGCCTCACCGGCGCTGCACAGCAGGTTCAGGCTGCCAACCTTGATCCCGCTGGTTTGTTCGGCGATACCACGATAAAGCGAGCTCGCAACCGGTATGTGGCTATTCGGATAGGGATGCGGCTGATCCTGGGTGATGGCGCCGACGTTCGTGGGGAAGCGCAGCACCGCGTACAGGGCGATCAGCACCGGGAGCTGCAGCAGCATAGGGAGGCAGCCGGCCAGGGGATTGACCCCGTGCTCCTTGTACAGCCGCTGCATCTCCTCGGTCTGCTTCTGCTTGTTCCCCTTGTACTTCTGCTGGATCGCCTTGATCTTCGGCTGGAGGGACGCCATGGCCTGCATGGACCGGATCTGCTTGATCCCCAGGGGCAGCAGCACCAGTCGGATGGCGATCGTGAGCAGGATGATGGCCACCGCGTAGCTCGGGATGAAGTCGTACAGCTTGGCCAGGACCCACCCGAGGCCCCCCAGGAGCCCCTGCCACCAGGCGAGGGCGATCACGATGCGGCCCTCGCGGGCTGGTGTATGACACTCTCATACACCACGGCCGCGCCACCGGCTTCGGAGCGGTGGTGCCGCTGTGGCGCGGGGTCGACGCCTCCCCGGGACAGGGGGCTACACCGAAGCACCCGCCACGCGACCAGCGCCGTCCCCACCAGAGCTCCCCGGTTCCGGATGGCCTCCTGCGCGTACACCGAGCAGGAGGGATGGAACCGGCACTGCCCGCCGAGGACGCCCGCCAGCGTCGCCCGGTACAGGCCGATCAGGCCGATCAACAGCGACCTGGCGGGCCACCCGGCAACCCACAGCAGCCGGCGGCCGGCTCCGACACGAGCGGTCATGGCTCCACCAGGCCGGCCGCGGCGAGCGATTGGCGCATCTCGGTCTCGAGCTCCTGTGTCCTGGCCGGAAGGAAGCCTTTCCGGGCCACCACGACCACCCCGGTGCCGGCGCGCACCGACGGCGCCATCCGCCGCCACGCCTCCCGCAGCACCCTGCGAGCCCGGTTGCGCTGGACGGCCCCACCAACCCTGCGACCGGCCACGAATGCCACGCGAGCCCGGCCCGCCACCGGCGTCACGAACAGTACCACCCGTGCTCCGACCAGGCGCTTTCCCGAGGACTGGGCCCGCCTGATCTCGGTGCGGCCGAGGCGCCCGGGACGGTGCCGGCCCGCTCTGTCGTGGCGGCCCGGACGTTCGGGTCGCATGAGCTGCTGGCCGCCCCGTTCCAGGGTCGGGGTCAGGCCGACAGCCGTACCCGGAGCTTGGCCCGGCGCCTGGCCAGGATGGCCCGGCCGGCTCGCGTACGCATCCGGACCCGGAATCCGTGGGTCTTGGACCGCCGGCGATTGTTGGGCTGGAAGGTCTTCTTCACCGCTCACCCGCATCATCGAAACGGGTCGCCCGCACGGGGGCGACCGGGGCAGCCAGTATAGCCACCCCCAGGGCCGGTGCCCGGCGTCAGACCGGCGCCGCCGCGGGCGACAGAAAGAGCGTCAATTCACCTCCCGGAGCTAGCGGCTCCAACAGCGGCTCAGCTATATTCCGCCGGTCTTCCCCACGGGCGCCCCGGGCCTTCTTCCCCGAACAACATCGATACAGGGTTTCCCCCACCTGTGGAAAGGTCCTGTGGATAGCGGGATGTCCGTTGCTCCCCAAGAACCGACCGCCGAGGCCATCTGGGGCCAAGTGATCGATCGGGCCCGCCAGGAGTTCGCCGACGGCCCCTTCAGCATGTGGTTTTCCCAGGTCCGGGCGTCGGCGTTCGACGGGCGGGTCCTGGAGCTGCGGTGCTCGGACTACGCCCGGGACTGGCTGGCCCGGAACTACATGGAGTTCCTCCAGAAGGCGGCCTCGGAGGCCGCGGGGCGCCCCGTCCAGGTCACCCTGGTGGCGGAGCGCCCTCCCCGGACCGAGCCGGCCCCCGAACCCGAGGGCCCTCGCACGGAGCCGCTGCCGTTCCCGGACCGCTACACCTTCGACACCTTCGTCCCGGGGCCGAGCAACCGCTTCGCCCACGCCGCCGCGCTGGCCGTGGCGGAGGCGCCCCCGTCCAAGGCCTACAACCCGCTGTTCATCTACGGCGAGGTCGGCCTGGGGAAGACCCACCTGCTGCGCGCCATCGCCAACCACATGACCCGCCTCACGCCGTCGCTGCGCGCCAAGTACGTGACCTCCGAACAGTTCATCACGGAGTTCATCAAGGCCGTCCGCGACCGCCAGGCCTACCAGTTCCAGCGGCGCTACCGCGACGTCGACGTGCTGCTGGTGGACGACATCCAGTTCCTGGCCCGGGCCGAGGAGACCCAAACCGAGTTCTTCCACACCTTCAACGCGCTGCACAGCGCGGAGCACCAGATCGTGATCGCCTCCGACCGCAAGCCCCAGGAGCTCTCCGGGATGGAGGAGCGCCTGCGGAACAGGTTCCGGTGGGGCCTGTGCGTGGACATCCAGCCGCCCGACCTGGAGACCCGCATCGCCATCCTCCAGCTGAAGGCTCGCCGGGAGGGCGTGGAAGTCCCCGACGAGGTCCTGACGCTCATCGCCTCGCGGTTCGAGCACAACATCCGGGAGCTCGAGGGCGCGCTGCTCCGTGTGGCGGCCTTCGCGTCCCTTCTCCGGACGTCCATCGACGCCAAGATCGCCGAGCGGGCCCTGGAGGACCTCCTGCCCCAGGGCGACGGCGAGCTCCCGGTCGAGGTGATCCTCGACGAGACCGCGACGCACTTCCGCCTGACCCGCGACGACCTGGTCAGCAAGAGCCGGTCCCGGCCGCTGACCACGGCCCGCCACGTGGCCATGTACCTGGCCCGCGAGTGCACCGGCCTCTCGCTGCTCAAGATCGGCGAGGTGTTCGAGCGCGACCACACCACCGTCATGCACGGCATCAACAAGGTCCAGGAGCTCATGAAGGCCCGTGGCACCATGTTCCGCGACGTCCAGGACCTCACCCGCAAGATCCGGGCCCGGGGGCGAGGGTGAGGTCACAGGGCCATGGGGAATCCGCGGTGGGAACGCTGGGGAACCCGGTGCGGTCCGCGCGCCGGTGCCCGCACCGTCCCCACTTCTCCACCCGACCGTTTCTGTCACTGCCCCGCGCTAGGCTGCGGGAACGGGGGTTATCCACGTTTGCACCGCCCCTATCACTACTGTTTTTGAATACCGATCCAGCGTTCGAAGACCGGGAGGTGGAGAGATGAAGTTCCGTTGCGACCGTGACGACCTGTCCGAGGCCCTCCAGACCGTGCAGCGAGGCGTCTCCACCCGTCCTGGCATCCCCGCTCTCACCGGTGTGCACCTGGTGGCCGGCGAGGACGGAACGCTCGTGCTGACCACGACCGACCTCGAGGTGTCGGCCCGGCTCGGTATCCCGGTGACGGTGCAGGAGCCGGGGGTGGCTCTGGTCCCGGCCCGGCTACTGGGGGACATGGTCAAGAGCCTCCCCGAGGCCCCGGTGGAGCTCGACGCCGACCAGAGCGCGGCCCGGGTGCAGTGCGCGTCGTTCGAGGGCACGCTGCGGCTGCTGCCGGCCGAGGACTTCCCGTCCTGGCAGGAACCCTCCGGGACCCGGGTAACCGTCGAGGCGGCACAGTTTGCGGAGGCGGTGAGCCAGGTGGGGCGGGCGGCGTCCAAGGACGAGGCCCGGCCGACCCTCACCGGCGTGCTGCTCGAGATCAACCGGGAGGGCGTGACGCTGGTGGCCACGGACTCCTACCGGCTGGCGGTGCGGGAACTCACGGCGACCGCGGCGGGGGAGGCGCAGTCCATCGTCCCCGAGCGGGCCCTGGCCGAGGCCGGGCGGGCCGCGGGGACGGTGGACAAGGGCGACATCGAGCTGTTCGTGGACCAGTCCCAGGTGGCGTTCCGGGTCGGCGCACTGACCCTGACCTCCCGGCTGATCGAGGGGCAGTTCCCGAGCTACCGGCAGCTCCTGCCCGAGGGCTACGAGAGCCGACTGGTGGTGGGGCGGCAGCAGCTCCTGGACGCCGTGAAACGGGTGGGACTGCTGGCCCGGGAGAACACCCCGATCCGGATGGAGTTCAACGCGCTGGGGGTGCGGCTGACTTCGTCCTCGCCCGACCTGGGCGGGGCGGTGGAGGCCGTGGAGGCCACCTACGAGGGCGGCGACCTCACCGTGGCGTTCAACCCGCAGTACCTGGCCGACGGGCTCCAGGCCGCGACGGGGGACTCCATCACGCTGGAGGTCCGGGACGGCCTGAAGCCTGGGGTGGTCCGGGGCGACGGGAGCGAGTTCATGTACCTGGTGATGCCGGTGCGGCTGCCGGCGCCGGTGGGATAGGGGCCGCGCCGTCGCCGCTGCCGTGGTCGGCGGGCCCGTCGGCGCCGGTCGAGCGCGATAGCGTGCTGGCCCGTGCGTCTGCTGTGGATCGAGGTGAAGGACTTCCGCAACCACCCGGACACCCGGTTGCAGGTGCCGCCCGGCCTGTCGGTCGCCGTCGGCGGGAACGGCGAGGGGAAGACGAACCTGCTGGAGGCGGCGTTCTACCTGCTGTCGCTGTCCTCCCCCCGGGCCAGCTCGGACCTCCCGCTGGTCCGCGACGGCGCCACCGCGGCCTATCTCCGGGGCGAGGTGGAGGGGCTGGAGGGCCGGGCCCTGGTCGAGGTGGAGGTCCGGGGGGTTGGGGCCAACCGGATCCAGGTGAACCGCTCGCCGGTCCGGCGCCGGCGGGACCTCCGCAAGCACGTCCGGGCGGTGTTCTTCTCGCCCGGGGACCTGGACATAGTGCTGGGGAATCCCGACGCCCGCCGCGGGTTCCTGGACGAGGTGGTGGTGTCGCTGTGGCCGGTGCGGGACTCCCTGGCCCGGGCCTACGACCGGGCTCTCCGTCAGCGGAACCGGCTGCTCAAGGAATGGGAGGGACGCGGTGCGCCGCCCGAGCTGGACGCGTGGGACCAGGAGCTGGTGGCCGGGGGGTCGGCCCTGACCCGGGCCCGGGCGGAGGCGGCCGCCCGCCTGGCCCCGCGCGCCGGCGAGGAGTTCCGGGCCCTGGCCGCGTACGGGCTGGAGGTCCGGTATGCGCCATCCGTGGATGCCGGGGAGACCGGCCGGCCGGTGGAGGAGGTGTTCGGCGAGCGCCTGGCGGCCCGGCGGGAGGACGAGCTTATACGACGGGTGACGCTGGTGGGGCCGCATCGAGACGACCTCGAGCTGGCCGTGCGGGACCTCACCGCCCGCAGCTTCGCCTCCCACGGCGAGGCCTGGGCCGCGGCGCTGTCCCTCCGCCTGGGCCAGGCCTCGGCGGTGGCGGAGGAGACGGGCCGGCCCCCGGTGCTGCTGCTGGATGATCCCTTTCCCGGGCTGGACCCGGTCCGGCAGGCCCGCCTGGCCGGGCGGGTGGCCGGACGCGGCCAGACCCTGATGTCGGTGGCCGACGACCTGCACGTTCCCGACGAGGCCGAGGCGGTGTGGGAGATCCTGGGCGGCCAGGTGAGCGTGCGGAGCGGAAGTGTGCGGAGTGGAAGCGGCCGGAGCGGGGAGGACTGACGGCGATGGCGGGCGAGACGGGAGGGTCCGCGGAGGCGCGGAAGGCCAGGGAGGAGGCCAGGCGGCCCCGGCCCCGGCGGGACCCGCCGGGCCGGGAGCGTTCCCCCGAGCCGGCCGCGCTCGGCGACGTCATGGCCGGGCTGATGCGCGACCGGGTCCTGGCCGGCGGGATGCGGGTGGGCCGGCTGGCCCGGACGTGGCCCCAGGTGGTCGGCGAACGCCTGGCCGCGGAGACCGCGCCGGTCCGCCTGGACGGGGGCATCCTGATCGTGGCGGCCACCGACGGCCCGTGGGGCGCACAGGCCCGGTTCCTGGCCGAGGAGATCCGCCGGCAGGCCAACGAGGCCCTCGGCGGGGAGGCCGTGAAGCGGGTGCACGTGGTGGTCGATCCGGGGCGGTCCGACGCTCCGAAACCGTTGTAGTGCAAGGGGTTCGGGAGCCTCACAACCGGGCCGTGAGGGGGGGTTGCATGGTATACTTGGCCAGGCAACTCTCCGCGCGGTGAGCCCCCTCGCAGCAGGTGTGGTCTTGGCCGCCGTGGGCGGAGATCGAGACGGAGGTTGAGTGGCAGCGACCAGTCCCAGCGAGTACACGGCAGCCGACATCACGGTCCTGGAGGGCCTCGAGGCGGTCCGGCGCCGGCCCGGCATGTACATCGGGTCGACCGGCCCCCGGGGCCTTCATCACCTCGTGTACGAGGTCGTGGACAACTCCGTGGACGAGGCCATGGCCGGGTTCTGCGACCGGATCAGGGTCTTCCTGCACCCGGACGGCTCCTGCACGGTCACCGACAACGGCCGGGGCATCCCGGTCACCCCCATCCCCAAGGCGAAGGACCGCCGGCCGGCCGTCGAGGTGGTCCTCACCACGCTGCACGCCGGCGGGAAGTTCGGCGGCCGCGGCTACGCCATTTCGGGCGGCCTGCACGGCGTGGGCGTCTCCGTGGTGAACGCGCTGTCCGAGCGCCTGCTCGTGGAGGTGGAGCGCGACGGCTCGCTGTGGCGCCAGGAGTACGTGCGGGGCAAGGCCGTCTCCAAGCTCCAGCGGGTGAAGCCGTCCCGGCGCACCGGCACCCGCATCCGGTTCTGGCCCGACACCGAGATCTTCGAGGAGGTCTCCTTCAAGCGGGAGATCCTCGTCGAGCGTCTCCAGGAGATGGCGTTCCTGACCCGCGGGGTCGAGATCACCCTGGAGGACGAGCGCGATGACCCGCCCGCCAAGGAGACCTTCAAGGCCTCCGGCGGCCTGGCCGACTTCGTGAAGCACCTCGCGGTGGGCAAGGAGGTCCTGCACACTCGGATCATCCACTTCGAGCGCAAGGAGGAGGACTCCGAGGTCGAGGTGGCCCTCCAGTGGCACACGGGCTACGCCGAGTCGATCCACTCCTTCGCCAACACCATCAACACGCACGAGGGCGGGACCCACGAGGAAGGCCTGAAGAAGGCCCTCACCAACGTCATCAACAAGTACGCCCGGGACAAGGGGCTGCTGAAGGAGAAAGAGGAGAACCTGATCGGCGAGGACATCCGGGAGGGCCTGATCGGCATCGTCTCGGTGAAGCTGCGCGAGCCCCAGTTCGAGGGCCAGACCAAGACCAAGCTCGGGAACACCCGGATGCGCTCGCTGGTGGAGACCACGGTCAACGAACAGCTGGCCACGTGGCTGGAGGAGCACCCCGGCGACGGTAAGCGCATCGTGGCCAAGTGTTCGCAGGCGGCCAAGGCCCGCATGGCCGCCCGCGCCGCCCGCGACCTCACCCGGCGAAAGGGCCTCCTCGACACCACGCTGCCCGGCAAGCTCGCGGACTGCCAGCTGACGGATCCGTCCCAGTGCGAGCTGTTCGTGGTGGAGGGGAACTCAGCGGGCGGCAGCGCCAAGGGGGCCCGGGACCGGGCCACCCAGGCCATCCTGCCCATCCGGGGCAAGATCCTGAACGTCGAGAAGGCCCGGCTGCACAAGACGCTCGAGAACATCGAGATCCAGGCCCTCATCACCGCCATCGGGACCGGGATCGGGGAGGAGTTCGACCTCCAGAAGGCGCGCTACCACCGCATCGTGCTCATGGCCGACGCCGACGTGGACGGCGCGCACATCCGCACGCTGCTGCTGACCTTCTTCTTCCGCAACATGCAGGAGCTGATCGAGGCGGGCTACGTCTACATCGCCCAGCCGCCCCTGTACCTGCTCAACGTGGACCGCAAGCCTCGCTACTTCTACACGGAACGGGAGTGGGACCAGTTCCGCAAGGAGAACGGCAACCGCAAGCTCGAAACGCCGCAGCGGTTCAAGGGCCTTGGGGAGATGGACGCCGGCCAGCTGTGGGAGACCACCATGGATCCCGAGACGCGGACGCTGCTGCGGGTGGACATCGAGGACGCCGCCATGGCATCCCGCCTGTTCTCCATCCTGATGGGCACGGACGTCGACGAGCGCCGGAGCTTCATCCAGACGAACGCGAAAGACGTGCAAAACCTTGACGTGTAGGGCTCCGGTGGCCGGCTAGATGTCGACGACGCTGTTCGCGGGGCGCATCGAGCCCGTCGACATCCAGGACGAGATCCAGCGCTCGTACCTGGACTACGCGATGTCGGTCATCGTCGGGCGTGCGCTGCCCGACGTCCGCGACGGGTTGAAGCCGGTCCAGCGCCGCATCCTGTGGTCGATGCTCGAGTCGGGCCTCCGCCCGGACCGGCCGCACCGCAAGTGCGCGGCCGCGGTGGGCGAGGTCATGAAGAAGTACCACCCCCACGGCGACCAGGCCATCTACGACGCCCTGGTCCGGATGGGCCAGGACTTCACCCTGCGGGCGCCCCTCATCGACGGCCACGGCAACTTCGGCTCCGCTGAGGGCGACGAAGCAGCGGCCATGCGTTACACAGAAGCGCGTCTGTCACTCATCGCCATGGAGTTGCTGAGGGACATCGACGAGGAGACGGTGGACTTCATCCCGAACTACGACGGGTACGAGGAGCAGCCCGTCGTGCTCCCGGCCCGGTTCCCGAACCTGTTGGTGAACGGGGCCGGCGGGATCGCCGTGGGGATGGCCACCAACATCCCCCCGCACAACCTGGGCGAGGTCATCGACGGGGTGATCGCCGCCATCGACGACCCCGACATCACCGTGGCCGAGCTGATGAAGCACATCCAGGGGCCGGACTTCCCGGCTGGCGGGCTGATCCTGGGGCGGCAGGGCATCCGGGACGCCTACGAGACCGGGCGCGGGTCCGTGAAGATGCGGGGCGTCACCGAGATCGAGGAGACCTCTCGCGGCGGCCAGCGCATCGTCATCACCGAGCTTCCGTACCAGGTGAACCCCGCCGCGCTGCTGACCAAGGTCGCCGAGCTCCGCAGGGACGGGAAGATCAGGGAGATCGCACCGGGTAGTCAAAGCCGCCAGACCATCCGCAACGAGTCGAGCCGCCAGGGCCTGCGCCTGGTCATCGAGCTCCGCCACGGTGCCAACCCCCACATCGCGCTGAACCAGCTGTACAAGCACACCCAGCTCCAGGACTCCTTCGGCGTGAACATGCTGGCATTGGTCGACGGGGTGCAGCCCAGGGTCCTCGACCTGGGCACCGTGGTGAAGGAATACATCCGGCACCAGGAGGACGTGGTAACCCGCCGCACCCGCTACCGGCTGCGCAAGGCCGAGGAGCGCGACCACATCGTCCAGGGACTTCTCATCGCCCTGGACCATCTCGATGAGGTGATCAAGCTCATCCGGGGCGCGGCCGACTCCGAGGACGCGCGCTCCAAGCTGATGAAGCGGTTCGAGCTCTCCGAGATCCAGGCCAACCACATCCTGGACATGCCGCTCCGCCGCCTCACCAGGCTCGCGCGCAAGGAGCTCGAGGACGAGCACAAGGAGCTGCTCGAGCGGATCGAGTACCTGAAGTCGCTACTGGACGATCGGGCCAAGATCCTCGCGCTGGTCAAGGAGGAGCTCCTCGAGGTCAAGCGGCGCTTCGCGAACCCCCGCCGCACGCGCATCCAGGCCGACGAGGGGGAGCTCGACACGCTCGACCTCATCGCCGAGGAGGACGTCGTCATCACCGTGTCGCGGGCCGGCTACGTGAAGCGCCTGCCCGTCGAGACGTACCGCCGCCAGGGTCGGGGCGGCCGCGGCGTGATCGGCGCCAACCTGAAGGAAGAGGACGTGGTCAGCCACGTCTTCACCACCACCACGCACCACTGGCTGCTGTTCTTCACGTCGAAGGGCCGGGTGTACCGGGTGAAGGTGCATGAGATTCCCGAGGGCTCGCGCACGTCGCGGGGGATGTATGCGGCGAACCTCCCCGGCGTCGCCATCACCGCCGACGAGCGGATCCAGGCCGTGATCGACCTCAAAGAGTACGAGGCGGGCAAGTTCCTGTTCTTCGCCACGCGACAAGGAATGGTGAAGAGAACCGTGCTGCCCGAGTACGACTCGCCTCGAACCGGGCTCCTCGCCATCAATCTGAAGGAGGGGGACGAGCTCATCGACGTCTTGCTCACAGAGGGCAAGGACGACATCGTCCTGGTTTCGCGGCGCGGGCAGGGAGTCCGGTTCGCAGAGTCGGCGGTCCGTTCCACAGGGCGCGCGACGGCTGGCGTCATCGGGATGCGCCTGACCGAGGGCGACGAGGTGATTGCAGTCGCGACGACGTCGTCCGGCGAGGAGCTCATCACGGTGACCCAGAATGGCTACGGGAAGCGCACCCCGCTCGGGCAGTTCCGGCGGAAGGGACGAGGCATCAAGGGGGTTGTTGCCCACACGATCACCTCTCGCACGGGCGAGTTGGCCGGCGCGTTCGTTGGATCCAAGGCCCAGGACATGTTCGTGATCTCGTCGTCGGGCATCGTGATCCGAGTCCCGGCAGCCCAGATCCGCCGTGTGGGACGGCCCAGCCAGGGTGTTCGGACCATGCGGGTGGACGAGGGTGGCAAGGTCGTTGCCATCGCCCCGGTCATCATGCAGATGGAGGAGAACGACTCATAAGCCAGGTAATGTCCGCCCCGCCTGAGTTTCGGCGTCTATCTTTGTCAGTTCGTCCATTCCGAGTAGCAACAGCCATGCCCCCAAGTCCCAGCGGCTGGCTTGGGGACCTCACGAGAGTCATAGAGATCTACTCGCGAATCTGGGGTGGAGGGCAAGTATTGTGCTTCCCTCTGAAGCGGACTCATTGGACAAGATGAAGCTGGTTCTGCGGGCGTTTGATCCAGATCTATTGTTGTTTTACCTACCGACCCTTCGGGCGTTGGAAATTTCAGACCCGGCAGGCTTCGAGACCTTCCTCTTGTCCCAGCTCGAAACGAGTGATGCGATTGGGATGAACGAAGGGAGGTTAGAAGAGCTGCGCCAAATGGCTCGGGACGCTTGGCCGGTCGACTGGCGCCCATCGGACGCGGTCGAGCGGCGCGTTGCCGTGTGGACGGCCCCACTACGACCGGGAGAAACGTTCTTCGATTCTAGTGTCACGGCCGACGCCGCGCCTCCCTGGCCCCTTGTTGACATGCTTGACGTCGAGAAGGGGACCGGGACGCCTCGTTTCCTCGACCTCAACGCTGCTTGGGCTCCGCGCGAGCTCCAAGCGAGTCTCGATTGGCGAGTAGGTAGGTTCATGCCCGAACACCTGGATGGACTGGCTGCTCTCGGACTCGGAGTTGAGTCAATGGAGATTCCTGAGGCTGGTCTCGGAGACCTCCTGGAATTCATCTGGGCGGGTGGCAATGTGGGGAGAGTCTCGTGGCTTCCTGCGGACGCGCCCTTCAGAACGCCGTTCGGGCACACACTTGCAGGGTGCGGGTGGTACCTGCCCGCGCTTGGGAGGCAGTGGGATACTCGGCCGCTTCTTGTCGTGGCGGGGGACTCTCCCGCTGACGCGTACTTGGCCCTGGCGGCGAACCGCCTACTCGGAGCGAGTGTGTGGCTGCCTTCCTCGCTCCGGGCTGACGATGATTTGGGCAGACTGGTGCTGCGAAGCCTCGGTGGCTTCATCGCGAGCGTCACTGGATGGGGACGGAGTCAGCGATCAATGCGCCCCATCCTCACCTCAACGTCCATCTCCGCCGAGGGCCTCCAAGCGGTTCGGGAAGAGATCAGAGGTAACAGCTACCCTCAAATCGCGGATTGGCTCGGTATTTCTGGGACTCCTCAGGTTCCCGTGGGTGATGTAACCCCCGCGTGAGCCCAGTGGGGTGGTCCTGACCAGTGCGTTCGGGCCCAGCAGGCCCCCAGAGAGCGGCAACGGAAGACGCGCACGTGTCG
>WNGH01000456.1_pt1 | contig 67458 bp, 57 predicted proteins | sample 5400631 | NCBI WGS metagenome assembly WNGH01 (sample SAMN13153373, study PRJNA577476) | soil metagenome | isolation source: 115 cm soil or saprolite under Garry oak tree replicate 1 | place: USA:California | collected 2016-06-15
ATCTCATCGGCTGCCTCGACCGCCCGACCTCCGGACAGTACCTGCTCGAGGGGCGCGAGGTCTCCGGGCTGAACCGCAACGCCCTCGCCGAAGTCCGCAACCGCACCATGGGGTTCGTGTTCCAGAGCTTCAATCTTCTATCCCGCACCAGCGCCGTGGAGAACGTCGAGTTGCCGCTGGTCTATGCCGGCGTGCCGGGGGCCGAGCGCCGGCGCCGCGCCATCGAGGCGCTGCGCCAGGTCGGCCTCGGGGACCGGCTCGAGCACCACCCGGGCCAGATGTCGGGGGGCCAGCAGCAGCGCGTGGCGATCGCGCGCGCCCTCGTGGGCGACCCGAGACTGTTGCTGGCCGACGAGCCGACCGGCAACCTCGACTCGAAGACCAGCGGCGAGGTGATGGCCCTCCTGCGCGGGTTGAGCGAGGCGGGGCTGACCGTCGTCCTGGTCACGCACGCTCCGGACATCGCCACCTGGACCTCGCGCGTCCTCAACCTGAAGGACGGCCTCATCCTGTCGGACCAGAGGCAGGCCCCGGTGGCTCCCGGCGCACCCACGCCCGCCGCCGCCCGCCCTGTCGAGGTCGTCCCATGAGCCCCTGGGCCGTCCTGCGCGTCGCCTTCCGCGCCCTCGGACGCAACACCATGCGCTCGTTCCTGACCGCGCTTGGGATCATCATCGGGGTCGCCGCCTTCATCGCCATGGTCGTGATCGGCGAAGGGGCGAAGGCGCGCGTCGAGGAGGCGTTCTCGTCCATGGGGACGAATCTCCTGATCGTCCTGCCCGGGTCGTCTTCGCAGCGCGGCGTGTTCGGCGGGTTCGGCTCGCAGCCGACCCTGACCTGGGACGACCTGAAGGCGATCCAGACCGAGGTCCCGTCGGTCCGCCACGCCGCCCCGCAGCTCCGCTCCACCGCCTCCGTCGTCAGCGAGGAGCAGAACTGGACGACCTCGGTGACCGGGGTGACCCCCGAGTACTTCGAGATCCGCAACTGGCCGGTGACGTCGGGTGTGTCGTTCACGGCCTCCGACATCGACGCCGCAACCAAGGTCGTCCTGCTCGGAACGACCGTCGTCGACCGGCTGTACGGTCCCGGCGCCGACCCGATCGGCCAGACGGTGCGGATCAAAGGGATGCCGTTCCAGGTCACCGGGGTGATGGTCCGGAAGGGGCAGTCCCCCATGGGGCAGGATTACGACGACGCGGTGTTCATCCCGGTCAGCACGTTCCGCTCGAAGATCCAGGGCGGCCTGAACAACTTCATCGCCGGCTCGATCTTCGTCGGAGCCTCCTCCCCCGCCTCGACGTCGAAGGCCGAGCGCGAAGTCAGGAGCCTCCTGCGCGACCGCCACCACCTCCCCCCCGAGGCGGACGACGACTTCCAGGTCAGGAACCTCACCGAGATCGCCACCGCACAGCAGGAGGGGACGAAGACCCTGACGGCGCTTCTGGCCAGCATCGCCGCCGTGTCGCTCGTCGTCGGCGGCATCGGCATCATGAACATCATGCTGGTGAGTGTCACCGAGCGCACCCGTGAGATCGGCGTCCGCATGGCGGTCGGCGCCAAGCCCCGCCACATCCTGGCCCAGTTCCTGACCGAGGCTCTGTCGCTGTCGATCCTGGGGGGCGTCACCGGCGCCCTGCTCGGTCTCTTCGCCGCCTGGCGTCTCGCCGCCCAGTTCGGCTGGCCGATGCTGATCCGCCCGAGCATCATCGTGCTGGCGCTGGTGTTCAGCGGCCTCGTCGGCGTGGTGTTCGGAATGTACCCCGCGCAGCGGGCGTCGCGGCTCGATCCGATCGAGGCGCTGCGGTACGAGTAAACTGTTCGGATCATCGAACGTGCGAGACCTCGCTGTGCTTGTTCTCAATGGTCGAATCTCGAAGGGTGGAAAAACAGACGTGTGGACTATTGGAGCAGCAACAATCTCTGGAAGAGTGAGATAAGCTGAGTCTCGCGATGCGCTTCGAGAGCGAGATGATCGCCCCGATCAAGCGGCGTCTGGCCCAACGCTGGAAGGACGGTCTCGTGCTCGAGGAGTTCGGCGTGGGTTACGGCGTGGCGGACGTCGTCGCGGTGCAGCCGAGCCACCCGGGGATCGATCGTCGGCGCCGCCTGGGGCAGACCGTCGCGCTGCCGCGTCGGGCCGAGGTCCAAGTGCTCCGGGCGCTGCAGCAGATCGAGGAAGCGAGCATCGAGGATCTTCTCGCCCTCACGGGGATCTCACCGAAGCGTTTGCGGTATCAGACGCTGAAGTTTCTGCTCCAGGAACACTACATCGACGAGGTGGACGCCGGGGTCTTCCGGCGCCGTGGCCGTTACCTGCCCGTCGCCCGGGAGATCTGGGCCGTTGAAGCCAAGATGAAGAACTGGTTCGATGGACTGTGTCAGGCGCGGCGCTATCAGCATTTCGCGCACCGGGTGTACCTAGCGATTTTCGCCCACCACCGCGACCGCGTGCGCGACGAGACTCTGCGAGATCTCAACGTCGGGCTCATCGCCGTCTCGCGTACCGACGCCGACATCATCTTCCACCCGCGCCGGCGCGAGCCTCACAACGAGGAGCTGTTGCTGCTTACCAACGAACGCATCTGGGAGCAGCTCCAGCCCGTCTGAGCCTTCGTCCTCACCGCCTCTTCGCCACCGCGGGGAAGATTTCCAGCCACGTCTTGAAGTGCTGGTTCGGCGGCATGTCGAGCCCCAGCTTGCGCCGGATCTCTCCGCTCAGCTGCAGCGCCCGCTCCGTCTTCTGCAGGAACGCCGGTAGCCGTTCGGCCTCGGCCAGCGCGTTGATGGACTCCATTTCGCGCACCCGGTGGTAGAGAAAGTGCTCCTTATGGACCTTCCGCAGGCTATCGTCGGTACGCCCGCCGCAGTAGGGGCACCCGCAGACGAGCGAGGCGTACTGCCCCGAGCGCAGGATGTCGCTCGCCGTCTCCATCTGCAGGTTCATCAGCAGGTCGGGCACGTAATACCTGGTCTGCATCGTGTACCCGACTGGCCGGTCTTCCAGCAGCGTCTTCTCGGAGAAGAAGCTCAGCGAGGCAATGCCGGTCTCGAAGGCGTCGATGCCAAGCGACACCACACCCAGACCCATGTTGCCGACGCGGCAGGCGATCAGCGGCTTCCCAAGGGCCTTGAAGTCCAGGAGAACGGAGAGGTAGCTGTGGAGCTGCGCCGGAACGCTCGTCTGCTCCTGGATGAGGTCCACGTAAAACAGGTACCCGTCGGCTGGCTCCTTCGAATATCGGTTGACCAGCACCTTCCGATTCCTCTCGTTCGTCAGATCCTCGATGTTCGTGCAGATCGCGCCGAACAGCTTCTCCGCACGACCTCTTGAGACGAGATACTCCCGCGCCTCGGAGAGCAGCTTGAGATCGACGTCCATCCATTCCGAAGTCAGCGTCTTGCTGAAGTGAAACGGCGCCACCAGGTACGTGCACCCGTGAGCGATTTGCCAGTTCAGCACCTCCTGGACATAACGGCGGATGTCGGCGATGGAGCGCAACTGCGCCGTCGTCAACCGATTCATCTTGTCGAACACGTACGGCAGGTTCTTCAGACCCTCGGTCTCACTGAACTTCGAGTACGCCAAGCGATTCGTGCTCGGGTCGAAGAGGTAGGGTACCCCGTGAGCCTTCAAGACTTCGAGCTGCCCCTTATAGCGCGGCACGTAGTTTGCCTGGAAGACGACACCGTCGATCGCGTGATCCTTGAGGAATCGTCCCACCAAGCTCTTCTCATTGGGCAGCAGCCGGATCAGGCACATCTTGCGCCTGAGGCCCCAGGCCTCCGCCGCCGGCGGTGGCGTGTCCTGCGCCCGGCAGAAAGGCGCGTGCTGGAGCAACTCCACTACCTCCAGTGCGTCCGAAGGGCGGCGATACGGCTCCTTCTCAAGAAGCCGGAGGACCAGGTTCTCAAGTCGGTTGGAGATGTCGTCGTTGAAGCGCCGCGGCGGTTGCGGAGGATCATGCGTCACCCGATGCATCAGCTGCATCGGGTTGTCCCCTGTGAACGGGTACTTCCCTGTGAGCAGATGGAACAGGAGCACTCCGAAGGAGTACAAATCGCTGCGATGATCGATCTCCCCGCCGGTCATCTCCTCCGGCGACATATAGAGCGGCGTCCCCACGGCCACGCCCGCCATCGTGATTGTCGTGTAGTCCAGCATCTTCACCAGACCGAAGTCCAGGATCTTCACCGTACCGTCGCGGGTGACGAAGATGTTGCTCGGCTTCAGATCCCGGTGCACGATGCGGTGCTTGTGGATGTCCCCAAGCCCTTTCAGAACCTGGGGGAGCAGCGATCGGATGTCGGCCTCGAGAAGTGGGAAGCTCTTTTCTCTGAGGTGCCGCTGAAGATCCGTCCCCTCCACGAAGTCCATCACAACGTAATAGGTCGCGACGCCGTCGTCGTCGAAGACGCCGTGATCGTGGTAGGCGACCACGTGATCGCTCGTGATCTTCTGCAGGGCGCGACACTCGCGCTGGAACCGCTTCAGGTCCACTTCGTCGCGGATCGCCTCGGGCTTGAGGATCTTGAGCGCGTAAATCGTCCCGTCTTTCCGGGCGCGCCAGGTCTTGCCGAACGCCCCGGATCCGATCGGCGAGATCAGTTCGTAACCGTTGATGTGGGTCGGCATTCTTTCCTCGAGAGCGGCAACCAGGCGGCCGCCGACGCCGATCGGATCTCCTGATGGAATGCTACCACGCCCCGAAAGCGCGAATGGACGGGATGCCGGCCACGACGGACCGCCGGCGGGATGAAGAGGGCATTAAGGTGACTGCTCGCCGCATGCGATTACGCCTTGTTCCGCGGTACGGAACGGGTCGTTATCTGACGCGGCCCCCGGGGCACAGGCCGCGCCGGCCTCCGCTGCGCTCCGGCCCGCTGGGGGGCGTGCCGGAGCGAGAGCGAAGGCCGGCGTGGGGGGCAGTGCAACAACGCTCTCGACTGCGACCTTGACACGCCACGCGTGGTTTCATAAGATGGCGGCCGCAACGTCAAGAGTTGCGCGCCTTTCGGCCGACCGCACCCAATGCCAGAGGCGGGAGACGCTCATCGGATGGCCAACGCAAAAGTGAGCGCATGAGTCAATCGAAGGACAAGCGGCGCCACCCACGCGTCGCTCAACGCATCAAGGTGCGGTCATCCTCGCGGGAGGCCGTGGAGCTGGAGACGATCGACCTCAGCGCCGGCGGCTTCAGCTGCACGGCCCCCGCCTTCCTTCCCCTGATGACCAAGCTCGCGCTGTCGCTCGTCCTGCCGACCAATGGGCCGACCGCGACCGACAAGACGAACGGGCTCGAGACGGTCACGGGCGAGGCGGTCGTCGTCCGCACGGAGCCGCCGGCCCCGGTGGACGGCCAGGGGGCGTACCGCGTGGCCCTGTTCTTCTCGAAGATGGACGACGCGGACCGGCAGCGGCTCCACGACTTCCTGGAACGGCACGGCGGCAAGGCCGGCCACTAGCCCTCCCGAAAGGATGCAGCCGTGAGGCGATTCGTCGTCGGCATCACCGGCGCCAGCGGCTCGTTGTGCGCGCGGTCGGTCGTGCGTCACCTGTCGCGGCATCCCGAGGTCGAGCGGGTGCACGTCGTCCTGAGCCTCTTCTCCCTGCAGACGATGAGTGTCGAGCTGGGGCGCAAGGCGCAGGACGAGACCGAGGGGCTGCGCCTGCTGCTGGACGGAGAGACGAACGATCGGATCGTCCTGCACCGCTCGGGCGACATGGCCGCCTCGATCAGCAGCGGCTCGTACCCGACCGATGGCATGGTGGTCGTGCCCTGCAGCGGCGGGACGCTGGCGGCGATCGCCAACGGCACCTCGAGCAGCCTTCTGCACCGCGCCGCCGAGGTGACGCTGAAGGAGCGCCGGCCGCTCGTCCTGGCGTTCCGGGAGACGCCGATCAGCCTGGTGCACATCGAGAACATGCGGCGCGCGGCGCAGGCGGGGGCCGTCCTCTATCCCCTCACACCCGCCTTCTACAACCGGCCGCAGGGAATGGAGGAGATCGTCGAGCACTTCACGGCGCGCATCTTCGACCTGCTCCGGCTGCCGCACTCCCTCGGGAAGCGATGGGGAACCCCCTGACCTGGAGCCTGGCGCGGCCGGCACCCGCTCCACGGGCCCGCGGTCTGCGCGCCGCCTCGGCCACCCTGTCGATGATCAAGTTCCAGCACACTCTCTTTGCTCTTCCGTTCGCCTTCACGGGGGCGATCCTGGCGGCGGACGGGCTGCCGTCCCCGCGGCAGATCGGCTGGATCCTGGGGGCGATGGTCGGGGCGCGCAGCGCGGCGATGATCTTCAACCGGATCGCCGACCTGGAATTCGACCGCAGGAACCCGCGCACGGCGGCGCGCCCGCTCGTGACCGGGGAGCTGGGCCTCGGGTTCGCCTGGTCGGCGCTCGCGCTGAGCGTGGCGCTCTTCTTCCTGAGCGCCTTCCGGCTGAACCGGTTCTCCTTCCTTCTGGCGGCGCCGGCGATTCTGCTCGTCCTGTCGTACTCCTACGCCAAGCGGCTGTCCTGGCTGACGCACCTGCACCTCGGCGCGTCCTTGGGGCTCGCCCCGCTGGGGGCCTGGATCGCCGTGCGGGGGAGCATCGACACAGCACCGCTCGTCCTGGCGGCGGCGGTCGCCCTGTGGGTCGCCGGGTTCGACGTCATCTACTCCTGCCAGGACGTCGAGTTCGACTGGCGCGAGCGGCTGCACTCGGCGCCACGGTCCTTCGGCGTCGCGCGCGCGCTCGTCGTCTCTTCCGCCATGCACGCGCTGACCGTCCTGCTTCTTCTCTGCCTGCCGCTTCTCCTGCCACTCGGCCGGCCGTACCTCGCCGGTGTCGCCGGCACGGCCGCTCTCCTCATCTACGAGCACCGGCTGGTCAAGCCGGGAGACCTCAGCCGGGTCAACCAGGCGTTCTTCACCGTCAACGGCTGCGTGTCCTTCCTGATCCTGGGCGCGACTGCGGCCGATCTGGCGCTGCGCGGCTGAACTAGGGGATCGGCACGCGCAGGGGGTCGATCGTCCTGCGCGTCACGATCACCGGGCCGGTCAGGAGAAGGTAGAGGTCGCGCACGTTCGTGCCGGTCGGACCGGTGGTGAAGTCGTCGTTGAGACGCTTGAAGAACTTGTAGGTCGTGGCCTCGCGCAGGATGCGCTGCGGGTCGAGACGCTCCAGGCGGGCCCGCTCGAGCGTCGTCTGGTCGACGTAGGCGCCGGCGGCGGGGGAGTTCCCGTCGGTGCCGTCGCTGCCGATCGCCAGGAAGGCCCAAGGGCGGGAGCCGAGGCCGGCCATCCGGAGCGCCAGCCGCAGGGCGAGCTCCTGCGCGCGCCCCCCCAGTCCCGGGACCCGCGGGGCGGTCAGGACCTCCCCGCCGAGCACCAGGAGGCGCGTCCCGGGGGGCGCGGTCTCGATGGCGCGCGCGATCATCTCGACGGCGGTCTCGGCGGGGCCGGTGATGTCGGTCGGCATCGCCTCGGCCGGCAGGCCGCGCGTCAGGCCGCCGCGCACCGCGGCGTTGCGCAGGTCGCGGTTCGACAGGATCGCCTCGGAGCGCGAGCGCTTGAAGACCCGGTCGCGCGGCTTCGGAGTCTCGGGCATCCTGCCCCTGTGCATCCCCTCCAGGACTTTCACCGGGATCGCCGGAGCGATGCCGTAGCGATCGATGGCGCGAATCATGTCGTCGAGCGTGGTGCGGTCCGGCAGGGACGGCCCGGAGGCGACCTCCTCGTAGCGCTCCGGGTCGACGTCGCACATCACGAGAGTCGTCTGGGTCGCGGCCTGGCGCGCCAGGATCGCCAGCCGCCCTCCCTTCACCGCCGACAGGTGCTTGCGCACCGTGTTGATCGATCCGATCGGCGCCCCGCAGGTCAGGAGCACCCTGTGCAGGTTCGTCTTGTCGATCTCCCTCAAGAGCGGCGGAAGGGGCGCCGTCATGAGCGCCGAGCCGCCGCCGGAAGCGAGGAAGACGACGTCGTCAGCGGCCGTCGCCCGCGCGGCGAAGCGCATCGCCGCCTTACCCGCCGCGAACGAGTCCTTCAGCGGGACCGGGTGCTCGCCCGGCACGGTCTTCAGCCTGAGCCGGGACGCCGGCAGGCGCAGATCGGCGAGGGAGGCGGTCAAAAGCGGGGGCGGATTCGATACGGTGCGGCGTCCCTTCTCCGGCCTCTCGGCCGGCGGATGGACGACGAGCGCCTCGAGAATGCGCTTGCCGCCCGCCTCCTTGAATCGCTGCACGAAGCCGATCGTCATCGCCGGTGCCGCCTTCCCGAAGGCGAGAAGGTACAGGCGCCCCTTCCTGGTCATGCTGATCGGGCGGCCGCAGATCGACAGCAGATCGGGGCGCGCGTGCGCCGCGCGGCGCACGGCGGCGGCCGGGTCGCAGGCCGCGAGCGCCTCCCTGGCCAGGGCCTGGAGCAGTTGGGCCGCAAGCCCTGCGGCCGGGCGCGGCCCGGAGTCCTTGATCAGCATCGTGTTGTCCGCATTCCGTCAAAACGCGACGGGTCAATCGTTCTCGGGGAGCGCCTCTCCGAACGCCGCGCCCCGCAGGTCTTGACAAGAAATCGACCGCTCTGGTATAAGGCCGACACGTCGCGGGGACAAAAAGGCCTTTTCACCAACCTGATTTCACATCGAGGAGGTGTCGAATGAACAAGGCGGATCTGATCGACAAGATCGCCAAGGACGCGAAGATCAGCAAGACGGCCTCCGGCAAGGCGCTGGATTCGCTGGTCGACGGCGTCACCAAGGCACTGAAGAAGGGCGATCGTGTCGCGCTGGTCGGCTTCGGCACGTTCACGGTCAGCAAGCGCAAGGCTCGCGTCGGCCGCAACCCGCAGACCGGCGAGCAGATCGAGATCAAGGCGCGCAAGGTGGCGCGCTTCCGTCCGGGCAAGGAGCTCGCGGCCGCCATCCGGTAACATCCCCGCGCGTCGCGACGTTTTCATCGCACACATCGAAGGGCGGCGTCCACGCGAGTGGCGCCGCCCTTCTTGCGTCTGGCCCAGGGTCCCGTCACTCAACGGTGAACAGGCCGGCGCCCGCCTCCACCGTCTCGCCCGCTCGCACGCGGATCCGGGTCACGCGCCCCTCCTTGGGGGCCAGGAGCTCGTTCTCCATCTTCATCGCCTCGACCACCAGGACCCCCTGGCCGGAGCGGACCTCCTGCCCCTCCTTCACCAGGAGCGTCGTGATCCTCCCCGGCATGATGGCGCGCACTTCGACCGGCCCCTCCAGGACCGGCGGACCGGGGGCGCCCCGGCGTCGCTGCGGGTCGAGGAGCGTCACCGAGTACGGACGTCCCGCGAGCACCACGCCCCACTCCCCCCGGCCCCCCGGCGCGGGCCGGCCGTTCCCCCTCGCCGCGACCCCGCCTTCGCGCGCGACCGCGGCCTCCCGGATCTGTCCGTCGATCGACAGCCACAGGACGGCCCCGTCGCCGCGTCTCTCGATCTCGCGCGTCTTTCCGTCGAGGCTGACGCTGAAGCGGCCGCCGCCGCGCGGTGCCACCTCGATCTGGAACTCCTTCTCCCCGACGCGGGCCAAATAGCGCATCGCTCAATGCCCTCTCGGGAGGCGCGCCTCCATCTGGGCGCGCCTTCCCGCCAGGGACCACGGACCCGGCCCCGGGGCCGCCTCGCGGGACGCCGGGCGGGAGGCCTCCTCGGTGGCGCGGACGGCCGCCGCGATCGCGGCGATCTCCGCGTCCGGACCCGTCTCCTGCATCAGAGGCGCCAGACGCGGCATGACGCGATCCACGAAGCCGATGTCCAGGCGGCCGGCCACGAAGTCGGGATCGGAGAGGAGGGCCCGGTCGAACGGCAGCGTCGTCCTGATTCCGGCGACCAGGAACTCGTCGACCGCGCGTCGCAGGCGCGCGATCGCCTCGTTCCGGTCGGAGCCCCACGCCAGGAGCTTGGCGATGAGGGCGTCGTAGTGGAGGGTGATCTCGTCCCCCGCCTGCAGGGATGTGTCCACGCGGATCCCCGGTCCGGCGGGGAGGCGCAGCGCGAGGATCCTCCCGGGTGAGGGGCGGAAGCCGTTCGCGGGGTCCTCGGCCAGGATACGGCACTCGATCGCCCAGCCGCGCGGCTGGAGTCGATCCTGGCGGAGACCGAGGCGGTCGCCGCGGGCGATCTCGATCTGAGCGCGCACCAGATCGACGCCTGTGACCAGCTCGGTGACCGGGTGCTCGACCTGAATGCGGGCGTTCACCTCCATGAAGTACGGGCGCCCCTTCGCGTCGAGCAGGAACTCGACCGTCCCGGCGTTGCGATAGCCGCAGGCGCGCACGACCTCGAGGGCGATCTCCCCCAGGCGCGCCCGGTCGGCCGGCCGCAGGGCCACCGAGGGGGCCTCCTCGACGAGCTTCTGGTGCCGGCGCTGCACAGAGCACTCGCGCTCCCCCAGGTGCACGGCGTGGCCGTGAGCGTCGGCGAGGATCTGGATCTCGATATGTCTCACGTTCTCCATGAACTTCTCGGCGTAGATCCCGTCGTCGCCGAACGAGGCCTTCGCCTCCGAACGGGCGGCGCGCAGGGCCGGATCGAGCTCGGCCTCGCGGCGCACCACGCGCATCCCCTTGCCTCCCCCGCCGGCGGCTGCCTTCAGCATGACGGGATAGCCGCTCTGGCGTGCGAACCCTGCTATCGTGGCGACGTCGGCCGCCCGATCGAGGAGGCCCGGGATGACCGGGACGCCGCGCTTCTCCATGAGCCTGCGCGCCTCCACCTTGTCCCCCATCAGACGCATCGCCTCGGGGGGCGGCCCGATGAAGACGAGGGAGGCGTCCTCGCAGGCCCGCGCGAACCCGGAGTTCTCCGCCAGGAAGCCGTAGCCGGGGTGCACGGCGTCGGCGCGCGCCGCCCGCGCCGCCTTCAGGATCGCGTCGATGTCGAGGTAGGACGAGGCGGCGGGCGCGTCGCCGATGTGGAAGGCGGCGTCCGCCAGGCGCACCGGCAGAGTGTCGCGGTCCGCCTCCGAGTAGACGACCACGGGGGAGATCCCCATCTCCCGGCAAGCGCGCAGGACGCGCAGGGCGATCTCCCCCCGGTTGGCGATCAGGACGCGTCCGATCGGCCGATGACGCTCACGCGGGGCCGGGCGCCGCGCCGCGGCGGACCGGCCGGCGGCGCGCCGCGCGCCGCCTCGCTTCGGGGCGGGCCGGGACGTCGTCTTCACAGCGGGATGTTTCCGTGCTTCTTCGGGGGGACCGTGTCGCGTTTCGTCTTCAGGAGGCGCAGCGCGCCGACGACCCGGCGTCGCGTGGCGCGCGGCTCGATGACTTCGTCCACGAAGCCGCGCTCGGCGGCCACGTACGGGTTGGCGAACTTGTCCCGGAACTCCTCGACCTTGGTCCGGCGCAGCGTCTCCGGGTCGGACGCCGCCGCCAGCTCCCGGCGGTACAGGATCTGGACCGCCCCCTCGGGGCCCATGACGGCGATTTCGGACGTCGGCCAGGCGAAGTTGAAGTCGGTGCGGATGTGCTTGCTGCCCATCACGCAGTAGGCTCCGCCGTAAGCCTTGCGCGTGATCACCGTCACCTTCGGCACGGTCGCCTCGGCGTAGGCGTACAGGAGCTTGGCGCCGTGCTTGATGATCCCCCGGAACTCCTGGTCGGTGCCCGGCAGGAAGCCGGGCACGTCCTCGAAGGTCAGGATCGGGATGTTGAAGGCGTCGCAGAAGCGGACGAAGCGCGCCCCCTTGAGCGAGGCGTCGATGTCGAGCGTTCCCGCCAGGACCATCGGCTGATTGGCCACGATCCCGACCGTGCCGCCGTCGATGCGGCAGAAGCCGACCAGGAGGTTCTTGGCGTAGCGCTCGTGCACCTCGAGGAACACCCCTTCGTCCACGACGGCCCGGATGATCTCGCACATGTCGTACGGCTTGTTCGGGTCTTCGGGGACGATCGTCTCGAGACGCGCGTCCTCGCGGGACGGGTCGTCGGCGGGGGCGCGGCGCGGCGGGTCCTCCATGTTGTTCGACGGCAGGTACGACAGGAGGTCGCGGATCAGGGCGAGCGCCGAGGGGTCGTCCGCCGCCGCGAAGTGGGCCACGCCGCTCACCGTGGCGTGCGTCATGGCCCCCCCCAGCTCTTCCTTGGTGACGTCCTGGTGCGTGACCGCCTTGATGACGTCCGGCCCCGTGATGAACATGTACGACGTCCCCCGCACCATGATGTTGAAGTCGGTGATCGCCGGGGAATAGACGGCGCCGCCGGCGCACGGCCCCATGATGGCGGAGATCTGGGGCACCACGCCGGAGGCCAGGGTGTTGCGCAGGAAGATGTCGGCGTACCCGCCGAGCGACACGACCCCCTCCTGGATGCGCGCCCCGCCGGAGTCGTTCAGCCCGATGATCGGCGCCCCGACCTTCATGGCCAGGTCCATGATCTTGCAGATCTTGGCGGCGTAGGTCTCGCTGAGCGAACCGCCGAACACCGTGAAGTCCTGGGCGAACACGAACACCGGCCGGCCGTCCACGGCGCCGTGCCCCGTGACGACCCCGTCCCCCGGGATGAGCTGCTTGTCCATGCCGAAGTCGTGGCTGCGGTGGACGACGAGGCGGTCGAGCTCCTCGAAGGTGCCCGGATCGAGGAGCCTCTCTATGCGCTCGCGGGCGGGAAGCTTCCCCTCGGCCTTCTGGCGCTCGAGGCGCTCGGGCCCTCCGCCCGACTCGGCCTCGCGATTCCTGCGCCTCAGCTCCTCAAGCCGGTCGCGGCTCAAGTCAGCCTTTCCGCATCTGCTGCGGCAGCTTCTCCCAGTCCTTCAGGAATTTCTGCAGGCCGATGTCGGTGAGCGGATGCTTGATGAGCGCCTCCAGGACGGAAAACGGCATGGTCGCGACGTCGGCCCCCAGGCTCGCGGCCTCGACCACGTGCAGGGGGTTTCTGATGCTGGCGGCCAGGATCTCGCACTTGAAGTCGTAGTTGTCGAAGATGGTCCGGATCTCGCGCACGATCTCCATGCCGACGTGGCTGATGTCGTCGAGCCGGCCGATGAACGGACTCACGAACGCCGCCCCCGCCTTCGCCGCCAGGAGCGCCTGCGGCGACGAGAAGATGAGGGTCGTGTTGATCGTGATCCCCTCCGACGAGAGGGTCTTGATGGCGCGCAGACCCTCGCGGATCATCGGGATCTTGATGATCACGTTGGGGGCCCCGACCTTGCGCTTGATCTCCCGGCCCTCGCGGATCATCTCGTCCGTGGTGGTCGAGACCACCTCGGCGCTGACCGGGCCGGACACGATGGCGCAGATCTCCCGCACCACCTCGAGAAAGTCGCGCCCCTCCTTGGCCACCAGGGAGGGGTTGGTGGTCACGCCGTCGAGGATGCCCCACGAGTTCGCCTCCCGGATCTCCTGGATGTTCGCCGTGTCGAGAAAGATCTTCATGCCTCCTCCTCCTCCCCCTCCGGTGCAGAACCGTTCCCGCCCGTCGTCTCCAAGGCCCCGCCGATCGCCTGCGACCCGGCCGGCGCCTCGCCGGCCGGGTCGGCGTCCCCTTCCGCCACCCGCGCCACCGCCACGACCGTGTCCCCCTCGTCGAGGTGGATGAGACGCACGCCCTGCGTCGGCCGCCCCAGGATCGAGATGTCTCTCACGTTCGTGCGGATGATCTTGCCGAAGGCGGTGATCACCATCACCTGATCGTCCCCCGAGACCTCCATGACCTGGACCACGGGGCCGGTCTTGTCGGTGACCTTGAGGTTGATGATGCCGGTCCCGCCGCGTCCCTGCAGGCGGTACTCCTCGACGGCGGTGCGCTTGGCGTATCCCTTCGCGGTGACCGTGAGGATCGTGCCGTCCTTCGATCGCAGCACGTCCATCTCGACGATCTCGTCCCTTTCGTCGGGACGCTTCGAGTCGGGATCCGGCATCCCGGCCCGCAGGGAGAGCTTCATGCCGATGACACCGTGCGCGCCCCGTCCCATCGGCCGGACGTCCGCCTCGGGGAAACGGATCGCCTGGCCATCGGCGGTCGCCATGAAGATCTCCTGCTTGCCGTCCGTCAGGTTGACCGACAGGAGCTCGTCGTCCTCTTCGATACCCATCGCGATGATTCCCCCGGCCCTGGGGTTTCCGTAGGCCGACAACGGTGTTTTCTTGATGATCCCTTTCTTCGTGCAGAAGATAACGTAACGGTCCTCGGCGAAGTCCTTGACGGGAACCAGCGCCGCCACCTTCTCCTCGGGCATGAGCTCGACGAAGTTGACGATGTTCTTCCCCTTGCCGGCCGCGCCGATCTGCGGGATCTCGTGCACCTTCAGCCAGTGCACGCGGCCCTTGGTGGTGAAGATCAGGATCGAGGCGTGCGTCGAGGCGACGAACAGGTGCTCGACGAAGTCCTCCTCGCGCGTCGTCATGCCGGTGCGCCCCTTGCCACCCCGGCGCTGGCTCCGGTAGATGGTGAGCGGGTTGCGCTTCATGTAGCCGGCGTGGGACACGGTGATGACCATCTCTTCCTCGGCGATCATGTCCTCGACTGAGATCTCGCCGGCGTGCGCGATGATCTCGGTGCGCCGCGTGTCCCCGTAGCTCTTGCGGATCTCCTTGAGCTCTTCGACGATGAGACCGTAGACCAGCCGATCGTTGGCCAGGATCTCCTTGAGGCGGGCGATCTGCTTCAGCGTCTCGGTGTACTCGTCGACGATCTTCTGGCGCTCCAGCCCCGTCAGGCGCTGCAGCTTCATGTCGAGGATGGCGTGCGCCTGGACGTCCGACAGCTTGAAGCGAAGGCGCATCGCCTGGCGCGCCTCGTCGGGCGCCTTGGCGGCGCGGATCAGGGCGATCATCTCGTCCAGGTTGTCGAGGGCGACCTTGAGCCCCTCGAGGATATGGGCGCGCTCCTCGGCCCGGGCCAGGTCGTAGGCGGTGCGCCGGGTGATGACCTCGCGGCGGTGATCGATGAAGTGCGTCAGCATCTGCTTGAGGTTGAGGACCTGGGGCCGGTTGTTGACGATCGCCAGGAAGATCGCCCCGAACGTCTCCTGCATCTGGGTGTGCTTGTACAGGTTGTTCAGAATCACCTTGGGGACGGCGTCGCGGCGCAGGTCGAGCACGACGCGGATGCCGTCGCGGTCCGACTCGTCGCGGATGTCGGTGATGCCGTCGATCTTCTTCTCGTTCACCAGGTGGGCGATCTGCTCGATCATGCGCGATTTGTTCACCTGGTACGGGATCTCGGTGACGACGATGCGGTCCTTGCCGCGCTTGCCCCCCTCTTCGACGGTCGCCCGGGCACGCATCAGGATGATGCCGCGGCCGGTGCGGTAGGCCTGGACGATCCCCTCGCGCCCGAGGATGTACCCGGAGGTGGGGAAGTCGGGGCCCTTGATGTGCTGCATCAGGGTGTCGATGGTGATGTCCGGGTCCTCGACCTGGGCGATGAGGGCGTCCACGACCTCCGACATGTTGTGCGGCGGGATGTTCGTGGCCATGCCGACGGCGATGCCCGACGAGCCGTTGACCAGGAGGTTCGGGAAGCGGCTCGGCAGGACGAGCGGCTCCTGCTGCTGGCCGTCGTAGTTCGGCCCGAAGTCCACCGTGTCCTTGTCGATGTCGGCCAGCATCTCGTGCGCCAGTTTCGACATCCGGACCTCGGTGTAGCGCATGGCCGCGGGGGCGTCGCCGTCCACCGAGCCGAAGTTCCCCTGTCCGTCGACCAGCGGGTAGCGCATGGAGAAGTCCTGCGCCAGGCGGACGATCGTGTCGTAGATCGCCGTGTCGCCGTGCGGGTGGAATTTCCCCATCACGTCCCCGACGATGCGCGCCGCCTTCTTGTACGGCTTGTCGTGGTGGTTCCCCGCCTCGTGCATGGCGAACAGCACGCGGCGGTGCACCGGCTTGAACCCGTCCCGCACGTCGGGCAGGGCCCGGCCGATGATCACGCTCATCGCGTAATCGAGGTAGGACCTCCGCATCTCGGTCTCGATGGAGATGCGGCTGTGATCGGGGGCCGTCTGCGGCGTTTCGTCCATCGGCCTCAGATGTCGAGGTTACGGACCTCGAGAGCGTTGTCCTCGATGAACTTGCGGCGGGGCTCCACCATGTCGCCCATGAGGATCGTGAAGATGTCGTTCGCCTCGACCGCGTCCGCGATGTCGACCCGCACGAGGCGGCGCGTCTCGGGATTCATGGTCGTGTCCCAGAGCTGCTCGGCGTTCATCTCGCCCAGCCCCTTGTAGCGCTGGATGGTCAGCCCCTTCTTCCCCTCCTCCATCAGGTGCTTCAGGAGGTCGAGGCGGCTGTCGACCGACTGCTCGTGGCCGTCCTCGGCGATCACGAACGGCGGCTGGCGCAGGTCCTTCAGGTCGTCCTCCAGGCTCTTGACCGTCCGGTACTCGATCGACGAGACCAGGTCCCAGCCCACGACGCAGGAGGCGTGGCCGCGCGCCCGCGCCTGGACCTCGAAGGTGAAGCGGCCGTGCTCCTCGTCCTTCTGCATCTCGTCGGTCTTGAAGCCGGCCTTCTCCAGGGCGCGCCGGATCTCCTCGAGCGCGTCGCTGTCGGCGAACGTCTTCGCGTCCCCCGCTCCCTCCGCCAGGAGCGCCTCGACGAGCCCCGGCTCGAACCCGCGCTTCTTCAGGAGATCGAGATGAAGCTGGTAGCGGACCAGCTTGTCCAGGACGTTGCGCAGCGAGGGCCCCTCGAGGACCTTGCCCCCCTTCGGCAGCTTCACCACCCGCTCCTTCGCCGCCGTCGTCATGAGGTACTTGTTCAGCTCGTCGTCGTTCGACAGGTAGGCCTCGGTCTTGGCCTTCTTGACCTTGTAGAGGGGCGGCTGGGCGATGTACAGGTGGCCGCGCTCGACGACCTGCGGCATCTGGCGGTAGAAGAACGTCAGGAGCAGGGTCCGGATGTGCGACCCGTCCACGTCGGCGTCGGTCATGATGATGACCTTGTGATAACGCAGCTTCGCGTGGTCGTAGTCCTCCTCGCCGATGCTGGTCCCGAGCGCCGTGATGATGGTGCGGATCTCCTGGCTCGACAGCATCTTGTCGAAGCGCGCCTTCTCGACGTTGAGGATCTTCCCGCGCAGGGGCAGGATCGCCTGCGTGCGGCGGTCCCGCCCCTGCTTGGCCGAGCCGCCGGCGGAGTCCCCCTCGACCAGGAAGATTTCGGATTTCGACGGGTCGGTCTCCTGGCAGTCGGCCAGCTTGCCGGGGAGCGTCCCCGAGTCGAGGGCCCCCTTGCGGCGGGTCAGCTCCTTCGCCTTGCGCGCCGCTTCGCGCGCCCGGAGCGCCTCCAGTCCCTTCTCCAGGATCTTGCGGGCGATTCCCGGGTTCTCCTCGAAGCAGGCCGACAGCCTCTCGTTGAGCATCGCCTCGACGATCCCCTTGACCTCGCTGTTGCCCAGCTTGGTCTTCGTCTGGCCCTCGAACTGGGGCCGCGACAGCTTGACGCTGATCACCGCCGTCAGTCCCTCGCGCACGTCGTCGCCCGACAGGGCAATCTGCTCCTTACTGATCACCTTGGCGGCATAGCTGTTGATGGTGCGGGTGAGGGACGAGCGGAACCCCGAGAGATGGGTGCCGCCCTCGAGGGTGTTGATGCTGTTGGCGAACGAGAAGACGATCTCGTTGTATCCGTCGTTGTACTGCAGGGCGATCTCCGCCACGACACCGTCGCGCTCGCCGCGCATGTAGATCGGCTTCGGATGGATCGGCGTCTTGTTCTTGTTGAGGTGCTCGACGAACGAGGCGATTCCGCCCTTGTAGTTGAACTCGTGCTTCTTGTTCTCGGCGCGCTCGTCCTCGATGGCTATGGTCACGCCTTCGTTCAGAAACGCCAGCTCCCTGAGCCTCTGCGACAGGACGTCGAACGAGAAGTTGACCTCTTCGAAGACCGTCGGGTCGGGGCGGAACGTCACCTTCGTGCCCCGTCTCTTCGTGGTCCCGGTCTGCCTGAATTCGGTCACCGGCTTGCCGCGCTCGAAGCGCATCGCGTAGACCTTCTCGTCGCGCCAGATCTCGAGATCGAGGAACTCCGAAAGCGCGTTCACCACCGACACGCCGACTCCGTGCAGGCCGCCGGAGACCTTGTACGTGTCGTTGTCGAACTTGCCGCCCGAGTGCAGGACGGTCATGACGACCTCGGCCGCCGGGCGCTTTTCGGTCGGGTGCATGTCGATCGGGATGCCGCGGCCGTTGTCCACGACGGTCACCGAATTGTCGATGTGAATCGTGACGTCGATGCGATCGCAGAAGCCGGCCTGCGACTCGTCGATGCTGTTGTCGACCACCTCGTAGACCAGATGGTGCAGGCCCCCCGCCGAGGTGTTGCCGATGTACATGGCGGGTCTCTTGCGGACCGCCTCGAGACCCTCGAGGACCTTGATCTTCGAGGCGTCGTAGGTCTCGATCCGGGGGCCGGGACGGACCCCGGCTTCAGCTTCCATCGCCTTGTCTCCCTTGCCAGAAGCCATCACGCGGCTCCCAATATTCCGCAGTCGACGGAGGGCATCGCGACGGGCAAAGTGCGCTCGTGATCCTTGAAGTTCGCTCGATTCGGGGGGACGGTTCGGACGGGCGCTTTGCCATCATCCAAGGAGAGCCCGTCCGCTGAAATCTCCGGTCAACTGGCCACGAACGAGGGCGATTTTAGCACACCGGGAAAGGCTGGAGCAACGGCACGGGGGCGGGAATTACGTGCGGAGCAGGCACTATATAGATGATAGGTCTGACGTCCGGGCCATACTAGAGCAACGTGTTTAATTTCATATACTTACAACAAAACACCAAGACTCATATCCGCATCGGCATCACGACGTAGCGGTAATCCCTGCCCTCCTGGCCGACCGGGCGCAGAAGCCCCTGGGTCCCCTCGTCCTTGAGAGCCAGAATGAACGTGCCCGGACCCATCGCCTGCAGAAAATCGAGGATGTATTTCGCGTTGAATCCGACCTCGAGCGGACCGCCCGTGTACTCCACGTCGATGCTCTCGGCCGCCTCGCCGACCTCGGGATTATTCGAGGAGATCTCGACGCTCCCTTTCTGCAGAGCGATCTTGACCGCGCGCGATCGCTCGCTGGACAGGAGCGCGACACGCCTCACCACCTCGGCGAAGGCGGCGCCCTCGAATTTCAGCAGTTTGTCGTTTCCCTCGGGGATGACCTTCTCGAAATCGGGAAACTTCCCGGGAACGATCGTCGAGCTCATGACGGTCTTCCCGGCCTTGAAGAAAACGTGATTGTCCTTCTGGCCGAACAGGATCTCGGACTCTCCGTCGCCGATGCGCGAGATCTCCTGAACGGTCTTGCGCGGGATGATGACCTCGATGCGCTCCTCCGACGCCCCCTTCTCGAGACGCCCGCTGACGTACGCCAGGCGATGCCCGTCGGTCGACACCATCGTCAGGCTCTTCTTGCTGAGGATCATGAGGGTGCCGTTGATCTGGTAGCGTGTCTCGTCGGTCGTGATCGCGAACAGGACTTTCGAGATCATGTCGATGAAGAGCGGTCTCTCGATCGGGATTCCCTTCGTGAAGTCGAATTCGGGCATCGCCGGGAAGTCGTCGCGCGACAGACCCACGATCCTGAAGCGGGCCTTCTGGCAGGTGATCTGCGTCCAGCTGCTCTCCTCCGACTTGAGGCGCACCTCGGCATCGGGAAGGTAGCGCACGATGTCGTAGAGGCGTCTGGCGGAGAGGGCGACCGATCCCGGCTTCGTCACCTTGGCCTCGCAGGTCGTGCGGATGCCGACCTCGAGGTCCGTCGCCAGGAGCTCGAGCCGGTCCTTCTGCGCGTCGATGACGATGTTCGAAAGGATCGGGATGGTGCTCTTCTTCTCCACGATCCCCTGCATCACCTCCAGCTCCTTGAGAAGATTCTCCTTCGTGGTCACGAAGTCCATGAGTCCTCCGACTGCTGGGATCGGCCCCTCTCGTTTCGAGGGTAAAAGATTGTAGCACTAGCAGGGCCTGTGGATGGCGCGCAAAACCGGCCCGGGACGTGACAGGGGCGGGGTTGAACGCCGTCGAGGACGTGCAGGGTCCTGTGGGCGGACAGGTGTCCGCCTGTGGACGCTTCGGCGCCGGTCGCCGATCCACAGGCGGGCGTTCCGCGATCCACAGGATCCTGTGGACGTATCACTCGAACGACCCCTGGAGACCGCTGAGGACGCGGGCGAACTCCTTGTCGCGCTCGCGCATCGCCTCGATCTTGCGGACGGCGTGAATGACCGTCGTGTGGTGCTTCCCGCCGAAGGCGCTGCCGATCGCCGGCAGGGACTTGTCGGTGAGTCTCTTGCAGAGGTACATCGCCACCTGGCGCGGGAAGGAGATGTGCTTGGAGTTGTTGCGCGACTTGAGCTCCATCGTCTTGATGTGGAAATGGCCGGCCACGACCTTCTGGATCGCCTCCAGGGTGACCGTGCGCGCGCGGTCCTCCATGAGATCCTTGAGCGTGTCCTGCGCCATCGCCAGATCGATGGGGCGGCCGGTGAGGGAGCCGTAGGCGACGAGCCTGATGAGCGAACCCTCGAGCTCGCGGATGTTGGAGCGGACGCCGCCGGCGATGAACAGCGACACGTCCTCGGGGAGAAGGACCCCCTCGGCCTCGGCCTTCTTCTTCAGGATGGCCACCTTGGTCTCGAGGTCGGGCGGCTGGATGTCGGCGATGAGGCCCCACTCGAAGCGCGAGCGCAGCCTTTCCTCGAGCGTCGGGATGTCCCTCGGCGGACAGTCGCTGGTGATCACGATCTGTTTCTGCGACTCGTACAGGGCGTTGAACGTGTGGAAGAACTCCTCCTGCGTCCGCTCCTTGCCGGCCAGGAACTGGATGTCGTCGACGAGGAGAAGATCGACGTTGCGATAGCGCTCCTTGAAGTCGATCGTCTTCTCGAAGCGGATGGAGTTGATGAGCTCGTTCATGAAAGTCTCGCTACTGATGTAGAGGTGCCTGATTCCCAGCTTGCTCCGCAGCACCCGGTTGCCGATGGCCTGCATCAGGTGGGTCTTCCCGAGCCCGACGCCACCGTAGATGTACAGAGGGTTGTAGGCGCTGGACGGCTGCTGGGCGACGGCGGCCGCCGCGGCATGGGCGAACTGGTTGCACGAGCTGACCACGAACGAGTCGAAGGAGTAGCGCGGGTTCAGTCCGGTCCCGAGAGGACCCAGGGCGGGGACCTCGGGCGAGGCGCTGTGCCGGGACAGGTTGCCGCGGGGCGGAGGCGGATCGCCGTACGAGACGACCGTCGTCCGGCCGCCTTCGGCCTGAGCGCGGCCTTCGGAGAGGGCCCTGCCGCCGGCGGGCGCCGGGCGCGCCGACGCGCCGGGCTGGCGGCTGGTGAAATGGAGGCGCAGCTCGCCCCCTTCGATCTCCCGGGCGCTCTCCTGGATCAGCGGCAGGTAATTCCGGCTGATCCAGTCGGCGAACAGCAGACTCGGCACCTCGACGTGCAGCGTGTCCTCTGCGAATGCCAGCTGCTGCGTCGGCTTGAGCCAGGTGTTGAAGCTTTGTCGGTTGATCTTCAGCTGCAGGCTGGTAAGGATTCTGTCCCAGAGATTCATGCGCGTTCGGCTGCGTGGGCTGCTTTCGCCCGATCACTTCGCTCGAAGGCCATGCCGGCGGCCTCTCGCCTCGAACCGTCGCTCATCTTTTCAACAGCTTTTCCACAGATGTGGAAAAGTTTCTGCGCTCCAAAATGTTGATAGGAAGCCACTTCATGTCACCGACGCCTGACGCGTGACCCGATCTTATGTCAACCGATTCCGCCTCACCCCAGATATGGGACCGACACGATCCGTGTCCGAACATCTAGGGCGCCATTGAAACACCAGGCGGAAGATTCCGTGATGAGAGACACCACGACGTCCCTCGGGATCGTTCCCGAAAATTTAGCGCGCTTCACTTGTGCGATGATTTCCGAAGCGCCCAGCCACTCGGATTTTTGTTTTCGTGATCGAGTCGCACTATAGCACCGCGTCACGCGACGCTGTCAACACCCTTCTTCCCTCTGAAGAGAAACTTTTTTTCTCGACCGCGCGTTCTGTTCGACGATCTCGGAGCGGAATGATCCGCGGCGGCTTCTCCCGCCACGTGGCACAGAGGAATTGCGCCGTCCCGAGTTCTTGACAGCCCGCGCGCGCCGGGTCCATAATCCGCCCTTCCTGCAACGGAGACGATGCCATGAAGCGCACCTTTCAGCCGAACAACCGCCGCCGCAGGAAGACACACGGCTTCCGGGCCCGGATGAGCACGAAGAACGGACGCCTCGTTCTGAAGCGAAGGCGGGCCAAGGGTCGCAAACGATTGACCGTGTGAAAGGCGACGCTCGCTTCCGCCCCCAGGACCGCATCCGCAAACGCAGCGAGTACAAGGTCATCTACGACAAAGGCCGCAGGATTCCGTCGGAATCCTTCGTCCTGTTCGTGATGCGGAATGCCCAGGGCCGACCGCGTCTGGGGATCACGGCCACGCGCCGGATCGGCGGCGCGGTGCAGCGGAACAGGGCGAAGCGGCTGCTGCGGGAAATCTTCCGCAGGCATCGACTGGAGCTCGACAGCGTGGACATCGTGGTGAACGTCAGGGCCGGACTGCCCGGGTCCGAGTACCGGCGCCTGGAGACCGAGCTGATGTCCCGTCTGCGCCCCTTCGTCCGGACGGCTTCATGATCGCCTCCGCCGCCAGGGCTGCCGCCGTCGGCGTCATCGAGATGTACCGCCGGTTCGTGTCGCCTCTCTTGCCGCGGGCTTGTAGATTTTTCCCATCCTGCTCGGAGTACGGCGCCGTCGCGATCGAGCGCCATGGTCTGAGGCGCGGCCTGTTCCTCGCCTTCGCGCGCCTGCTGCGCTGTCACCCGCTGTCCCGCGGCGGCTACGATCCCGTGCGCTGATGATGGACCGAAACACCGTCCTGGCCATCGTCCTCTCGGCCGCCGTCCTGCTCCTCTGGATGGCGCTCTTCCCTCAGCAGCCGCCCCACCCGACGCCGGAGCCACCCGGCGCGGCGCAGCCCGCCTCCACGGAAAAGACCGGGACCTCCTCGACACCGCCACCGGGTGCCTCGAGGACGCCGGGACCGGGTGATTCGACGCCCAGCCTCTCCGCTCTGGGCGGCGTCGCCGGCCCGCCGGCGGCCATCCCGGACGTGCCGCCCGGCAAGCGCCTCGAGGCCGCCGCCGAGGAAGAGATCGCAATCGACACTCCTCTGGTCGCGATCCACCTGACCAACCGCGGTGCGCGCGTGACCTCCTGGCAGCTCAAGAAGTATCTGGATGACGCCGGACATCCGCTCGAGCTCGTGTCGCGCGCCGGACGCTCCCTCGACCACCTGCCCCTGCAGTTCCTGCTCGACGACCCCGACGCGACCGACAGGCTGAAGAAGGCGCTCTTCCGCGTGAGCCGGCGCGAGGGACAGGAGGACGGCCACGATTTCACGGAAATCGCGCTCGCCTGGAGCGACGGACAGGGACTGGCGGCCACGAAGACGCTGCGCGTGCGGCGCGACTCCTACCTCGCCGATCTCAAATTCGCGGCCGAAGCGGGCGGAAAGGGGATCGAGCCGACGCTGGTGTGGGGGGCGGGGTTCGGCGCGCACAACGGCCAGGAAAGCGGACGGTACGCCGACACGTCGTGGGGCGTCTTCGACAGTCCGGGGCTCAAATCGCCCCAGAAGCGCCCGCAGGCCTCCCTCAAGCCGGGCCAGCCCTGGCTGGAGGAGGGTGCTGTCGCCTGGGCCGGAGTCGAGGACAAGTACTTCGCCGCCGTGTTCGTTCCACCCGGTCCGGAGCCGCGGCGCGGCAGCGCGCGCTTCGAGCTGCTGCGGCTCGTGGAGGACGGTGTGGAGCAGTTCCACCTGTCCATGGCGATCGGGGTGCCGGGCGATTCGGAGATGCGGCTGTTCGTGGGCCCCAAGGACTACGACATCCTCAAAGGGCTGGGCATCGGCCTGGACCGGCTCCTGGACTTCGGCTTCTTCGGCGTCGTGGCGCTTCCGCTGTTCTACGCGATGAAGGTCCTGCAGCGCTACATCGGGAACTACGGCTGGGCGATCGTCCTCCTGACGGTGGTGTTCCGGGTGCTGTTCTTCCCGCTCCTGTACCGCGGACAGATCAAGATGCGCGTCATGCAGGAGAAGATGAAGCGTGTCCAGCCGAAGGTGAAGGCGATGCGCGAGCGCTACCACAGGCTCGAGAAGAAAGAGGCGGAGCGGGGAAATGTCGGCGCGCGGCAGAAGCTGCGCCAGGAGATGAACGAGGAGCTGATGAAGCTCTACAAGGAGGAGGACATCAACCCGCTCGGCTCCATGTCGGGCTGCCTGCCGCTTCTCCTCCAGCTTCCGATCCTGTACGCCTTCTACACGATCCTGTCCATCTCGATCGAGCTGCGGCACGCCCCGTTCATGCTCTGGATCAAGGACCTGTCCCAGAAGGATCCGTACTACGTCACGCCGATCATCATGGGCGCCACGCAGCTCGTCCAGCAGGTGATGACGTCATCGTCCATCCCCGACCCGGCGCAGCGCCGCATGATGTACCTCATGCCGATCATGTTCACCTACATCTTCCTCAATTTCCCCTCGGGGCTGGTGCTATACTGGCTCGTCAACAATCTCCTCGGGATCGCGCAGCAGTACCTGATCAACCGGCGAGCGGTCAACGACAAGGCCGCCGCATGACCCGGCGTTTCGGCGCCGGGACCCGAAGAGGACGGCGGCATGCTCGATGATCCGGGCGACGAGACTCCCGGCGAAGACGCGGGCTTAGCACCCGCGGCCACGACCGGCGAGGTCGAACGACTGACCGATCGGGTCCTGGGCGGGCTGGGTCTCGACGTGCGGGCGAAGGCGACCGACACGGAGACGGCCGTCCTGGTCGATCTCACCGGCAGCGACCGCGATTACCTGCTCAGCCGCAAGGGGGAAGGGCTGAGCGCTCTGCAGTACCTCCTCAACCGCATCATCTACAAGGGTCGGAAGGGCAAGAAGATCCAGGTCGATTGTGGCGGCTTCCGCAAGCTGCACGAGGACGAGATCGTCGAGATCGCCGTGCGCTCGGCGGAGAAGGCGAAGGCCCGGGGCGAGGAGTGTCTCTTGAACCCCATGAACCCATACGAACGGCGCCTCGTGCACATAGCGCTCGCCGAGCTCGGCGGTGTCGAGACCCGGAGCGTCGGAGACGGCTTCCTGAAGAGGGTCGCCATCGTGCCCGTCGCGAAGACCGGAACGGCGGGCGGGCCGGACGATCGCTCCTGAACTCCCGCGTGCAGCGCGAAGACCGCCACCCATGATCGAGTTCCGCCCCCTCCCCTCGGCCGCTCACGACGACGTCGAGCCGTCCGCGGCGGCCGATCCGGCGACCATCGTCGCCATCTCCACGCCCCCCGGCCGCGGGGGGATCGGAGTCGTCCGGCTGTCGGGCCCGCGGGCCGCGACCCTCGCCCGCTCGCTGTTCCGTCCGGCCGCGGCGATCGCGGCTCCCACGGCGTCGGGGCAGGCGGTATTCGGCCGCTTCGTCGACGCGGCGGGGGACACCATCGACCACGGCTACCTGGTCGTGTTCCATCCTCCGGCGACCTTCACCGGGGAAGAGACGGCCGAGCTGTGGGCGCACGGCAGCCCTGCTGCGCTGCGTCTCCTGCTGTCGACAGCCGTCGCGGCCGGGGCCCGGCCCGCGACTCCGGGGGAATTCACGCTGCGCGCCTTCCTGAACGGCAGGATCGATGTGACCCAGGCGGAGGCGATCCGCGACCTGATCGAGGCGCGCACCGCGTTCCAGGCCAAAGTGGCCCACGACCAGGTGCGCGGCCGGATATCGGAAGCGGTCAACCGTCTGAAGGACCGCCTGGTCGAGCTCGTGGCGCGGCTCGAGGCTTCGATCGAGTTCTCGGAGGAGTCCGAGGCCGGGCGCTTCCTGCCGGACGAGGGGGCGTGGCCCGAGGCGCGCTCGCTGAGGGAGGGGATCGAGACCCTCGCGGGCACCTACGAGCGCGGGCGGCGGGTGCGTGAAGGGGCGACGGTCGCCCTGGCCGGCCCTCCGAACGCCGGCAAGTCGAGCCTCTTCAACCGTCTGCTCGAGGAGGACCGCGCCATCGTCACGCCGGTCGAAGGGACCACGCGCGACGTGCTGGAGGAAACGCTCGATCTGGGGGGCGTGCCGGTGACCCTTCTCGACACCGCGGGGCTGCACGCGCCGCGCGACGAGGCGGACGCCGAGGCGGTGCGCCGGGCGCGCGGCGCGCTCGAGTCCGCCGACCGCGTGCTCCTGGTACTCGACTGGTCGCGACCTCTCTCGGACGAGGAGAACGGTCTCCTGGACGCCGTCGCGGACGGACGCTGTCTCGTGATCCTCAACAAGATCGACCTGGCCTGCGGCCTCGGCCTGGACACGGTGCTCCGGCTGAAGCAGAGGCGCGGCGCTCTCGAGGTGTCGGCGAAGACCGGGCAGGGGATCGAGCCTCTGCGCCGCGCGCTGGGGCAGGCGGTCGCTCTGGAGGGGGTCGTCGGGCGCGAGGAGACCTTCGTCACCAACGTGCGGCACCGCGATCTGCTGGTGCGGGCGGCCGCGGCGCTGGCGCGCGCCGAGGAGGGGGCACGCCGCGGCGTGTCGGACGAGTGTCTCCTCCTGGACTGTCGCGAGGCGCTCGACCGGCTGGGGGAGATCACCGGGGAGGTCGGCATCGACGGGATCTACGAGCGCATCTTCCTGACCTTCTGCATCGGCAAATGAGCGAGACCGGACGGGATCGTTTCGATGTCGTCGTCATCGGCGCCGGCCACGCCGGCTGCGAGGCGGCGCTCGCCGCGGCGCGCCTGGGGTGCGAAACGGCGCTCGTGACGCTCGACGCGGACGCCGTGGCGCGCATGTCGTGCAATCCGGCGATCGGGGGCTTGGCCAAGGGACACCTGGTACGCGAGATCGACGCGCTCGGCGGCGAGATGGGGCGCGCGATCGACGAGACCGGCATCCAGTTCCGCCTGCTCAATGCCAGTCGCGGCCCCGCCGTCCAGGCGCCGCGCGCCCAGGCCGACAAGGAGGCCTACTCGCAGAGGATGCGGCGCGTGGTCGCGACGACGGACCGACTGAGGCTGGTCGAGGGAGAGGTCGTCGACCTCCGTGTCGAGGACGGCGTTCTGCGCGGTGTCGTCCTGGCCGCCGGCCGGACGCTCGAGACCGGCTGCGCGGTGGTCACGACCGGCACGTTCCTGCGCGGTCTCCTGCATGTCGGTCTCGAGAACCGAGCGGGCGGCCGCGTGGGCGAGGGGGCCGCCGTCGGCCTGTCGGAAGCCCTGGCCAGGCTGGGCTTTCCGATGGGGCGGCTGAAGACCGGCACGCCGCCGAGGGTCCTGAGGAGCTCGGTCGATTTCGACGTCCTCGATCGGCAGCCGGGCGATCCGGAGCCGGTCCCGTTCTCCTTCGAGACCGACTCGATCACGACGACCCAGGTCGATTGCTACATCACCTTCACGAACCCTGGAACGCATGCCATCATCCGCGGGAGTCTCGACCGATCCCCTCTGTACACCGGACGGATCACCTCGACCGGTCCGCGCTATTGCCCGTCGATCGAGGACAAGGTCGTGCGCTTCGCCGACCGCGACCGGCACCAGATCTTCGTCGAGCCGGAGGGACGCGATCATCCGTGGATCTACCTGAACGGCATCTCCACCAGTCTGCCGGCCGAGGTGCAGCTCGAGATCGTGCGCTCCATCCACGGCCTGGAGCATGCCGAGGTGGCGCGCGCCGGCTACGCCGTCGAGTACGACTTCGTGCAACCGACCGTGTGCCGGCACACGCTCGAGACGAAATCGGTGCGCGGCCTGTTCCTGGCGGGGCAGATCAACGGCACGACCGGGTACGAGGAGGCCGCGGCTCTCGGTCTGATGGCCGGGATCAACGCGGCCCTCCTGGTGCGGCGCGAACCGCCGCTCGTCCTGTCGCGCGGGGAGGCCTACATCGGTGTGCTGGTGGACGACCTGGTCCTGAAAGGGACCGCCGAGCCGTACCGGATGTTCACCTCGCGCGCCGAGTACAGGCTGCTGCTGGACATCGACAGCGCCGATCTGCGTCTCACGGGGCACGGCCGCCGCGTCGGCCTCGTCGGCGACGAGCGCTACGCCCGCTTCGAGGCGCGGCGCGACGGTGTGCGTTCGTTCGAGCGCCTGCTCGAGACACTCACCCTCACGCCGAAGGAGGAGACGCGACGGAGGGCGGAGGAGACGCTCGGTGTCCGCATCCTCGAGCCGACGACGCCGGCCCTTCTCCTCCGCCGCAGCGACGTGAGCATCGAGGCGGTGGAGCGTTTCCTCGGTGACGCGGCCCCGCACGGGCTGCGGCGGCGCGACCGTCTCTACGTCGCCAATCGCATGCGGTACGGCGGTTACATCGAAAGACAGCAGAAGGATCTGGAACGGCTCCGGCGGGAAGAGGGACGTTGCATCCCGTCCGGCTTCGAGTACGAAGGGATCCCCGGTCTGTCGCGCGAGGTGGTCGAGAAGCTGCAGCGCGCACGCCCTGCAACCCTGGCCCAGGCGGCCCGCATCTCGGGAGTCACGCCGGCCGCGCTCAGCCTGATCAATATCTATCTGGAGAAGGGGCGAAGGGCGGCTACTTGCGAGGCTGGAACAGGTCCTTCACGTCCACTCCGAAGAACTGATAGCCGCTATACCTCAATATAGTCTGGCTCTCCCATTCCTCATCCCCCTGAAGATCGAGAGTGAAGCGACGAACCTCGACTTGGTCGGGCAGGGAAATATCGTGTAATTCATTGAGAAAAGTGATGTTATACCTCGAGCCGTGAGGCTTCTTGCCCATCGGATAGATGAGGAAACGGGGGCCCTGACGATAGGCCTTCAGCTCCTCCTTCAGCCTGTCGGTCTGGTTGCCCGGCTCGGCCTCGACCTTGAGAATGTTGGAATTCTCCGCATCCACCCAGATCCTGCCTCCCCATTCGTAGATCGTCTTTCCCGAAGTGAACGGCAAGGGGGCCGAGAACGCCAGGATGTACGCCTGGCGGAGCGAGAACCACTCCTCGCCGGCGTATTTGAATCGGAACAGGTGCTGGCGGTCCGGCGCGAACATCAGGGTCCAGGAGTAGGCGTCCGGGAAGTCGAAGTCCAGGCTCGCCTCGGCGACCGTCTTGCTGAGACGTCCGGTGTGGATCTGGCGGTACGGCCTGTAACGCTGCTCTTCTGCCTGGACGTACATGTAGTCGTAGCGCCGCTCGTTGCGCTGATCCTCGGTCGTGCGGATCGATTCGATGCACACGAAGCGCAGGGCGATCGCCTCGTAGGCGTGGGCCCTCTCACCGAGGCGCCGCAGGAGATCGTCGAGGTCGACCGTCGTGGGGACCTGCTCCGGCACCGACATGGGGGGCGTGCGGCCCGGTGCGGGCGCCGGCGTCCGCGAGGGGGCAGGCGCCGCGGCCCCGGCGGCGACCACGAGCGGGGACAACGAGACGATGAGGACGAGACTGGCCGGACGACCGACGCGCATGCGCCCCTCCGGTGATGATGCTACCCTTCCGCGGCTATGGTAGCCGCATTCACCGAAACTCTCCTCAAAATTGCCCGCGCGACGGGCCGGTCCCTGTCGGACCAGGAGCTGAGCCGATTCGAAGCCCACTATCGCCTCTTGAAAGCGTGGGGCCGGCGGATGAACCTGACCGGGCTCAAGGACGAATCGATGATCGCAAGGCGGCATTTCCTCGAGCCGATTGCCATCGCCGACCTCCTGGATGACGAGGGGAGGCTCGTCGATCTCGGATCAGGCAACGGGTTTCCGGCCGTGCCGCTCAAGGTCCTGCGCCCGGGACTGGAGGTGGTCCTCGTCGAATCGTCGGAGAAGAAGTCGGCGTTCCTCTGGGCCGTCATCCGGGAACTCGGGCTGAGGGAGGCGCGCGTCGAAACGAGGCGCGTGCGACGCCTCGCCGACCTCGCGGATCTGCTTCCCTGCCGTTACCTCACCCTGCGCGCCGTCCGTGCGGACGATCTCCTGAAGGGGAAGGGGATCCGGATCCTCGTTCCGGGGGGCAAGGGTCTCTTCTTCGTGACGACGGACGAGGTGGAGCGCCTCCGACGGCACACACCGTTCCAGGGGCTCCGGCTCTCGGAGACGAGGCCCCTTCCTTCGGATCCTCGCTCTGTCCTCGCGATCTTCGAGCCCGGCCCGGCCTGAGGGCTCTCCCGGCAGGAGATCGTGGGGCGGATGCCGGGATGTTCCACGTGGAACATGCCGAGACCTGTCCACCCAGGCTTGGGACCGGCGGCGATGTTCCACGTGGAACATCTCGAAGAGGCTCGTCGACCCGATCGACCGGTCCGGATTGCACGGCGCGTGTGCTAACCTGCGCGCCACATGGGACGAATCATCGCCATCGCGAACCAGAAGGGGGGGGTCGGCAAGACCACGACCGCCGTGAGCCTGGCGGCCGCTCTGGCCATCGCCGAGCGCCCGACCCTTCTGGTGGACATGGATCCGCAGGCCTCCTCCACGAAGGCCCTGGGGTTGAAGCCGAACCCGGGGGGGGAGATGTACGGGGTCATGTCCGGCGAGGGAGGAATCGACCAGGTGCTGCTCCGCACGGAGCTCGAGTTCCTTTGGGTCGCTCCGGCCAGCCGGGACCTGGTCGGAATCGAAGTCGAGCTCATCAATGTCGCCGGTCGCGAGTTCCGCCTCAGGGAAGCGCTCGCACCGGTGCGCGACCGGTTCCAGTACATGCTGGTGGATTGTCCCCCGTCGCTCGGCCTTTTGACGATCAACGCCCTGGCCGCCGCCGACGGAATCCTGATTCCGGTTCAATGCGAGTACCTGGCGCTCGAAGGTGTGTCGGAGCTCGTGGAGACCCTCTACCGGATCCGGGCCTCGCTCAACCAGGGGCTCGAACTGGACGGTGTCCTGCTCACCATGTACGACGAGCGCACCAACCTGTCCCGTCAAGTGGTCGCGGACATACGCTCCTTCTTCAAGGAGAGGGTGTACCGGACCATCGTCCCGCGCAACGTCAGGCTGGGGGAAGCGCCCAGCTTCGGCAAACCGATCATGCTGTACGACATCCGGTCCAAGGGTTCGGAGTCGTACCTCAACCTCGCCCGCGAGGTCATCAGGCGCTATGAAAAGACAGGCACTCGGCAAAGGACTGAGCAGTCTCATCCCTGAGCCGGCCCAGCCGGCCGACGCCGGGCTGTTGATGCTCGACGTGAAGCGGATCCAGCCCAGCCGCTACCAGCCGCGCGTCGATTTCAGCGGCCTGGAGGGACTGGTCGACTCCATCCGCGAGAACGGCATCGTCCAGCCGATCATCGTGAGGCAGGAGGCGGACGGATACCGGCTCATCGCGGGGGAGCGCCGCTGGCGCGCCGCCCAGGTCGCGGGGATGGAGCGGATTCCGGCCATCGTCAGGAAGGTCGCGGACGACCGGCTTCTCGAAATCGCCCTGATCGAGAACATCCAGAGGAAAGAGCTGAACCCGATCGAGGAGGCGCGTGCCTACGAGGTTCTCCTGCACGACATGAAGCTGTCCCATGCCGACGTGGCAAGGCGCGTGGGCAGGGATCGCTCCTCAATATCCAACTCGTTGAGACTATTGAAGTTACCTCAGAAAATCCAGAGCCTCGTGAGGGATGGAAGTGTCTCCCTGGGTCACGCGAAGGTGATCATGGCAATTTCCGACGCGGAGACACAAATTAAGGTCGCCGACGAGGTGGTCCAGAACCTTCTCTCGGTCCGCGAGACCGAGGAGAGGGTGGCCGGGCTGGTCGACCGGAGCGGCAGGAAGGGGCGCAGGACGCCTCCGCTTCGAACCGCGGCCGTGGATCCGAACGTCGCGGCGGCCGCCGAAAGGCTGACGCGGGCGCTGGCCACGAAGGTGCGCATCGCGAGGAAAGGGAAGGGCGGCAGGATCGAGATCGACTTCTACAGCGACGACGAGCTGCAACGACTCTACGAGTTCCTGTTGACCGCGGAAAAGGGGCACTGAAAGGGCCCGCCGCAGGGGGGCGGAAGCGATGAAGGGAGGATTCGTCATGCCGTTCAGCAAGGACGCCTTGCTCAAAGACCACGTGGCCCAGGACGACATCAGCGGGTTCCTGGCGGAAGGGACGGAGATCCACGGGGAGATCCGCTTCAGGGATGTCCTGCGCGTCGACGGGAAGATCGGCGGCAAGATCATCTCGGAGAAGGAGCTGGTCGTAGGCGAGTCGGGCGAGGTCGAGGCGGACGTCGATGTCGGGGTGCTGTCCGTGAGCGGCAAGGTGACCGGGACGATCCACGTCAAGGAGAAGCTGGAGATTCATCCGACCGGCCGGGTCGTCGGTGATATCACACTCGAGAAGCCGAACCTGGTGATCCACGAGGGGGGCGTGTTCGAGGGGAACATCGACATGAACGCCGGCAAGAAGAAGGATGTCCGCGACACGTCCTCCAAGGACGCGGACGTCGAGCCGATCAGGCGGCACGGCTCGACCAACTGATCGTCGGCGTCCGGGGACGCCGCGGCTCCCTCAATCTGATTCCGAATCCGCCGGAGGCTCCTGGACCCGTTTCGAGGAACGGGGATCGAGTCCTTCTCCCTCACGCAGTTCGTAGTGGACGTGGTAAGCCCTTCCTCCTTTCACCTCGAACTTCACGCGCAGCGTCTGGTAGCCGGGACGGCCAAGCTCCAGGGTGTGGGTCCCGGTCTTCAGCCACAAGGGGTACGCCCGCGAGTTGAAATCCCGCGCCTGGCCCACGTTCGTGCCGTCGACGATCACGTCCGCTTTCCGGGGGCTGACGTGCAGCTCCACCGGCGCCGCGTTGCGCGGCGGGAGCTGGGCGTAGCCGCCGTAGAACGGTGGACCGTACGCGTAGGAGATTCCCCAGCCGAAGCCGGGGTAGGGGTACCAGAAGGGGTCCCAGTAAAACGGACCTCCGAAGGCCGCCCGGAAGACAACCGTTCTCTGCCGAACGACCCCAGGGCCCCGGACGGCGCCGCGGACACCGGCAAGCGCCCGCGTGGTCCCGAAGAGCAGCAAGGAAGAGAGCGCCAGAGCCAGCGTCATGTGCTGTCGTGCACGTCGCATCGCAACTTCTCCTTTCCAGTGCCGGGGGCGGCTGGAATCCCGTCTCCGGGCCCGCGACCTTGCCCGGCACACCTACTTTACACCCTGATGGTTCAGCAACCGGCGTGCCAGAAGGCCGCGCCGATGCTGCATTCTATGGAAGCCGGCCCACGCGCGAAACCACCGGAAATTCGCGGATCCGCAGAGAGTGAAAGCGGCGCGCCGATCGCATCGCGGGGCGGGAGCGGGGTCGGTCGCGCCGGCCGTCCTCCGATGCGTACGGCCTGACCTGTCGAGCGCGTCGGAATGGCGCGGTCGCCGCTCTGCAGGCCGGCGCTAACCCTCGCCGTCGTTGACACTTCGCCGGGGCGTATGCTACTTTGCGCCGTTCCCGAAGCATTTGCCTCCGGCGTCCTTCAAGTCCCGGCCGCCGGTCCTTCCCTGTCGGGAGAGCACGAGTGCAGCCAGTCGCCGTCGCGAAGCGGTACGCGCGGGCCCTCGCGGACTACGCCGAGCCGAAGCCCGGAGAGGCCGGCCGGTCCGGCAAGAAGGACACGTCCAGTCTGGAGCCGCTTCTGTCCGAGCTGGCTCTGGTGCGCCGCGTCCTGGACGGCGATCCGAAGTTCGCTCGTTTCTTCGCCGATCCCTCGATCGACCAGAAGGACAAGAAGGCGGCCCTCGAGGCCATGGCTCGGAAGGGGAAGCTGAGCGACGCCATGCGCAATTTCCTCCTCCTGCTCGTCACCAACCGGCGCCTCGGGGCGCTCGGAGAGATCGTGCGGGCCTTCGAGCAGGAGAAGGACGAACGGCTGGGAATCGTGTCGGCGGAGACCACGACCGCGGTGCCGTTGTCGGCGGCCGAGCTCAGGCGGTTGCGGGAGGCGCTGGAGGCAATGACCGGGCGCACCGTGAAGATCACGCAGCGCGTCGACCCCGCCCTCCTGGGGGGCGCGCGCACGCAGATCGGCTCGAGGGTCTACGACGGGACCCTGAGGCGCAGTCTTGAAGCGCTGCGCGAGAGGCTGGTCGGGGCGCACTGAGACCGGTGCGCGGCCGGAAACTTCCTGAGGAGACAGCGGCATGGCGGAACTGAAGGCTGACGAAATCACCAGCGTCCTGAGGCAGCAGATCGAAGGGTTCAAGGCGGGCGTGGACGTCTCGGAAGAGGGGACGATCATCTCCGCCGGGGACGGCATCGCCCGCATCTACGGCCTGGAGAACTGCATGGCGGGGGAGCTCCTGAAGCTGCCTCACAACGTCTATGGCATGGCGCTGAACCTCGAGGAGGAATCGGTCGGCGCCGTGCTGTTCGGCGAGTTCTTCAAGATCATGGAAGGGGACACCGTCAAGAGGACCGGGCGCATCATCGAGGTCCCGATCGGCGAGGCGCTGATCGGGAGGGTGGTCAATCCGCTGGGCCAGCCGCTGGACGGCAAGGGGCCGATTGCCACGACCCGGACCGGACCCCTGGAGCGGATAGCGCCTGGTGTCGTCGATCGCCAGCCGGTGAAGGAGCCGCTGCAGACCGGCATCAAGGCGATCGACGCGATGATCCCGATCGGCCGGGGACAGCGGGAGCTGATCATCGGCGACCGCCAGACCGGCAAGACCGCGATCGCCATCGACGCCATCCTCAACCAGAAGGACACCGGGGTCATCTGCATCTACGTGGCGATCGGCCAGAAGCGCTCCACCGTGGCGCAGGTGGTCAAGACGCTCCAGGAGGGCGGGGCGATGGCCTACAGCATCGTGGTGAGCGCCTCGGCCTCCGAGCCGGCCACCCTGCAGTACATCGCCCCCTACGCCGGCTGCGCCATGGGCGAGTACTTCCGCGACGACAAGAAGCACGCGCTCCTGATCTACGACGATCTCAGCAAGCATGCCGCCGCGTACCGCGAGATCTCGCTGCTCCTGCGCCGGCCGCCCGGGCGCGAGGCGTACCCGGGGGACGTCTTCTATCTGCACTCGCGCCTCCTGGAGCGCGCCGCCAAGCTGAGCGATGCCCTCGGCGGCGGCTCGCTGACCGCCCTGCCGGTCATCGAGACCCAGGCCGGGGACGTGTCGGCGTACATCCCGACCAACGTCATCTCGATCACGGACGGTCAGATCTACCTGGAGGGGGACCTGTTCTATTCCGGCATCCGTCCGGCGGTGAACGTCGGGATCTCGGTGAGCCGCGTCGGCGGCAACGCGCAGATCATCATCGCCATCTTCGCCGGGATCAACGGCTACCTCGACGACCTGGAGCTGCCGAAGATCCGCGTCTTCGAGGAGGCCCTCTACAAGTTTCTCGACGGCGCCGGCCGTCCCGTGGGACGCAAGCTTCTCGAGAAGAAGACGATCGACGACGAGATGAAGGCGGAGCTGCGCAAGGCCCTGGACGACTTCAAGAGCGATTTCGCGGCCAGGGTGGCGGCCGCCTAGGGACACACTCCCAGCCAACCATGGCCAACGTCCGCGACTATCGCACCCGCATCCGGAGCGTCAAGAGCACGCAGCAGATCACGCGCGCCATGAAGATGGTGGCGGCGGCCAAGCTGCGCCGCGCGCAGGACCGCATCCTGGCGGCGAGGCCCTACGCCCGCAAGATGCTCGAGGTGCTGTTCTCCCTGGCCGCGCGCGCCAACCCCGAGAACCATCCGCTGCTGGTGCGCCGCCCCGAGGAGAAGGTGCTGCTGGTCGTGGTCGCCGCCGACAAGGGTCTGTGCGGATCGTTCAACACGAACATCGTCAATCGGGCGCGCGCCGTCCTGGACGACCTGGCGGCTTCCTCCGGGCCGGCGGCCGGGACGATCCAGGTGGACATCATCGGTCGCAAGGCGCGCGACTGGTTCCGTCGGCGCCCGTACCCGGTGCGGCGCGTCCAGGTGGACCTGATCAGGGACGTGTCGCTCGAGGACGCCCGGGGGATCGCCACCGACCTGATCGAGCAGTTCACGAGCGGGGCGATCGACTCCGTGCGGCTGGTGTACAACGAGTTCAAGTCGGTGATCCAGCAGCGGGTCGTGGTGGAGCCGCTCCTGCCGATCCCGCGGGGCACGTTCGGTCCCGGGGCGTTCGAGGCGGCCGACGCGGCCGCCCCGGCCCTCGAGGACTACATCTACGAGCCGGATCAGGAGGCCCTGTTCGCGGCCCTCCTGCCGAAGCACGTGATGATCCAGGTGCACCGGGTCCTCCTGGAATCGGCGGCCGCGGAGCACGGCGCCCGCATGACGGCCATGGAGAACGCCACGCGCAACGCGGGCGAGATGATCGACTCGCTGACGCTGCAGATGAACAAGATCCGCCAGGCGTCGATCACCAAGGAGATCCTGGAGGTCGTGAGCGGCGCGGAGGCCCTGAGGTAGCGGTGGAGCTCACTCCAAGGCGGGACGGGATGAGAACGCGCCTGAGACAGGGGGAGGATCTGGCGGTGGTCGTGCGCCGCCATGTCGTCGTCCTCGGTGGCCCGTTCGCCGTGGCGCTGTTCCTGTCCGGGTGTCTGATCGGGGCCTTCTTCGTCAAGAGGCCGTACGTTCTGCCGGCCGCGGCCGTCCTCCTTCTTCTCGCGGCGGCGTGGGGGTTGTGGCGCTGGCTCGAGTGGCGGGCGGATCTGTGGGCGGTCACCTCCCAGCGGGTCATCGACGAGTCGGGGGTCCTGTCGGTGCGCGCCGTCGACAGCCCGCTCGACAAGATCAACGAGGTCACCAGCACGCAGTCGATCTGGGGGCGGATGCTCGGGTACGGAGACCTGAACATCCAGACGGCGGCGGAGGTCGGATCGACCACGATCGAGACGGTGGCCCGCCCGATGGAGCTCAAGGAGACGATCCTGGAGCAGCAGGAGAGGGCCCGCTACAACGTCGCGGCCCGGCAGGCGGCGCCGTTCGTGGCGGCGGCGGGAGGACAGGGGCGCGCGACGGTGCTGTCGGCGGCGGGTGCCGTGCCGGATGCGGCGAGGGACGACATGCGGGAGTGCCCGTATTGCGCGGAAACGATCAAGGCGCGGGCGAAGGTCTGCCGCTTCTGCGGCCGAAGCCTATGAGGAGAGATCGCGGATGAACGTCGGAAAGGTCGTGCAGATCATCGGTCCCGTCGTGGACGTGCAGTTCACGGACGAGAACATTCCCCAGATCTATACCGCCGTGCGGATCACCAGCGAAGGGTCCGAGGCGCCGGTCCCCGTCGACGTGACCGCCGAGGTGGAGCAGCACCTCGGCGAGGGGCGGGTGCGCTGCGTGGCCATGGAGCCGACCGACGGGATGGTGCGCGGCATGAAGGCGATCGATACGGGCGGCCCGATCATGGTTCCCGTCGGCAAGGAAACTCTCGGACGGGTGATCAACGTCCTTGGGAAACCGGTGGACAAGATGGGTGCCATCAACTCCAGGACGATGCTGCCGATCCATCGCGAGGCGCCGTCCTTCGAAGAGCAGAGCACGGAGCTGCAGATGTTCGAGACCGGGATCAAGGTCATCGATCTTCTCGAGCCGTACCTGAAGGGGGGCAAGACCGGCCTGTTCGGCGGCGCGGGGGTCGGCAAGACGGTCCTGATCCAGGAGCTGATCCACAACGTCGCCCTGAAGCACGGCGGCGTGTCGGTCTTCGCCGGTGTCGGCGAGAGGACGCGCGAGGGGAACGATCTCTGGCTCGAGATGAAGGAGTCGGGCGTCATCAGCAAGACCGCGCTGGTCTACGGCCAGATGACCGAGCCGCCGGGCGCGCGTCTGCGCGTCGGGTTGACCGGTCTCACGGTCGCCGAGTATTTCCGCGACCTGGAGGGGCAGGACGTCCTGCTGTTCATCGACAACATCTTCCGCTTCACGCAGGCCGGCTCGGAGGTCTCGGCGCTCCTGGGCCGGATGCCGTCGGCCGTCGGCTACCAGCCGACGCTGGCCAGCGAGCTGGGCGAGCTGCAGGAGAGGATCACCTCCACCGTGAAGGGCTCGATCACCTCGGTGCAGGCGATCTACGTGCCCGCGGACGACTACACCGATCCGGCTCCCGCCACGACCTTCGCCCATCTCGACGCGTCGACCAACCTGTCCCGCAAGATCTCCGAGCTGGGTATCTACCCCGCCGTCGACCCCCTGGCCTCGACCTCGCGCATCCTCGATCCGCGCGTCGTCGGACAGGAGCACTACGACACGGCGCGCGGCGTGCAGGGGATCCTGCAGCGCTACAAGGACCTGCAGGACATCATCGCCATCCTCGGGATCGACGAGTTGTCGGAGGAGGACAAGATCATCGTGGCGCGGGCGCGGAAGATCCAGAAGTTCCTGTCGCAGCCGTTCTTCGTCGCGGAGCAGTTCACCGGGCTGAAGGGGAAATACGTGCCGATCGCCGAGAGCGTGCGCTCCTTCAAGGAAGTCCTCGAGGGGAAACACGACGATCTGCCGGAGCAGGCGTTCTATCTGGTCGGAGCGATCGACGACGTGCGCGACAAGGCCGAAAAGATGAAGACGGCCGCCTAGGAAAAAACCGATGCCTCTGCCCGAATCGATCCACCTGGAAGTCGTGACGCCCGACAAGCGCGTGGTCAGCGAGGTCGTCGACGCGGTCGTCCTCCCCGGCAGCGAGGGGTCGCTCGGAGTCCTCCCCGGCCACACACCGTTGCTCACAACCCTGGGCATCGGCGAGCTGGCGTACAGTCGCGGCGGCGCGAAGGGTTACGTGGCCATCGCCTGGGGCTTCGCCGAGGTCCTGCCGGACCGGGTCAGCGTGCTCGCGGAGATCGCCGAGCGTGCCGAGGGGATCGACCGCGAACGGGCCGCCCGGGCCCGCGACCGGGCCCTGAAGCGTCTGCGCGAGCGCGCGACGGACACCGACTTCAAGCGCGCGCAGATCGCCCTGCAGAAGTCGATCATCCGCCTCCAGATCAGTCAGGGGATCGGGCCGAACGAGCCTTCCTGAGGCGCAGCCGGGTCCGTGCCCGGGCGGCCCCGTCCCGGCCCGCGAGGACGAAGCATGCAGGCGCCGCCGCGACTCTCGATCGTCATTCCCGCCTACAATGAACAGGCCCGGATCCTCGCAAGCCTGAAGGCGGCGGAGGCCTACCTCCTCAAGGCCGGGGAGGCGGCCGAGATCGTGGTCGTGGACGACGGCAGCGGGGACGGCACCGCCGAAATGGTGGAGCGCTTTGCGCGCGACCGGCCTCAGGGCGGGCCGGTCTCGGCCAGGCTCCTCCGCAACGGCCGAAACCGCGGCAAGGGGTACAGCATCAAGCACGGGGTCCTCATGGCCCTGGGGGACCTGGTACTGATCTCCGACGCCGATTTCTCGACGCCGATCGACGAGCTGCCGGTCCTGAGGCAGGCGGTGGAGAACGAGGGATACGGCATCGCGATCGGCTCCCGCGGGCTCGAGGCGTCGCGCGTGGAGATCCACCAGGCCGCCTGGCGGGAGATGATGGGGCGCGGATTCAACGCCCTGGTGCGCCTCCTGACCGGCCTGCCGTTCAGGGACACGCAGTGCGGCTTCAAGCTGGCGCGCCGGCAGGAGGTCCTGCCGCTGTTCCGCGCCGCGCGCGTCGAGCGCTTCGCCTGGGACGTGGAGATCCTGTACCTGGCCCGGAAGGCGGGCGTGCGTGTGCGCGAGGTGCCGGTGCTCTGGCGCAACGCCGCGGGGACGAAGGTCAACGCCCTCATCGACCCGTTCGACATGCTCAAGGACATCGCGCGGGTTCTCGTGCGCGACCGGCTCGGACGATATGGGCGGCTGGGCGAACGGCCGGAAGGCGGGGACGCGAGGACATGAAGAGGCGGGGCTCCCCGGCGAAGATCCTGAAGGCGCCACGCGCCGCGGCCCGGGTGCGTCTCCAGCAGAAGCGCGGTCGCGCGGTCGTCTTCACGAACGGCTGCTTCGACCTCCTGCACGCCGGCCACGTGGCCCTTCTCGAGGCGGCCCGCGGCCATGGGGATTTCCTGGTCGTCGGCGTGAATACAGATCCCTCTGTTCGCCGCCTGAAGGGGAGGGGCCGGCCGATCGTCCCGCTCCGGGAGAGGATGGAGGTCCTCGCCGCCCTGCGGTCGGTCGATTGCGTCGTCCCGTTCGCGGAACCGACACCCGCGCGACTCGTCGCCCGGCTTCGTCCGGACGTCCTGGTCAAGGGCTCCGATTACCGCGTGCCGGAGATCGTCGGACGCGAAGTCGTCCTGGCCAGGGGCGGAAGAGTGGTGACGGTGCCGTTGCGGCGCGGCCGCTCGACCACTGACTTGATCCGCCGGGTGCTGCGTGCGGCCCGCTGATCCGGAAGGGGCCCCGACCGGACCACCGTTCCGGGAGGGTCTGTCTGTGAGCTCCGTCCTTCGTTCGCTTCTCGATTTCGCGGCGCGCGACCGCGAGGTGCGCCCCGCCATCGAAGAGATGGCCCGCGACGGCGGGCGCCGCGTCGCGCTGGCCGGATTGAACCCGGCGGCGGCCGCGGTCCTGGTCGCGGGGCTGGTGGATCGGTCGCCGACAGGGAAGATCCTCCTCCTCGTCCCCGGGGAGAAGGAGTCGGAGCAGTTCCGCGCCGACCTGGACTTCGCGTCGACCGCCCGGCGGGGCGGGGGGGCGCGGGTGCACCTGTTCCCCTCGCTCGAAGCCGACCCCTACCAGGAGCTGTCGCCTCACTTGATGGTGGCCTGCGAGCGGGAGCAGGCGCTGCGCGCCCTGCGCGATCCGGGACCGGCCATCGTCGTCGTTCCGACGCGCGCCCTGATCTCCCCTCTCGCACCCGCCGAGGCCTTCGACGCGCACCGCTACGAGCTCCACGAGGGGCGTCCGCTGCGGCCGGACGAACTCTCCGAATTCCTCCTGGAGGCCGGATATGTTCGGGTCGACCTGATCTCCGCCATGGGGGAGTTCTCGCGTCGCGGCGGGATCATCGACTTCCATCCCCCCGGCGGCGTGGCACCGGTGCGCGTGGAGTTCTGGGGTGAAGAAGTCGAATCGCTGCGCACCTTCGATCCCGCCACGCAGCGCTCGACCGGCCGGATCGGAAAGGCCTCCGTCCCTCCGGTGCGGGAGTACCCCTGGTCCAGGGCGGCGCTCGAGAAGCTGCGTGTCGTTCTGGAGTCGCGGCGGGCCTCACGCGGGACGAAGGCGCGGCGGCTCGCGGAGCACGACGACCTGGCGGCCCGCATCGAGACGCTCCAGGCCGGCGGGACATTCGCCGGCTTCGAGGCCTGTGTCCGGCTGGTGGAAGAGCGCCCCGCGTCGCTCTTCGATTACGCCCCGCGCGCCCTCCTGGTCTCCTGGGAGGAGAGCCAGGTGCTGTCCGACCTGGAATCGGTCTACGTCGAGATGCACGCCTCCTTCGACCTGTCGGAGGACTACGGCATGCCCCCTCCGGAGGACCTGCTCCTGCCGCGCGACGAGCTCGGCCCCAGGGCCCGGCAGGCGCGCCTTCGATTGTCGGAGCTCGCCCTCGAGGAGGGACACGAAAGGGTGGTGCGCGTCCCCTGCGCCCCGGCCCGCGCCTACAAGGGGCGCATCCAGGACCTTGCTTCCGACCTGAAGCAGGCCCCGCCCGCGACCACGACGGTGTTCCTCATGGAAAGCGCCGGCCGGATCGAGAGGCTCAGGGAGGTCCTGCGGGAGTACGACCTCCCCGCCGCGGTGCTGGTGGAGGGGGAGGCGCAGGAGGCGGCACACGCAGCCCCCGCCTCGTCGCTTTTGATCGTCCCCGGCCGCCTGTCGCAGGGGTTCGTGCTGCCGGGCGCGGGTCTCAGCGTCCTGACCGAGCGCGAGGTGTTCGGCGAGCACGCCGAGCACGAGACCCGCAGGCGGAAGGTGGCCGCCTTCAGCCCCGATTTCCGCGACCTCAAGGTCGGCGATCTCGTCGTGCACGTCGACCACGGCATCGGGCGATACGCCGGGATCGCGCGCGTGGGAGAGGACGGGGCGTCCCGCGATTTCATGCTCCTGACCTACGAAGGGGGCGACCGCCTGTATGTCCCGGTCGACCGGCTGGATCTGGTGCAGCGATACTCCGGCGTGGCGGGCCAGAGACCTCACCTGGACCGGCTCGGCGGCCCGGGCTGGGAGCGCACGAAGAAGAAGGTCAGGAAGGCGATGCAGGAGATGGCGGGGGATCTCCTCGATCTCTACGCCGCGCGGGCCGCGGCGCGCGGCCATGCCTTCCCGGAGGACACCGCCTGGCAGAAGGAGTTCGAGGACGCCTTCCCCTACGAATTGACGCCCGACCAGGCGCGGGCGGTGACGGACGTCAAGGCGGACATGGAGAAGGAGGGGCCGATGGACCGCCTCATCTGCGGCGACGTCGGCTTCGGAAAGACCGAGGTGGCCATGCGCGCCGCGTTCAAGGCGGTCATGGACGGCAAGCAGGTGGCGGTCCTCTGCCCCACCACCGTCCTGGCGTTCCAGCACCTCAACACCTTCCGCGAGAGATTCTCGTCCTGGCCGGCGGTCATCGAGATGATCTCGCGCTTCCGCTCGCCGCGCGAGCAGAAGGCGATCCTGCAGGCGGTCGCGGCGCGCAAGGTGGACGTCCTGATCGGCACGCACCGGCTGCTGTCGAAGGACGTGAAGTTCCACGACCTCGGTCTTCTGGTCGTGGACGAGGAGCAGCGCTTCGGCGTGGCGCACAAGGAATCGATCAAGGCGATGAAGAAGGACGTGGACGTCCTGACCCTGACCGCCACGCCGATCCCGCGGACCCTGCAGATGTCCCTGGCCGGCATCCGCGACATGTCGGTCATCGAGACGCCGCCGGAGAACCGCCTGGCGATCCAGACCGCCATCGTTCCGTTCAGGGAAGGGGTGATCGCCACCGCCATCCGCAGCGAGCTGAAGCGCGGCGGGCAGGTCTACCTCGTGCACAACCGCGTCGAATCGATCGGATCGATGGCGAACTTCATCCGGAGGCTTGTTCCGGAGGTCCGGCTGGGGGTGGCCCACGGCCAGATGAGCGAGGGGATGCTGGAGCGCACGATGCTCGCGTTTCTGTCCGGCGAGTTCGACGTCCTCCTGGCGACCACCATCATCGAGAACGGCCTGGACATCCCGCGGGTCAACACGATCATCGTCAACCGCGCCGACCGCTTCGGCCTGGCGCAGCTCTACCAGCTGCGCGGCCGCGTCGGCCGATCCGATCGCCGCGCCTACGCCTACCTCGTGGTCCCCGCGCGCAAGGCGCTGGCCGCGGTCGCCCGCCGCCGGCTGAAGGCGTTGCAGGAGTTCTCCGAGCTCGGTTCCGGATTCCGCATAGCCGCCATGGACCTCGAGATCCGCGGCGCGGGGAACCTCCTGGGGGCCGAGCAGAGCGGTCACATCGCCGCCGTCGGGTTCGAGATGTACTGCCGCCTCCTCGAGAGGACCGTACAGGAGATGAAGGGGGAGACGGTCCGCCCCGAGGTCAAGGCGCAGATCAACCTGGCGGTGGACATCAAGATCCCGGAGGACTACATCCCCGACTTCAGCGAGAGGCTCGTCCTCTACAAGAAGATCTCCTCGGTGGCCGGCGAGGAGGAGCTGGCGCGCATCCGCGACGAGATCCGCGACCTTTACGGAGAGATCCCGAGACCCGCCGAGAACCTCCTGTCCCTGGGGGCCGTGCGTCTCCTGGCCGACCACCTGCAGATCCGCGCCATCGACTACGCATCCGGGCGCGTCCAGATCCGGTTTTCGGAGGAGGCCACGACCCACCCGGACGTCCTGGTGAGTCTCGCTTCGAGCCGTCCCGGCGTCAGTCTCACCCCCGCCGGGGTCCTGCGCCTCGATCTGGACGGCGCCCTGGCCCCTCCCGGGACGATTCGGCCCGCCGTCGACCAGTGGCGCATCGCCGCGGTTCTCGACCTCTTGAAGTCGATCCGGACGGGTGATAGCATGCGGCCTGCTTCGCAGCCTACCGCTGTCGGGCCACCCGCCGAGGACAGGTGAGGAACCGGACGCCCCAGGAGAACGATCGAGCCCAGGTGCGCGGCCTGCGGCGATGTGCGTGCGCCGCGGCGGTTCTCCTCCTGCCGCTTTCCGCCTGCACCGGAAAGACCGGGTCGGCGCCCGAGGCGGGAGCCGCCTCGACACCGGCAACGACGCGCGCCCAGGCGATGCTCGACGCCCAGGTCATCGCCACCGTGGGGGGCGATCCCATGCCGCTCAAGGCGTTCGAGCGCTACCTGGCCGACAACGCCGGCGACTCCGAGGACGACGACGCCGAGCAGAGCAACGCCATCAAGAGCCGCCTCCTCGACCAGATGCTCGAAGAGCAGCTCCTGCTGCGGGCCGCGAAGGGGCTCGGCGTCACGGTGTCCGAATCGGAGATCGACGACTACCTGAGCCAGATCGGCGTCAGCGAAGGAGAGGCCGAGGTCGCCGGTTCGGAAGGGAAGGAGGCCTTCCGGGACAAGGTCCGCCAGAGCCTCGTCCTCCAGAAGGTGAAGGACAAGGCGGTCCTCAGCAAGGTCGAGGTGACGCCGGGGGAGGTCGACGACTATCTCAAGAGGCAGCCCGAGACCGCCCGCGTGCCCCGTTCGGTTGTCCTGCGTCAGATCCTGATCGATGATAAGAGCCTGGCCGATAAGCTGTCCGCCCAGCTGGCGAAGGACCCTTCGAAGTTCGAGAGTCTGGCCCGGGACAACTCGGCGGCGCCGGACAAGGGGCAGGCCAGGGCCTTCGGCGAGGATGATCTGCCGGCCGAGATCAAGGAGGCTGCCTTCAAGCTGGAGCCGGGGCAGGTCAGCCCCGTCGTGGAATATGCCGGGATGTACCTCATTCTGCAGCAGGTGCGCACGATGGAGGCGAAGGATTCCGATCTCACGGACGTCCGCCGCCGCGCCCAGCTGGAGCTGTTCCGCAAGAAGGGGGAGCAGGCTCTCGAGCGCTACATCGCCGACCTCAAGAAGGACACGGAGATCCATGTCAATCGCGCCGTTCTTCCCTTCGACTACACGGGCGAGTACAGGAATTAGACCCCCCGCCGCCCGCCTGCTCCTCCTGGCCCTCGTTCCCCTCCTCGGCGTCATGACAGAGGCCCGGGCCGCAATCGTGGAGGAGATCGTCGCCAAGGTGAACAACCGCATCATCAGCAAGAGCGAGTTCGAGGAGCGCAGCTCGTACATCCTGAAGCAGATCTACCAGCAGTATTCCGGCGCCGACCTCGACCAGCACCTCCAGGACGCGCGCGAGACGATGCTGGCCAACATGATCACCGAGCTCCTGCTGGTCGAGAGGTCCCAGACCCTCCTCGACCTCGACAAGGTGCGCAAGAACCTGGTGGATGATTTCCGCAAGCAGCAGAACATCGCGAGCGACGAGGATCTGGAACGTCTCCTCAAGGAGCAGGGAATGACCCGCAAGGATCTGGAGGAGCAGCTCCTCCGCCTGGCGGTGCCGCAGGAGATCATCAATTACGAGGTGCGCCGGAAGATCAGCGTCAGCGACGCCGAGATCGGCCAGTACTACGATCGGCACCAGAAGGACTGGGAGACGTCGCCGACGGTCACCTTCAACGAGATCGTCCTGTTCTACGAGGACGCCAACCGGCCCGAAGTGGTGTCACGCGCCGAGGGCATCGTCCGTGAGGCGCGCGGCGGGACGGAGTTCGGCGAGCTGGTGCAGAAATACTCCGAGGCCCCGAGCAAGGAGAGCGGCGGCTTTCTCGGTCCCCTGTCCGCCGCCGACCTCCACCCGGCGATCGCGGAGACGGCCTTCAAGCTCCAGGTGGGCGACATCGGCGACCCGATCGACACCGGCCACTCGCTCCACATCATCCGGCTGGTGGGAAAGACGGACCGCGTGGTCAAGACCCACGACGAGGTCAAGGACACCATCGCGAAGGCGGTGCGCGAGGAGAAGTTCCGCCCGCGCTACGAGCACTACATCAGGAAGCTGTGGAAGGAGAGCCAGATCGAGGTTCTGCCGAAATACGAGCAGTTTCTCACCTGGTCGCCGTTGAAGAGCGCGAAGGCGGGCGAGGAGAAGCTGCCGGTGGGCGCCCCAGGGGCGGAGCCGGAGGGGCCGGTCCCCTCCCCGGTCGGACCCGGGCCCGGGACGCAGGCGCCCGCCCTCCCGCCCCCGGAGGCTCCGCCGGTGCCGGCCCCGTCGCCGGCGCCGTAGGCCGAGTTCCGTGCCGCCGCGCCGATGAGTCGCGGGAGGCTGGCGGGGATTCTTTGGAGTTGGCCTCCCGGCGATCCTGTGCTAGCATGACGTTCAGGTAAACGTCCCCAGGTCTCAACCAGCCGGAACGATCTTTTCGATTCTGGTGCGAGTTCTGTACCGGGCGCTCGGGGCCCCGGTCAGGATCCTCGGGAACCAGCCGTAACTCCAAGCCCGGAGCGTCGCGCGGGCGTGACCGCGCAGAACGTGAGGGATGAAGGACCATGCGTCGATCCGACTTCGGCAACCAGGACCAGCCGCAGGATGATTTCAGGCAGGGAGCCGACCAGGTGAATCGCAAGCTGATCAGGCCCAACTTGTCGGAGCTCAAGGACAGGCTGCAGCCGCGACAGCCAAGGCGCAAGCAGGTCCCCCCCGAGTCGACCAACGCGGAGGCCTTCTACTATCTCAAGCAGATGAACGCCCGCACTCCGATGATCGTCGTCCTCAAGGACGGCGAGGAGCTGCACGGCGTCATCGAGTGGTACGACCGCAGCTGCATCAAGGTCAACCGGGTGGGGGCTCCCAACCTGATGGTGATGAAGGACTGCATCAAGTACATGTACAAGGCCGAGGAGCGGGACGAGAGCCGGGCGTCGCGTTCCGACGGGATCTGAGCGTCTCTGGACGCAGGATTCCCGCCAGGCCCCCGAGATGAAGCCTGTCATCGCCGTGACCAGCGGCGACCCGTTCGGGGTGGGACCCGAAGTCGCGATCAAGGCAGCCACCGACGCGGCCGTACTGGCCGCCTGCCGGCCGCTCGTCATCGGCGACCGCGAGCACCTGCTCCGCGTGGCTCACGGGCTGCCAGGGGGCGTCGGCTCCGATCCGTCCGCCTGGCCCGAGGTCTCCCGCTCGCCGCTCGGCTGGGGGTCGAAGCAGGGGGACGACATCCTGGTCGGTTCCTGGCCGTCCGGGCCCGCCTTCCACGACATGGCCGACCGGCCGGAGATTCCCCCGGCACCCGGACCGTCGGCCGCGGGAGGGCGCAGCGCGGTCATGTACGTCAAGCAGGCCGTGGCGCTCCTGCGATCGGGGGCCGCGGCGGCGATGACCACGGCGCCGATCAGCAAGCAGGCGATGCAGCTCGCGGGGTTGCGCTACCCCGGCCACACCGAGCTCCTGGCCACGCTCTGCGGTTTCGAGCCGGACGACGTCGCGATGATGTTCGTGACGCGCGATCTCAAGGTGGCCCTCCTGACGGTCCACCTCTCCCTGAGGGATGCCATCGCCTCGCTGTCGGCCGAGGCGGTCGTTTCGAGGCTGCGCCTCGTCGAATCGGAGCACCGCAGGCTTTTCGGCAAGGCACCGCGCATCGGTCTCTGCGCCCTCAACCCCCACGCTGGCGAGGCCGGTCTGTTCGGCGCCGAGGAGAGGGACCTCCTGGCCCCCGCGGTCGCGGTGTCCCGAAGCGCCGGCCTGGACGTGGCGGGGCCGTTTCCGGCCGACACGCTGTTCGTGCGCGCCGCGCGCGGCGAGTTCGACGTCGTCCTGGCCCTGCACCACGACCAGGCCACGATCGCGATCAAGGCGCGCTCGTTCGGCAGCGCCGTCAACCTGACGCTCGGCCTGCCGTTCGTGCGGACCTCGGTCGACCACGGCACCGCCTACGACATCGCGGGGCAAGGGACGGCCGATCACGGGAGCCTGGTGGAGGCGATCCTGCTGGCGGCGAGGCTGGCGGCGACCACCCGAGCGGCGTGACTCAGGGGCGTTTCATCGACTCCCGCAGGACGCGCAGCATCGCGGGGTGGATGTTCAGGTTGGCGGCGACGATGTCGCCGTTCTTCAGAAAGTCGTCGCGCCCCTGGAAGTCGCTGACCGCTCCCCCCGCCTCGCGCACCAGGAGGCTGCCGGCCGCGACGTCCCACGGCGACAGCGACATCTCCCAGAAGCCGTCGTAGCGGCCGCAGGCGACGTAGGCGAGATTGAGCGCGGCCGAGCCGTCCCGCCTGATGCCGGATGAGCCGAGGATGAACGAGCGGAACGAGGCCAGGTAGTCGTCGAGGCGATCGAGCGATCGGAACGGGAAGCCGGTGACCAGGAGCGCCTGCGACAGCTTCTCGGCGGGGGCGACCGTGATCGGCCGGCCGTTCAGGAAGGCGCCCCCGCCCCGCGCAGCGGTGAACATCTCGTCCCGCACCGGGTCGTAGACGGCCGCGGCGCGCATCCCCTGCGGATCGGCGAGGCCGACCGAAACACAGAACAAGGGGTAGCCGTGGATGAAGTTGGTCGTTCCGTCGAGCGGGTCGATGTACCAGCGGTAGCCGCTCGTCCCCTCGGACGGCGGCGACTCCTCCGCCACAATGGAGTGATCGGGGAAGCGGTCGCGGATCAGCGAGACGATCGCCTCCTCGGCGCGGCGATCGACGATCGTGACGAAGTCGTTGCGCCCCTTCTCGTGGATCGGATAGGTGCCGCGCCTTCCCCAGTAGTCCAGGATCACCCGAGCGCCCGCGCGCGCGCAGTTGATGCAGGCGTTGAGATGGAAGTCGATGGTGGCGGGGGGGGCGCCCGGGTCCTGCAGGCGCCGCGGGCGGTTGCGCTCGACCGCCCGGCGGCGCGCCGCCGTCAGCGGAACCACGCGCCCGCCCTGCGTTTTCTTCCCCTTCCCATCGGCGGGCTTGGCGCGGGGCCAGCCGGCCGGCAGGCGGTTGCGACGCGCGCGCGGGCCGCGTCGCGCGGCCGCCCGGCTACGAGCCCTGCGGGCCATCGATCCTCCGCGGCGCCTTGCCGCTCTTCGCGCCGGTCACCGGCGCGGACGGGACGCCGCCCGAGTGCGGGTGGGAGCGCCGGTACACTTCGAGAAGCCGGCGCGTCGAGACCGCCGTGTATTTCTGCGTCGTAGACAGGGACGCATGCCCCAGGAGCTCCTGGATCGAGCGGAGGTCGGCCCCCGCGTTGAGCATGTGGGTCGCGAACGAATGCCGCAGGGTGTGCGGCGAAACCCGCTTCAGGAGGGCGGCGCGGCGCAGCCGTTCGTTGAGGATCCGGCGCACGCTGCGATCGGTCAGCCGCCCGCCGCGCGCGTTCAGGAACAGCGCGTCGCGCGCCTCCGCGCGCCCCGCGCGATCCTCCGGCACGAGCTTCGGCCGGGCTCTCAGATACAACCCCACGGCCAGGACCGATTTCGATCCGATCGGCACCAGGCGCTCCTTCCTCCCCTTTCCGAGCACGCGCAGCATCCCGTCCTTCGTCGCGCCGGACAACTCCAGGTCCCCCAGGTCGGCGCCGACCAGCTCGGCCACCCGCACGCCGCTGGCGTACAGGAGCTCGAGGATGGCCCGGTCGCGCAGGTCGCGCGGGCCGGTCCCGAACACGTTGTCCAGAAGGGATTCTACCTCAGCCTCGCTCAGTGCGTGGGGAAGCCGCTTCTCGAGCTTCGGTGTCGCGACCATCGCCGCCGGGTTCGCGGTCACGAGCCCCCGCCTGGCCAGGTGCCGGAACAGCGAGCGCAGCGAAGCGAGCTTGCGCGCGACCGTGGCGCGGCTGACGCCGCGCTCGTACAGATGGGAGAGGTACTCGCGGACGACATGGTGGTCGAGAGACAGAATGGCGTTGTCCCTCCCGGACACCAGGCCGGTCGAAAGAAACTCCCGGAACTCACTCAGGTCGGCGCGGTAGCAGCGCACCGTCTGGGGTGAGGCATTCAGGTTCTGCGCGAGGTGACGGAGGAACTCCTCCACGAGGTCCATTCCGGAAGGATTCTACTTGATCGCCGAGAGGGACAACGCTCGCCCTTCCCCCGGATGCTGCATGCTGCGCTGCCGTCCCCCGACGCCGTGGATATTCAGCCAGACACTTTTCTTGACAGGCGGCGCCGGGGGGCGTAAATAGAGGGCTCCACCAACATGGGGGCGGCGCTCAGACCCCCGTATAATGAGGGGGTTGCGTGAACGGACCGTCGAAAGGGGCGGATTCCGCCGTCGGTATCAAGAGCGGGGGTTCTCTTATCTCTTCCACAATCAATCTTCCTGTGAAGGCACGGTCGGTCGTGGCGCGACCCGCTCCCGAGGAGTTGCGCGTCCTGACGGAGCGGATGCCGAACTGCCTCAAGACCGGCCACGGGAATGTCAATGTCCAGACACGGGTGGTCGCGCGCAGCAAGGCCTCCACGTTCATCGTCACGGACGATGCCGCCGCCTACAGGGGGCAGCCGACGATCGCGGTCGACGAGGCGACCGGGATGGCCCGCGCGCAGGACGACTACATCCGCGGGCGGGACATGGTCGTCGTCGACGGCTACATCGGGAACGACCCGCGCCTGCGCACACCCGCCCGCCTGATCATCGAGAGCAGCAACGCCAACATTGCCGCCATGCAGCAGATCCTGTACTACCCGCTCGAGAGCGGCGACGAGAGCGGCTTCGAGCCCCAGGTCACTGTGATCTACACGCCGAACCTCGAGGCGAAGGGGTATCCGAACGACCGGTTGATCGCGGTCGACCTCGAGCGCCGCGTCACGCGCGTCTTCAACTCGGATTACTTCGGCGAGTCGAAGAAGGGCGGCCTCAGGATGTGGAACAAGCTGGTCTACGACCGGGGCGGCCTGGCGATGCACGCCGGGTGCAAGATCATCCCGGTCGGGGTGCGGAACCGCGCCGTCCTCATCATCGGCCTGTCGGGGACAGGCAAGACGACGACCACCTTCTCCAAGCAGAACGACTCGAAACCGGTGCAGGACGACTTCCTGGCGGTCATGCCGGACGGCAGCATCCACGCCACCGAGAACGGCTGCTTCGCGAAGACCTTCGGCCTGGCCGAGGAGACCGAGCCGGCGATCTACCGGGCGGTGCTGAAGCCGACCTCGTACCTCGAGAACGTCTCGCAGAAGGAGGGCACGCTCGACTTCTTCGACACGTCCTACACCCAGAACGGCCGAGCCGTGTTCAAGATGGCGGACATCGACGGGGCCGGCGACGCGCGCTCCATCAAGAAGGCGGACATCCTCCTGATCCTGAACCGCAACGAGGACGTCATCCCGGCCGTGGCGCGGCTGACGGGAGCGCAGGCGGCCGCCTACTTCATGCTGGGGGAGACCAAGGGGACGAGCGCCGGCGGAGTCGAGGAGGCCGGGCGGTTCCTGCGCATCCCGGGGACCAACCCGTTCTTCCCGCTCGACCACGGCCTGCAGGGGAACCGTTTGCTGCAAATCATGAAGGCCAACCCGATGGAGGTCTACCTCCTGAACACCGGGAGAGTCGGCGGCGGCGAGGGGGACGCGCGCAGTCTCAAAGTGAAAATTCGGCACAGCAGCGCCATCGTCCAGGGGATCGCCGAGGGGACGATCCGGTGGGACCGCGACCCTGACTTCGGCTACGAGGTGGCGTCGAAGGTCCCGGGGATCGAAGGGGACGACGAGCGCCTGCTCCGCCCGCGCGAGCTGTACGCGCAGCAGGGGCGCGCCGACGAGTACCGGCGCATCGTCGAGCGGCTGCGCGGCGAGCGTCGCGAGTACATGAAGTCGTTTCCGCTGCTCGACCGTGATATCGTCGAATCCGTGTCCTGAGCCCGCTTGGGACGATCGCGGCCGGAAATTCGTTTGACTCCCGCGGGCGAATCACTTAGCATGTCGGGCGTTTATCCAACCCCATGACGCGTGGGAGAAAGGTGAACCACACCATGACACATTCGAGGAAGCTCGTGGCCGGCTGCGCGGCCGTTCTCATCGTCCTGTTCGCCGTGGCGTGCGGCGGCCAGCCGGAGCAGACCGCGGCGCCGGAACAGACGACGCAGGCCCCGGCCCAGCAGGCCGCTCCCGCCGACCAGGGCGCGGCTCCGGCCGCGGCCCCCGCCGAGGGCGCAGCGGCCCCGGCCGATGGCACCGCGCCGGCCCAGAAGCCACCGGCCCAGCAGCCGCCGGCCCAGGGCGACCAGCCGCACAACTAATTTCCGCGGCCTGAGCGCGTCGCTTCGAATGGACGCGGCGCCAGAATCAAGATGAAGGGGGATAAGGGTTTCACCTTGTCCCCCTTTTTCATTTCCCGGTCGCATCGACTCCCGGCCGGGTTATCGTGAAAGGCAATGCCGCTCACGATCCTCACGGTCGGACATTCCAACCGGTCGCTCGACGCCTTCCTGGCCATCCTGAAGGCCCACGGAGTCGAGTGATGGCCGGCATCGTCTACACCCGTCTGCCCCGTTTGGGGGGACTGCGCAAGCCGCGCAAGGACTCGCGCAATCTCGCCTGGCGCAACGACTCGTTCCGTGGCTACGCCGACTACATGGAGACGACCGAGTTCGAGAAGGGGATCGGCGAGCTCCTGGCCCTCGCCCGGGATCGGCGCACGGCGATCCTGTGCGCCGAGGCGCTGTATTACCGCTGCCACCGGTCGCTCATCTCCGACGCGCTGGTGTGCCGCGGCGTCGAGACGGTCCACCTGATGGATCGCAGGAAGACCGCCGCGCACCGGCTGACGCCGTTCGTGAAGATCGAGGACGGCAGGCCGACCTACCCGGCGGAGCAGGCGTCGCTTCCGCAGCCGGGCGCGGACTCCGAGGAATGAGCCCCGCGGTCGCCCGGACGGCGTGGATCCCCGGCGTGCGCGGCGTCCTGTTCGACGTCGACGGGACCCTGCTCGACAACGATCGGCCGATCCCGGGAGCGCCCGGGACGCTCGAGCGGCTGCGCGCCCGGGGGATCTCCTTCCGCCTGACGACCAATACCTCCCGACGGCCGAGATCGGCGATCGCAGCCGTCCTGCGTAGCGGCGGCTTCGCCGTCGAGGACCGGGAGATCCTCGCCCCGTGCGTCCTGGCGCGCCGTCTCATCCTCGGGTCCGGGAGGACGCGCGTCGCGTTCCTGCTCCCGGCGGCGGCGCGCGAAGACTTCGAGGGCGTGGTCGAGGATGAGGAGCGCCCCGACTGGGTCGTCGTCGGGGACATCGGCCGTGGATTCACCTGGGAGCGGCTGAACCGGGCCTATCGCTGGATTCAGGACGGGGCGAGGCTTCTTGCCCTGCACAAGAACCGGGTCTGGGACAACGGGGTCGACGGCGTCGTCCTCGACGCCGGGCCGTTCGTGGTGGCGCTGGAGTACGCGACCGGCCGGACCGCCGAGCTCGTGGGAAAGCCGGCCCGTCCCTTCTTCGATCTCGCCCTCGCCGACCTGGGTCTGCCGGCGGGCGAGGTGATGGTGGTCGGGGACGACCTCGAGGCCGATTGTCGCGGCGGTGCCGCGGCCGGCTGCCGCACGGCGCTGGTCCTCAGCGGCAAGACGGAGCGCGCGGACGCGGAAAGCACGCCGATCCGCCCCGACCTGGTTCTCGACTCGGTCGCGGATTTGAAAGAATGACCCGCGCGGTCAGGCGGACGTCTCGATCGGGACTTTCTACAGAAGGTCGAGCACGCAGAGGTGATCGTAGAAGGCGTCGAAGTTCTGCTGGCCGGCGTCGGGGAACAGGCTCATGAGCTGACCGTAGACCTGGTGCAGCTTCTGGCTCGAGGACTTGAGGTACAGACCGCGCGAACGGTAGACCTCGCGGTTGTCCTTGCCGGCGGCTCCGACCGTGAGCGCCTCGTTCCAGGTCTCGAAGAAGGCGCGCTGGTCGCGGATGGCCTCGACCAGGAGCCGCTGCATCTCGCGCAGCCGCTCGGGGGCCGGCAGGCCGTCGAGGATCGCGACCAGCGAGTCGACGCGTCCCCTGTATTCCTGCACGGCCTTTCCTTTACGACCCTCAGACTGGAACCAGGTCCAGGCCTGCATCTTCTCGACGATCGCGAGATCGACCAGCTCGAACAGGCGTGAGAGGTAGGCCGCCTCTTCCCGGGTGAAGCCGCGGGACGTCGGGTCGAGGCTGGCGTGGCGATGCTGCATCTCCTGGTACGCCTCCTCGACTGTCATCGCGGATACGGGAGCCGAGGCCAGGGCGGCCAGGCAGGCTACGGCCGCGAGCCCGGCCAGGCGATCAAGGATGGTCCGCATCGGTCCCCTCCTTCAGATTACGGTCCGGAGGATGGTCGCGCTCTTCGTGCAGGCTGCCGTAGATCGCCTCCCGGTACGACCGCTCCTTCTCGACCTCCCCGAGAAGGTGATGAACGTCGGAAATCTTCAGCATCAGGGCGGCGCCGGGCCGGCCGCGGCCGGCGCTCTCCTGGTAGCGCGCCAGGGCCCGCGTGCAGTCCTTCTCGAGAAAGGCGGCGTCGCCGATCTTTTCGACCCAGGGGGCGGTGGGAAGGTTCATGCTGGCGAGGCGTGACGCCATGCGGGCGGCGTAGCGCCCGGCGTCGGAATACGAACTCCGCGCGAGGAGGACGTGGTAGTACTCCTCCGGCAGGAGCGCCGCGTCGAGGCAGGAGCGCCAGTCGGCCGGGTAGCGTGATCTCACCCTGTCGACGAGCGGCAGATCCAGGTTCTTCGACAGGGCGACCAGGGCGCACTCGAGGCGTGGATCGTCGGCGACGCGCGCGGCGGAGGCGCGCAGCGGCCGCTCGGCCGAATCGAGGTCCGAGCGCGCCAGGCCGATCGTCGCCAGGAGCAGCGGCAGGCGCGGGTCGTCCTTCCAGGCGGCGTGCAGACCGGCGAGGCGGACATCGACCTCGTTCCAGCGGCCCAGGGCCGCCAGGGACAGGACGGCCGACGTCTCGAACAAGGTTCCTCCGGGGAGGAGCTCCTTCGCCTTCGAGAAGCGCTCGAGCGCCGTGTCGGCGTCGCCGCTCAGGAGCGCCCCGCATCCCCCCTTCCACAACAGGACCGACTGCAGGGCGCGCACCGATGCCGGCGACCCCCTGTCGGCGATCCGCGCCGGCCTCCCGTCGATCAAGTCCTCCAGGACCGGCAGGAGGCCGTCGCGCTTCAGCGCCTCGATCGCGTCGGCGCCGAGGCCGAAATCGGCCAGGTCGATCGCCGGGAGGCAGGATGGCTTCGAGCGCAGACTCGTCAGGCCGTCGTTCCAGGTGTCGAAGAACAGCTTGCGGCGGCCCGGGGCGACGAACGGTGCCATCGGGATCGGCCGGTCGACGGTCAACACGATATCGTCGACGAAATAGTCGACGTTGCTGGTGTCGTGACCGTTGTCGCCGATGAACGAGAACTTGTCGACGGGGGAGCCGGGCTCGTTGAATGCGTTCGGCTGGGTCTTCAGAGCGACGATCGGGTCGCTCCGCCCTTCTTCGCGGACCGCCAGGTCGTAGGTGCCGGCCGTCACGTCATACGCCAGATCGACCAGATACCACGCGAAGGGACGGACCTGGATGAGCCGCATCGGGATGCTGTCCGAGTACTGGCAGAGCCAGCCGCCGCGCGTCTGCAGCCAGAACGCGATCCCCCCCTTCTTCATCGAGAACCATTCGGGACCGGCGAGGGCGACGTTGAGCTGCTCCCCCGGGTCGGCCACCAGGAGGGCGAAGTGGGCGTACAGGGTCCCCGAGTCGCGCAGCGGGAAGTATCCCTGCAGCTCGGGAAAGTTGCCGTCGCCCGCCACGTCCCGGATCTCCACCGAGCGGTAGCCGCTGTAGCGGAAGGCGCTCGACAGATGGACCCGGCCCCTGGCCTTCTCGAACACCGCGAACGTGTCGGGGCCGGCGGCCAGGGTGTCGTCGTCGAAGGAGTAGGTGACCAGGGTGCTGGACGCGACCGGCGAGACCGGGCCATCGGCCGCGCCGTTCGAAGGAGAGGCGGCAAACGTCAGGACGGCGGCGAGCGCGCCTGTCGCTAGAGGTGCGAGCGGTAGGCGTCGAGCCATCGCGTCCACTCCTGAAGCCCCGCCTCGCGAGCCTGGGGCGGTCCCGCGGGATCGAAATTCTTCGTCTGCCCCGTCTGGATCTGCAGCGCCTTCAGGGCGATCTCTCTAACCTGAAGCCTGTCGTCGCGCAGGGCATCGATCAGCCTCTGATACAGGCGGAGCTTCTGGTCCTCGGTCAGGTGGTTCTGATCGTTCGCCAGGGCGCACGCCGCCTTGTCGCGGAACAGCGGGTTGCCGTCGTTGCGCATGTTGTCGACGAGCGTCTCGACCACGTCCGGGTCGTTGCTGACCCTCCCGAGGGCCCACTGGACCTGGAGCCGGAGGTTGGTGTCATCGGTGTGCACGTCGCGCATGAGGACGCGCTTGGCCTCCTCCGACCTCCATCCGAGGGAGTAGAGGGTCCAGGCGATGCTCGTGCGCCGCGTCTCATCGGAGCGCTCGTAGAGCGATGCGAGAACCGGCAGGACGCCGGGGCCGAGCGCCCGGAGCGCATCGACGTTCGGGCTGGGGAGGAGCAGCGCCGCGACCTGGCTCTCGCCCGGGGGCTGGGCCGCCGGGACGAGGGCCGGTGCCGCCGACACGGACAGAAACAGCGAGCCGGCGAGGATGGACCACACGCGAGTCATTCAGGCCCTCCGGGACGATCCCTTCGAATCTAGCGTCTTGAGATCGGGCGGGGCAAGGCGAAAAGCCGCGCGGGGCGCGGCTTACAGGAACGTCATCGCGGGCGGTGAGGATCGGCGCAGGCGATGCCGGCCTGGTACGGGCGCTTCTTAAAATGATGGGGAGGGGCTACCTGGCGGGAGCGTCCGCCGGCACGGTCTGGCCGATGAACGCCTCGAGCTCGTCGAGGGCGCGGCGGACGAGCGCGGCCTTCTTCAGCTTCTTGTCGCGGATGTCGCGGTCGAGCGGCGGCAGGAGGCCGAAGGCGATGTTGGTCGGCTGGTAGTGCGCCGCGTCGGCCGAGGAGATGTAGCGCGACAGGGCCCCGAGAGCGGTGGTCGCGGGGAAAATCAGGGGCGGCTGGCGCTCCGCGAGCCGGGCCGCGTTGACGCCGGCGATGAGGCCCGACGCCGCCGACTCGAGATACCCCTCGACGCCCGAAATCTGTCCCGCGAAGAACAGGTCGCGGCGGCGGCGCGCCTGGAAGGTCGGCAGGAGGATCGCCGGCGCGTTGATGTAGGAGTTGCGGTGCACCTGGCCCAGACGGGGAAACTCGGCGTGCTCGAGACCGGGGATCATCCGGAACACGCGGATCTGTTCGGGGAACCTGAGGTGGTTCTGGAAGCCGACCATCGAGTAGAAATCGGCCGCCAGGTTGTCCTGGCGCAGCTGCACCACCGCGTGCGGCTGGCGGCCGGTGCGCGGGTCGACGAGGCCGACCGGCTTCATCGGCCCGAACGCCAGGGTCTCCTTGCCCCGGCGCGCCATCTCCTCGATCGGCAGGCACCCCTCGAAGTAGGCGATCTCCTTCTCGAACTCGTGCGTCGGCGCCTCGGCCGCCCCCAGCAGGGCGGCGTGGAAGCGGTCGTACTCATCCTTGCTGAGCGGGCAGTTGAGGTAGTCCTCCCCCCCTTTCCCGTAACGCGAGGCCCGGAACACCTTCGACAGGTCGATCGTGTCGGCCTCGACGATCGGCGAGATGGCGTCGAAGAAGTAGAGGTATTCCCTGCCGGTGAACCGTGCGATCGCGGCGGCAATCGCCTCGCTGGCCAGGGGGCCGGTGGCGACGATGCACGGCCCCTCCTCGGGGATGATCCGGACCTCCTCGCGCACGATCCGCACGTTCGGGAGCGCCTCGATCGCCTCGGTGACGCCGCGGGCGAAGCGCTCGCGGTCCACGGCCAGCGCACCGCCGGCGGGCACCCGGCAGGCGTCGGCCACCCGGATGATGAGCGAGTCGCAGCGGCGCATCTCCTCCTTGAGGAGACCGGACGCCGTGTCGAGGAGGTTCGATTTCAGGGAGTTCGAGCAGACGAGCTCGGCGAGGTCTCCCGTGGCGTGAACGGGGGTCGTCCGGACCGGACGCATCTCGTGCAGATCGACCTGGAGCCCGCGGCGGGCAGCCTGCCAAGCGGCCTCCGATCCGGCCAGGCCGCCGCCGATGATGAGGACACGAGTTGCGATCACGACTCCTTTCGATGATGCGCCAGACCTTAGCGCATGCCGCGGCGGGGCGTCAAGCAACGTCGCCGTGGCAGGCCTGTTCCGGCTGATACAATGCCGCATCGCTCTTTCGAGCAGAGGAGACGCCCATGGCCGGCACGAAGAGGGTCGCCGTCGTCACAGGGGCCAACCGCGGCATCGGGTTCGAGACCTGCCGCCAGCTGGCGAAGCACGGTATGAAGGTCGTCCTGACGTCACGGGACAGGGAGAAGGGGAGCGCGGCGGCGGAGCGCCTGCGGAGCGAGGGGCTGGACATCGGCTTCCTGCCCCTCGACGTGAGCGACGACGCCAGCGTTCAGGAATTCGCCCGTCCGATCAAGAAAACCTACGGTCGAGTCGATGTCCTGGTGAACAACGCCGGGATCATGATCGACGGCAAGACCAGGGACACGGAGGCGGGGACCGGTGTCATGCAGGCGAAAGTCGAGACGCTGCGCCTCACGATGGAGGTGAACGTCTACGGCGCGCTGCGCGTCACGCAGGCGCTCCTGCCGCTGATGCCGAAGGACGGCTCCCGCGTCATCAACGTGTCGTCCGGCATGGGGCAGCTCAGCGACATGAACGGAGGCTGGCCCGCCTACCGGATCTCCAAGACCGGTCTGAACGCCCTGACGCGCATCTTCGCAGACGAGCTGAAGCAGACCGGGATCAGGGTCAACTCGATCTGCCCCGGCTGGGTCAAGACCGACATGGGGGGCGCGGGCGCCACGCGCACGCCGCAGCAGGGAGCGGACACGATCGTCTGGCTCGCGACGGCCCCCGACGTGCCGACCGGCAGCTTCTTCAGGGACCGCAAGCCGATTCCGTGGTGATCCGCCTCCGGGAACCCGCGCCTGTCTTGAATACGGGACCGGCCGCTCCTATATATTCCCTCGGCACAGTGGAGGCACCCGGATGCAGGCCGGCCTCAAAGTTCTCATCCTCGTCGTCCTTCTCCTGATCGTGAGCGCTAAGGTCAGCGTGTCCGGCCGCGCGACGGCGGGCGTCAAGTACGGCGACGCGGTCCCGGGCGTCGTCCGCCCGTCCGACCTGGAAAGAATCAAGCGCGCCCTGCGGCTCGACCGCTTCTCGATCATCGCCGCGGTCCGGCTCGGGGCGGAGGAGGGGCGCGAGGCGATCGTTTCCGAGCCGCTGCCCGATGGGACGCTGAAGAAGGTGAAGGACGCCTGCGACGCCGGCGGTTTCTGTCCCGATCCGGTCGGCTTCGTGGCCTCGCGTGTGCGCATCGTCCTCCTCCGGGACGGGGAGGTCGAGACGGTGGTCGTCGTGCAGGAGCGGGTGCTCGGCGCGCGCGGGCGGCTCGTCGACCTGCGCGGCCTGGGTGTTGAGGGGGAGATCCTGGGCTGGAACGGCCGCCCGGATGCATCCGACGGCCACATCGCCCTGAGCCTGACACCGATCACGGAAAACGGGAGCGGCGAGGTCTCTCCGGGGCTCGATCCGCCGCTCCTCGTCCGCTTCAATCCGAAACGCGGCCGCTTTCAGGTCTTCGACTGCGTGGCTCGAAACGGGGGCGAAGCGGACTGCGACTTCATCGACGAGCCGGGGGACTGAGTCGCCGCGCGGCGGCCGCCGCGCGGCCCGGATCAGGAGTTGACCGCCTTCTTGTAGCCGCACCCTTCGTGATCGCAGAACAGGGTCGTGCCGTCCTTCTTGGTGATCTTCTCGAGAACGTACGGGTTGCCGCAGGACGGACAGCGCTCGGCGACGGGGCGGTACCAGGTCACGAAATCGCACTTGGGGTAGTTGTTGCAGCCGAAGAACACGCGGCCGCGCCGGGAGCGGCGCTCGACGATGCGACCGCCGCAGCTCTCGCGCGGGCAGTCGAGACCGACCTCCTTCAGCTTGATGTACTTGCACTCTGGATAGTTGGAGCAGGCGGTGAACTCGCCGAAGCGGCCGTCCTTCACCGCCAGGGGCTTCCCGCACTGCGGGCAGGTCTCGTCGAGGATCCGGTCGGGCTTCTTGGTGATGGTGATCTTCCCTTCCTTGTCCATGGCGATCTTCTTCGTGTTGCGGCATTTCGGGTAGGCGGAGCAGGCGATGAACGGCCCGAAGCGGCCCTTGCGCAGGACCATCGGCGAGCCGCACTTCTCGCAGGTGCCATGGTCCTCCGGGATGGCGGGTGATTCGGTGGCCGACCCCGTCGCCCCCGGCTTCCCGCCGCTGCCGTTGACCACCGTCGCGATCTCCTGCGTGTTCTTGCAGTCCGGATAGCCGGAGCAGGCCATGAAGCGCCCGTAGCGCCCCCACTTGATGACCATCGGCTTGCCGCACTTTTCGCAGGTGCGATCGGTCGGCTCCTCCATCTTCTTGATGTTTTCCATGTTCGCCGTCGCCGCCTTGAGGTCCTTGACGAACTGCTTGTGGAATCCCTTCAAGGCGTCGACGTAGTCGAGCCGGCCCTCCTCGATCTCGTCGAGCTCCTCCTCCATGCGGGCGGTGTACTTGACGTCCAGGATGTCCTCGAAGTGCTGCACGAGGAGATCGGTGACCGTCAGCCCGAGCTCGGTCGGGACGAACTTGCCGTCCTGCTTCTCGACGTAGTCGCGCGTCTGGATGGTGGACAGGATCGTGGCGTAGGTCGACGGGCGGCCGATGCCGTTCTCCTCCAGCTCCTTCACCAGCGACGCCTCGGTGAAGCGGGGCGGCGGCTGGGTGAAGTGCTGCTTCGGATCGAGCTTCGTGAGCTTCAGGCGGTCCCCCTCGGCGAGCGGCGGCAGGGCGCGGTTCGCGTCGTCCTCGTCCTGGGCGTCGGGGGCGTCCTTCTTGCTCTTCTCGGCGATGTCCTGATAGACCGCGAGGTAGCCGGGGAACTTCATCGTCGACCCGGTGGCGCGGAACAAACAGGGACCCGCCCCGATGTCGGCCGTCGTCACGTCGAACACCGCCGGTTTCATCTGCGAGGCCACGAAGCGGTTCCAGATCAGGCTGTAGAGCAGGAACTCGTCCTTCTGCACATATTTCTTGACCACGTCGGGCGTGAGCTCCATGGAGGTGGGGCGGATCGCCTCGTGCGCTCCCTGCGTCATCTTGGCGGTCTTGAAGTAGCGCGGCTCCTCGGGCAGGAACTCCGGGCCGTGCGCCTTGACGATGTAGTCGCGCACCTCCTCCATGGCCTCGGGGGCGATGCGGGTCGAGTCGGTCCTCATGTAGGTGATGAGACCTACGGTTCCGAGGTCGCCGAGATCCATACCTTCGTACAGCCGCTGCGCCAGCGTCATGGTCTTGCGCACGGTGAATCCGAGCTTGCGCGAGGCGTCCTGCTGCAGCTTGGAGGTGATGAACGGCGGGACCGGGTTCTTCTTCTTCTCCTTCGACTCGACCGAGCGGACGACGAAAGTCGCCTTGTCGAGAGAGGCGACGACGGCGTCGGTCTCCTCCTTCGACTTCAGATCCGCCTTCTTGTCGTCGACCTTGAACAGCCGAGCCTCGAACGGCGGCGGCTCCTTCGCCTCGAGGAGGGCTCCGAGCGTCCAGTACTCCTCCGGCTTGAACGCCAGGATCTCGCGCTCGCGCTCGACCACGATGCGCAGCGCAACCGACTGCACGCGCCCGGCCGACAGCCCCCGACGGACCTTGTCCCACAGCAGCGGGCTGACCTTGTATCCCACCAGGCGGTCGAGGATGCGCCGCGCCTGCTGCGCGTCCACCCTGTTCGAGTCGATCTTCTGCGGCTCCTGGATGCCGTGCAGGACCGCCCGCTTGGTGATCTCGTTGAACATGACGCGGTACAGGTTCTTGTTGGTCTTCTTCAGGATCTCGGAAAGGTGCCAGCAGATCGCCTCCCCTTCGCGGTCGGGGTCGGGGGCTAGGAAGACCTTGTCGGCCGTCTCGGCCGCCTTCTTCAGCTCGTCGATCACCTTCTTGCGTCCCGGCAGGATCTCGTAGGTCGGCTTGAAGTCGTGCTTCTCGTCCACGCCGAGGCTCTTCTTCGGCAGATCGCGGACGTGTCCCATCGATGCCTTGACGGTGAAGTTGCGGCCCAGGAATTTGTTGATCGTCTTCGCCTTGGCCGGGGACTCGACGATGACCAGCGACTTGCCCAAGTGCTCTCCTTGGCCCGTTTTCTGTCAGGACGCGGGCCGCGCTATCTTTTGAAAATATAGGCGGCGGTCAAATTTTGCAAGCCGTCGACGTGAATCGTCGTCCCGGAAGCTGCCGCGCGAGGCCGCGCAGCTCCAGTTCGAGGAGCGTCGCCAGGAGCGGACCGGGCGCCAGCCCGCACGTCTCGGCCAGCCTCTCGATGCCGACGCCGCGTGTCGCCGGCAGACGGGAAAGAACCCGACGCTCGTCGGCCGACAGTCCCGCGGAATCCCGCGCGCCGGCGTCCGGGGCGACCTCGTCCTCCGCCGTCGATCGTTCCGGGCGCGACGCGACGACCGCCCGCGCCGCGTCCGCGATCTGCGGCGCCAGGTCCTCCAGCACGTCCGCCGCGGTCCGGCAGACGAGGGCACCGCCGCGCAGAAGACCGTTCGTCCCCTCGGCGTTCGGCTCGTCCACGGCGCCGGGGACCGCATACACCAGGCGCCCCTCGTCGGCCGCCAAGTCCGCGGTGATGAGAGACCCCGAGTCGCGCGCCGCCTCCACCACGACCGTGGCCCAGGACAAGGCCGCGATCACCCGGTTCCTCTCCGGGAAGTGACGCTTCAGGGGCGAGGCGCCGAATGGAAGCTCCGTCACCACGGCACCCGTGCGCGCGATCGATTCGGCGAGCCGCCGGTGCTCGACCGGATAGACCCGATCGAGACCCGAGCCCAGAACCGCGATCGTGCGCCCGCCCCCCTCCAGGGCGCCGGCGTGCGCGGCCGCGTCGATGCCGCGCGCCAGGCCGCTCACGACCGTGTACCCGGACGCCGACAGCGCCCGCCCGAGACCGCGTGCCGTCGCGAGGCCGTGGAGTGTCGCGCGGCGCGAACCGACGACGGCGATCGAGAGGACATCCTCGGGCCGCAGACCGCCCCACACGTACAGCAGCCACGGCGGATCAGACGAAGCGCGCAGCATCGCCGGGTAGCGCTCGTCCTCGAGGGTCAGGACCGAGGCGCCATGGCTCCGCGCCCGGTGCAGCTCGGCGCGGGCCCCGGCCTCCCACCCTGGATGCAGCTCGGAGGTCAAAGGTTCCAGGAACGAAGACCAGCCGGCACCTCCGCGTCCGGCCCCGGCGAAAATCCGCTGCCGCCTGCCGGGGCTGGCGGCGAAGTGCATGTTCAGTGCGGCCCAGAGCAGGGCCGAGCGGGACACGGAGCCTCGCAGCCGACGCGGGAAGGGCAGGACACTACCAGCGGCGGGCCGCGCTTGTCAAGGCAAGGGGAGTTGGGATATAAGAGGCCGCCGACTCGAAAGCGGCGGGAAAGCGCGGGAAACACGGCGCTTGAGTCACCGCGACCTTCCCCATCCAGCCGATCCGGTCAGAGCGAAATCACGGGGAGTCCGACCGTCCTACCGTCCGCGCGTTCGTCGCTTCGACTCGGGGCCCCCGTGCTCTGCGCCGCCCTTGGCGTCCTCGCGCCCTTCACGGGCCCAGACCGCCCGGCCGGAGGGACGACCAGCCCGGCCCCTCCGCCGGAGCGCTCCCTGTATGACGAGGCGGTCCGCCTTTACTCCGCCGGACGCTTCCAGGAGGCGTTGCAGGTGATCCACCGCGCGGCGGGAACGGGCGTGGAGACGACAGCGCTGCGCTCGCTCGCCGGCTGGTGCTGCCTCCGATCGGGAGCGGTTCGGCGGGCCGAGGCCGAGTTCCGCGCGGCGCTGCGGATCGACGACGAGGCGGTCGATCCCCACGTCGGCCTGGGATACGCGCGCCTGCGCCGAGGTTCACCGGCCGAAGCGGAAGGAGAGTTCCGTTTCGCGCTGCGCCGGGAGGCCCGGAGTCTCGACGCGCGGAAAGGACTCGGTCTCGCGCTCCGCGACCAGAAGAAGTACGCTGAAGCGGCGGAGGCGTTCCGTGACGCGCTGCGGCAGGAACCGGGCGATTCCGAGTCCAGGCATCTGCTCGGGCAGGTCCTCGCAGCGGCGGGTGCGTCGACGGAGTCGCGACCGCGCGGGCCCTCGAGCGAGACGCCGATGAATGTCGTCGCCCGGGCGCGGGATGGCCGGTTCTTCGTCCGCGACAGCGGGCGTTTCCGGCCGCTGTTCGTGAAGGGAGTCAACATGGGGGTGGCGCTTCCGGGACGCTTCCCCGCGGAATTCCCGCAGGACGAGGCGACCTACGGCTCCTTTCTCTCGGACGTGTCCGGGATGGGGGCGAACGCGGTTCGTCTCTACACCCTCCTGCCACCGGCGTTCTATGCCGCGCTCGACCGGCACAACCGTGCGTCCGGAACGGGCGGGATCTGGCTCCTGCAGGGCGTGTGGACCGAGCCGCCGGCGGGGGACGACTACGACGGAGAGGCCTTCGTGCGGGAATTCAGGGGCGAGATCCGCCGCGTGATGGACGCCGTGCACGGCAACCTCGACCTCGGTCCGCGGCCGGGGCACGCACAGGGCGCGTACCGCGCGGATGTCTCGGCGCGCGTGCTCGGCTACGTGCTGGGGCGCGAGTGGGAGCCCCAGTCGGTGGCGACGTACGACGGCTGGTTCGCGAAAGGGGGCAGGGAGTCGTTCGCCGGGCCCTATTTCACGGCCCGCATCGAGGACGGGGCCACGCCGTTCGAGCAGTGGCTGGCCCGCACCATGGACTTCACCGTGCAGTACGAGACCGACACCTACCGCCAGCAGCGGCCGGTGTCGTTCGTGAACTGGCCCACGCTCGATCCCCTGCGTCATCCGACCGAATCGACCGCCGCGGAGGAGGCCGCCCTGGTCCGCAAAATGGGTGACGCGGAGGCCGCGGGGATGATCGAGGCCTACGACGAGTGCGAGGACTGCGTTTCCGTGGATGCGGCGCACATCGTGCCGACCGGGAGGGCGCAGGGCGGGAGCTTCGCCACCTACCACGCCTATCCTTATTATCCCGACTTCATGAATCTCGACCCCGGTTATGGCCAAGCGCGCGACTCGCGGGGTCCGAGCAATTACATCGGCTACCTGCGCGACCTCAAGACGCACCACGGCGCCCAGCCGGTGCTGATCGGCGAGACCGGCGTCCCGAGCAGCCGCGGGGTCTCGCACCTGCAGCCGCAGGGGTGGAACCACGGCGGCCACAGCGAACGCGAGCAGGGGGAGATCGACGCCCGGCTGATGATGGACATCGACGAGGCGGGGCTCGCGGGGGGCGTCCTGTTCGCACTCCTGGACGAGTGGTTCAAGAGAAACTGGCTGGTGCTCGATTTCGAGACGCCCGCCGCGCGCAAGCCGCTGTGGCTGAATGTCCTGGATCCGGAGGAGGGGTACGGGATCCTCGCCGCCAGGCCGGGTCAGGCGGGATTCCGGGTGATCATCGACGGCAGGCCTTCCGACTGGACCGGCGTCGCACCGCTTCTGTCCCGGCGGGAGGGAGGGCCGGAGCGGTCGTTCAAGGACGGCTACGATCGCGCGCGGACGCTGCGGGGAATGGAGGTGACCTCGGACGAGGCCTACCTCTACATCCGGCTCGACGTGGACTGCCTCGACAGCGACGGGGACGGCCTCCCCGACTGGGGCAAGGCGGCCTACCTGATCGGCATCGACACCTATGACGGTCGCCTGGGAGACCACCGGCTGCCGATCACCGACCCGGCGTCGTCGCCCGCCGGCCTGGAGTTCTGCGTCGTCCTCGACGGCCGGGACACCTCCCGTCTTCTGGTCGATGCCCCCTACGACATCCAGTCGAACCGCCACCGCCGCCCCTTCGCCTCGGTCGAGAACACCGACGGCCGCTTCGTGGAGATGAAGGTCGAGACGAACCGAAGGCGTGTCGGGCGCGACGGCACCGTCTACCCGGCGCGTCAATCGAGCCGCTCGCCGCTCCTCCACGCCTCGATGGATCCGCGCGATCGCGACTACTCGACCCTGGCCGACTGGCGCGCGGGCGTCGCAGCGAACCTGATCGAGATCCGCCTGGCCTGGGGGCTCCTGAACGTGACCGACCCGTCCTCGCGCTGCGTCCTGCACGACGCCCCGGGGAATCTCCGCAAGGTCGGGTGCATCGAAACCGCGGGATTCCGTTTCTACGCAGTGGCGGTCAAGCCCGGAGGCACCCCCTTTGGACCGACCCCGTTCGACGCTCGCCTGGCCGACCGGCTGCCGCGGGGAGACCTCGCGAAGCCGTCCGATCTACCGATGTACACGTGGCGGGGCTGGGACCAGCCCGCCTCGCGTATCGAGAAGAAAGAGACGTGGCCGATCCTGAAGCGGGCGTTCGAGTCGCTTCCGAAGCGGAACCCGGCGCCGTGATCCGCATCCCTCCGGCCACGCTCGCCCTGATCGCTCTCGCCGCGGCGCCGGCCGCCGGGTCTCCCGTCCGGGCGGCAACACCGGCCGCCGCCGCGCACGAGTCTCCCGCAGCACCGGCACCGGGCGACGCGGCCGCGCGTCCCTTGGCCGAGATGATCAAGGAGGCCGACGCCGCGTTCGCGCGTGAAGACTTCGGAACGGCCAGGAACCTCTACGAGCAGGTGACCCGGCTGCAGCCGGACAACGTCCGCGCCGTGCACCGGCTCGCGCTCCTGCAGTCGTGGGACGACGAACTCGAAGCGTCGGCGGCCAACTACCGCCGCGCCCTGGCCCTGGCGCCGGACGACTTCGACATCCGGCTCGGGCTCGCCCGTGTGCTGTCCTGGAGGCACGACTACGACGAATCGATCGCGCTGTACCGGGCGCTGCGAGAGACACATCCCGACGATGCGCGCGTCCTCCTCGGCCTGGGGAACTGTCTCTCGTGGGCCGGCCGCTACTCCGAGGCCGAGGCCGTCTTCAAGGACATGGAGGATCGCCGGATCGAGCCGGTCCAGGCGCACGCGGGCCGGGCGCGCCTGCGCGGCTGGCAGGGGAACCTGGACGAGGCGGAGCATTTCTGGCGCGACGTCCTGCGCGCCGATCCCGGCAACCTCGACGCGCGCATCGGCATGGCGTACGTGCACCACTGGCAGGGTCTCGACCGCACGGCGCGCGAGCAGGCCGACAACATCGTCCTCGACCATCCGGAGAGCAAGGACGCGAAGGAGCTGAAGGAGACGATCCGACGGACCCTCCGCCCGCACGCCGACGCGGACACCTTCCGGTACAGCGACACCGACTCCAACCGGGTGGACGGTGCTACGGCCTCGTGCACGTTCATGGCCGAGCCGCAGACGTCCATCCGCATCGCCTACTCGACGTGCGACGCCTCGTTCCGCTGCGAGGACGGGCGGTTCTGCGACGAGCCGGGTCTCGCCGTCGGCGACACGATCGACACGCGGGCGCAGTCGCTCTCGGGCACGCTGACGTCGCGCGTGATCCGGCCGCTGACCTTCAACGCCCGCCTGGGCGCGGTCCGCGAGGAGACCTTCGGCGGAGGGGAGCGGCTGGTCGGAACGCTCGGCGGCTACCTGCGCTGGCAGGTCGGGCCGCGGTTCGCCCTGGGGACGAGCGGGGGGCGTGACGCGTTCCTCGACACCGCCCCCCTCATCGACCTCGGCATCCGCACGACCGACGCGAACGCCC
>WNGH01000452.1_pt1 | contig 67126 bp, 64 predicted proteins | sample 5400631 | NCBI WGS metagenome assembly WNGH01 (sample SAMN13153373, study PRJNA577476) | soil metagenome | isolation source: 115 cm soil or saprolite under Garry oak tree replicate 1 | place: USA:California | collected 2016-06-15
GTGGGCCTGGTCGTTCTGCAGATCTTCCTCGGTGCCACCACCGTGCTGACCCGTCTGGCGGTCCTGCCGGCGACGGCGCACGTCGTCGTCGGAGCCCTTCTTCTCGTCACCTGCCTCGTGCTGACGGTGCGCGCCGCGCGTCCCGCGCTACTGCGCCTCCCGGCGGAGGCGCCGGACAGGGGGCGCCGGGATGCGGCCGTTCCGATCCCCCCCGCCCGCGCCACGGGAAGCCCGGCATGAGCGCGTCGTACGAGGCCGCCCGCCCTTTCTCCCGCATCGGGGCGCGGGAGCGCGCGGCCGATTTTCTGGAGCTGACCAAGCCGCGCGTGACCTCGCTGGTCCTGGTCACGACGCTCGTCGGTTTCTACCTCGGCTCGAAGGGTCCGCTCGATGTCGTCCTCCTCCTCAACACGCTCCTCGGGACGGCCCTGGTCGCCGCCGGCACGAGCGCCCTCAACCAGTACGTGGAGCGCGAGGAGGACGGCCGCATGCTCCGTACGCGCCGGCGGCCGCTGCCCGCCGGGCGGCTCGATCCGGGGCACGCGCTCCTGTTCGCCGCCGTCATTTCAGTCGCCGGACTCCTGCATCTCGTGCTGACGGTCAATCTGATGACCGCCGGACTGGCCGCCCTGACCCTCCTCAGCTACGTGTTCGTGTACACGCCGCTGAAGCGGATCACGACGCTCTGCACGCTGGTCGGGGCGATCCCCGGCGCGCTCCCCCCGCTCGGCGGCTGGACCGCGGCACACGGGGACGTCGCCGCGGGCGGCGTGGCGCTCTTCGCCATCCTGTTCGTGTGGCAGTTGCCGCATTCGCTGGCGATCGCCATGCTGTACAAGGACGACTACGCCAGAGGCGGGTTCCGGCTGCTCCCGGTGGTGGATGAGTCGGGGAGCGCAACCGGCCGCCAGATCCTGGCTCACTGCCTGGTCCTCCTGCCGTTGAGTCTCGTCCCGACGATGCTGGACGTGACCGGCGTCGTGTATTTCTGCGGCGCCGTCGTCCTCGGCCTGGGCCTGACCGCCTTCGCCGTTCCGATCCTCGTGGACGCCTCGGCCCGGGCCGCGCGGCGAATGCTTTTGGCCTCGGTCGTCTACCTGCCGGCCCTCCTCTGCCTCATGGCCCTCGACCGGACCATGCCTCCGCTGCGGTAGCCTGAGAACCGGATGAAAAACAATCTCCTTTCCGACCGGGAGACCGGGCCTCCCCCGGCGATCGCCAGTCACCGCGTCGCCACTCTCGTCTTCCTGATGGCGGGAACAATGCTGTTCGCGGGGCTCGTCGGCGGCTACCTCGTCCTGCGGTACGCGAGCGCCGCCTGGCCGAGCCCCGGGATGCCCCGGCTGCCGGTCCGGCTGGCCGGGTTCAACACGGTCGTCATCGCCCTGTCGAGCCTGGCCTTGCACCGGGCGGTTCGGGCGCTGCGCTCGCTCGACGCGCGCGGACTCCGACGCTGGCTGGTCGTCGCCGCCGCCCTCGGGGTCCTGTTCCTCGGTCTTCAGGCGGCCCAGTGGACCCTGCTCGTCCGCGCCGGCCTGTCGTTCACCGGAACGACGTATGGGACGACCTTCTACATGCTGACCGGGGTGCACGCCGCGCACGCGCTGTCCGGTGTCATCTGGTTGCTGGTGATCGCCCTGAGACAGAGAGAGCTGTGGGTCCCGGACAGCAGGCAGAGGAAGATCGAGGTCTGCGCACTCTACTGGCACTTCGTGGGACTGATCTGGTTCGGCCTGTATGTCCTGCTGTATCTTATATAGATGATGCGATGCCCACGCCTGTCGGGACTCCCCGCTGCCCTGGCGGTCGTCGTGTGGGGCGTGTTCGCTTCCCCCTCCGGGTCTTTCGCGCAGTGCGCCATGTGCGGCAGCGCCGCCGCCTCTTCGCCGGGTGTGGCGCGGGGGCTGGCCTACAGCATCTTCTTCCTGCTCGGGACGCTCGCGCTGGTCGTGGCGTGGTTCGTGGCCCTCGTGTTGCGAAGCCAGGCGCGTCCGCGCAGGAGCTCTCCGGCCCCCGCGCCCGGCGCGACGTCGATCCCGGCCCTGCCGGCCGGCCATGCGCCGGCCGAGAAATAGAACGTCTCCCGCGGGGCGCGCCCTTCCCCTCGCCGTGGTGGTCCTGCTCTCTCCCGCTTGCGGCGGGGGGCGTCCGGCCGGGACGACCGAGCAGTCGCAGGACTCCGCCGGGCCGCCGGCCACTCTCGTCACCGACGGCGAGAGGGCGGGCGAGGAGGTCTTTCGCCGCGAGAACTGCGGTCGATGCCACACCCTGTTCGATCGTCCCCGCCCGTCGGGGAAGTCGGGATTGCCGTCCGGGCCCGCCGTCGATCTTCTCGATTCGCGCGTCGGCCCCGACCTGGGTCTCGAGGGTCACCGCCGCAGCGACGACTGGCACTACGCGCATCTCTATTCCCCCGGTGTCCTGGTCGCGGGGTCGAGGATGCCGCCGTCCCGGCACTTGTTCCGGCCCGTGTCGGGGCGGCCGGTACCGACCCCGGAGGGGCGCGACCTCGTGGCCTATCTGCAGGCGCTGGGCCGATCGCACCGGGACATCTGGGCGGAGTGGAGACGACGCGAGCCCGACGTTCCGGCGCCGCCGCCGGTCGACGGCCTGCTGAAGCGTCGCGGCTCCGAGCTGTATGTCCGGCACTGTCTCGCCTGCCACGGCGAGGGAGGGGATGGCCGGGGCGAGCTGGCCGGATTCTTCACCTTCCCCCCTCGCGATTTCGTGGCGGGGCGCTACCGTTTCAAGTCGACGCCCGCCGGCCGGCCCCCCGAGGACGCCGACCTGTTCCGGACGATCACCTTGGGCGCGGGCACCGGCGCCGCCATGCCGGCGTTCTACTGGCTCGCGGCGGAGGATCGCTGGGCCCTCGTTCTTGCCGTGAAGGAATTTTCACCCTCGCTGCGCGGAACCGGTCTGCGCGCGGAGCCGGCCGGCAGCCGCGTCGAAGAGGGAAGCGGGGCCGCGCCGGACCGGGCCGACGACACGAGCGTGCGGGAGGGACGCCGGGCCTGGGAGAGTCTCGGCTGCGCCTCGTGCCACGGATCCACGGGAGCGGGAATGACGCCCCGGGAGGCCCACACGAGCTGGAGGGACGGAGCGGGAGAAGAGACGCCACGTTCGGGCGATCTCACGCACGCCTGCGCGCTGCGTGGCGGCGCCTCCCCCCGGGCGATCGAGCGCGCGCTGCTGTTCGGTGTCGGCGACTTCATGCCGTCCTACGCCGAGGGGCTCCCGGACGCGCCGACCCGCCGCGCGCTCGTGTCGTTCGTTCTTTCGCTCGACGGGACGCGCCCGGCGGACCGTTCCGGCCCGTAGGTCCGGGCTCGGAGCTATTTCGCCGCGTACTCGAAGTCGGCGGTCACCGAGCCGGTGGCCGGCACCGTCACCGACTTCGACTGCTTCCCGAGCTTCTCGTGCCAGTATTCGAGGGTGTAGGTTCCCGCCGGGACCCCGTCGATCTTGAAATTGCCCGAGGCGTCGGTCAGGGCGTAGTAGGCATGACCGGCCACCACGATCCAGCCGGCCATCCAGGAGTGGACGTCGCACTTGATCTGGATGATGTCCGGCTTCTCGAAGGTCGCCGGCATCTCCTTCTTGAATTTGGGCTGCGCCTTGTTGAACGGCGTGTTGTTCTTGGGGAAGGTGTGGATGTTGTGCAGGATGCCGTCGCTGTTGACGATGGTCACCTCCTGCCCGGCGGGGACGATGTCCACGTGCGGCACGAACTTGCAGCCGTTCTGATCGAGAGTCGGCTTCGCCGCGGCCGTGTACTTCTTGCCGTCCTTGGGGTCGGAGATGTTGACGACCACGTTCTTGAGGCCCTTGTCGGGGCCGACGAGAAGAGTCTCGTCGATGTGCTCCGCCTTGCCGCACACCGCCTGATCCTTGGTGACCTGGATCTTGGCGGGAGTGGGCGCCGTGCCGGCGTACTTCACCTTGCCGACGATGTCGCCGGCGATGGCGGAACCGAGCGTCAGCGCGGTCACGACCAGAGCGGGAACTGCCGTGGTGCGGATCGTCATCATGGTCCTGGGCTCCTTCCTCAATCAGACAGGCGGTTCGATTCTAACCCGTGCGCGGGACCGGGCACAGCGGCGGGCGCCTCAGGGAGACGCGCCCGTGGACGTGCCGCCGTGCCTGAGACCCAGCGTGAAGACGTATTCGCTCAGCGCCCTGATCTGGCGCTCCGGGTCCCCCCCGAGCACGTCCGGGGGGGCCGAGCCTTTCGGGTCGTCCGGATCGTAGAAGGTCGGCATCTTGGTCCCCGGCATCAGTTTCTGCGGGTTCGACAGCCAGCGGTCGATCCAGTCGGCGTTCAGCCGGCGTGAGGCGAGCGTCAGGTCCGGCGCCCATCCCTCCGGCGGGCCGGGCGGCTTGCGGGCCCCCTGCTGATGACAGTTCCAGCAATTGAAGTAGTCGGGTCCGAACATCTTGAGCGCCGCCTGCAGGTCGGGTCCCTTCGGAGGCTCCTGCGGCAGCGTCTGGAACGGAAAGAGCCGCTGCTCCCGGGCGGCGAAATGGTGCACCAGCGCGTCGGCCTCCGTGTCCGTGAACTGGAAGGTCGGCATGCGGACCTCGAGCCAGGGTCTGATCGGAGTCGGACCCTTGAGGAAGGTGAACAGCCAGTCGGGCTGCACCTTGTCCCCCTCCCCCTCCAGGATCGGCGGCGAGAAGCTGGGGGCGGTGGTCATCGCCTCCTCCTCCGACAGCCCCTTCGCCTGGAGGTTCTTCGCGATGCTCTCGCGGATGGCGCCCCCCTTCCCTTCGAGGATGTGACAGCCCTGGCAGTTGTAGTCGCGCACCAGGCGCCGGCCCGCCTCGACCGCCTCATCGCGCGCCGACAGGCGGCGCATGCTCTCGAGCGGCATCTTCTCCTTGGTGAGGCCCTGCAGCAGCAGGGTCACGGCGTCCGCCATCTCGTCGGTGAAGCCGAACTGCGGCATGCGCAGACGGTCGTAGAACTCGGCGACGTGACCCTGGTCGAACGAGCGCGGCTCCTTCATCTTCTGGTAGAACCAGGCGGGGGAGGTGTGCTCGATCTGCACGAAGCCGAACAGCAGCAGGTCGGCGGGCTTGCTGCCTTCCTCGGACAGGTCGGTGCCGATCGGCGGCGTCTTCTCGAAGCCCGGGATCAGGTGGCATCCGAAGCAGCCGTAGCGCGAGATGGTGCGCTCGCCGAGCAGGACGTCCCTGTCGTGTTCGGTCATCGCCGCCAGCTTCGCCTGGGCCTCCTGCGGCGGCATCCGCTGCGACAGGTAGGCGAGCAGGGCGGCGTCGCGCGCCTGGGGCCGGGGTCCGACCGGCGCGACCCGTCGTTCCGACGGGGTGTCATCTTTAAGGGTCGTCAGGAAGGCGGTGATGTCGAGCGCCTCCTGCGACGTCAGCCGGAGGTTCGGCATGCGCGTGTCGGGGTTGTACTGCCGGGGATTCAGGATCCACTGGTAGATCCACTCGGGGTTCGCCTTGCTTCCGATGCGCGACAGGTCCGGTCCGAAACGGCGTTCCCAGGCGATCGGGTCGGCCGCATGACCGTCGTTCCGCGCCTGCAGGGTCTCGGCCGGGACGTCGTCCCTCTCGATGGCGTGGCAACCCATGCAGCCGATCGATTTCACGAGCTTCCGTCCACGCTCCGCGTCGCCCCGTCCCGGGAGGGGAGGATAGCTCCGCTTCTCGACCTTCTCGGCGAGGTAGGCCACGATCCCGGTGATCTCCGCATCCTCGCGATCCGCGTCTCCGGGAGCCTGGTTGTTCTCGAGGCCGAAGAGGCGCGGCATTCGGGTCGACGGGCGGAAGGCCTTCGGGTTCTTGATCCAGCGTCCCATCCATTCCGTCGTCAGCTTCGAGGTGGGATGCATCAAGGTCGGCGCCACCTTGGGCCGGTTCTCGAAGCCGCGCATCTTGTGGCAGCCGTAGCAGCCGTAGCGGTTGACGATCTCGAGCGCGCGGTTGAGGCGGGGCGCCTCCGGGACGCTGACCACGCCCTGGTGACACTTCAGGCAGGCGGCCTCGGTGCGGCGCAGCGCCAGCATCGGCTGCTCCCAGTAGTGATCGTGCTTCCAGCCGTATTCCTTCTCCCACGCCTTCGTCTGCTCTTCCGAGTCCGGCTGGTGCACGGCGTACAGGAAGTCGACCGCCCGGTCCCGGCCGCGATGACACGCGGTGCATCCGAACCTGTCCACCGGATGCGGCGACGATCCACCCAGGAAGAAGTTCAGATTCGCGTGCGTGCGGAACGGCTCGGCCGCGTCCTCGAAGCCGGCCCGATCGGCGGACAGATGACAGGTCTGGCAGCGATCGGCCCGCGGCACCCGCGCGAAGTTGATGTCGAGCGGCACCCTGTCGAGGACGACCTGCTGGATCTTCAGGGACGGGGCGACGAAGTCGAGGAGCGGCGCGTTCAGCACGTCGATCGCCACCTTCATGAGGCCGGTCGGCTCGACCTTGTCGAGTTTCTTCTTCAGGCGGTCGACCCCGGCCTCCAGATCGCCGATCTTCTTGTCGGTCTCGGCGATCCGGCCGTTGATCGCATCGATCGCGGCCTGGGCGTCCGCCTTCTCCTTCTCGTGCAGGAGCCCCTTGACCCGGAGATCTTCGAGCTGCTTCTGCAGAGCGTCCATGTCCTTCTCGATCGTGGCGGCCTTGGGCAGGGCGCGGTGCGCCGCCTCCTCGTAGTCGAACTTCTTGGCGTCGAAGGTGGACTTGGTGGTCCGGTAGGCCAGATCGTCCCGGTAGGCGACCGACTCGATCTCCCGGAGTTTCTTCCGGGCCGCTTCGAGGTCCTTGGCGTGCTGCCCGGCCGCGGCCTCGGCTTCGGCGCGCTGCTTCTGGAGAGCGTCCAGCGTGGACGTGTCGATGGCCTTCTCCGCGGCATCGATCTGGGCGTGCGTCTTCTCCGCCTCGAGGCGCTGGAATTTCTTCTGGTACGTCTTCCATCCACGGCTGTAGTCGTCGTACACCATCCAGCCCATCGTCACGAGCAGACCGAGGCTGCTCGCCGCGAACACGAGGTTCATCGCGCTCATCTTCCGCAGCGTCTCGTCTGTCAGCTTCGGCACGACCACCTCGGCAGGGGAGGGCGCCCCCCTCCTCCGTCAGATGTTGAAGAAGATCTCCGGGACGGTGACGACGTAGTGCATGTTGAGCGTCCAGCGCAGCATCATCTTGATCGGCAGGCTGAGCATGGTCAGCCCCAGGAACACCATGATGTGAAAGCGCGCCGGGCCCAGCTTCTCGTAATACATCTTGAGAGCGCGCTTCGCGAGGAGCGGCGGCAGCGCCAGGAAGTAAGCCGCCACCAGCGTCAGCCCGAAGATCTCGCGGACGATCGGGTTCTTGGGGAGGGACATGTGCAGCCATTTGACCCAGATAATCTGCGACAGGTCCACGTTGATGAGCGGCACCAGCTTGTGGGCGTCCCAGTACTCGAAGGGGCCGAAGAAGTTCTGGTTGGGGCCGCGCAGGAAGGTGCCGATGACGATCAGCCAGACCCACAGGACCACGAACCCGAACAGGAAGATGGCGATCTCGGGCTTGCGTTCCCTGAAGGTGAAATATCCGTTCCCCTTCGGGTTCTTGTCGATGTACGGGATGGCGCACAGACCGACGATGATCAGTCCCGGCAGGAGGACCCCCGCGATCCACGGGTCGTAGTACACGAGCATCTCCTGCAGACCGAGGAAATACCAGGGCGCCTTGCTCGGGTTCGGCGTCTTGGCGGGGTTGGCCGGCTCCTCGATCGGCGCCTTGAGATAGATCGACCAGACGATCAGAAAGATGGTCCACAGGATCATGCAGAGGAACTCGGTGTACACCAGGTCGGGCCACACCATGACCTTGCCGTCCCCCGCCTCGCGCTTCTCGACGATCGGCTGGCCCGCGGTCCTGAGGGCGTCGTTCCGGCGCCCCTCCTTGAGCGCGAACCAGACGAAGAAGGCCACCAGGAAGATCATCCCGGCGATCGGCACGTTGTCCGGCTTCAGGACGATGAGCGCGAAGTTGGGGTCGAGGCAGGAGAACAGGAACAGGATCCCGACCACCGCGAACAGGATCCCCCCGACCCTCGCCCGGTACACCGACGCGACCGGACGGGTGAGACGCCGCAGCCAGGCCGGCCCCAGCTCGCCGGGAAAAATGAGGACCAGGAAGGCCCCGACCGTGAGAGTGAAGAAGCGCGGCGGCGCCGACAGCCAGTTGATGGCGGTTTTGAGCGATTCGATCATCGCTTCGTCGTCCTCAAACAGGGCCCGAGATGCCGCCATCCTTGCGGACGCGCCAGAAATGCACGGCCATCAGGATGATGGCGACGACAGGGATCCCGACGCAGTGCAGGACGTAGAAGCGCAGGAGCGCCCCGGCCCCGACGAACCGTCCCGCCAGGAGCGCGAAGCGCATGTCGTTTCCGGCATTGATGAGGCTGATGTCGCCAAGCTTGAGAAGGCTCGCGCCGGGTCCCTCGTGCCCGAGGAGCGGCGTGGCGCGGGCCATGTTCGAGCCGACGGTGACCGCCCACATGGCGAGCTGGTCCCAGGGCAGCAGGTAGCCCGTGAAGGACAAAAGAAGCGTCAACACCAGGAGGAGCACGCCCACGTTCCAATTGAATTCGCGGGGCGGCTTGTACGAGCCGGTCATGAAGACGCGCAGCATGTGCAGCCACACCGTGATCACCATCGCGTGCGCGCCCCAGCGGTGCAGCTCTCGCATCACGCCGAGCGGCACCTGCTCGCGCAGGTCGACGATATCGACGTAGGCGTACTCGACGGTCGGGTGGTAGTAGAACATCAGGAGGAGACCGGTCGCCACCTCCACGAGGAACAGGAAGAAGGTGATCCCCCCCATGCACCAGGTGAAGCGCAGGCGAATCCCGCTCTTGCGCACCTTCACGGGATGCAGGTGCAGGAAAACGTTCGTCAGGACGACCAGGCCGCGGTTGCGGGCGGTGTCCATCGGACCGTGACGGAAGATCGAGTTCCAGAGCTGGGTATTGCGCGTATAGTCCCAGAGCTTCTTCAGGCCCGCCATCGGCTCCATCCCCCCGAGGCGCCGCGCCGAACCGGCGGGCGCCCGCCGGCTTTCACACGATCATGAACGATTCGGGACTGCTCCACTCGCCCTTCTCCTGGGCGTAGATCTTCGTCTTGTCGACCAGGATCTGCCCGTCGTCCGCGAGGACCACCCGGTACCGCTCGAGCGGGCGCGGTGCCGGACCCTCATAGTTGATCCCCGAGCGGTAGAACCCGCTTCCGTGGCACGGACACTTGAACTTGTTCTCCGCCTCGAGCCAGTTCGGCGTGCAGCCGAGGTGCGTGCAGACCGCCCGCAGAACGTAGATCCCCTTTTCGTCGCGGATGATGAACACTCCGAAGCTCTCCTTGAAGCGCTGATCGACCGTGCCCACCTGGAAATCGGAAGGGAGCCCGGCCTTGAACTGCTGCGGGGGCTCGAACAGGACGTTGGGGAACATGAATCGCGTGGTGGCGATGGTGCCGGCCGCGCAGGCCGCGGCGAAGGAGGTCCAGGCAACACCGAGAACCGAAAGGAAGCCGCGCCGTGTCACTGCGGCCGCGGCCGGCGCCTTTGCCGGGGCTGGCGCGGGCGGCTTCGCCGCCGGGGCTGCGGGTGGCGCCGGGCTGGCAGCCCGGGGCGCCGGTTGTCCGGGAGTCGTGTTTTTTGAGTCGTCGGTCAAGCCCCGACCCTGTTCGTGAAAAAAATCACAACCAGGGACGCGCCATCCAACGCCTCGTCGTGCCGGTCGATCAATGCGGGGCGTCCCAGAAGGAGGGCTATCTTCGACCGAATCGCCCGCACTGTCAATACCGAACCGTGGGGGATCAGCGTCCGGACGGCTGCAACACGGCCAGCGACTCGAAGGCGGCCTGGCGGACCTGGAGGCTGGGGTCGCTCTCACGGATCGCCCGCACGAGGTCCAGGTGATCGGTGTCGCGCAGCAGGACGAGGGAGCGCAGCGCGTTCCGGATCGCGTCCTCCTTCTGCTCCTCCGTCAGCGCCCTGGGCCGCCCCGACTCATCCTCCCGCCGCACGCCGTCGAGGTAGGCACGGTCGAGCATGCGCAGGAGGAGCGGAAGCCCTGCGCGGTCGCCGCGACGCGCCAGGGACAGGGCGGCGTTCCATGCGACGTCCTGGACCGGGTCGTGCAGGAGTCCGCGCAGCGGCGCTATCGACCCTGGGTCATCGAGCGTCCCGAGGGCGTAGGCCGCGATCTTGCGGAGGCCCGGGTCTTCGTGGTCCAGAAGGGGGATGAGGGCGGGCGAGGCGCGCGCGTCGCCGATCGCCCCGAGGGCCCAGGCCGCGTAGATCGCCGTCTGCACGTCGGGGTCCTGGAGGGATTGTACGAGCGGCTCGACCGAGCGGGGGTCGCGGACCTCGCCGAGCGACAGCGCCAGGTAGCGGCGCAGGCGCGGGTCGTCGTCGCCCGCCGACTGGAACACGGTGATCAGGTCCGGCACGAAATGCGGGTCGAGGTTCACCGGGTCGTTTCCGGCGAGCAGGCGTGAGAGCCGGAACGCGGGCTCCCAGGCGTCCACCCGGCGCAGTCGGATCTCGTCCAGATAATCGGAGGGGGATTTCCCCTCGCTCGCAATCAGGCCGAACACGATGTAGACGACGACGGCAAGCCCGGCGAGACCGAGCGGGAACAGCAGGAGAGGGGAACGGCGGCGGGACGGCGGCGGGATCTCCACCGGCACCTCCGCCGGCTCGTGCACCGCCAGGTCAGGGTCGTAGCGGATTCCAGAAGGGACATCCCGATCGGACCTGAGATCGGGAGTCGGCTCGCCCGTCTTCTCGTTCATCACGCTCGATTATAGGCCGGGGTCATTTCAGGTGGCTGAGGAGGAGTGTGCCGAGCCCGAGGAAGGACATGAAGCCGAAGCAGTCGGTGAACGTGGTCACGATGACGCTCGAACCGAGCGCCGGATCCAGCTTCAGCCACTTGAGCAGGAGCGGGATCGCGGCCCCCGAGGCCCCCGCCACCAGGAGGTTGAGGATCATGGCCAGGCAGATGATCAGACCGAGCCAGGGATTCCCCTTCCAGACGAAGGCCGTGAGAGCCATGACGAGACCGGTCGCCACTCCAATCGCCATCCCGACCAGGATCTCCTTGAGCAGGGCGCGGCGCGCCGAGGAGAAATCGATCTCGCCGAGCGCGATGCCGCGAACGATGACCGTGGACGCCTGTGTGGCCCCGATGCCACCCATGCTGGCGACGATCGGCATCAGGGTGGCGAGGGCGACGACCTGGGCGATCGAAGCCTCGAAGAACGAGATCACCCAGGAGGCGAGAATCGCGGTGGCGAGGTTGAGGATCATCCAGGGCAGGCGCCGGCGGACCGATTCATACGGAGGGGTGGCGATGCGGTCCTCCGTGTTCAGGCCGGCCATGCGATACACCTCGCGGGTGGTCTCGTCGGTGATGGCGTCGATGGCGTCGTCCACGGTGACGATGCCGCACAGGACATTCGAGGCGTCCACGACCGGCACCGCCAGCAGGTTGTAGCGCGAGATCACATCGGCCACCTCGGCGCGCGGCGTGTCGACGCGGACCCGGATCGCCTTGGGGTTCATGATCTCCCGCAGCTCCTGGTCCTGTCCCGCGAGGACCAGCTGGCGCAGGGAGACGACCCCCTCGAGGCGCTGCGTCTCGTCCACGACGTAGAGGTAGAAGACCATCTCCGCTTCAGGCTCCGAGCGGATGCGGGAGACCGCCTCGCCGACGCGGGTGTGCCGATCCAGGGCCAGGAAGCGCGTGGTCATCATGCCGCCGGCCGTCTCCGGGCCGTAGGTCATCAGCCGGTCCAGGATCGCGGCCGTCTTCTCGTCCAGCAGCTTGAGAATGGCGACCACCCGATCCTCGAACAGGAGACGGAGCAGGTCGGCCGCCTTGTCGGGCGCCAGGCGGGACACCAGGGAGGCGATGCGCTCGTTGCTGACGTGCACCAGGATCTCCTCGACCTGGGGCTCGGGAAGGTCGGCCAGGACCTCGCCGGCGCGCTCGTGCGCCAGGAGGACGTCGGTAAACGCCTTGCGCTCGGCCGGCGCCAGCGTGCGCAGGATCTGGACCATGTCCGCCGGGTGCATCCGGTCGAGGAGACGCCGCACGTCCTCGAGCGCTCCGAGGCGCACGAAGCGCCGCATGACGTGGGTGAAGGTTCTTCCGCCGCGCGGCGCGGAGGAGGCCTGCGCCGGGCTCTGAGGTGTGGCCACGGGGAGGTATTCTACTCTCGCCCCCGCGCGTTCGCGTGAGCTTCACGAGCCTCGTGCTATTCTGCCTCTCGTGTGGACCGGTCTCGTGCTTGCCGGCGGTCGGAGCGAGCGCATGGGACGCGACAAGGCGCTGGTCCTGGTCGCGGGGCGCACGCTCCTGGAGCGCGCCGTCGGTACTGTGCGCGACGCGGGGGGCGTTCCGCTGATCCTCGGGGCGACGCGGGAGGCGGCCGGGCTCGCGGGTGTGCGCTTCGAGGACGAGGCGGCCGCCGGTTATGGCCGGCTCGGGCCGCTCAACGCCCTGCGGCACGGTCTGCTCATCGGCGGTACCCCGGTGGTCGTGGCGCTCGCCTGCGACCTGCCACTCGTCCCCCCCGCTTTCCTGCGATATCTGGCGGGGGAGTGCGAGCGCCACGCGGCGGTCGTGCCGCGGGCGGCGGGGGAGATGCAGGTCCTGGCGGCGGCCTATGCCGTCTCGTGCCTCGAGAGCATCGAGCGGCGGCTCGCCGAGGGGGAGCGCTCGGTGCACGGTGTCCTGCGGGAGGTCGGAGCGCGGATCATCGAGGGGGACGAGCTGCTTCCCTTCGGCGGGGAGGAGATCTTCCTGAACGTCAATTCCCCCGCGGATCTGGCGAAGGCTGAAAAAATGTTGATGGCCAGTCCGGCATGAAGCGAACCGACCGAAGCCGGACCCCCCGCCTCAGCCATGTCGACGCGCGGGGCCGGGCGCGCATGGTGGACGTCAGCGCCAAGCCTCCCACCCTCCGGGAGGCGGTGGCGGCCGGATCGATCCGCATGAGCCGGGAGGCGTACCGCGCGATCCGCAGCCGGAGAGCGGCGAAAGGGGACGCCGTCGCCCTTGCGCGGGTCGCAGGAATCAGCGCCGCCAAGAGGACTTCGGAGCTGATCCCGCTCTGCCATGCCATCCCCCTCGAGCACGTCGAGGTGGAAGTGCGCTTCGGCGGCGACGGGCGCACGATCGAGGTGGAGTCGCGGGTCCGGGCGCGCTTCAGCACCGGGGTCGAGATGGAGGCCCTGGTGGCGGTGACGGCGTCGCTCCTGACGCTCTACGACATGGGCAAGGCGATCGACCGGGGGATGACGCTGGGGGCGATCCGCCTCCTGCGCAAGGTCGGAGGCCGCAGCGGGGAGTACGTCAGGGTCGGGACACGTCTCAGGGTGAGAGCGGCCCGACCTGGATCACGATCCACGACTCCGGCTTCAGGTAGCGGGCGGCCAGATCCTTCACGTGATCGGGCGGAGGCGCGGACCGCGACCAGAGACCGTTCTGGGCGGAGAGGGCTCCGAGCCCGTTGACCGAACGGTAGGAGAGCGCGCTGGCCAGGGCGAGGACTCCCTGAAGCCCCGTCGCCTCGCGGCCCGTCTCGACCCGGGCGAAGTCGTCCACGTCCTTCTGCTCCAGGGTGCTCACCGCCAGACTGCGCATGAGGCGCTGCAGATCGAACATCGCCTCGTCCCGCCGGGAGGTCTGTACGACCACCGCGAGCGCGAACGAGCCTCCCTGGCGCAGCGCTTCCGGGATCGCGGTGGCCGAGAACGCGGCGCGTCTCTTGAACACGATGTCCTCGAACGCCAGGATGGTGAGACCCGCCCCCAGGAGGCGCAAGTCGTCGAAATCGGGGTCGGAGATCGCCACACCCGGCACGCCGATCAGAACACTGCTCTGGGACGAGGTCAGGAGGCGGGTGAATTCGCCGGCGGTGGAACGGATTCCGGCGGCTCGCTTCGGTTCCCCCGCGGCCGGCGCTTCTGAGGCCGGCGAAGCCGCCGCATCCGCCGGAGCGGCGGAGGGTGCCGGCCGCTTCTCCTTGCGGGACGGCCCCGGGTCCGGGTTCCTCCACGACCCGAACAGATCCGCAAACATTCTCCGGATCTCTTCGGGATCCACGTCCCCCGCGACCGCCAGGACCGCCCCGTCCGGAAGGAGAGACGTCTTCAGAAAGGTCTCGATGTCGGCCCGGGTCACGGCCGCCAAGCCCGACGCCGTGCCGACGGAGGCGTGCGCGTAAGGGTGGCCCGCGTACACCTTCTCCCGGAACAGGTCCAGGCTCACGAACGAGGGATCATTCCCGGCCCGTTCCAGCGCCTCCCTCGTCCCTGTCCGCAGCGCATCGAATTCGGCGTCGGAGACCACCGGCTTCAGGATCGAAACGGCGAGGGCGGACAACGCCGGTCGCAGATCGGCGGGCGACGCAAGGAAGCGCACCTCGGTGAGGTCACGCGACACCTGGATGTCCGGCAGGAGCACGAGCCTTCCGCCGGAGCGCACGGCCTCCCCCTGCGCCGGCAGCGTCGGCGCGGGGGACAGCACGCGCCCGGCCAGGTACGCCAGACCTTCCTTCCCCGGCGGGTCGTCGGCCGATCCGGCGGGGAGCTGCAGCGACACCGCCGCCAGGGAACGTCGGTGGTCCTCCTGCACGACGAGGGTCGGACCGCCGTCGATCGGGAATTTGACGGGTGGCCTCGGAGCGCGGGCGTCGCGCGGGTCTCCCCACGCTGCGTCGTGGACGCGCGCGGCGTCATCCCCGACGTACAACCGGGCCTCGAAACCAGGGGGTGGCGCATCCTTGGCCATGCCGCCGAGCGCGTCGAGCGCCGCGTGGAAGCGCGTCTTTTCCGCCTCGGCGAGGGGGCCGCTCTTCTTGGGGACGATCACGACGATACGCAGGTTCTCGGCCACCAGGTATTTCGCGGCGACGCGGTTCACATCGGCTGCGGTGAGGCGCCCGTACACGTCGGGAAGGTCCCAGTAGTAACGCACGCCGCCGAAGAGCGCCGCCTCGCCCATCGACTCCGACAGACCGTCCAGGCGCTCCGCCTTCTGCCGCTCCTCCTTCAGGAACCGCTGGATCTGGGCCTTGACCTCGTCATCCTTCAGGCCGCTCTTCTTGAGGGCGGTGATTTCACCGAGCGCGGTGGTGGCGGCGGCGTAGGAGGTCTCGGGTGACGCGGGGATCGTGCCCACGTAGAGGACGCCCGCGTCCTCCAGCCGGTAGAAAGTGACCTGAGCCGATGAACCGGTCCTGTCACGGACCAGGGCGTGCGCGATCGGCGAGCCGCCGGCGTCCCCCAGAAACCTGGCCAGGATTTCGAACGCGGGGCGATCCGGGTGCCTGTACCCGGGACCCACGAAAGTGAGCGTGGTCCACGGCTCGTTCACCTCGAGGGGCTTCTCCTTGTCGTCGTGCCCCGCGAATCCCGTGAGAGGACGCGGCTTGCCGGGCAGCGTGGCGCTCGCGGGGGCCTTGCCGAAGGCCCGCTCGGCCAGCTCCCGTGCCCGCGCGGGGTCCAGATCCCCCGCCAGGACCAGGGCCATGTTGTTCGGCACGTAGAGGTTCTTGTAAAAGGCGGCCAGGGGATCGTGCTTCAGGGTGCCGATCGTCTTGAGGCTGCCGAGCGGGGGGAAGCGGTACGGATGATTCGGGAAGGCCGCCCGCATGCTCTCGAGAAACGCCACGGAGGACGGCTCGTCGTAATAATTGTGGACCTCCTGCGACAGCATTCCGAGCTCCTGGTCGATCTCCTTGTCACCGAGCTTCGCCCGCAGCGCCATCCCGGCGACGGCGTCCACCATCGGGTCCAGGGCCGAGGAGACGCCTGTGGCTGTGATGGACGTGCGGTCATAGTTGGCCCGGACCGAGACGGCTCCGCCCCAGCGGTGCGCCAGTCTCTGGTACTCGGACGGACCGGCGGTGTCCGTGCCCCGCTGCACGAGGTGCTCGAGGAAGTGCGCGTACCCCGCGGAGGTCTCGATCTCGTCCTTGCTGCCGGCGTGCACCCACAGGCTCACCGAGACCAGGGGGAGCGTGTGGTCCTCGAGGACGATCACCGGCATGCCGTTGGCGAGTCTCTTCGTCTCGGGCACCCCCGGAGCGGCGAGGGCGGCGGCGACGGACGCGGACGTCGCGACGACGGCCGCGAGCATTCCGGGGAGGAGTCGATTCGCGCAACGCTTCATGGGTCGGGCGGCTCCGAAGAGGCGGGCATTATAGCGGCCGATCGCCGTGCTTTCAATGAGCGGGTGCGGTCCACCACGTCCCCTTGCGTCCGCGACGGATAATTGACGCTGCCGTGGAAGTAAGACGGGGCGCGGTGTTCATGCAGATCGTCCGATGAAAAATCCCGTTGCCGGAACCCCGGTCTCGCCGTATATGACCGGCACTCAGCGCCGCAGCTCAAAGCCGGCCCCATTCGGGTTGGGTCCGGCCGGCCGGGAAGAGCCAACGGACGCGCCTCGCGTTCCGTCGTTCCGGCCGGGCGCATCGGGAGGACGTGATGAAAGTGTCCGTTGTTCTGGCGGGCCTCGTCTGGCCCGTCCTCGCGTTCGGTCAGCAGCTCTACACGAACGCGGATCTCTCCAAGATCGACGTTCCGGGGGCCTACACGAACCAAGACCTCAGACGGCTTCCCCCCCTGGCCATGCAGAAGGAGCCGGCCGCGACGCTGCCGCGCTTCGTGGCCATAGCACCGTCGGACTACACGATCGCGCGGTACGAAGACGACTACCGCAGCCTGAGACAGGGCCGCGATTCGCTCGCCTTCGAGCTGGATCTGGAGCTGAAGCGCGTGAACTTCTCCGAATCGGCCTTCGCCGGAGACACGCGATCGTTCGAGCCGCGTCTCGGGTACCGCACCAGGGTGGCGCCCCTCATCCTGGAACTCGAGAAGAGGATCGCAATTCTCGATCACCAGATGGAGACGCTGGTGCACGACGCGCTCCGAGCCGGCGTCGAGATCGAGACAAGGTGAAGTCGATGGTCATCTGGGGCTGAACGGGGAGCTCCCTCCTCCACGGGAAAACGCCACGGGCGGACGCGACACCGCCCGTGGCGTTGTCCGTTTCGAGGCCTCTCCGCGTCAGGCGACGCGCCGCTTGGCGATCTTGTCGACGGCGTCGATCAGGGATTCGAGCTGGAAGGGCTTGCTGAGAAAGCCTGCGCCGACCGAGCCGAGGTGGTCGACCGTGCTCTGGCCGAACAGGATGCCGGAGATGAACAGGATTCGGTCGGAGAGACTCGGGTCGATCCGCTTGATCTCCTGCGCCAGGATGAATCCGTTCATGTCGGGCAGCAGGAGATCGAGAATGATCATCGAATACCCGCCGTCCTTGACCCGGGAGATGGCGTCCTGGCTGTTCGTGACGGTGTCAATCGTGTAGCCGCACCCTTCGAGGGTCTCGCGGACGAGGTCGAGGACGGTGGCGTCGTCGTCCACGAGAAGGATTTTCGCTGAGGGTGGCATGTCTCTCCAGGGCCTCGACTGGCCGACTGAGCCAAATATAGGAAGAGCAAGGCGGAACGCAAGGTCGGCGGCGCTCTGTGCCGCGTCAAGGCTTTGGCATTCCGGACGCTATAATCGGCAGGATGGCTTTCCTCAGACGCCACGCTCCGCTCATCCTGGTCCTGGCCGCGGCGGCGTTCCTCCGATTCCACGCTCTTTCGGATCTGCCCGCCGCGCACTACCGGGACGTGGCGCTCACCGCCACGGACGCCCTGCGCGCCGCCTCGGGGCATCCCCGCCTCCATTTCACCTATGACGAAGGGCTGTACGCCGACCTGATGGGCCTGGTGTTTCTGGCGCTGGGGGCCTCCGATTGGACGGTGCGCGCCCCCGGCGCGCTGTTCGGTGTTTTGACCTGCTGGGGTGTCCTCAGGCTGGGGCGCGCCTTCGATCGGGAGCGCGCCGGTCTGCTCGGCGCGGCGCTGCTCGCGGTGTCGTTCTGGCACGTCCTCCTGAGTCGCAGCGGCTTCCGGGCGGTCCTCCTGCCGTGCCTCATGGTCCATGCCGCCGCCTTCCTGGTCGAGGGGCTCCGATCCGGTCACGGCCTCCGGCGACTTCTTCTCGGGGGGGCTCTGTTCGGTCTCGGGACGCACGTCTATCCGTCGGTCCGCTTCGCCCCGTTCGTCCTGCCTCCGTACGTCATCGCCCAGGCCCGGGCGTCAGGCGTCTGGGGCGTCACGCTGCGGAAGTTCGGCCTGTTCGTCGCGGCGGCGATCGTCGTGGCCGGGCCGATGCTGCTGCACTACCTGCATCATCCCGAGCATTTCACCTACCCGCGACGCGTCCTGTCGGTCTTCAGCCCCAAGGTTCCGGAGCGCGACGTACCGGCCTATCTGGAGCGCAATCTCGAGGCCACGCTCCTGATGTTCCACGTTCACGGCGACGACAACCGCCGGCACAACCTGAGCGGCGCGCCGATGCTCGACCCGATCACCGGTCTGCTGTTTCTCGCCGGTCTCGTCCTGGTCGCTCGCGGGAAATCGAGACCAATCGCCTTCCTGCTTCTCGCCTGGGTGCCGGTGATGCTCCTGCCGAGCCTCCTGTCGGTCGAGGGAGTCCCGCACGGACTGCGGAGCTGCGGTGTCCTGCCGGCCGTGGCTCTCCTTGGGGGGATCGCGCTGGATTCCCTTTACAGCCTGATGCTGCGGCGCTCGGGCCCCCGCCTCGCTGCGGCGACCGCAGTCCTCGCCGTCGCTCTGATCGGCTGCTGGACCGGTTATCGCTATTTCGTGGTCTGGGGGAACGACCCCCAAGTTGGTCTCGACCACGACGCGGCGTACCGCCAGGCGGCGCTCGTCCTGATCGCGTCCCCGGCGGGAACGGACCTTCTCCTCGTCGCCAACGGCAGCGGCTTCCCCGCGTACGGCCATCCGGTGGAGGCGCAGGTCTATCTGTTCGAGATGCGCGACAGGCCGCCCGCCGTCCTCGGACCGAAGGACACGCCGCGTCTCGTGCTCAACGGCAGACCGGCCCTGGTGGCTTTCATCCAGAGGGACGACCGGATCGTCGACCTGATCAGGAGGCTGAATCCGGGCGCGACGGTCACCGAGGTGCGGGACGGGGGAGTCTCCCCCGAGAGTCCGGTCTACCGCGTCAACTGAGGGCCCGTCCGGGCCGATCAGCGCGCCAGAGTGCGGCCGGGAGACCCGAGCGCGGACACAGCCAGAACACGCAGACGTGCTTCGGCCTCGCCGGGGGAGGCGCACTCGTCCACGTCGAGGAAGTTGATCGCGTCGTGGTACTTTCTCAGGAACGACGCGACGAGCTGCCAGTCGATGTCCACTCCGTCGTCGTTAACCGCCGCTCCCGCAGACGCCGCCGTCGTCGTCGTCTCCCGTCCGCCCTCCGACGATTCCGGGAAGTAGAGAGAGGCGATGAGCGCCCGTGCCCTGGTCCAGGTGGCCGCGGAGGGAGCGGCGTCGGGCAGGACGCCCCCGATTCGCCCGACGTAGCGGCCGCCGCGCAGCACGTGGAAGGTGCAGGTCGGACCTCCCGGGGCCGCGCCGGCGGCGTCCCTCAAAACGACGATCAGGTTGAGTCGCGGGCCGTACGGCGCCGGCCGCTCGTGCACGTCGAACTGGCGGTTGAGGGCGGGACGGTGTTCGGCGATCAGGGCCGCCTCCAGGAGGTTCGCCTCCAGCTCCGACGCGACCGCGTCGATCCGCAGAGAGTGTACCTGGTCCAGGATGGCGCGTCCCTTGGCGGTCCCCCGCGCCGAAGGGGTGAAGTACGAGCCGACACGGACACGCAGGTTCTTGGCCTTGCCCACGTACAGCACGCGCCCCTCGCGGTCGAGGAAGCGGTAGGCGCCGGGGCCGGCCGGCAATCCCTTCAGGTCCTCGGCGGTGAAGGCGTAGCCGGACAGATCGAGCGGTGCTGCCGGCATGTCCTGGTACTCCAGGACGGCGGCAGGGGAATCGATGCCGCGCTCCTCGAGAAGGGGCGCCAGGCGCAGGAAGGACGCCGCCACGATCCGCGCCCGGCCCCGGCAGTCGTCCGGCCCCCTCGTTTCGACACCGAGGGCCTGCGCCAGGTCCGCAGCGGCGTGATTGGCCTTCAACCCCAGCAGCAGGTGTCCGAGTTTCGCGGCGGAGATGACCGGCGCATGGAACGCGAGTCCCGCCTCGGCGCAGAGTCGCCGCAGCGGCTCGACCTCGCGCGTCAGGCGATGACAGACGACCGGCAGGTCGCCGATCGTCTGGATCAGGTCTTCCAGCACGGCGGGGCTGAGGCCGCCCGCGACCCGCGCGTCCGGCGGAGACGCATCGTCGTCGACTCCCCAGTCGGGGAACATCTCCTCCTGGCACTCCTCGCCCGCCACGACCGGCAGGAGGCTGACGACGGCGAGGGCTCCGCTCCCGGCGGGGCCGATCCCCTCGGACGCGAACGCCACGAAATCCAGAAGCGATCGTCCGCCGTCCCGCGCCGGCTCGTTCACGACGGCGGCGTCGCCGGCTTCGCCTCCCGGAGGGACCGCGCGCGGAGCCTCCTTTGTCAGGGACCACCCCTCCTCCGGCCGGTGCACGACTCCGGGCACGGTCGCGAGGAACGGGGCGAGCAGCCGCCGGCAGGTCTCCTCGTCGGCGTGCTGGATACGCAGGAAGCGGGTCGCAAGCGTCCGGCTCGTCTCCGGGCGCCCCACGGTCCTGAGGTGCGTGACGATGTCATTCTGGATTGCGGGAATCTTCATCCCGCGGCCCCCTCTCCGATGAGCGCCAGGACGCCGGTGTACGTGAACACCCGGTTCCGGCCGCGCAGAGGTGCGATCTCGGCGTTCCCGAAGAAGCCGATGATCGGCAGGTCGCCGAGGGCGGACGAGATGAAGGCCGTGTCGATCCCGGGCATGCCGTAGAGCGACGAGCCGCGCGCCGCGCAGTTGAAATAGAAGCCGAAGCGCGCCGCGCCACGGGCCGAGGGGCCGAGCCTCTGCAGCATCTCCTTCAGGTCCTGCCGCGCGGCCTGTCCCTCGCGCAGGACGACGAAGAGCGGCTCGCCGGAGCGTACCGTGGCCGCCACGACCAGGGCTCCGCGCCCTTCGTCGATCCCCAGCAGCTGCCGCACCAGGTACTCGCCGGGCAGGATTTCCTCCTGCAGGGGATCGGGTGGCAGGCCCACGAACAGGTGCCCCCCGAGCCGGTCCAGGGAATCCGCCAGAGGTCCCGGCAAGCGCGAGCGCAGCACCTCGAGCGCCGGACGTCCGTCCAGCTCGAGAATGACGTTGCCGTCGCCGGCGGTGATCCGTGCGGACGGGCCGAGCGGCTGGCATCCCTGCGTGATCCCGATGCTGCGGCGCAGATCGCCCGCGAGGTACAGGCCCGCGAGCGCCTTGCTGGCCACGTTTCGACCGTAGAACTGAAACGTGCCGGCGACCGCCGGGTCGCCGGAGGATGCGGCCCCGACGGCTTCACACCCCGGGAGGAGGCGGCCGATCTCGTGCAGCAGGTGGTCGGGCCGCGTCGCGGACGCGTCGGGCAGAAGGACGAGGAGGCCGTCGCGTGGATCCTTCACCTGCCGCGCGATTTCGCGGGCGGCACCCTCGCGCTCATCCTCGCCGAGCGTGGCGAGAAAGGTCGAGGCCGTGAGACCGTCGGATCGCACCGCCAGCACGGCGACCGCCGGGCGTCCTTCCACCTCCTCCGTTCCTGTCAGCACTCCCCAGGCGCTGCAGCCGGCCACGAAATCGGTCCCGAGCGTTTTCTGGGTTTCCGCCAGCATCGCCGCGAAGTGCGGCCGGTGCGCCGACGTGATGAACACCACCGCCCAGTCGGCGGACGGGGCGCCGCTGCGCTCGAGCGCCTGGCGGGCGGCGGCGCGCGCCGCCCCGGCGGAGTGCGCGTCGGTCGACAGCCCCACGCCCGCGTCGGTCGCCATCCGCCGGAATCTATCACGCCCGGCCGGTATAATGCGGCCGTGACGTCCATCGATGAGAGCCGCTCCCGGCCACCGGGACTCTACGGTATGGCTCTGGTGATCGCCTCGGCGTTCTGCTACTCGATGCTCTCCATCTTCGGCAAGCTCGCCCTCGCGCTGGGTCTGCCGCTGCTGCCGCTCCTCGCCACGCGATTCGCGCTGGGGGCGGTCATTCTGTGGGTCTGGGTCCTGCTGACGGCTTCGTGCCGGCGGGCGCTCGTCCGGGTGCCGCGGGCGCGGGTGGCGGGCTTGATTGCCTGGGGCGTCCTGGGATTCTCGGGACAATCGGTGCTCTTCTTCATGGCCCTGCAGCGCATCCCGGCGAGCCTGACGGAAGTGCTCCTCTACACCTGCCCGGCCTTCCTGGCCCTGATGCTGTGGGGAATCACGCGCCGCCGCCCGAGGAGCTCGCGTCTTCTGGCCATCGCGCTGGCGCTTCTCGGAACCTGGCTGTGCGCGGGGCCGATCGACGGAGCGGTGGACGCGCGCGGCGCCCTCCTCGCGACCCTCTCGGGGTTCTGGTACGCCGCCTTCCTGATCTGGATGCATCGCCTGACACCCGGAATCCCCGGAGCGGTCTCGGGGGCGTACATCATCACGGGCGCGGCCCTCGCGTTCACCGCCGCGACCCTGATCCGGGGTGGCGGTTTTCTGGTGCCGCGCGGTGCCGCGGCCTGGGGGAGCGTGCTCGGAATCGTCCTGTCGGCGACCGTCTTCGGCTTCGTCCTGTTCGTGGCCGGGCTGAAGAGGGTCGGGCCGCAGGCCTCCTCCGTCCTCAGCACCTTCGAGCCGATCGGCACGATCCTCCTGGCGGCGATCGTCCTCGGCGAGAGGCTGCGGGGGGCGCAGTGGGCCGGCGCCGCGCTCATCATCGGAGCGGCGTTCGTCCTGGCCTCGACGTCGGAGGAGCTCGAGCGCGTCGGACCCGTGGACGCGCCCCTTCCATCCCTGCCGGAAGCGGCCGTGGAGTAAGCGGTGACGGACGAAGCGCTTCACCGCGCGGCGCGGGCTGCGCTACAATATCTGCTCGGCGCCCACGATGTTTCACATGTCGGGATGGAGAGGATGAAGCCGGATTTCCGCCAGCGGGTGAAGGAACGCCTGGTTCTCTACGACGGCGGCATGGGGACGATGCTGTTCGCGGCGGGCCTTCTCGACGGCGAGTCGCCGGAGGTGTGGAACTGGGAGAAACCGGAGACGGTCGAATCGGTGTACCGCGCCTACTACGACGCGGGGTCGGACGTGGTGCAGACCAACACCTTCGGCGGCACCCCGATCAAGCTGTCCGAGCGCGACCTGCAGGACCGCACCTACGAGGCCAACTCCCTGGCGGCGAAGAGGCTGCGGGCGGTCTGCCCCGAGGGGTGCTACGCCGCCGGCGACGTCGGACCGATCGGCAAGTTCATGAAGCCGATGGGGGAGTACACGAGAGAGGAGTTCGACGCCTCCTTCGAGGCGCAGATTCAGGGGCTCGTGGAGGGGGGCGTCGATCTCATCTCGATCGAGACGATGTACTCGCTCGAGGAGGCGCTGTGCGCCCTGCGGGCGAGCCGCAAGATCTCCGACCTGGCGGTGTCGGTCTGCATGACGTTCGACAAAAACCCGCGCGGCTTCTACACGCTGATGGGGGAGACCGTGCCCCACTGTCTTGCGGTCCTCAAGGACAACGGCGCCGACATCGTCGGCAGCAACTGTTCACACGGCAGCCCGGTGTTCATCGAGCTGGCCCGCATCCTGCGGGACAACACCGATCTCCCGGTGATCGTGCAGCCGAACCGGGGCAAGCCGATGCTCGAGAAGGAGACCATGGTCTACAAGCAGACGGTCGAGGAGTTCGTGACCGACGCCAGGACGATCGCCGGGCTGGGGGTGAACATCTTCGGGGGCTGCTGCGGCACGACGCCGGAGTTCATCGCCGGCGTACGGCGGGCGCTCGAACCTCCCGCCCGGGCCGCCGTCAGCGGAGAGGGGGCGCCGTGAGTCTCCTGTCCACCTTCCGGCCACGGGTCCAGATGCTCTCCGAGGAGTTCATCGACCGCATCATCGACGAGGCGTTCGAGGTCCTGAGCGAGATCGGTCTGCAGTTCGAGCACCCGAAGGCGCTGGCCCTGCTCGGGGAGCACGGTCAGCGCATCGACGCTGCGAACGAGCGCGCCTACCTGAGCCGCGACTTCATCGAGAAGGCGATCAAGACGGCGCCGAAGAGCTTCAGGATCTGGAACATCACCGGGGACGCGTCGATCGAGGTCGGTGGCGACAACGTCACCTACGACCCAGGCTCCGCGGCCATCAAGGTGCTGGAGGCGGACGGGACGACACACGCCTCCACCTCGTCCGACTTCGTGCAGCTGGCGCGTCTCGTGCACCAGCTCGGCAACATCCGCGCCGCCTCGACGTCCCTGGTCCCCCACGACGTGCCGAACGAGGTGTCCGACTTCTTCCGTCTCTATCTGCTGGTGCAGAACTGCAACAAGCCCCTCGTCACCGGCCTGTTCCGCGAAGAGTCGTTCCCGGCCATGCTCGAGCTCATGACGATCGTGCGCGGCTCCGAGAGGGCGGCGACCGAGAAGCCGATGGCGATCTTCGACGCCTGCCCGTCCTCCCCGCTGCGCTGGAGCGTCCTGACCTCCGAGAGCATCATGCAGTGCGCCCGCTACAACCTGCCGTCCGAGATCATCTCCGTGCCGCTGACCGGGGCGACCGGCCCGGTCACCCTGTCCGGGACGCTGGTCGTGCACACGGCGGAGAACCTCGCCGGCATCGCGCTGGCGCAGGCGGTGCGCGCGGGGGCGCCGGTGGTGTACGGCGGGGCGCCGTGCCTCATGGACATGCGCGCCGGGCAGACGCCGTTCGGATGTCTCGAGACCTACATGATCGACTGCGCCTACGCGCAGATCGGCAAGCGGTTCGGGTTCCCGATCCATTCCTATATGGGTCTGTCCGACTCGAAGCGGGTGGACGCGCAGGCGGGGTACGAGACCGGCACGGGCGTCATCCTGGCCGCGCTCGCCGGAGTGAACATCGTCTCGGGCGTCGGCATCCTCGACTTCATCACCTGCCAGAGCCTCGAGAAGCTCGTGATCGACAACGAGCTGTGCGGCATGGCCTACCGGATGATCGACGGGATCCGTCATCGTCACGAGAAGATGGCCCTCGACTTTCTCCCGGAGGGGGTGAAGCAGGGGCACTTCCTCGGCCATCCGACGACGCTGAAGCTGTTCCGCGAGGAGTGCTACATGCCCGGCAAGGTCGTCGACCGCGCCTCGGCCCCGCAGGGGGGCGGCGGGCCGACCGACTACGAGCGCGCCCGCGCGGTCGTGAAGGACCTGCTCGCGAAAGAGCCGTTCCGCCTGCCGGAGGAGACGGTGCGCGCGCTCGACGCGGTGGTCCTGCGCGAGGCGCGGGAGTTCGGCATGGAGACGCTGCCGGCCCTGGCCGGCTGACGATCACCGGCCCGCCGCGAGACCCTCGGCCATGTCCCAGATCCGCGTGTCCGATCCGCTGCCCGTGGAAGTCTCCCGCCCGATGGTCCTTCTGCGTCTCGGCTACCGCCGGCCGACGCAGGTCCCGGAGCGGACGGCGCGCCTCATCGACGAAATCATGGAGGCGGGGCGCGCCCTCCTCAGGCCACGGGCCATCTACGGCGTGTTCGACACGGAAACCCGGGAGCCGGACGTCAGCCTCGTCGGCGGAGCATTGCGCGCGGCCAGCCGGTCGCTGCACGAGCGCCTGCGCGGCTGCCGCAGGGCGGTCCTGTTCGCGGCCACCATCGGCGCCGAGGTCGAGACCTGGTGCCAGGGTCTCATGCAGGAGGGGCAGATGACCCGCGGTCTCCTGGCCGACGCGTTCGCCAGCAGCGCCGCCATCGCGCTCGGCCTCGAGGTGGAGACCGTGGCCGCAAGCCTCCTGGCCGAGGAAGGGCTCACGGCCACCAAGCGGTACGCCCCCGGCTACGGGGACTGGTCGCTCGAGAGCCAGAAGCCGCTGCACGCGCTCCTCGACGCCGCGCGGATCGGCATCACGCTCACCGAGGACTGCCTGATGCTCCCCGCCAAGTCCATCTCCGGGGTGATCGGCGGACGCTGAGCCGGGCCGCGTCCTGTCGCCGACGCCCGTTCAGGACGAGAGCCCGGTCTCCGGAGCCTCGTCCCCCGTGCGCAAAGGCAGGACCGTCATCGCCAGCCCCTTCCACTGCAGGCGCCTCTGGACCTGGTAGGCCGTCTCGTTGTGCAGGATGCGCTGCCACCAGCTCTCCCGCTTCCAGATCAGCTTGCCGCCGAAGAACATGACCCGCCGGTACTTCTTCGCCAGGTTGATGCAGACGCGATAGATCCCGTCGACCGGGTCGGTCGTCACGCTGGTGGCCGAGGCGGCGTTCCAGCCGATCCGGCGCGCCAGCTCCACGTATTTCGCGAGCGACTCCTCCACCTGGTCGCGCAGCGCGCTGATCTCCTCCTTCCCCTTGAAATGGCCCGAATCGATGACGGCGACCGACACGAAGATCACGTTCTTGAAGAAGCCCGGGAACATCCTCTGAACCGACAGGAGCAGGTGGATCCCGACGCCGCCGAAATCCCTCACCAGGAGGACGGCCGTCGGCTTGGCCGGATCGGGCTCGCCCCCGGGCCGGTCGGCGGGCGGGAGGTCGAGAAGATCGCGATCGAGACGGCGGACCTCCCCCTGGACGGAGCGGTAATGCGCGCGGACCCAAAGGCACCCCACGACGAGGACGCAGGTGATCACGAGCGTCTTCCACGCCCCCTCGCCGAATTTCTCGACGACCATGATGGAGAGGATCGTCAGGCAGAGCACGAGGCCGAGAACGTGGACCGAGATGTGACGGACCCAGTTCTCGTGCTCGCGCCGCCCGCCGAACCAGAACCGGCACATCCCCATCTGCGTGAGCGAGAAGGTCGCGAACACGTTGACGGAGTACATCACGACGAGGACGTCGACGCTTCCGCGCGTCAGGAGCAGGAGCGCCATCGCCGAAAAGCCCATCAGGAGAACACCGTCCTTGGTGGTCAGCCGGTCCGACAACGAGGCGAAGCGGTGGGGGAGCCAGGAGTCGACGGCCATGCTGGACATGACGCGCGGTCCGTCGATGAAGCCGGTCTGGGCGGCGACGAACAGCAGGGCGGCCTCCGACGCGATGGTCAGCTTCACGAAGATCCAGCCGAGGGGAAGGCCGCCGGGCGTCCACCCGGCCGCGAACCGCTCCGCGAGGATACCGTTGAGAGTCTTGCCGACCTGCTCGGCCGCAGGCAGGGAGAAGAAGCCCTGCACCTCGAACAGCAGATAGCAGACCAGGATGCCTCCGGCCGTGAAGGCCAGCGACGTCGCCATGTAGAGCATCGTCCGGCGGCCCGTCGCCACCTTCGGCTCACGCATGATGGCGATTCCGTTCGACACCGCCTCGATCCCGGTGAAGGTGCCGCCGCCCAGCGCGAAGGCCCGGATGAAGATCGCCAGGAGGCCCCAGGTCCCGAACGTGCGCCAGCCCGCGCCCAGACCATCGGACACCTGCCCAACGACCTCCGGGACCCGTCCGATGTGGCTGCCGATCCCCAGGAGGATCAGGATCAGGTGGGTCACCACGAACACCAGAAAGACCGGCATCACCGCTTCGACCGATTCCTTCACGCCGCGCAGGTTCATGATCAGAAGCGCCGCCAGGACGGCGAGCTCGCAGACGATCTTCAGATCGAAGTTGGCGCGCAGCGCGCGCGGGAGCAGATCGAAGATCGCGTCCCCGCCGGCCGCGACCGACACGGTGATCGTCAGGACGTAATCGACCAGGAGGGCGCACCCCGACACGACGCCGGCCCGCGGACCGAGCAGCTTGGTGGCCACCACGTAACCGCCCCCGCCGTGCGGGAACTGCTCGATGACGCGGCTGTAGGCGTAGGAGATCACGAACACGGTGATGACCGTCGCCAGCGCCAGGAAGATCGCCAGGTACCACTGGCCTTCCAGCGCTCCGGTCGAAGGGTTTCTGACGAGCAGGTTCTTGAACGCCTCCGCGGGACCGTAGGCGGAGGAGGACAAGCCGTCGGCCCCCAGGCCGATCCAGGCCAGGAAGGCCATCAAGGAAATCTTGTGGAAGATGCTCGGGTCCTGGACGTCGCGAGGGGCCCCGAACAGCCTGCGCCACAGGCGCCCGACGGGGGAGGGCTGCTCGAACGGATCGATCGGTATCCGAGGTTCCTTGGCCATCCAGCCCTCCGCGGGGGGCGCGGTCCGCTGGCGCCTCCCTCACGAAGCCTGCGAGGTTAGCTGACGGGCTCGAGGGTGAAGGTCCCCGGCGCTCGCGCGCTCCGCCCCTCTATCCTGGGTCCCCCGCTCCTCCCGGGAGGGAGGATTCGGCTACGGGGCTCGTTATCTACGCTTCCGGGACGCTCCTGTCAAGGGAGGCGGGAAGGGATCGAAAACGCTCGCGGGTGGGCCGGACGTGAAAAAGGGAGTGGCCTGAGCCAACTCGCGACTTTTGGGTTTTAAGCCCGCCCACGGCGCGATGACGACCGAAATCAGCCCATCATAACCAGCAAGAACGGAAGTTTCGAGCGAGTGCAGACCGCGCGAGTAGGCCCTTTCTAGATTGGCTCACCCACAAAACACCCACAGCGACCGGCAGAATCCGCGGGGCGTGGCTCAGTCCGAACCTTCGCTTGCCGCTTCAATTGACACGGTGGTTATGTTTACGGTGAACGGCTTGATCCTGCTTACTTGACACGGTGCCGATATTGGATTCGCGGAGGAGATTATATGGGACAGCAAGAGGGAAGATCTTATTTCCGCTCGCCACATCACTTGACAGGGACTATCTGAGCGACGAAGTCCGGGACGCGTTCCACAGTCAGAACGCCGCGCAGCTCGCGGAACAGGAAGCCCGGATCGCGGCGCTAGAGGGGAGAATTGTCTAGCCGAGCGGGGTCACCCTGCAAACTCGTATTTGCCCGGTATAATGTTGTCATCGGGCAAATCCCTCATTGACTTTCCCTTTTATTTGGATATACTTACACGCGGGAGGTGGCACCATGCGCGCGGAAAGTGTAAGAACGCTCTTAGATAGAGCCAAGGCGGTGACGATCACGAGAGAAGATCGTGAGCGTCAGCGACGGAGCTTCGCCTACGGGAACGCGAAAATCGAGAATGACCGAATTACGCGAGAGATCGTGAATCGGGCTGCGGAAAATCTGAACGGAACCAAGCATCAGAAGTGACCGTCGAGAGATTTAGTACACCCCCCGACCTCGGGGGCCTCCCAAAGCTCACCGACCTAGAAGTCGCCCAAAGAGAAGCAGCTAACGCCCTCCGTCAATTCGACAGAGTCATCGAATTGGTACGGCAGACTTTGAGCAGCGGCAATCGATTCGTCCTTCGACCCGAGGTCATCAAGGAGCTGAACCGCATTGCTCTTGATGGCCTAGATCCGGAAGCTGGAGATTACCGTGAGGGTCCTATGGAAATCGAAGGCAGTCGCCATCAACCGCCGGCCGCATGCGACGTATCAGACTTTGTCGATGGAATGTGCGAGCATTTCAACGGGCGGGCCGGCATCGATGATCCGATTGACCTTTCGGCGTATCTGATGTGGCGTGTCAACTGGATTCACCCATTCATGAACGGGAACGGTCGGACCTCCCGAGCTGTCTCGTACCTAGCCCTCAGCGTCGGTCTCGGTGCGGAGTTACCGGGCGTGCCCACAGTCCCGGATCGGATCGCGTCAAACAAAGCGCCGTACTACGCGGCCTTGGACGCTGCCGACGCTGCAAATCTTGATGGACGGGTTGATGTCTCGGTGATGGCGCAGTTGATTCGGAAATGCCTGACGACCCAGCTTGCCAGCATTGTACCGCCCAAGCCCTAGTTCAGTCCGGAATGTCCGGCTCATCACCCCAGAGAGCCGATCCGACAACGTTGGCTCGCGCCGATCCGGCGTGGCTGGCGGCCGAGAATGGAGAGCTTATTCCGGCGCTGTCTGTAGACCTGCATACGAGCCGGTCACTCGCGATCGTGCCCACGTACCGTCCATCGGGACCGTAGACTTTCTCGCCCCGGATACGTCCAACAACCCTTCCAGAGCGACTGTAGACGATATTGCCTGAAACCCGAAGCGGTCGCCCGTTCCTGGTATAGAGATGCATAGTGCTCCTCAGTGGTTGCCGCTAATAATTGCCCGTTGGTTTAACACTCCGGCTAAGCTGCGACGCGCGACCGAGATATCAAGCGGTCGATCTCATGCATTAAAAAGGCAGTCTGAAAAACTACGGCTCGGGCATCCTCCCAAACAAGAGGCTCCTTCTCGCGTTTCCCTTCATGGGCTAGCCTAACTACAAGATTGGCGCTCTCATCTCAGTAGGAAATCGCCGTATCGATGATGGCCCTTGGAGTGCTGACGCGTTCGCCAAACACGTGATTCATGACAGCGATCACTCGATTCTTGGTGTTCGCCACCTGCGGGTCCACGCCGGGCGGCTTGTGCGTCTCCACCAGTGCGGATGCGAATTCCTGCATCGCTTCGCGGCAGCGATAGCCGATCATCGATAGGAGCGCTTCGGGCTTTTCCTCCCAGAGCATCCCCACGGCAGCAGACCATTTAGCGTGGGCCTGCGGATAACGCCGTTGGAAGTCCGCAGACTCCAGATAGGAGATCGTAGCCATCTCCACCTGTCGCTCTGGTTCGCCCAGCCGTTCCTTGTACTCACGGTAATAGTGATAGCCATATGGTGTAACGTTGAACCAGCTGCCGCCTGACTTGCCGGGCCCGATATCGACCAGGCGGTTAGCTTCCAATTGCTCAACATCACCATCGAAGCATTCTGCCTGCCCCCCCGGCAGCCCCGCGTGGAGCAGATATGTTTTAGTTCTGTCGGTTCCGATCATGTAAAACTTCTGCCTCTGCTCACGCGGTACGTTCTTGTTGCCTCCACCAAGACCACTAGAAGCTCTTTCTGCTCTGCTTCAAGCAGGATGTGATCGAGCATTACAAACCTCCATCGCCACTCTACGACCGACAGGGATGCTGATTAGGGAGGAGTAGGGCCCGGCCAGAACCGGGCCCCCTCCGCCGCGCTTACTTCTTGTCGTACCGACCGGTATCACCGTGTCCGGGATTGGGCATCCTCTCCCGAGTCACGTTGTCCGGATTCCTGCGCTCGCCGTCCTTCCTCGAGATCAACTGTCCCGAATCTGGATCGCGATAGACGATGTGGCTCTTTGGCTTGTCAGCCATACATCCCTCGATTGACCCGCCAAGTTGTTTTAGGGTTGAATAGGCGCGCGTCGTGGGCGGCCGAGGCGAGTCTGGGAGGACAATCGCCAGCGGCGCGAACCTGAGAATTGGGGGGGGCGGGTCCGACAACCCGGCCTCCCCTATACTCCATCGCAGAATATCCAAGAGAAAATGCTGTGTCAAGTATTAGCACTCCTCTTTGTGGAGCGCTAACACTGTCACCCCAATATGATGTGCTTTCTATCACTTAGTCTGTGTGGGAGCCTGTAGAGATCGTGTGAGCGGGCGACGGACCCGCTCCGTGTTTGACCGCTACAACATCACGAACGGGGAGGACCAGAGACAGGCACAGCAGCGGACGGCTACCTATCGGGCCGCTCAGCCGACCGAGCGCAGCGCTACCCCGCTTCACCAAGAGGGAAGCCGAGGCTGACCGTCACCCACAGAACACCCACAGTCAGGCAAATAAAGAAGGGCGGCTACGATGGCCGCCCTTCGATTTATTGGGGATTTTGGTGGCGGGGGCGAGATTTGAACTCGCGACCTTTGGGTTATGAGCCCAACGAGCTACCAGGCTGCTCCACCCCGCGTCAGGAGGCCGCATTATAGGCGGCCGTCTCCGGCGCTGTCAATCGAAGCAGAGGACGGCGAGTTTCGGAGAAGCAGCGACCGGAAGATCAGCGCGCCGGGGACGGAGTCGCGCCGGCCTCCGGCTCCTGGAACAGGAACAGGATTTCGCCGGGGCGCGTGAGACCGAACTCCTCGCGGGCGATCTGCTCGATCCGGTAAGGGTCGTGCCGGAGATCGCCGATGTCGGCTGCGAGATGGTCGTTCGTCTGATGGAGCGTCTTCACCTCCTCACGCAACCGCGCCAGGAGGACCCGCTGGCGGTGGCCCTGGATGAGCCCCATGTCCCCGAACAGGGAGTTGAACGCGAGGGACAGGGCGATGAACCAGAACAGGACGAGGAGGGCCTTGCGGCGCAGGTCGACCGGCGGGGCCTGGGTCGCGCCCTTCATCGATGACCGCCGCGCGCCACAGCGGCGCGTCCGGGATAGCGCGCGCGGCTCCCGAGATCCTCCTCGATGCGCAGGAGCTGGTTGTACTTGGCCACGCGCTCGCCGCGCGCCGGCGCCCCGGTCTTGATCTGACCGAGATTGAGCGCCACGGCCAGGTCGGCGATGAAGGTGTCCTCGGTCTCGCCGGAGCGGTGCGACAGGACCGTGCTGTAGCCGGCGGAGCGGGCCGTGGCGATGGCGCGCAGGGTCTCGGTGAGCGTGCCGATCTGGTTCGGTTTGATCAGCACGGAGTTGGCCACTTTCTTCTCGATCCCCTCCCGGATGATCGCCACGTTCGTCACGAAGATGTCGTCGCCCACGAGCTGCACCGCGTCTCCCAGAGAGCGGGTGAGGAGCGCCCAGCCCTCCCAGTCGTCCTCGGCCATGCCGTCCTCGATCGACAGGATCGGCTGTCGGCGGACCAGATCGGCGTAGAACGCCACGAGCTGCTCGGCGGTGCGGTGCTGGGGGCTCTCGCCGGGGAGCCGATACGCCCCGTCCTTGCGCAGCTCAGTCGCCGCGACGTCGAGGGCGATGCCGACCTGCTCGCCGGGCTTGTAGCCGGCGGCCTCGATGGCGGCGACGACGGCGTCGACCGCGTCGGCGTTGCTCTTCAGGTCCGGGGCCCAGCCCCCTTCGTCGCCGCCCCCCGTGCGCAGGCCCCGCGCGCGCAGGATGTCCCGCAGGGCGTGGAAGACCTCCGCGCCCATGCGCAGCGCCTCCCGGAACGTGTGCGCCCCGACCGGGACGACCATGAATTCCTGGATGTCGACATTGTTGTCCGCGTGCGCGCCGCCGTTGAGGATGTTGAAGAGCGGTACCGGCAGGTCGCGGGCCCCGTCGCCGCCGAGGTGACGGTACAGCGGCAGCCGGCGCGCGGCGGCGGCGGCGCGCGCGGCCGCCAGCGAGACGCCCAGGAGGGCGTTGGCGCCGAGCCTCGAGGAGTCCCTGGTGCCGTCGGTCTCGCGCAGGCGGGCGTCGATCGCCTCCTGCGCCACGGGGTCGAGATCGCGCACGGCGGGGGCGAGGACCTTGACGACGTTGTCGACGGCGCGCAGCACGCCCTTGCCGCGGAAGCGCGCGGCGTCGCCGTCGCGCAGCTCCAGGGCCTCGCGCGAGCCGGTGGAGGCGCCCGACGGGACGGCGGCCCGGCCGAACGTGCCGTCGTCGAGATGGACGTCCACCTCGACCGTCGGGTTGCCCCGGGAGTCGAGGATCTCGCGCGCCTTCACCTCGCTGATGTACGCCATCCGGCCGGCCTCAGGTGAGAAGAGCCCGCCCCGCCGCCAGCAACGATCCCAGCGCCTTCGGCGTGCGCGCCTCGGCGTAGCACCGCACCAGCGGCTCGGTGCCCGAGGGCCTGAACAGGATCCAGGATCCGTCGGTGAAGATCATCTTGCGGCCGTCGCTGGTGTTCAGACTCGCTACGCGGCGACCGGCGAACGAGGATGGCACGTCCTCGAGCCTCCGGGCCAGGCGCTCCCGCGCCGCGGCGTCGATATGATAGTCGATGCGGCGGCTGTGGAGCGGCCCGACCTTCTTGAACAGGTCGCGCACCTGGTCCCGGATCGAACGACGGCGCGTCGCCACCATCTCGGCGGCGAGGAGCCCCGCCAAAATACCGTCCTTCTCGGGGACGTGGCCGCGCACGCTGAGACCGGCGCTCTCCTCGCACACGAGGAAGGCGCGGCGCGACGTCAGGTGCTCGCCGAGGTACTTGAACCCGACCGGCGTCTCGTAGAGCTTTCTCCCGTGGTGGGCGCAGATGGCGTCGAGCAGGTGCGTGGTGGCGACGGACCGGCCGATTCCGCCCGGCATCCGTCTCTCCGTCAGCAGATAGTCGGCCAGGACCGCCAGGAACAGGTTGGGAGGGACGAACACACCCCCCCGATCGATGATGCCGAAGCGGTCGCCGTCGCCGTCGGTCGCGATGCCGAGGTGCAACCGTCGCGAGCGCACCATGCGGGCGAGCGGTCTGAGCTGTTCCTCGCCGCAGTCCGGTCCCGTGCCGCCGAAGCGGGGATCGGGGGTGTCGTGGATCGCGGCGACGGTCCGCGCCGCGGTCCGCGCCAGGCCGCCGAGGTAGGCGATCGACGCGCCATGCCGGGGATCGAGACCCAGCGTGAGGCGCCCCCGGCGGACCGCGTCGAGTCGCACCAGCCGGCCGATCTGGCGGAAGTAGGCGGGGCGCATGTCGAGCTCGCGGATCCGGGCGGCGGCCGGTGCCCGGCCGCCTGGGCCCGCGTCGTCCGAGTTCGCCCGCGCCTCGATCTCCCGCGTCACCTCGGGCCGGGCGGGAGCGCCGTCGGCGGTGGAGAATTTCAGGCCGTTGTATTCGGGAGGATTGTGGCTCGCGGTGATGTTGATCCCGCCGGCGCGCCGGCCGCCGACGATGGCGAGGGCGATCGCGGGGGTCGGCACCGGGGCAGGGGAGAGGAGGACCGCGATGCCGCGCGCCGCCAGGACGTCGGCCGCTTCCTTCGCGAACCGGTCGGACAGGAAGCGCGTGTCGAAGCCGACGAAGACGCCCCTCCCGGCCGCGCCATCCGCAAGCAAGCCGCTGGCGATCGCGGAGGCCACGCGCCGCACGTTGGCGACGGTGAATTCCTCGGCGATCACCGCCCGCCAGCCCGACGTGCCGAAGCGGATCAGCGCTCCCAACCTTGACTCCCCCTGCAGGCGGCCACTATAATCGATGGCGTGAGCGAGCCCTCCGTCATCCTGGTTTTCTGCACAGCCTCAACCGAAAAGGAAGCCATCGAGATCGCCCAGGCGCTGGTGGAGCGCGAGGAAGCGGCCTGCGTGAACGTCGTGCCGATGATCCGCTCCGTCTACCGCTGGAAGGGAAAGATCGCCTCGGAGAACGAGCACCTGATGATCGTCAAGACCACTCAGCCGCTCCTCGAGGACGTGAAAAAGACGGTGAAGGAACTGCATTCCTACGAGCTCCCCGAGATCCTCGCCGTGTCGGTCGACGACGGCGACAAGAACGCGTTGAACTGGATCGCCAGCGTGGTCAAGGGCGGCCGCGAGAACTACTGATCACTGGATCGCCAGCGTGGTCAAGGGCGGCCGCGAGAACTACTGATCGGGCGGCTTTGCCTCGGGTGTCTTCGCGGGCTGCGGCGGCGGCCCCACCGCGGCCGGCACGTTGAGCCGCTCGAACGCCTTGCGGAAGCAGTCGGACAGCGTCAGCTTCTGCCCCTCGGCCGTCATGTAGATCCGTTCCATCTCCTTCAGGTACGCCTGCGGCGCCCGTCGCGGCGTGTTCAGGTTGACGAACCGAAGGACCGCCGACAGCCCCTCGCGTGGAGTCCCCTTCGAGCCGACGACCTCCTCGCGCAGCCGCGTCATGAGATCCGCGACCGCACCGAGGGCTCCTTCGACATAGGTCTGGCGCTCGCGCGCCGTCATCACCTGCCAGCGCGCGAAATCGAGATGCGGCGGCAGCGGCCCCAGGGGTGACGCGGGGGGCGCCGAGGGGAGGACGGCGGGTGTCGGCGAAGGCGACGGCTGCCCGGACGCCGGCGGGTTTTCGAACAGAGGCGGCTCCTCCTGGGCGTAATACGGCCCACCCAACGCCGCGAGGGCCAAGGCCAGCGCCAGAGCACTTCGTCTCATCGTCGATCTCCTCCGGAACGTCCGGGCGGGGCGCGCCATGAAGGCGCGTGCCGGCTCGACATTCTAGCGGCGGCCGCCCCCCGCAGCAAGCCCTTGTCCGAGGCGGGGCAACCGAGCGGTCCTACGCGGCTTCGAGACCGCGATCGAGGTCGGCGAGGATGTCGTCGACGTCCTCGCAGCCGACGGAGATGCGCACGAGGGAGTCGGTCAGCCCGAGACGGCGCCGGTCCTCCGCCGGAACGGAGGCGTGCGTCATGGTGCTCGGCTGGCAGATCAGCGTCTCGATCCCACCGAGACTCTCCGCCAGGGCGCAGAGGCGGAGAGGCGTGAAGAAGCGCGCGGCGGCCTGGTCCGATTTCAGGTAGAAGGAGATCATGCCACCGAATCCGCGCGTCTGCCGGCGCGCCAGATCGTGCTGCGGGTGGGAGGGCAGCCCGGGGTAGAGCACGCGCTCGACCTTCGCGTGGGACTCGAGGAAGCGGGCCACCTTCTGGCCGTTGTCGTCGTGCGCGCGCATGCGCAGGGGAAGCGTCTTGATGCCGCGCAGGACCAGCCAGGAGTCGAAGGGGGAGAGGATGGCGCCCACCGAGTTCTGCACGAACTTGATGCGCTCGGCGTGCTCGTCCCGCGCCAGGATCACGGCGCCCCCGACGCTGTCCGAGTGGCCGTTGATGTACTTCGTCGTGCTGTGGACGACGATGTCGGCTCCGAGGTCGATCGGCCGCTGCAGGCAGGGCGTCAGGAAGGTGTTGTCCACCACGCTCACGAGCCCGCGCGCGCGGCACATCGCCGCGATCTGCGCGATGTCGGTGAGGATCATCATCGGGTTGGTCGGGGTCTCCACGTACACCATGCGGGTGTTCTTCCGGATCGCGCCCTCGACGGCGTCCGTCCTGGAGGTGTCCACGTAGGAGAAAGTGAGACCGTAGTCCTCGAGGACGCGGGCGAACAGCCGGTAGGTGCCTCCGTAGACGTTCTGGCTCACCACGATGTGGTCGCCGGACTTCACCAGGGTCATCACGGCGCTGATCGCCGCCATGCCGGAGGCGAACGCGTAGGCCGCCCGGCCTCCCTCCAGGGTCTGCAAGTTGGCTTCCAGGGCCGAGCGGGTCGGGTTGATCGTCCGCGCGTAGTCGTATCCGGTGCTCCGGCCGGGCGATTCGTAGACGTACGTGGAGGTCTGGTAGATCGGGGTCATGACCGAGCCCGTCGAGGGGTCGGGCACGACACCCGCGTGGATGGCGTCCGTGGCGAATCCCATCAGGTCACCTCGTCGTAGATCCCCTGGCTCAGGTAGCGCTCCGAGCCGTCGGAGAAGAGTGTCACGATCTTGCGTCCCGGGCCGATCTGCTCGGCGACGCGCGCCGCGGCGAACGCCGCGGCCCCGGAGGACCCGCCGACCAGAAGACCCTCGCGCCGCGCCAGGAGACGCACCGTGGCGAAGGCATCGCGGTCGGTGACCGCCACCACTTCGTCGATCAGATCGCGCTCGAGGATTTTCGGGAAGAACGAGTTGCCGATCCCCTCGACCTTGTGCGGGGCGGCCGTGCCTCCCCCGAGCACCGATCCCTCCGATTCGACCAGGACGGCGCGCACGCCGGGGTTGCGCTCCTTGACGTAGCGCGTCACCCCGGTGAACGTCCCGCCGGTCCCCGCACCGAGAACGAGGGCGTCGATCTTGCCCTGCATCTGCTGCCAGATCTCCCGGCCCGTGGTGCGGTAATGGATCTCGGGGTTGGCGGGGTTCTCGAACTGCTGCGGCAGGAAGGCGCCGGGCGTTGCCGCCACGATCTCCTGGGCGCGCTTGACCGCACCCGGCATGCCGTCCTCGGTGGGAGTCTCGACGAGCGTCGCGCCCAGGGCCTGCATCAGCTGCTTCTTCTCGCGGCTGTATTTCTGCGGCACGACGAGCACGACCGGGTAGCCCCGCAGGGCGCCGACCAGCGCCAGGCCGATCCCGGTGTTCCCGGCGGTCGGCTCGACGATCGTCGCGCCCGGCCGCAGACGGCCGCGCTTCTCCGCGTCGAGGATCATCCCCAGGGCCGCCCGGTCCTTGACGCTGCTCCCCGGGTTCAGGAGCTCGAGCTTCGCGAACAGGGAGGCGGCCCCCGGCCGGTCGAACGAGCGCAGGTGCAGAATCGGCGTTTCGCCGATGAGGTCGAGGGCCGATTCGCAGACCTGCAGCCTGGACACGGGAAGTCAGTCAGTCTCAGAGGTTGTCGTGCGGGTGACCGTGCCCCTTGGGCTTGTCGTGCCCCTTCGACTTCTCCGGGCCCCGGTCGCGGGACTGCCCCTTGGCCGACTTGTCCTTGGAATACCTGCCGCGATTCCTCTCCGCGACGTACTGCTCGACGGTGATCCCCCGGGTGCGCTCGGTGATGATCGTGTACGGTTTGACGTGGTGGTAGCCGGCCGCGACCTGCAGCTTCGCCAGCTCGGCCACGTCCCGATCGCGCATCTCGAACCTCTCGCCGCGCGGGTGCTTGCGCCAGTAACCCCACGCCTTGCCGTACGGGGGACCGGGGTCCCGGTCGAGACCGGCGAACAGGACCGCCGGAGAAATGTTCAGACGAAACATGATGTCCGACCAGGAGAGATAGTCGAGGCGCATTCTCAGGATCTCTTGAGGAGATCGTCTCGAAGCCCGCGCCAGCAGCAGGATGACGGTGTAATCGTTCACGGGGTCGGGACAGCGGTGCACCAGGTCCACCGCGATCGACGGGGGCGGGGCGAAGTATTCGTTCGTGACGTTGAGAAAAACGCGAGCGTCGTCGCGCAACCCCAGATCCAGCGTCGCGTCGTAGAAGACGGCGGCGCGGGCGGGAACGACCGACGCGCCGAAGACGACCGCGAGCGCGGCCAGGAAGGGAGCGGCGGTCAGGGGTCGTGGTCGTGCGATTCGACAATCGCTCATGGACAGCCTCCTCTTCCGGGTGGATCGAGTTACCGGGTCTCGAGCGCGATGTGGAACTGGTCCGCCTGCTCCAGACGGGCCGTGACATCCTTGAAGTCGATGGTGAACTGCGCGTTGCCGCCGGGATCGATCGTGCCGAGCGTCGTGCCGGCCGATCCGACGCCGATCAGCTTGGCGTCCTTGTCGTAGATCGCGACCGCCAGACCGACACCGGCCTGCCGGGACGAGCCGTTGGCCACCTTGACGGTGGCCTTGTAGCCGGTCTTGACGCGCAGAAGCGTGGCCGGCCACTCGAAGCGGATGGTCTCCACGCGCACGTCGCCGACCGCGAGGTCGAGCGACAGCCACTTGTTGCCCTCGAACTTGTAGCGGCCGGAGTTGGTGTCCGCCAGGGCGGCCGGGATGAAGGTGGCCAGCACGAGCACGGCGCCGGCGAGCCGGAGATTCCTGTGGCGCATGGGTCTCCTCTCAGTCCTGGAACTGGATCTGCTTCACGGACGAGTTGACGATGAAGATGCGTGTGTTGTTCTCCTGGGGATCCGCCGGGATGAAGTAGAAGCCCCGGTGGTTGGCGGAGTACTCCTCCGTGAACCCCCAGAGCCTCTCGCCATCCTTGAACTCGACGATCGTCTTCTGCCCCTGCGGCGCCTGGACGCCGAAGCGCTTGGCCCGGTCGACCTGGCGGCGCGCGGAGCCGTAATCCCTCACGTAGAACAGCGCCTTCAGGTCATCGAGCCGGATGGTCGTCGGGATGCCCCCCCCCTCGCTGGGCAGGAGGTGGAACAATTCGCCGTCCGGTCGGAAATCCTGCGTGTAGCCACGCTGGGTCTTGCCGTCCTTGAAATGGGCCACGACCTTGTCTTCCATCCGAGCCTCCGCTGCGAAGGTCAGGATCGGTGCGACGATGACGAATCCGTGATCCGGATTAGCGGGACGCCCTCACAATCGCCGTGTCCGGCGCCCGAGATGAGGCTGATGCGGCCCGGGGCGGCGTTGGGATCGTTCGGGGGGACCGGCGGGCCCGGGATCGTGGTGGCGGCGGTGAACCCGAGAGTCAGGAGCGTCGTATCGCCGGTGACGCTGGCGGTCGGGCAGCCGGGGAGCGCCGCGACCCCGAGGAGCAGGACGCCGGTCGTGTCGGCGTTGGCATTGACCGAGCACAGCGGATCACAGCTGGAGCAGGTCGGAGAGTTCGGGAAGCAGCACTGGCCGAGGACGGCCGGGTTGACGTTGAAGACGTCGCTCACGTTCACGAGGAGCGGATCGAAGTGGAACTCGAGCGTGTACGCGTCGAAATCGATCGGAGTGCCGGTGCCGTTGTGCAGCTTGACGTCCATCGTGACCAGGTCGCCCATCGCCGCTGTCCCCTCGAGGAAGACCGCCGGGTCGGGCGTTCCGGGGAACGGGACGATCGTGAGCCTTGCCTCGATCGGCCGGATGCGGTTCTCGGTCTTGTTGTGGCCGCCGCAGGCCGGCACCAGGAGCGCGACGAAGATGGTTGCGGCGCACAGCCGCATCAGCGGCGGGCCGGAGTCGGGAGGCGTCGAGGTCGTCCTCCGGCGTGTCCAGGGTTGAAACATTCCGCGATCGGGCCTCCCATGCCCTGCAATCACGGAAGTATACCGGGGCGCCGGGTCTCCGGCAAGGAAACTCCGCGGCCGCGCGCGCCCGGGCGCGGTGAAGAGGCAGCGCGTCCTCGCTCTTTGCTATAATCCGCCGCCCGGGAACCCGGCGACGCGTCACACGGCCGGGCTCCTTCGACTCCACCGTGCTGTCCCGGGCGTGCGGCGGGCTCCCCGAGGTGCCGATGACGCCTCTCTTTCGTTCCACTGCCCTGGCAGGGATCCTGGCTGCCTCGGCGGCGCCCGCTGTCGCGCAGGAGATCCGCTTCAACGTCGTGCCCTACCGTCTCGACAACGGGCTCAAGGTTCTGACCCTCGAGGACCACTCCGTTCCGGCGATGAGCTACTACACGTTCTTCCGCGTCGGCTCGCGCGACGAGCGTCCGGGCCGGACCGGCATCTCGCACCTGTTCGAGCACATGATGTTCAACGGAACGAAGAAATACGGCCCCGAGGTGTTCGACCGCACCCTCGAGTCGAAGGGGGGGGCCAGCGACGCCTTCACCACCGAGGACATCACCGTGTATTACGAGAACTTCCCGTCCGACTCGCTCGACACGGTGGTCGATCTGGAAGCGGACCGGATGGCCGGTCTCGCCCTCACCGACGAGAGTCTCAACCGGGAGAGGGAGGTCGTGAAGGAAGAGCGCCGCCTGACGACCGACAACGACATCGAGGGATCGATGTTCGAGCTCCTGGAGGGGGCGGCGTATCTGGCCCACCCGTATCGGTGGCCGGTGATCGGCTGGCCGGCCGATCTCGACGCCATCACCGTGAAGGACTGCGACGATTACTTCCGCGTCCACTACGCGCCCAACAACGCCACCCTCGTCCTGGTCGGGGACTTCAAGCCGGACCGCGCGATCGCCCTCATCAGCAAGGCCTACGGCTCGATCCCATCGCAGCCCGCGCCGCCCGCGGTGGTCCGCGACGAGCCCGAGCAGCAGGGTGAACGCCGGGCCGTCCTGAAGCGCGCGGCCCAGCTGCCGGCCGTCGCCGTGGCGTACCACGTGCCGGCGACCTCGGCCGACGACGTGTTCGCGCTCGACCTCCTGCAGATCGTCCTCGGGGAAGGGGAGTCGTCGGTGCTCACCCGGAAACTCGTGTACGAGAAGGAGCTGGCGACGCGCGTCGAGGTGCAGAACATCTGGCGCATCGACCCGTCGCTGTTCGTGGTCTACGCCGAGGCCAAGCCGGGGGTGGCGATAGGGACTCTCGAGAGCGCGCTCGCGACGGAGGTGGAGTCGCTGGGGCGCCAGGAGTTGGCCGACACGGCGCTGCAGAAGGCCAGGAACATCCGCACCACGACGGAGGTCAAGGCGCTCAAGACCAACGCCGGCAAGGCCGAGCGGCTCGGCATGTTCGAGACGTACTTTGGAGCGTACACACGGTTGTTCACGGTCCTGAAGAGCTACGAGGCGATGACCAAGGCCGACCTCCAGAAGGCGGCGGCCCGCTACCTGCGTCCCGACAATCGCACGGTCGTGACGCTCGTGCCGGCCGAGGCCGACGGGGAGACACGGCCATGACGGGCCGCCGGCGTTTGGCGCGGGCAGCCGTCGTCCTCCTCCTCCCCGGCGCATGCCTGCTCCTGGCGGCCGCCCCTGCGCCCGCCCCGGCCGCCGGCGTCGCGACCGGCTTCCGCGTGCCGGCCCCCGTCAGGACGGTTCTCAAGAACGGTCTGACGGTCCTGGTCCTGGAACGACGTTCCATCCCGCTGGTCCAGCTGAGGCTCATGGTGAAATCGGGCTCGGCCGCCGATCCGGCCGGCAAGGAAGGGACGGCGGCCCTGACGGCCCGTCTCCTGAAGCGGGGCACGAAGAGCCGCCCGGCCGGCCAGTTTTTCGAGGAGGTCGAGTTCGTGGGGGGCTCGATCGATACCGCGGCCGGGATCGACGCCTCGTTCGTGCAGGGAGAGTTCGCCACCCGCGACCTCGAGATCGGATTCAACCTGATCGCCGACCTCGTCCAGAATCCGGTCTTCCGCCAGGAGGAGTTCGACAAGGAGAAACGGCTCGCTCTGGCGGACATCGTCGGACGACTCGACGACCCCGGCGTCGTCGCCCGGCTGGCGTTCGCCTCCTGGCTGTACGGGGCCCATCCGTACGGCCGGCCGGTGGACGGCACGGAGCGTTCCGTGCAGGCGATCACCCGCGACGACGTGGCGGCATTCTACGAGACGCGTTACGCGCCCAACAATGCCGTGCTCGCCATCGTGGGGGACATCGATGCGGCGCAGGCGGCGCAGAGGGCGGAGCGGTACTTCTCGGCGTGGAAGCGGCGCACCCTCCAGGAGACGAAGATTCCCGAGGTGACCGCCGTGCGCGGCCGCAGGGTCCTGCTGGTGGACAAGCCGGACGCCACGCAGAGCCAGGTGCGCTTCGGGAACACGGGGATCAGGCGCGCCGATCCCGATTACTTCCCGATGCTGGTGGGGAACACGGTCCTCGGGGGGGGATTCACCTCGTGGCTGGTGAACGAGGTTCGCGTGAAGCGCGGCCTGACCTACTCGATCGGCAGCCGGCTGGACGCCCTGCGCGCGGGAGGGAGCCTCTGCGTCTCGACCGCCTCGAAGAACGCGAGCGTGATCGAGACGATCAATCTCTCCCTCGAGCAGATGCGCCGCCTGCGGGGGGGTGATCTGCCGGACCAGGACCTGGACAAGGCCCGCAGCTACCTCGCCGGGTCGTATCCTCTCGGCATCGAGAGCCCGGACAATCTGGCGGCGGAGATCCTGAACGTCGAGCTCTTCGGGCTCGAACCCGACTTCATCAACGGGTACCAGAGACGTGTGCGGGCCGTCACGTCCGATGCGGTGAAACGAGTCGCCGCGCGCCGGCTGCCGGTCGACGACCTCGCCCTGGTCGTGGTCGGCCCGGCGCAGGTCCTCAAGAAGGATCTCGAGACGCTCGGCCCGGTCACCGTCCGTTCCCTGCAGTCCGCCCTCGAGGCGAACCCCCCTGCGGAGGCCCCGGCGCGCTGAAGGAGGAGCGGCCGCGGACCGGCCGTCTCACGGGGACGCGGCGCCCTGCGCCAGTGACAGTCCCTGCATCGCCAACTGCGAGTCGGGCTGGTAGTGAAGGGCCCGGCGGAAACGAGCCGCCGCCTCCGCCCGATCGCCGCGCGCCAGGCGGATCCAGCCGAGGTGCGTGTAGATGTGGAACAGGGGCGGGTCCTCCTTCAGGAGGCGGTCCTCGTCCTGCAGCGCCTCGCTGTCCCTCTTCAGCCCGTACAGCGCGTCGATCCGGATGACCCGTGCGATGTACGAGCCCCCCTGCGCCAGCGCCCTCTCCGCCTCGGCCAGGGCGCGCGCCGCGTTCTCGTGACGGATCGCGCCCCCCCTGTAGAGAGCCGGGTCGAGCAGCGTGTAGCCGTCCCGCTCCGCCACCCCGGCCCACGGACCGTCGGCGCGCAGGTAGATCACCGCCACGTCGTCGAAGAAGACCGGCGTCCAGCCCTTCAGCCGATGCACCGCGGCTGCGGCGGTCATCATCCCCTGGCTGGGCCACTCGAGCAGAATGGCTGCCGCGTCCAGGCGATCGAGCAGGGCGTCGAGCGCATCGGCGTCGCTCAGCGCGCGGCTGTACTGGCGGTACAGATCCTCTCCGTAGACGTCGTTTCTGGAGTCCATCGCGACGCGCACCGCGGGATACAGGCGGTCGATGAGGTAGCCCCCCGAAGCGTAGGTGTTGAAGACGTTGCCGCGCACCCCGATGCCTGCGAGGTAGTCCGCCGCGGCCACCGGGATGTTCCGGCCGATCCCCAGGCCGGGGCTGCGGCGCAAGGCGGGGGAGTACGGGTAGCCCATGACGGCGAACCACGCCGCGACAAGGAGGAGCGCCGTCGCGATCCAGGGAAGGAGCGAAGGCCGCCTGCCGGCTCCGCGGGCCGCCGTGAAGGCGGTCATGACCCCCGGAAAGGTGGCCAGGGCGAAGTCTGCGACGTTTCGGTTCATCCGCAGAGACAGGATCAGGAACAGGGCGAACACCAGAACGGCGAAGGTCGCGCCCTGCGGCAGCGGGTGCCCGCGCCGCCTGCGCGCGGCGACGAGGCCGAAGGAGAGGATCCCGAAACCGATCCAGGCCAGGTAGTACAGGGCCATGTAGGTGGAGGCGTAGGGACTGGGCGTCATCGTGCCGTTCCTGAAGTCGAGCGCGACGAGAGGGGGGAGCCACTCGTAGATCTCGCCCATGAAGGAGGTTCCGGTGAGCGCGAACGGGAATTTCAGGAGCCTCGGCCCGTAGGGGTTCACGAACGAGACCAGTACCAGTCCGATGGCCAGCAGGCCGAGCGAGGCGGCCTCACGCGCCGGTGCCGGCGCGAAGGAGGACGGCGACAAGGGAAGACCGGCCCCCTCCCCGGCGGGGCGGGTCGTTCCGAGGCCGGCGCGACGCTCGAGGAACCGATCGAGCGCTGTGGCCGCCGCGGCCAGCGCGACGATCACCGGGCCGAGGACGAAGCCGCCGTGCAGGTTCGCCCAGACCGTCTGAAGCACGAGGAAAGCCCACAGAGGCGCGCGCCGGCCCCGGCGCCGCCGCGTCAGCAGCAGCAGGAAGGCGGCGATCATGAGAGACGTGAAGATGTGCGGTCTCTCCATGAATCGCGAGGCGGCGAGGATCAGGACGAACGCCAGGGCCGGGAGCCCCGTGTCCGGAGGCACGCCGGTCTGGCGGGCCGCGGCATAGAGCAGGGCGGCCACCGCGATCCCGACCAGCGCCTTGAGCAGGATCAGCCCGTTCCAGCCGGCCGCAGCCTGCACCAGTTTGAACACGACCCCTGCGAGCCACTCGTGGGCGATGTACGGGCGTCCGCGCGCCAGGGCCGAGTAGTCGTCGACGCGCGGAACGCTTCCTGTCTTCAGGATCGTCTCGCCGGTCTTCAAGTGGATGAAGAGATCGTTGTTCGTGATCGGAGTGAGGGTGAGGGCCAGCAGGAGGAGGAGGAGGGCCAGGAGGGCGGCCGCCTCGCCGCGGCTGATCGGGCCGGGCGTCACGCGGAGTCCTACTTCAGCCGGGAGGCGATGAGGGCGTTCGCCGCCTTGCCGTCGGCGCGGCCGCGGTGACGGGCCATGAACTCCTTCATGGCGCGGCCGAGGTCCTTCTTCTCGCTGATTCCCAGCTCCTTCAGGAGGGCATCGACGGCCGCAGCCATGTCCTCGGCGCTCATCGCGGCCGGCAGATAACGCTCGATGACGGCGATCTCCGCGCGCTCCTTGTCGGCCAGGTCCTTGCGGCCCCCCTTGTCGTAGTGCTCGATCGCCTCGCGGCGCGTCTTCACCGCCCGCTGCAGAAGGGTCAGGTAGTCGTCCTGGGTCAGGTCGCGCTTCGCCTCGATCCGCGCGTACTGCACCTGGGAGATCAGCATGCGCAGCGTCGCCATGGTGATCGCGTCCTGACGCCGCATCGCCTGCGCCAGGTCAGCCTTGAAGGTCTCGATCATCCGTCCCTCCTTGCCGTCCGCATCATAGGTGGTCACGGGTGTCCCGTCCAGAGGGGGCGCGGCGCGGGGCCGGTCGCCCGCGCGGCACGGGTCCGGCTTGCTGCGCAAGCCTCCCCTCGCCTCGCCACGCGCCGCCCACAGCGCTGGGGAGCGCGCGGCGGGGCCCCGGCGCGCGGTCTCAGACGGCCGCGCGCGCACACAGCCCCGCGCCGCTCGTATTCGAAGGACCTCGGTGTGCTGGCCTTCGGCTGCGTGGCTACACTATAATGCCGCGCTTTCGACCGCGGTGAAGCGGGTCGAGCGGGATCTTCGAGGTGGGGGCGTGGACGAGTCGCAGGGGGGGGAACGGAGCGGGCCGGAGAGCGCCGGAGGGCCGCCGGCGCAGCCGCGCGTCGCCAACCTGGTCGTGGTGGCCGGTGCCGTCGTCCTGATCGGTCTCGTGGCGTTCGCCCTGTACCGCAAGAGCCACACGGGTGCTCCCGGCGCGGCGCCCGAACCGTCGGCCACCCCGGCCCAGGCGGGCACGGAGAACCCGGTGCAGGGGACGCCCATCGCGGCCCCCCTTCCCGTGCGGCTGTCGCCGGAAGCCAGTATCATCGCGGAGCGCTACCGCTGCGTCTGCTCCTGCAACGATCTCCTGAATGTCTGCACCTGCAGCAAGACTCCGGGATCGCGTGACATGCGTCTGTATGTGCAGGAGCTGGTCAATGCGAAAAAGACCGGCCAGGAGATCGACGCGGCCATGGTGAGCCGCTACGGATCCGGCGTCCTCATCGCCACCGCCACGCCCACCCCCTCACCCTCGCCCACACCGGCCAGGAAGAAGCGCACGCGGTAGGATTCCTTCAGCGCTCCCCCCAGTGCAGCTTGTGCCTTAGGACCTCGAAGTACGATTTGCGCGGCGACCGGACCATCAGGATCGGCTGGCGGCTGCGCCGCACCCGGACCCGGTCCTTGATCCTGAGCGCGTGGCCGACCTGGCCGTCCAGGGTCAGGTAGACCTCCGAATCACCGGTGTGCAGGCTGACTTCGGCCGTCGAATCGTCGGGCAGCACCAGGGGACGCATGCTCAGGGTGTGCGGGCAGATCGGCGTGATCAGGAAGGCCTTCAGGCTGGGGTGGATGATCGGCCCTCCGGCCGACAGCGAGTAGGCGGTCGAGCCGGTCGGCGTGGAGATGATCAGGCCGTCCGACTTGTAGGTGGTGACGGGATCACGATCGATCGACAGCCGGAGCTCGATGATGCGCGCCAGGGCCCCCTTGTTGATGACCGCGTCATTGAGCGTCACCTGGCGCATCACGGTCTTTCCGCCGCGCACGATGCTGACCTCGAGACCGATGCGGCGATCGAGGGCGTAGCGCCCGTCCAGGATTTCGATCAGGATCTCCTCCATCTCGCCGGGGCCGGTCTCGGTCAGGAAGCCGAGCCCGCCGAGATTGATGCCGAGGATCGGGCGGGGGCGGGCGGCAAGGTCCCGGGCCACCATCAGGAGCGTGCCGTCACCGCCGATCACGATGTACAGGTCGGAAGGCCGGGCGGCGCCGCCGGGGACGCGGCCGTCCCGGCGGCGACCCAGGGCCCGCGCGGTGAACGGATCGAAGGTGACCGCGACGCGGCGCGCCTCCAGGAACCGCGCGCAATGGCGCGCGGCGAGACGGGCCTCGGCCGCCTGCCGCTTGGCGACGATGGTCACCGTCGAGATCGTTTTCCGCCGGGTCTCATCCGCCATGAACGATGCCTCCCAGAAGACGGTCCAGGGTCTCGCCGCGCAGCGCCCCCGCCGCGTCGAGGGACAGGTGCAGGAAGAACTCGCGGTTCCCTTCGGCTCCCGGAAGCGGCGAGACGCAGGCGCCGCGCACCGAGAACCCGGCATTGTCCGCGGCCGCGGCCGCCGAAAGGAGCGACTTCAGGTGCTTCTCCGGCTCGCGCACGATCCCTCCCTTGCCGATCTCCCCCTTGCCCACTTCGAACTGCGGCTTCACCAGCGCCACGACGTCGGCGCCCTTCAGAAGGAGGGGCGGCAGCGGCGGGAAGATCAGCCTGAGGGAGATGAAGCTCACGTCGATCACCGCCAGATCCACCTGCTCCGGCAGATCATCCCGGGAGAGATACCGGGCGTTCCGCCCTTCGAGGACCACCACCCGGGGGTCGCTGCGCAGCGACCAGTCGAGAAGACCCCGGCCGACGTCGAGCGCGTACACGCGCGCCGCCCCGCGCCTGAGGAGGCAGTCGGTGAACCCTCCGGTCGAGGCGCCGATGTCCAGAGCCAGGCGCCCGGAGACCGCGACACCCAGGCGCACGATCGCCCCTTCCAGCTTGACACCGCCCCGCCCGACGAACGGGTGGTCGGGTGCCCGCACCTCGATCGCGGCATCGGGAGACAGGAGCGTCCCCGGTTTCTGCCCCGCCTTGCCGTCGACGCGCACGACCCCCGCGAGAACCAGGGCCTGCGCGCGTTCCCGGCTCCTGGCCAGGCCGCGCTCGACCAGCAGCCGGTCGAGGCGTTCCTTCGGCCGCCTGGCCGTCCCCGCCTGGGCGTGCCCCTCCGCGCGTTCGAGCCCCGGCTTCTCCCGGCGCGCGCGGCTCAATTCGCGCGGTCGACGATGAACCGCGCGAGGACTCCCAGCGCCCGTCCGCGGGTCCCGAAACGCAGAAGAGCGCGCTCGGCGCGCCCGATCGCCTCCTCCGCGCGGCGACGCGAACCCTCGACGCCCAGCAGGGCAGGGAACGTCGCCTTGCGGGACCGCGCGTCCTTGCCGAGGGTCTTGCCCAGTCGTTCGGGATCCCCTTCCCGGTCCAGGACGTCATCGACGATCTGGAAGGCCAGTCCCACGGCATCGCCGTAGGCGCGCAGCGCCCGGAGCTCCAGCCGGCCGCTTCCCGCCATGATCCCGCCGATCTGCGCCGCCGCTGAGATCAGCGCCCCGGTCTTGCCCCGGTGGATCTTGAGGAGCGTCCCGTAGGAATAGGGCCGGCCCTCCGCCTCGAGATCCATCACCTGCCCGCCGATCATGCCGGTGACCCCCGCCGCGCGCGCCAGGAGGCCGATCGACCGCATCTTGCGTGCCGCGAGACCCGGGCCACCCGGGTGCGTGGCGGCGATCTCGAAGGCGTGGTTGAGGAGCGCGTCCCCGGCCAGGATCGCCATCGCCTCTCCGAAGACGCGGTGGCTGGTGGCCCGTCCTCGGCGCAGGTCGTCGTTGTCGAGGGCCGGAAGATCGTCGTGGATCAGCGAGTAGGTGTGGATCATCTCGATCGCGGCCGCCGCCGGAAGGACGTCGGACACGCGCCCCCCCAGCGCCCGGCAGGCGGTGATCGCCAGGATCGGCCGCAGACGCTTGCCCCCGGGGAACAGCGAGTACAGCATGGCGCGGCGCACGGTCAGCGGGACCTCGACGCGGCTCGGCAGGAACCTGCGCAGGGCGGCATCGACGAGCCGTCGATCGCGTTGCATCCGCGCGGGAAGCCTCATGAGCGCCCGGGTTCCCCGCCCTCACCCTCGTCCTCGAACGGCGCGAGCTTCAGGTCGCCCTGCTCGCCGCGCGTCAGCACGTCGATGCGGCGCTGGGCCTCCTCGAGTTTCGCGGCGCAGAGCCTCGTGAGCGATACGCCTTCCTCGAAAAGCCGCAGCGAGTCCTCCAGCGGACGGTCCCCCTCCTCGAGGCTCTTGACGATCGCCTCCAGTCGCTCGAGCGCCTCCTCGAAACCCGGCTGCCTAGACCCCTTCTTCGCGCTCGCCATGGGCTCGGACCTCCGTGACCGCGCAATCGAGACTGCCGCGGTGTAGCCTGATGCGGACGGCATCGCCGGCGCGCGCGGCGGTGCTGTCCTTCAGGATCGCCCCCGTGCACTGCAGCCTGCAGATCGCGTAGCCGCGCCCCAGGACCGCGAGAGGGGACAGGGCCAGGAGTCTCTCGGCGTAGGCGGAGCACTGGTCCCGCGCGCGCTGCAGCCGGGTCGTCATCGAAGCATGGAGAAGCCTGTCGAGGCCGTCGGCCCTGGCCCTGCGGTGCCGCAGGCGTCCCGCGAGCCTCTCCGGTGTCATGCGCTCCTTCAGGAGCTCCAGGCGGTGCCGCGCGTCCGTCGTCGTCCGCTCCAGGCGCGCCCCGAGACGGAAGGTCAGATCGTCGACCCGCAGGGCCAGGTCGCGAAGTCGGTCGCGCACCGCCTCGCGCGCCCGCGCCGAGCCCGCGTCCTCGAGCGCGACGCCCGCCGCCGACAGCCGCAGGCGGGTCGCGGCGATCAGGCGCCCGCGCAGGGCCGCGATCCGATCCCCCAGCTCCTCCTTCGATCGCACGACCATCTCGGCCGCGGCCGACGGCGTCGGGGCCCGCAGATCGGCGACGAGATCGGCGATGGTCGCGTCCACCTCGTGCCCCACGGCGGAGACGACGGGGACGGTGGAGGCCGCGATGGCGCGCGCCACGCGCTCCTCGTTGAACGGCCAGAGGTCCTCGATCGATCCGCCGCCGCGCGCCAGGATCAGAACGTCGATTCCTCCGAGACGGTTGAGCATGCGAATCGACTCGACGATCTCGAGCGAGGCGCCCTCCCCCTGGACGCGGGACGGTGCGAGGACGATCTCGAGGTTCGCGAAGCGCCGGGCGAGGACCTTCAGGATGTCGCGCAGGGCGGCGCCCCGGGGGGATGCGACGATGCCGATGCGCCGCGGCAGGAGGGGCAGGGGCCGCTTGCGGGCGGGGTCGAAGAGTCCCTCGGCCAGGAGGCGGGCCTTGAGCTGCTCGAACGCGAGCTGCAGGGCCCCGAGCCCGGCGGGCTCGAGCGCATCCACGATGATCTGAAAGGTGCCACGCGCTTCGTACAGGGTGATCCGCCCGCGCGCCAGGACCTTGAGACCGTCCTCCGGACGGAAGGGGAGCGACTGGGAGGCGCCCCGGAACAGCACGGCGGCGATCTGCGCCGCCTCGTCCTTGAGCGTGAAGTAGGTGTGCCCCGAAGGGTACTTGCGCAGGTTGCTGATCTCCCCCTCCACCCAGACCGAGGGGAAGGACTCCTCCAGGATCTCCTGCGCCAGGGCGTTGAGCTCGCTCACGGTGTAGACGCGCCGCGTCTCGCGCGGCACCGGTCCTGAGGCGCCCCCTCCCGGTGCGTCCGGGAGCGGCTCGTCAAACAGTCCGCGCATCCCCCGCTCCCGGCGTCCCGCCATCGGGGCGCACCTGGATCCTCTCGATCGAAAGGGCGCGCCCGCTCGTGTCGTCCGCCTCGAGAATGACGCCGCACATCCTCGGATCGCGCTTCGCGGTCGTGAAGCGGACCGGCATGCCGGTCAGGAACTTCTTGAGCGCGAGCTCCGTCTCGATCCCGATGACCGAATCGTACGCGCCGGTCATCCCCAGGTCGGTGATGTAACCCGTGCCTCGCGGCAGGATGATCTCGTCCGCGGTCTGCACGTGCGTGTGCGTGCCGACCACCGCGGTGACGCGTCCGTCGAGGTAGCGCCCCATCGCCGTCTTTTCGGAGGTCGCCTCGGCGTGGACGTCGACCAGGATCACGGCGGCCTTCCCCTCGAGACGCTTGAGGGCCTGGTCGACGATCGGGAAGGGGTTCTCGCACGGCGGCATGAACACACGTCCCATCAGGTTGATCACCGCCACCGGCACGCCCGCCGCCGTCTCACCGACGTAGAGGCCGTGGCCCGGGGCCCGGTCCGGGTAATTGAGCGGGCGGAGAAGACGGGGCTGGCCCGGCAGGTAATCGACGATCTCGACCTTGTCCCAGATGTGGTTCCCCGAGGTCATGCAATCGATGCCGCAGGCGAGGAGCTCCTCGCTGAGCTCGGGGGTGATGCCGAACCCGTCGGCGGCATTCTCGACGTTCGCCACGACGAAATCGATCGAGCGCGCCGCGACGAGCCGCGGCAGCTGCGACGCCAGGACGTGCCGCCCGGCGCGGCCGTTGACGTCTCCCAGGAAAGCGATGCGCATGCCTCGAACCCTCGTCTCTAGGTCGCGTAGTCCACGGCGCGGGTCTCGCGGATCACGCTGATGCGCACGGCGCCGGGATACTCGACTTCCTTCTGGATGCGGCTGGTGATCTCCTTCGACAGGGTCACGACGTCGGCGTCGTTCACCGCACCCGCCTCGACGAGGACCCGCACCTCTTTTCCGGAGCGCATGACGAAGGCGCGGCTGACGCCGTTGAAGGAGGAAGCGATCGCCTCCAGGCTGCGCATCCTCTCCATGAATCCCTGCAGGGTGGTGTCCTTCTCGCCGGGGCGCGCGACGATCGCCTTCTCGGCCACCTTCAGGATCGCCGCGTCGACCGACGGATCGCTCCCGCTCCCGTGCAGCGCCCGGATCGCCTGCACCACGCGCGCGTCTTCGTCGAGCCTCGCGGCCAGATCGGCGCTCACGAGGATCGGGTGCGTGTCGGCGCGCGATTCCTCGACCTGGCCGATCTCGTGCAGGAGACCGGCCCGCTTGACCACCTCGGGGTGAAGGCCCAGGAGCATGGCGATCTGCGTCGCCAGCCGCGCGACCTCCACCGAATGATCGAGCAGGTTGTACCCGAGCACCACCCGGTACTTGAGCTTGCCGAGCAGGTGCTGCAGGCGCTGCGGCAGCCCCGTGATGCCGAGCTCGAACGCGGCGCTCTCGCCGAGGGAGTCGAGACTCTCCTCCATCTCGGCGCGCGCCCGCACGACCATCTCCTCGATGCGCGCGGGGTGGATCCGTCCGTCCTCGATCAGACGCTCGATCGCGTGCTTCGCCACGGCCCGACGGAACGGGTCGAAGCTCGACAGGACGATCGACTGGGGCGTCTCGTCCACGATGACGTCGACCCCGGTGGCCATCTCGAGCGCGCGGATGTTGCGTCCCTCGCGGCCGATGATCCGGCCCTTCATGTCGTCGTTCGGCAGCTTCACCGCCGTGACGACGCCGTCCATGAGGTCCGAGGCCGGCAGCCGCTGGATCGCCTCGGCGACGATGCGCCGCGCCCGCCCCCCCGCCTCGGCCAGCGCCTCGTCCTCGATGCGGCGGATGAGGCTGGCCGCCTCCTGCCGCGCCTCTCCCTCGATCTCCCGGATGAGCTCGCGGTGGGCGTCGCGCGCGCTGGTGCCGGCGATCCTCTCCAGGCGCTGCCGCCGCTCCAGGACGAGCGCCTGCGCCTCCTTCTCGAGCGACGCGGCGCGCTCCTCGCGCTCTTTCACCTGCGCCACGCGCTCGTCGATCTCCTGCTGTTTCTGGCCCAGGAGCTGGAGCTTGCGGGCCACGTTGAGCTCCTGCTCGCGCAGGCGCGCCTCGGCGCGCTGCAGCTCCTCGCGCTTCTTGCGGGTCTGGCTCTCGAACCGGCCCTCGGCCGTCGCGCGCAGTTCCTCGGCCTCCAGCTCGGCCTCCTTGAGGCGCGTCTGGGCCCGGCTTTCTGCGTCGCTGACGATCCCCGAGGCGCGCCGCTCCGCCTGCGCCCGCAGGCGATCGCGCAGCAGGCGCAGCCCCAGCACCGCGGCGGCGGCCGCGAGCGCTGCTCCCAGGATGATAAGGACGTAGGTCACGATGTTCCTCGCGGGCAGTCGCGCTGAAGATGACCGGCGATCGTTCGGCGGGGTACCTGGCCGGAGGAGGGCTCAGAACATGCTGAAACCCCGCTCAGCCGTGAGGAGAAGAACTATTTGAACCTGGACTACCAGTATGGGACCCTTGCCTTCGCTTCAGGCATCCCCGCGGACGGGGACGCTCACGACGAATGGACTCAGGCACCCGTTCAAATAGTGTTGGCTCAAAAGTACCGCTCCAACACGCACCTCGCAGGGTCGGGGCCGATGGTACCGCCCCGCCCCCTTCTCGTCAAGACCCGCGCAACGCAGGGTCCCAGCCCCCTTCCGGTCACGCGTCCGCGAAACAGCGCTCGAGCATGTCGATGAGTCGCGCCACGCGATCGGGACCGCCCTTCATGATCCCCGGATCGGGGCGCACGCCCCGGCGCGACTCGTCGGCGATGTTGAGGGCGGCGAGGATCGCCACCTTCAGCGAATCGACGGTGGCGGTGGCTTCACTGACCTCGCGCATCTTGCGGTCCACGTACGAGGCCAGGTCCTGGATGTAGCCGGTCTCGCCCTCCCCGCGGAGGTTGTAGGACTGCCCGTAGATCTCCACCTGCACGAGACGGCCCTCTATGCGTTCCATCGTGCGTTCCTCCCGCCGCGGGGTCAGTGCTCCCGCCTCGCCTCGCCGCCGCCTTCCTCCAGGCCGGCCATCAGTTCGAGCATCTGGCTCACGCGTCCGCGGATCGTCTGGCGCTCCTCGCGCAGGAGGTCGAGCTGCTGGGACAGCTCCCGCACCTCGTCCCTGCCCCGCTCCGAGGCGGCGACCTGCGCCTGCGCCGAAGCCAGGGACTTCTCGAGGTCCCGGGTCCTGGCCAGGGCCGCGTCCCTCTCCCTGCGCAGGGAGCGAATGAGCTCGGTCGCCTTGACGATCTTCTGCTCCAGGAGATCGAGCTGCTGCAGATCGACCACGACTCTCTTCGGCTCCATCCTCACCTCCGCCCGTCGGGTTCGGTTCTCGTTCATTCCGGCACCGCACCGCGCAGTTCGACGTTCAGCTCGCGCCGCAGGGCACCGGTGATGGCGTCCACGCTCTCCTGCACCTCCTGCGCCAAGAGAGTCTTCTCCGGGTGCTGGAGGACGATCTGCACCGCGAGGCTCCTGCACCCGGGCGGCACCCCGGGCCCGGTGTACAGATCGAACGCCAGCACTTCGACCACCGGCAGGAGGCTGTGCCTGCGGATGGTCCGCTCGATCGCCTCGAACGTGGTCCCCGGGCCCGTGACGATCGCCAGATCTCTACGCACCGCCGGGTAGCGGGCGAGAGGATGGTACCGCCGCGTGGGTTCCCGGACCGCCTCGATCCCGGCCAGATCGAGCTCGCCTCCGAACGCCGGCCGATCGATGCCGAAGCGCTCCCGCTGCGACCTCTTGATCTCGCCGACGACGCCCAGCACGCGGTCCCCGCTCGAGAGGGTCAGAGCGCGTCCCTCCTCCAGGAACGGAATTCTATCCGAAGAAAAGGTCACGGGGGAGACTCCGACGAGCTTCGCGAGGAGCTCGACCGCGCCCTTGGCGTCGAACACGTCGGTGTCGCGCCCCGGCAGGCTCCAGTGGGTGGGGACGCCCCGGCCGGCCAGCACGAATGCCAGCGTCGGCTTCTCCCGGGGGAGCGGGGAGCCCGGCAGAAACGCCGTGCCGATTTCGAACAGGCGGACCGCCGCGAGTCCGTGATTCAGGTTGTGCACCAGGTTGCGCAGGAGACCGGGAAGCAGGCTGGTGCGCAGGAACGCCGCGTTCGCCTGCAGCGGGTTGGTCAGAGCCAGGGGCGCCGCCGCGCCGGGGGCGAATTGTCCGGCGTCCTCCCCATCCACCATGACGTAGTTGATCGCCTCGGAGAGACCGGCGGCCTGCATCGCCCGTCGCGCGGCGACCAGGGTCGCGTCCAGGGGCGTCCGGCCTTCCCCCTCGGACGCCACGATCGGAAGGCTCTCCGGGATGACGCCGTAGCCGCGTTGACGCGCCACCTCCTCGATCACATCCACCTCGCGCTCGACGTCGCGACGGAAGGACGGCACCGACACGGACCAGACCCCGGCGGGCCCCGGAGCGACCGCGAAGCCGAGACGTTCGAGGGGATCGCGCATGTCGCGCTCCTCGAACGGCGTGCCGAGCAGGTCCCGCGCCCGCGCCGGGCGGAACCTGATGACTCGTTTCGGCAGCGGCCGCGGATGGACATCGATCGGCCGCGACGTCACCACGCCGCCCGTGATGGAGGCGATGATCTGCGCCGCCCGGTCGAGGGCCGGCAGGACCGCCTCCGGATCGGCACCCCGCTCGAAACGGTGTGACGCGTCGGTGCGCAGACCGAGGGCGCGCGCGGCGCGCCGCACCGGCACGGGCTCGAACCAGGCGCTTTCCAGGAGCACGTTCGACGTCCCCTGACCGATCCCGCTCGCCTCTCCGCCCATGATGCCGGCCAGGGCGACGGCCTTCCTGGCGTCGGCGATCACCAGCACGTCCGATGTCAGCTCCCTCGCGGCGCCGTCCAGTGTCGTGAGGCGCTCGCCGGGTCGAGCGCGCCGGACGATGATCCGCCGGCCCTCCAGCCGGTCCAGGTCGAAGGGGTGCAGCGGGTGGCCCATCTCCCACAGCACGAAGTTGGTCGCGTCCACGACGTTGTTGATGGCGCGCTGCCCGATCGACTCCAGGCGGCGGCGCAGCCAGTCGGGAGAGGGGCCCACCCTCGCGCCGAGGACGCAACGCGCGGCGTAGCGCGCGCACAGGTCCGGCGCCTCGACGATGACCGAGGCACGCTCCTCCGTCGGTGGTCCCGTGGCCTGGACCGAGACGTCCGGCGGCCGCAGTTGCGCCGCCGTCAGCGCGGCGTACTCCCGCGCCACGCCCAGATGGTTCATGCAGTCGGGCCGGTTGGTGAAGATGTCGAAGTCGTACAGAGTGTCGCCGTCGCGCGTCTCGATCCCGTCCAGGGGCAGGCCGGCCGCGGTCAGGCGCTCGCCCACGCGCGCCGGCTCCTCCGCGATGCCGACGTATGTCTGCAGCCATTCGTGACTGAACTTCATGCGCGCGATCCTGCGACCGTTTCCGGCATCACCCGGGGAACTGCGACAGGAACCTCAGATCGTTCTCGAAGAACAGGCGGATGTCGTCGATGCCGTGCTTGAGCATGGCGATGCGATCGATCCCGAGGCCGAACGCGAACCCGGTGTAGCGCTCCGGGTCGTACCCCACCTTCTCGAAGACGGCGGGGTGGACCATGCCGGCTCCCCCCATCTCGATATAGCCGGTTCCCTTGCAACGGCTGCAGCCCGCGCCCGCGCAGAAGATGCACGAGATGTCGTATTCCGCGCCGGGCTCCACGAACGGGAAGTAGGATGGGCGCAGCCGGATCTTGACGGAGGGCCCGAACACCCGGCGGCAGAAGTGCGCCAGGGTCCCCTTCAGGTGCGCGAACGTGATCCCCGCGTCGACGACCAGCCCCTCGACTTGGTGGAAGACGGGGGAATGCGTCACGTCCGAGTCTCGGCGGAACACCTTGCCGAGAGCCACCATCCTGACCGGCGGCCGGCGCTCCTGCATCGTGCGGATCTGCACCGGGGAGGTGTGGGTCCGCAGCAGCAGGCCGCCCTCCACGTAGAACGTGTCCTGCATGTCGCGCGCCGGATGGTGCGGCGGTATGTTGAGGGCCTCGAAGTTGTAGAAGTCGGTCTCGACCTCCGGCCCGGTCTCGAGGGTGTATCCCATCTCGAGGAAAATCTCCTCGATGAGAGCGCGCACCTGGGTGACGGGATGCGAGGTTCCGGGCTGCTGCGACCGGCCGGGGAGGGTCAGGTCGATCGCCCCGTCTTTCCCTTCGCCGCGGGCGACCCGGCCGCGCGCCGCCTCGAGCGCCGTCTCGACGTGGTTCTTGAGCTCGTTCACGGCCTTGCCCGGAATGGCGCGCTCGTCGGCCGGGACGTCGCGCAGATCCCGGAGCAGGAGGGTCAGGAGCCCGGCCTTGCGGCCGACGTACCGCGTACGCACTTGCTCGAGAGCGGCGGCGTCGCGCGCCGCCGCCAGGTCGTGATCGAACTGTCGGCGAATCTCCTGGACGCGGCCTTTCACGGAGGCTCCCGGGCGCCGCCGCGGGCGGCGCCCCACGTCCCTAGGCGACGCCGAGGGCGCTCTTGGCGGTCTCTGCCAGCGCGGCGAAGCTCTTGGGATCGGTCACGGCGAGGTCCGCCAGGATCTTGCGATCGATGGCCACTCCGGCCTTCGCCAGCCCGGACATGAGGCGGCTATAGGACAGGCTGTTCTGCCGCGCCGCCGCGTTGATGCGCACGATCCACAGGCTCCTGAACTCGCGCTTGCGGGCCCGTCGGTCGCGGTAGGCGTAGCCGAGCGATTTCTCGATCGCCTCCTTGGCCGCGCGGTACAGCTTGCTCTTGCCGGTGTAATACCCCTTCGCCAGCTTGAGCATCTTCTTGCGTCGATGACGTCTCTTTGTTCCTCTCTTGACTCTCGGCACGTGGGCTTTCTCCTAGGGTCGGCCGTACGGAAGCATCTCGCGCACCCGGCGCCTGTCCGACTTGCTGACCAGGGCCTCCATGTCCAGGTGGCGCTTTCTCTTCGTCGTCTTGCTGCTGAGAATGTGACGCTTGTAGGCGCGGCTTCGCTTGACCTTGCCGGTCGAGGACAACCGGAAGCGCTTGGCCGCGCCCCTCTTGGTCTTCATCTTGGGCATGCGTGCCTCTCCTAGGGACCGCGCCGGCCCGGCGAGATCTTCTCCGCCGGGTTGCCGGGGGGCGCCGGGACGGGCGCCTTCTCGGACCACTTCTTCGGCGCCAGGATCATGTCGAGGAACGGACCTTCCTGGCGCGGCTCGTTCTCGACGATTCCGAAATCGCCCACCTCCTGTCGCAGGCGGGTGAGGATCCTGTACCCGATGTCGCGGTGCATGTTCTCGCGGCCCCTGAAAATGACCGTCGCCTTCACCTTCTTTCCCTTGGTGAGGAAGCGGATGATGTTGTTCTTCTTGAACTCGTAGTCGTGCTCGTCGGTCTTGGGGCGGAACTTCACCTCCTTGACCTGGATGGTCTTCTGCTTCTTCTTGGCCTCCTGGGCCTTCTTGTTGAGCTGATACCGGTACTTCCCGTAGTCCAGGATGCGGCAGACCGGCGGAACCGCGTCGGGGGAGACTTCGACCAGGTCCAGCCCGCCCTCCGTGGCTATCCGCAGGGCCTGATCGGGGGACATGATCCCGAGCTGTGCGCCGTCCGGCCCGATGACGCGCACTTCCCGGGCCCGGATTTTTTCGTTGACCCTTAGTTTTTTCTCGATGGTGTTCTTCCTCCCGCCCCCGTCCACGAGGGGCCCAGCGTTCGGTTGACCGGGTAAACCGTTCAGGGCCCGATTTCGCGCCCGGCGTTCATCCTGACCAGTCGGTCACGGATCGCCTCGACGCCCATCGGACCCAGGTCCCCCTCCTTGCGGCTGCGCAGCGCCACGGTCGCGTCCCGCTCCTCGCGATCGCCCGCGACCAGCATGTAGGGGATCTTCTTGATCTGCGCCTCGCGGATCTTGGCGCCGATCTTCTCGTTGCGATCGTCGAGGGCGGAGCGCAGACCCGCGGCGCGCAGGACGTCCAGGATCCGGCCGCCGTACCCGCGCGTCCGGTCGGTGATCGGCAGGACCACCGCCTGCACGGGGGCCAGCCACAGCGGGAAGGCGCCGGCGTAATGCTCCACCAGCCCGCCCATGAAGCGCTCGAGCGACCCGTAGATGGCGCGGTGCACCATCACGACCGGTGTCTGCGATCCGTCCGGGGCGACGTAGTGGATTCCCAGGCGCTGCGGCAGATTGAAGTCGAACTGGACGGTCGGCCCCTGCCAGGGGCGGCCGATGGCGTCGAACATCCGCACGTCGATCTTCGGACCATAGAAGACCGCTTCGCCTTCGCGCCGGGTGTACGGCAGGCCGCGCGACCCGAGGGCCTGCGTCAGCGCGTCCTCCGCCATCGTCCAGCCGGCATCGTCCCCGGCGTATTTCTCGGGATGGGAGGGGTCGCGGACCGACAGATCGACCTCGTAGCGCTCGTACCCGAAGGTCTTCAGAAAGAAGATGACCAGATCGAGCACCCCCTTGATCTCGTCCAGGATCTGATCGCGCGTGCAGTAGATGTGGGCGTCGTCCTGCGTGAATCCCCGCACCCGCATCATGCCGTGCAGGACCCCCGATCGCTCGTAGCGGTACACCGTTCCCAGCTCGGCGTAGCGGATCGGCAGCTCGCGGTACGAGCGCAGCCGCGACTTGTAGATCAGGGAGTGGCCCGGGCAGTTCATCGGCTTGATGACGTAGCCGGACTCCTCGATCTCGAAGGTGTACATGTTCTCTTTGTAGTAATCGAGATGACCGGATATCCGCCACAGCTCGTCGCGCGCGATGTGCGGCGTGGTGACGAGCTGGTAGCCCCTCTGCCTGTGCTCGTCCTTCCAGAAATCCTCCAGGACCTGCCGCACGAGGGTGCCGTGCGGGTGCCAGAAGATGAGCCCCGGCCCGGCGGATTCCTCGACGCTGAACAGATCGAGCGCCGGCCCGAGCCTGCGATGGTCGCGCTTTTTGGCCTCTTCGAGCAGTCTCAGGTGCTCCTGGAGCTGCTCCTCGGTCGCGAAGGCCGTGCCGTAGATCCGCTGCAGCTGCTGGTTCTTCTCGGAACCCTTCCAGTAGGCGCCGGCTATCGACAGCAGCTTGAACGCGCCGATCCGGCCGGTCGAGGGCAGGTGCGGGCCGGTGCAGAAATCCATGAACTTGTCCTGCCTGTAGCACGAGACCACCGGGCCGCCCTTCTCGTCGACGAGCTCCACCTTCAGGTTGTCGCCCAGCGACCGGAAGTAGGCGAGGACCTCCTGCTTCGGCAGCTCGACGCGCCTGATCGGGAAGTCCTTCGACTTGATGTCGCGCATGCGCGCCTCGATGCGCTCGAGATCCTCGGGTGTGAACGGTTCCGCGCGCTCGAAATCGTAGAAGAAGCCCTCCTCGGTCGCGGGGCCGATGCCGATTTTCACCTCGGGGAACAGGTCCTTGACCGCGTTCGCCAGAAGGTGCGAGGTGGTGTGCCGGAAGATCTCCAGAGCCCCGGGCGAATCGGGCGTGAGAAACTCCACCCGGGCGCTCCGATCCAGCGGCAGGTAGATGTCTCTGGCGATCCCGTCCACGACCGCGGCGATGGCGCGCTTCGCGAGATCGGCGTCCAGGGACGCGGCGATCTGGCTCAGGGGGGTGCCGCGCGGGAACGCGCGGACTGCCCCGCCGGGCAGGATCACTTCCACGGTCTCCACGGCGCTCTGTCCTTTCAATCGTGGCGCCCCATCCTGTCCCTGGTTTCGCCCGGGCCGGGGTCATGTGCAGTGAAAGGCGGGAGTGGTAGGCGCGAGCGGATTTGAACCGCTGACTTCTACCGTGTCAAGGTAGCGCTCTCCCCCTGAGCTACGCGCCTTCACTGGAAAGCCCGGACTGGCGCCGCTTCAGGCGCCTCATGGCTTTGCCTTGCGAACGCGAGAGTATACGGGGCGATCCGCGCTATTGTCAACCGAACAGGCAACTTCCCGTTGCGGAGGAGGGCTCCGAGGCGTATCATCCGGGACTTCCGGGAGAATCGGCGAACATGCTGATCGTGATGGAGAAAGGCGCGAGCGAAGAGCAGATCAGGGCGGTCATGGACAGGATCCTCGCCCTGGGCCTGCGGCCGCATCCGATCCCCGGGGCGGAGCGCACGGCCATCGGCATCACCGGCAACCACGGTCCCCTCGATCCGGCGGAGTTCGAGATCCTGCCGGGGGTGCAGCAGGCGATCCGGGTCACCAAGCCGTACAAGCTGGTGAGCCGCGAGGTGAAGACGGCCGACAGCGTCATCCGGGTGGGGGGACGACCGGTCGGAGGGCCGCGTCTGACGATCATCGCCGGCCCCTGTGCCGTGGAGTCGGAGGCCCAGACGCTGGCGATCGCGCACAAGGTGCGCGAGGCCGGCGCCGATCTGCTGCGCGGCGGGGCCTTCAAGCCGCGCACGTCGCCGTACTCCTTCCAGGGGCTCGGGCTGGCGGGGCTGCGAATCCTGGCGCGCGCGCGGGAGGAGACCGGCCTGCCGATCGTCAGCGAAGCGGTCGACGAGGAATCTCTGGCGATGGTGGAAGAGCACGCCGACGCGGTCCAGATCGGAGCGCGGAACATGCAGAACTTCTCCCTGCTGAAGCGCGCCGGCAAATCGAAGATCCCGGTGTTCCTGAAACGGGGCATGTCGGCGACTCTCGACGAGTTCCTCATGGCCGCGGAGTATGTCGTGTCGGAAGGGAACTACCAGGTGTTCCTCTGCGAGCGCGGCGTGCGGACCTTCGCCGATCACACGCGCAATACGCTGGACCTGGCGATCGTTCCGGCCGTCAAGCACCTCAGCCACCTGCCGATCCTGGTCGATCCGAGCCATGGCACCGGCCGGCGGGACAAGGTCGCCCCCCTGGCCCGGGCCGCGATCGCCGCCGGGGCCGACGGCGTCATGATCGAAGTCCACAACGATCCGGCCCGGGCCCTCTCCGACGGTCCGCAGGCCATCCTTCCGGAGGAGTTCGCCAGCCTGGTGCACGACCTCCGCGCCCTGGCCGGTCTCCTGGGCCGCACACACGATTAGATCTTCGCGGGACCCATCGGCGTTGGTTACCGTTCCGTGATCCCCCTTACCATTTTTGCCGCATAGCCTCCCGCGAGACCGACCGTCTTTCGCTCCAGCGCCCCGGCCCCCGCGGCGAAGCCTCGCGAGGAGCGGGGTTTAGCCCGATTCGCTGGATTGGACACGTTCTGGTACGCCCCTTGCTCTTCTCACCGAGGTTGCGCGCGTCGGCCGGAGGGAGCAACTTGGATACGGGCAGGACATCGTTCCGGTCGGTGATGGAGGGCGGGAGATGATCAACCAGGACGAGGTCTTCGTGATCACGGAGGACGACATCCTCAAGCCCTCCGACAAGGGCAAGGGGAAGGGCGGGGGACCGCGCGCCGTCCCCGCCACCAAGGCGGCCAGGGCGGCCGAGCGACAGGCCGAGGCCGGGGAGACGGTGGTCGACAGACCGGCCGCGACTCGTGGCCGGGGGCGACGGAGCCCCGCCGCCGCGTCCACCCTGTCCCTGTTCATCTGCGGACTGGGCCAGCTCTACAACGGCGACGGCAGGCTCGCGGCGCTGTTCTTCCTGAGCGAGGTGCTCATCCTGGCGTTCCACTATTTCATGTACATGACCTGGGATCGGATCAGGACCTTCGCGCACCTGTTCTTCGTGAGCGAATGGGAGCTGATGCTCTACGCTTCGTCGATCGACTTCTGCGTCATCTTTTTCCTGATCTACAACGTGGCGCAGGCGTATCGCGGGGCCGAGAGCCGGGGCGGGCGATTCGACGGGCTGCACCAGCCGTTCGTCTCGGGGCTCGCGTCGCTGTGCGTTCCCGGATGGGGGCAGCTGCTCAACGGTCAGCTCGGCAAGGCGGTCTTCTTCCTGTTCTCGTTCCTGCTTCAGGGCTATCTGATGACGATGTACATGATGTCGCCGCTGTTCCGCATCCTGGTCGACATCGAGCCGCAGAGACTCATCCTGGACAAGGCCATCAAGGTCGGGATGGGGATCCTTTTCGTGACGGCGCTGTCCTGGCTGCTCAGCACCTACGACGCCTTCGTCGTGGCGCGTTACACGAAGGGACGAAGGGGCTGAGACGATTCGCCGTCCGGCCGCCACGCCCTCATGACAGCCCGCTGACCCGTCCCTCTTCGTCGAGGTCGAAATGCTCGGCCGCCGGTACCGAAGGCAGGCCGGGCATCGTCATGATGCTCCCCACCAGCGGATAGACGTACCCGGCGCCCGCGGCGGCGCGGATGTCGGTCACCGGCAGGACGAACCCCTCCGGGCGCCCCTTGAGGGCAGGGTCGTGCGACAGGGACAGGGGGGTCTTCGCCATGCAGATCGGCAGGCGTCCGAGCCCCTGGCGCCGGCAGAACTCGATCCTCTCCCTGGCCTTGTCGGTGTAGGTCACGCCCGCGGCTCCATAGATCGTGCGGGCGATGGTCTCGATCTTTTCCTCGATCGACAGGTCGGGGGAATACAGACTCCGGAACTGGGCGCCGGACTCGGCGGCGCGCACGACCGCCCGGGCGAGCTCGAGACCTCCCTCGCCGCCGCGCGCCCACACGTCGGCGGCGACCGTCGCGGTCGCGCCGGCGGCGCCCGCCCTGCCGATCACTTCGTCGATCTCCGCCTGCGTATCGCCGTCGAAACGGTTCACGGCGACCACGGCCGGCAGGCCGAAGGTGCGCACGTTCTCGATGTGCTTGCGCAGGTTCTCGCACCCGCGCCCGGCCGCGGCGGGGTCCGGCCTCCTGAGGGCCGACGTGTCCCTGCCGGTGATCGCAATGCCGCCGTGCAGCTTCAGGGCGCGCACGGAGCAGACGATGACGGCCGCCGAGGGGACCAGGCCGGCGACGGGGCACTTGATGTCGAACAGCTTCTCGGCCCCCATCTCCGACCCGAAGCCGCTCTCGGTGACCACGTAATCGGCCAGCTTCAGCGCCAGGAGATCCGCCAGGATGGAATTATTGCCGTGCGCCACGTTGGCGAACGGACCGCAATGGATCAGCGCGGCTCCGCCCTCGAGGTTCTGCACCAGGTTCGGCTTGATCGCGTCCTTCAGGATCGCCGCCATCGCCCCCTGGGCCGAAAGCGCCGAGGCCACGACCCCGCGTCCTTCGCGGTCCACCCCCACGAGGATCCGTCCGAGCCGTTCCTTGAGATCGCGCGGACTGCGGGACAGGGACAGGATTGCCATCACCTCGGAGGCGGCCGTGATGTCGTAGCCGCTCTCCCGCTCGACGCCGTTCGACCCGCCTCCGAGCGCGACGCGGACGCGGCGCAGCGCCCGGTCGTTCAGGTCGAGGCTCCGGCGCCACAGGATTCGTTCCGGATCGAGACCGAGGCGGTTGCCGTGGTGCAGGTGGTTGTCGATGAGGGCAGCCAGCAGGTTGTGCGCCGCGGCGACCGCGTGGAAGTCGCCGGTGAAGTGCAGGTTGATCTCTTCCATGGGAACGACCTGGGAATACCCGCCGCCGGTGGCGCCCCCCTTGATGCCGAACACCGGGCCCATGGACGGCTGGCGCAGGGTCGAGAGGGCGCGCTTCCCGAGCTTCCGGAGCGCCTGGGCCAGCCCGATCGTGACCACCGTCTTCCCCTCGCCCAGGGGCGTGGGGTTGATCCCCGTCACGCAGACATAGCGGCCCGGCGGCCGGTCCTTCAGGCGTTCGATCGCCTGCAGCGAGATCTTCGCCTTGTAGCGGCCGTACGGCTCCAGCTCGTCGGGCAGGAGGCCCAGCGACTCCCCGAGGGATTCGATGCGCACGAGTTTCGCCCGGCGGGCGATCTCGAGATCGGACAGGCTCACGGGGTCCTCCGTTCGCTCTTCCCCTCGTTGAGGGCCCGGCGCAGATCGTCGATCTCGGCATCGGTGGGATCGGCGGTCTTGGCCTTCTCCAGCTCGGCCAGCGCCGCGGCGCGGTCGCCCGTGGCCTGCAGGGCCCGACCCAGCAGCAGGTGGCCGCGCGCGGTGTCGGCGATCGACAGTGCGCGGCGCGCCTCGGACATCGCCCCCTGCGGGTCCTTGCGACGCAACGCGACGAGGGCGTTGAGCAGGTGGAAGTCGGACTCGTAGGGAAAGGGGTCGGACGACGCCTTTCCCAGGACCGCCGACGCGTCCTCCCAGCGTTCCTCGCGAGTCAGGAGCGAGCCGGCCTGGTACGCCGCCTTCGGATAGCCCGGATACTGCTGCAGGGCCTTGCGCAGGAGCTGCAGCCGCTTCTTCGAATCGCTCTCGGCCATGGCGCGGCAGTACGTCTCGAACGCCAGGAGCGGCGCGTCCTCCGACTGCTGGCGGAGGAGATCCGAGCGGCTGTCCGGCAGGGCGATCTTCTCGTCGCGCGCCAGCGCCACCGCCAGGTTGCGGTTCACCTCCAGGAGGTCCTTGAGACGCCCCGTGCGCTGCACCCAGGGCCGGGCCTTCTCCTGCTTGATGTCGATGACCCGGGCGACGACCGTGATGTCCCCTTTGTCCAGGTTGAAGCGCCCGAGGACCAGGCGGTCGGATCGCGGGCCGCCCGGTCGCTGCAGAGTCTTGCGTCCGAGCTCCAGGGCACTGGCCAGGGCGAGGGGCGCTCCGGACGGGATGCCGCTCCCCTCGAGGAGGACCGAGCGCTCCTCGTCGTCCATCACTTGCTGGCCGAAACCCAGCATGTATTCCTCCAGCGCATGGGCCAGGCCGGTGGACAGCCAGTCGAGGGATCGGTCCTCCGCCGTGTTCTCGAAGGGCAGGACGAGGTAGGCGTGCGCGGGGGCCGCCGTGTCGGCGGCGAGAAGCGGCGCGCCCGCCGCTGCCGTGGCGAGCAGGAGAAGGGACAGCGCCCGCTTCAAGCGCCTGTCCTGCGTGGCCGATCGATGGGGGTGGCCTCCTCGGCCGTGTCGGACTTGCCGAAGAACATCTTGCCGGCCGTGGTCTGGAGGACGGACGTCACGGTGATGTCGATGTTGCGGCCTATGTGCCGCTTGGCGTTGTCGACCACGACCATGGTGCCGTCGTCCAGGTACCCGACCCCCTGATTGGCCTCCTTGCCCTCCTTCAGGATGAACACCTTCATCGACTCGCCCGGGAGCACGACCGGCTTGAGGGAGTTGGCGAGGGAGTTGATGTTGAGGACCTGGACGCCCCGCAGCTCGGCCACCTTGTTGAGATTGAAGTCGTTGGTGATGATCTTGCCCATGAGCTGCTTGGCCAGCTCGATGAGCTTCATGTCGACGTCCTTGATCTCGGGGAACTCGGCCTCGGAGATCACGACCTTGATATCGGGGCCCTTCTTGATGCGTTGCAGGATGTCCAGTCCCTTGCGCCCTCGGTTCCTCTTCAGGGAATCCTGCGAATCGGCGATGTACTGCAGCTCGCGCAGCACGAACTGCGGAACGACCAGCGTCCCGTCGAGGAATCCGGTCTCGCAGACGTCGGCGATGCGGCCGTCGATGATCACGCTCGTGTCGAGGATCTTGAAGTTCTGACTCTGCCCGCCCTCGGACCAGGCCGCGCGAAGGCTCGAGAGCGAGAAGCGCTCGCCGCGCACGGAGCCGATCGCCATTCCGGTGTATCCGAACAGCAGGACGATGAATCCCTGGATGGCGATCGCCGGCGCGAAGGAGAACATGTCGAGGGGCAGGAGCGCCACCACGACGCCGGCCGCCGCGCCCCCCACCAGGAGACCGGCGAGACCGCCGAGAAGGGCGTTCATCTCGAGACCGCGCAGCACGTATTCGAGACCGAGGATGAGCCCGGCGCACACGACGCCGATGGCGAGACCGGTCAGGTCGAGCGGTTCGAGCGTGATGGGCCGGATCTGGGCGCCCAGGATGATGGACAGGACGACGAGAAGCGTCCGGAGCACGTATGTTCCCACGGCGTTCACCTCGTTGCGGCCCGGGACGGGCCGTTCAGACGGACCTATGACATTATGACATCAGGATCATGATAGCGTCTCGGCGCGGCCGAGACTAGGAGCCTGTCCGAGTAATAGCATGGGTCGCGTTCGCGGCGCCGCGGGGTCGGCTGCGAGGCGCCGCGACGACCGCGATGTGAGTCATCGCGGAGGAGCGGCAACGACGCAGACGGCCCCGCGCCGCCGCGAACCCGCAGGGCACATGGGGATTGCGGCCCCATGCTTCGTTCCTCGTCGTCAACGATGC
>WNGH01000118.1_pt1 | contig 67051 bp, 38 predicted proteins | sample 5400631 | NCBI WGS metagenome assembly WNGH01 (sample SAMN13153373, study PRJNA577476) | soil metagenome | isolation source: 115 cm soil or saprolite under Garry oak tree replicate 1 | place: USA:California | collected 2016-06-15
CGTCTTGGGTCGGCGCGACCATCGTTCGAGGGCCTCGCGCTCTCCGGGAGAGAGCGTGAGAGCCGGTATCGGTCGTCCTCTGCGCATCGGTGTCCTCCCTTCTACACTGAATACGCGGAGGTTCGTTATTTAGTTCCATAATTTATAACTCAGGACACTAGCGCGACGTCATCGTTTCCATTCGAACGGGAAGTAGCCGGCCGCCGGTCAGCCGGCGGGCTCGATGTCGAACGCCAGCCGTGCGTGCGCCCGGCGCAGCGCCGCCTCGACGAGCGCCGGGGTCTTCGCGCGCGCGAAGATGAAGCCGAGGTACGACGCCCCTTCCGGGAGCGGCACGAGCGGCCTGCCGATCGGGGCGCTGACTGTGACGTCCTCGATGCCCGGGACGCGGCGGGCAGCCGCGAGACCGCTGACCCCGCGGAGCACACCGGCGCGCGGGATCGGGACCATCATGACACCGGCGGGGCGCGGCTGACGCCGGAGCGCGCGGACGTCCCGGCCGAGGGCGTGCATCAGGACGACTTCCTCGAGCGACAGACCGGTGCCGAAGCGGAGGGTGCGCGAGCACAGGCCGCCGATGGAGCGGGCGGCGACCTCGATGAGCCAGGGGCCGCGGTCGTTGACGCGAAGCTCGGCATGCACGGGACCCTCGCGCAGTCCGAGGGCGCGGGCGGCGGAGGCGGTCGCCTCCGCGATCTCCTTCTGGACGCCCGCCGTCAGGCGGGACGGCGTGACGTAGATCGTCTCCTCGAAGAACGGACCATCCAGAGGGTCCGGCTTGTCGAACAGGGCGAGCACCTTGAGGCGGGAGGCGAGCAGGATCCCTTCCAGGGCGACCTCGACGCCGGGCACGAACTCTTCGACCAGCACGAGGCGGCCGGCGTCGCCGCCATGCTCCTTGACGTCCGACTGGCCCAGCAGGACGGCGATGCGCCGGAAGGCCGCGACGAACTGTTCCTCGTCGTCGGCGCGTATGACGCCCCGGCTGGCGGCCAGGAACGTCGGCTTGAGCACCACGGGATAGATCTGCTTCCGGGCGGCGGCACCGGGATCGTCTTCGAGGGTCATCAGACTGAAGCGCGGCGTCGGGACGTGCGCGTCGTGGAGGACGCGGCGCAGCACGTCCTTGCGGCGGGCGGCGCGCGCCGCCTCGGGCGGGTTGTGCGGCAAGCGGAGGCGGGCGGAGGCGGCGGCCGCCACGACCGCGGTCTCGTCGTCGGTGGGGATGACGGCGTTCAAGTGGTGCTTCGCGTCGAAGTCGGCGATCTGGCCGGCCGCCTTTTCGGGATCCTGCAGGTCGAGGGTCACGCCGCGCGTCGGCTGCAGGTCCTGCAGGGCCTGCTTCCGATCGGACCCCACGACCGTCTCGACGCCCAGGCGCCCGGCCGCCCGGATGAAATCGTGCGCGCGGTAGGTCGTGGTCGGAAGGAGGAGCAGGACGCGCTTCCCTGCGTCGACCATGCCCCCCGGTCCACGCGGCGCGTGACGCCGCGCGCGGGCTGGCTTCACGCCGCCTCTTCGGCCACCAGCCGGAGGGCGGGGCGGCCCGCCAAGGCCACGCGGAACCCGTAAAGAGCCAGGCCGCCGAGAACCGCCAGGCCCATGAGGGTCGGGGCGGCGTACCAGGACGTGAGGTCGGCCGTGAGCGGCATCGTATCCCCCAGGAAGATCCAGAAGACCCCGACCACACCGGCCAGAAGCCCGCAGCGCTTGAGTACCTGCGTAAAGACCCCCACGGCCACGATGGTCAGGGGCAGCGACACGTAGGGATAAAGGTCGCCGAACGCCGGTGAGGAAAAGATCAGGATGAATGCCCCCGTGCCAAGCCATTCCTTGCGCAACAGCGCCCCCAGCACCAGGATCAGGAAGAGCACCTGCATCACGTTGAGAAGGCCGTGCACGTGGATATCGAGGACTTCCCCCAGAAGGAACTGCAACCCGTGCAGGTCGGCAAGTTGGCGCGGACTGGGAATGTCGGGTGGCCAGCCGATCCAGCCGGGCAGGCTGCCCGTGAGGCCGATGATAGTCAGGACGAATGCGCCGAGAGCGCTTCCGAACAGAATGTCCCGGCCCACCAGCGGATCGCGGAACCGTCCCGCCAGGATTCGGGACCACGAGATGATGGTGCCGGGCCACCGGCGGCGAACAAACGGCTCCAGACCGAGGTAGAAGAGCCAGATGAGAACCGCGTTGAACAGGGTCCAGCCGGTGTTGTTGCCGAAAATCTCCCATTCATCCCCCAGGTCCGGGACATGATGGATCCAGAGGACCCAGACGAGGATGTGCACCGCCGTGAAGTACATGGCGACCTTCAAGGCCCCGGATCGATCGCCGCGCCCCAGGCGCAGATTGCGCCGCGCCAGGACGATCCCCGCGACCATGGCGGAGAGCAGGAGCGCGATACGCACGTCATTGGCGAGTCGCTCGCCCGCGCTCAACGCGGAAACACCGGCTGCGTCGGTCGCGGTCCAGGGCCCGACGATCCCGAAGGAGACGATGCGGCCCCGGTAGGCCCCGGCCTCCAGGCGGATCGGGACCTCCGGCGCCTCGGGGAAGCGTCCCTCCCAGGCCATGCGGCGGTCGCAGAAGACGCGCGGCACGCGGGTCGGCGGCGCCGGTTGCCATGCCGACGCGTCCAGTCCGGCCTCGGCGAACAGCACCGACCAGTCCGGCTCCGGCGCGGGGGGTGCCGCGGCCTCGTTCTCCGGCGGCACGGCATCGAAGCCGATGAGACGCCCCCGCGTGTCGAGGCGGACTGTGGCCATGCCCGGAACCGTCTGGGGCGGATCGTGCCGGTACACCACGGACATGGATCCACGTGCAACGAAGTATTCGGGGCTCTGGCGGTACCAGAAGAAGATGCCGGACGGACGGCCCGACGAAAGAACGTCCCAGCGGCGCGGACTGGTGTCGTGGTCCCGCACAAAATGGAGGTAGTCGCTTGCGTCTTCGAATTGAAAGGCGCTGTCCCGGGCGGGGGCATCGTGGCCGAGTCTTCGCAGGACGTCGCGCGCCCGGTCGACCAGGACTTCAGGCCGCTTGTCCAGCGGCACGCGGTTCACGAGAGAGATCGGGTGGATCATCACGACGAAGCCGGCCAATCCCAGGGCGGTGCCCAGGAGACAGGTCCAGGCGACCCGGGGCGTCAGGGCCCCTTCCTCCCCCGCCGCCGCCACCATCTCGGGCGAAGGGGTCTCCCCCGCCGCCAGCGCCGCGGCCAGCGGATCGCCGCCGGGGAGCGCGGCCGCGACGGCCAGGGCCGAGGGCGGCCGGCGCTGCGGATCGGTCTCGAGGCATCTCAGGATCGCCCTCTCGACGGCCGGGTCGATCCCCTCGAGCACGCTGCCCGGGCTCTTCGGTGTGCAGGACCCCCTGATGCCCGCCACCCCCGCGGGCGTGTCCCCCCGCTCGAACGGGATCCTGCCGGTGAAGGTCTCGTACAGGACCAGGCCGAGGGAGTACAGATCGCTCCGCACGGTGACGTCCCTGCCGGCGAGCTGCTCGGGGGACATGTAGTCCGGCGTGCCGGCGCGCGCCTCGGCCCCCCGCACGTCTCCGGCGATCGCCGCCAGGCCGAAGTCGGTGATGCGCGCCCGGCCGCGGCCGTCGATCATGACGTTCGCCGGCTTGAGATCGCGGTGCAGCACCCCGGCGTCGTGCGCCGCCGCCAGCCCGGCGCACAGCTGGCGGGCGAACTGGATCCCCTTGTCGCCCGGCAGGCGCCCGATGCGGCGCAGCAGCGACTGGAGGTCCTCGCCGTCCACGAACTCCATCGACAGGAACGGCTGCCCGTCCGCCTCGCCGATGTCATACACCCGGCAGACGTTCGGGTGGGAGACCTGGCGCGCCAGGCGGACCTCGGCGTGGAAGCGCTCCAGCCGGCCGGGATCGCGTCTCAGCGATTCGGGCAGGAACTTCAGGGCCACCGGCTGCCCGAGCCGGAGATCGTCCGCCCGGTACACCTCCCCCATGCCGCCACGACCGAGGAGGCTGACGATCCGGTAGCGACCGGCGAGCATCGAGCCCGGGACGAAGCGACCGGCGACGTCGGCGGATGTGCCTCGGCCCGGCGCCGGCGGGCCGGCGTCGAGACGGGTGGGCGTGAAGGAGCCGGCCGCCGGGGCGCCGCAGGACGGGCAGTAGCGCGCTTCTTCAGGAACCCGGCTGGAGCACGAGGAGCAGGGGATCACATCCTCTCGTCCATCGTGCGGTAGTCGCGGCGCGGCGAGCCGATGTAGATCTGGCGTGGGCGGGCGATCCTCTGCTCCGGGTCGAGCAGCATCTCCTCCCACTGCGCCAGCCAGCCCGAGGTGCGCGGTATGGCGAACAGCACCGGGAAGGTCTCCACCGGAAACTTCATGCTCTGGTAGATGAGACCGGAGTAGAAGTCCACGTTGGGGTAGAGCTTGCGGCTGACGAAATAGTCGTCCTGCAGGGCGATGCGCTCGAGCTCCAGGGCGATGTCGAGGAGCGGATTCCGTCCCGTGACCTCGAACACCTGGTCGGCGATCTGCTTGATGATGCGGGCGCGCGGGTCGTAGTTCTTGTACACGCGATGACCGAAGCCCATCAGCCGCACCTGGCCCTGCTTGACGCGCTTGATGTACTCGGGCACGTTGCGCACCGACCCGATCTCCTTGAGCATGCGCAGGACCATCTCGTTCGCGCCGCCGTGCAGCGGGCCGTAGAGCGCGGCGACGGCGGCCGCGACGGCCGAGTACGGATCGGGGTGCGAGGAACCGACCGCGCGCATGGCCAGGGTCGAGCAGTTCTGCTCGTGGTCGGCGTGCAGGATGAACAGCACGTCGAGGGCGCGCTCGAGGACCGGGTTCGGGCGGTATTTCGACTCGGCCATCTTGAACAGCATGGCGAGGAAATTGCCGGTGTACGACAGGTCGTTGTCGGGATAGACGAACGGCAGACCGACGCTGGCGCGGTAGGCGAACGCCGCGAGGGTCGGCATCTTGGCGATGAGACGCACCGCCTGCTGCCGGCGCGCGATCGGGTCGAAGATGTTCTTCGCCTCGCTGTAGAAGGTGGACAGCGCCCCCACCGTGCTCACGAGGATTCCCATCGGGTGCGCGTCGTACCGGAACGCCTCGATGAGACGCTTCATGTTCTCGTGCAGGAAGGTATGGTGCGTGATGTCGTGCACCCAGTCCTCGTGCTGCCGCCGGGTGGGCAGCTCGCCGTTCACGATGAGGTAGGCGGTCTCGAGGTAGGTGCTGTGCTCGGCGAGCTGCTCGATCGGATAGCCGCGGTAGTTGAGGATCCCCTTGTCCCCGTCGATCATCGTGATGCGGCTCTTGCAGTGCGCCGTGTTGGTGAACGCCGGATCGTAGGTCATCAGCCCGAAGTCGTCCGGTCCCGTCTTGATGTCGCGCAGCTCGATCGCCTTGATGGTGCCGCTGTCGATCGGGATGTCGTACGACTTGCCGGTGCGGTTGTCGACGACACTCAGCGAGTTCCTGCCGGCCGCGGCGGCCGGGGTGGTCTTGGCGGTGTCGGCGTCGGTCGAGCGGGACATGGAGGGCCTCCGATTCGTCGGGTACGGCTTCGAGTACGGCTTAAGGATACTTCAAGATTTGCCCGTCGCCACACCCCCACGCAGCGTCTTGATCAGACGCCGCATGTCGCGCGGCAGGGGGGACTGGAAGGCGACCTGCTTGCGCGTGACCGGATGGATGAAGCGCAGCGTGCGGGCGTGCAGGGCGGTCCGGCCGATGAGGGGAGTCGCCTTGCCGTAGCTGCGGTCTCCGACCAGCGGGTGGCCCGCCTCGGACAGGTGGACGCGAATCTGGTTCCGGCGACCGGTGCGCAGGCGGACCGACAGCACCGTGGCGGACGGCAGGCGCTCGGTCACCTGGTACTCGGTGATGGCCTCCTTCCCTTCGCCCGGGCGGCGCGTCGAGCGCACCTTGAGGGTCCTCGGATCCTCCAGAAGACGGCTCTCGAAGCGCCCCTCGTCGGGCTCGACGCGGCCCGCGGCCACCGCGGTGTAGTGGCGCTCGATCGTGCGCGTCTGGAACTGCGCCTCGAGCGCCTCGTAGGCGCGTCGCGACCGGGCGAACAGCAGCAGGCCGCTCGTGTCCCAGTCGAGACGGTGCAGGGCGTACAGCGCCGGTCTGCGCACTCCCCTCGCCCGCTCCGACTCGAGGAGCCGTTCGACCAGGCTGTCCTCCTCCTGGCGCAGCGGGGTCGGGACGCTCAGAAGTCGCGGCTGCTTTTCGACCACCAGCAGGTCGCGCTCCTCGTGGACGATCTTGTACCCGGCGCCGGGGCGGGGCGGCGGCTTGGGCCGGTAGCGGCGGGCGGGATCGACGCGCACCTCGTAGCGCTCGCCGGCGGCGACGCGCTGGGCGTACTGGCCGGGGCGGACGCCCCGCACCGCCCCGGCGTCGATGAGCCCGCGCGCGGCGCGGTGCGTGAAGCCGCCGCGATCGTGCAGCACGGCGGGCAGGGTCCGCCCGGCGTCCTCGGGCGGGACCACGATGATGAGGGTGTTCAGGGCGGACGGCACCCGCGCGGTTCAGGACGCGAAGGCCCGCACCGCCTTCGCTTCGTCCTGATGGATGTCGAAGATCAGGTGCAGGGAGAGCATCGAGAGCACGTTGTACACGGTCTGGTTCGGCATCAGCAGCTTCACGTCCCCCTTCTTCTCGACGGCGCGCTTCTTGGCGGCCACGAGCTCGCCGATGCCGGCGCTGTCCACGTACTCGACCCCCTTGAGGCTGACGACGATCTTGTTGTGCCCCTCGTCGATCAGCCCCTTCGTGGTCTTTCCAAGCGTGTCCACCGGCTCGCCGAGCACGAGCTTGCCGCTCAGTTCGAGGATGCGCACGTCGCCTGAATCCCGGGTCTTCAGCTTCATGACTCTCTCCTCCAGCGTGCCGGTGACATCCGGCCTGATGGCCCGAGCATTCTAAGGCAGCCGGGCCGCACCGGTGTAAAGTATCGCGCGGCGGCGCGGGTCCGCCGCACCGGAGGAGGCCGGGGCATGGAGCTTGCGGGAGCGCGACAGCGCGGCCTCCCGGTTGCGGGTCTGGGGGCCCTCGTCCTGGCGGCCGGGGCGCTCGGCGCCGCCGGCTGCCGGGCGCCCGCCGCCGGCGGCACCGCCTCGCCGCCGAATCCCTTCGCGGCGGACGCGCTCTGGGACGACGGGCGCGCCGAGATCGACGCGTACGAAGCCACGATCAAGCGATACGGGATCCTCCGATCGCTCACCGCCTACATCGTCGTGGTCAAGGAAGACCTCTCGAAGACCCAGCTGGTCAAGGCGGACCCGGGCCACGACCCCGGCGATCTCCGGACCGTCCTGAAGCTGAACCACGTCGTCAACTACCAGACCGGCATCTACTCCTACCACCAGATGGCCTCCTGCTTCTTCGACCGCGGCACGATGGACCTGATGAAGCTGTCGCTGACCTCCAACGAGTGGTGCGGCAACACCTACAAGGAATACACGCGGCGGGACGGCCGGGGGACGCTGCACGTGCACACGTACTGGGACAACCAGGCGGAGGCGACCTACGACCTCCCGACCGGCCCGGACGTCGTGTTCTACGACGCCCTGCCGATGTGGATCCGATCGCTGCCGCAGAGCGCCGGGACGGAGCGCGCGCTCCGGCTGCTGCCGTCGCAGATCGAGAGCAAGGGTCCGAGACCGGAGGCGCAGGCGGCGACGCTCGTCGCCGCCAGGGAGGAAGGGATCGTCGTGCCTGCCGGCCGATTCCGCGCGCTGCGGTGGGAGCTCCGGACCGCCGGCGGGCCGCCGGACGTCTACTGGACGGCGGGCGACGCGCCGCATGTCCTTGTGGCCTGGGACCGCGGCGACGGCGGTGCCTATCGGCTGAAGTGGACGCAGCGTCTGGCCTACTGGACGCTGAACCGGCCGGGGGACGAACGATTCCTCCAGGGGCCGCCCCCCGCCGAGACGCGTTCGACCGGTTCCCGTTAGGGCGTCTGTTCCTTCGGATCGCCGGCGCCCCCCGAGGCGATCTCGGCCAGGCGCACCGGGTCGCCGAGCCGGGCGATCTCCACCGGACGCCCTACGACGATGAGACCGTCCCCGGCCTTGAGGTCCGTGGAAGGGTCGGGGATGATGCGGCGCTCCTGGCCGCCCGGCATGCGCCGCTTCAGCTCGATGACGTTGACTCCGAAGCGCTGGCGGCAGCCGAGCTCGCGCAGGGTCATGCCGGGGAACGACTCGGGGAGGGTCACGAGGGCGACCACGTACTCGCCCGGCAATTCGACGAACGTCGTCTCCGGACGCCCGCCGGCGCGCGGCTTGTCGAAGCGCGCCAGCCGCGCTTCCTTGTGCAGGATCTCCTGGCTGTACAACGCCATGATGTCTCCCGCCGAGAGCTCGCCGACGATGTGACGCGTGTCGAGCGAATCGACAACCGGCAGCCGGTCCCGGCTGACCTGCGACCACCGCCCGATCGCCTCGCTCATCCGGTCGTTCTCGGTCAGGACCGGGACGTTGGGGTACATGACGTCCTTGGCGCGCAGAGTCTGCGCGGCTTCGGGGTTGCGGACGGGATCCGCCAGGTCCCCGAGGGTGATGGCGCCGCTCAGGCGGCCGTCCTCGCCGACGACGAACAGCTCCTTGCGCCCCTCCTCCAGCATCCGTTTCATGACCACGCCCACGGTCTCGAGCTCGTTCACGGGAGCGGCGCTCGAGCGCATGACGTCGCGCACCTGGATCGTGTCCATCACCAGTTCTTCCATCCGTCCGCCCAGCCTCACGCCCCGCTCGACCAGCGGTTCCGTGTAGATCGACTCGCGGTGCAGGAGGCGCGACGCCACGACCGCGCCGGTGCAGGCCACCATGAGAGGCAGGATGATCTGGTAGTCCCCCGTCAGCTCGAAGATGATCATGATGGCGGAGAGCGGCACCTGCGTCGTGCCCGCCACCATCGCCCCCATGCCGACCAGCGCGTACGCTCCGGGAGTCGAGGTGGTCAGCGGGAAGGCCTCGTGGCACCAGGCGCCATAGGTGTAACCGAGCGCCGAGCCCATGAACAGGGTCGGCGTGAACAGACCGCCCGCGCCCCCCGAGCCGGCGGTCAGGGCCGTCGCCACGAGCTTCAGGACAGGCAGGACGATGATCAGCTGCAGCGGCAGCTCCTCGCGCAGGAGCGCGTTGGTCGTGTCGTAGCCGTTGCCGAAGACGTGCGGATAGAACACGCCGATGAGCCCGACCAGGGCGAAGCCCACGACCGGCTTGGCCCAGTCCGGGATCGGCAGCCGCTTGAATCCCCTTTCCGTATCGCGCAGCACCACGATGCACAGGGCCGACGCGACGCCGATGCCGATTCCCATCGCCAGGTAGTGTCCGAGCTCCCAGCCGTTCACGAGTGTCGCGTGCTGCGGCGGCGTGTAGGCGGGGTAGGTGCTGATCAGACTGCGCGAGATGACGGTGCCGATCGCCGAGGCGACGACGATCGGGCCGAACGACTCGAGGGCGAAGTTGCCGAGGACCACCTCGAGCGCGAACAGGGCGCCGCCGATCGGGGCGTTGTAGGCGGCGGCGATGCCGGCGGCGGCCCCGCATCCGACCAGGATGTTGAGTCGATTGCCGCCCAGGCGGAACCGGCGTCCGAGCAGGGATCCGATGGAGGCGCCCACCCGGACGAGCGGCCCCTCGCGGCCGAGCGAGCCGCCGGTGGCGACCGTGCAGATGGTCGCGAGCGCCTTGATCAGGCTGCGGCCGAATGGGATGTAGCCGCCGCGCTGCGCCACGGCCTCGATGATGCCCGCGGTGCCGTGCCCGCCGACCGGCTGCCGGGCGATCAAGATGATGAGGCCGACGAGCGCCCCTCCGAGCGTCGGTATGGCGAAGCGCTGCCAGGCCGGGAGAGCGAGGGCGTGGCTCAGGAGCTCGTGGCGGGATCCCCAGAAGAACCCCTGCACGAGACCGAGCAGGCGGACCAGGGCAATCGCCGCGAAGCCGGTGGCGGCCCCCGTCAGCGGCACCATGACGAGGAAGCGCTTTTTGCCCGGCGGCCGGGTCCGAAGCGAGGCGAACGGCCGCCAGTCGGCGAACTGCCTGAGCCAGGTCATCCGCGCTCCATTCTAATGCCTGGGGAGGCGCGAGGCCGCTCTGCTAGAATATCCGGCTTCGATGACTTCGCAGCAATCTTCCCCTCCCTACCCCTCCATCCTGAGGATGGCCGCCCCCCTGGTGCTGTCGTTCGGAATGCGCTCGCTGTTCACCTTCGTGGACATCGCCTTCGCCTCGAGGCTGGGGGACGCGGCCATCGCGGCGGTCGGAGGGTTGTCGTTCCCCTACGAGATCCTGATGATCGCCTGCTGGGTGGGCGTTTCGACTGGACTGACCTCGAACCTGTCGCAGGCCATGGGGAAGAGACAGGGGGCTCGCATCGAGCAGATCCTGTCGGTGTCGCGCGGAATCGTCTGGTCGCTCGTGCCGCTGTTCTCGGCCATCGCCGTGTACATCTACTTCGGCGCCTACCACATGGGCCTCGACCCGGTGCTGGCGCGCCAGTTCTCGATCTACGGCGGTGTTTTGATCGGCGGTTCGGCCTTCACCGCGTTCTGGTCGATCATCCCCGACTCGATCGTCAAGGCGCACCACGACACCAAATCGACGATGTGGGCCGGCATCTGGTCGAACCTGATCAACGTCGGTCTCAACACCCTGTTCCTGTTCGTGTTCCACTGGGGAGTCTTCGGAATCGCCTTCTCGACGGTCCTCGGAAGATTCGGCGGGCTGGTGTATGCGCTGCGCAAGGCGGCCCACCATGAGGCGGCGCGTCAGGCGAGCGGCCTCGACACCGACCCGACCCTCGACCCCCACCCGCTGCGATCGTTTCTATCGCTCGCGCTCCCCTCCTCCATGACGTACGGGCTCATGGCGGTGGAGACGGGTCTGGTGAACTGGCTCCTGGCCCGGCAGCCGAACGCGACCGAGTCGATCGCCGCCTACGGCATCTACTCGCGCGTCCTGCAGTTCGCGGCCATGCCGATCATCGCCGCCGCGGTCGCCGTCCTCCCCTACGTGGCGCGCCGCTTCGGCGAGGGGAACATCCGGGCGATCCGTGACGGGATGCGCCAGATCCTCCTGGTCGCGGTGGTGTACTGCGTCGGCCTCGTCACCCCCGCCCTGCTCGTCGGAGGCCCGTGGCTCGCCCGCGCCCTGGCCGAGTCGCCCTTGACCGCGGAGCTCGCCACCATCGCACTCGCCCTTTGCCCTCTCGCCTGCCTGGCGATGGTCCCGTTCTCGCTCTGCCGTCCCGCCTTCGAGGGTCTGCAGCGCGGCCGCCCGGGGCTGGCGATGGCGGTGTTCCGCTACACCATCCTGACGATCCCGTTCGCCTTCGCCGGCATGAAGGCGGCCGACTTCCTGGGTCGGCCCCCCTTGTACGGGCTCCTCGCCGGGCTCATCGGCGCGAGCGGCCTCGCCTCGGCGGTCTTTTTCATCTGGATGCGCAGGTTCCTGGGTGATCTCGAGGCGCAGGAGCGCGCCGCGGCCCCGCAACCGCGTCCCGCCGGTCAGCCCGGCGCCGCGCGCTTCTCCGCCCCCGCAACGCTCCCCTCCGAGCCGACTGCGCCGCTCTCCGCTCGACAGGACGCCCCCGAGGACTAAATTGTAGGTCGTGCGGGATCGAACGGTTTTCCCGGGGCTCCTGATCTGCCTCTTCGTGTCGGGGGCGAGCGGCCTCATCTACGAGGTCGCCTGGGTCCGCTCCCTCGAGCTGGTGTTCGGCGCCACGTCGTTCGCCGTCGCGACCGTCCTGGCCGCCTTCATGGGAGGGCTGGCGCTCGGTTCCTGGCTCATGGGGGTGGCGGCGGCCCGGCTCGACCGGTTCCATCCCCTGCGGGTCTACGCCACGATCGAACTGCTGATCGGGGTGGGTGGCTCGCTCGTGCCGTGGGGGCTGCGCGCCCTGGTCCCCGTGTACCAGTCGATCTGGAGCCACTTCCACTCCTCCTTCGCCGTCTTCAGCCTGTGGCGCTTCCTGCTGTGCGGTGCCGTCCTCCTGGTGCCGACCCTCCTCATGGGCGCGACGCTGCCGATCGCCAGCCGGCTGGCGGTGGGGGGGGCGCCCGGCGCGGGGGAAGACGGCCGGCCGGCGGGCGACGGATGGAGCGTCGGGCTGCTGTACGCCTGCAACACGCTCGGCGCCGTGGTCGGCTGCGCCGCCGCCGGGCTGTCGCTGCTCCCCGCCCTCGGACTGCGCAGCACGGAGTGGCTCGCGGTCGGGCTGAACCTTCTCGCGGCGGCGGGCGCCTTCCTCGTGGCGGAACGGAGCGCGCTCCGGCCGCGGGGGCCGGAACAGCCGCGCGATCGACACCCCGACGAAGCGGCCTCGACGATCGGACGCGCCGCCACGGTCCTCGTCATCCTGTACGCGGTCTCGGGGGGCGTCGCCATGGTGTACGAAGTGGCCTGGAGCCGTCTCCTCGTCCTGGTCCTCGGGTCGTCCACCTACTCCTACACGGTCATGTTGACGACATTCCTGGCGGGCCTGGCGCTCGGCGCCTGGCTCGGCGCGCGTCTCCTCAAGAACTGGCCCGACCCTCTGCTGGCGGCGGCGCTCTGCCAGGTCCTCGTCGCGCTGTCGACGTACCTCGGCCTGTTCCTGATGCGGGATCTGCCGTTTCTGTACGTCGTGGCACACAATCGCCTGCAGCCATCCCCCCGGGGGCTCATCCTGGTGCAGCTGGCCCTCGCCGCGGGACTGATGATCCTGCCGACGCTGGGTCTCGGGGCGATGTTCCCGGTCACCATCGGCGGGCTCCGTCCCAGCGGCGACAGGGCGCCGCGCGTCGTCGGCCGCGCCTACTCCTGGAACACTCTGGGAGCGATCCTCGGCTCGGTCGCCGCCGGCTTCTGGCTCGTGCCGCACTGGGGGAGCCGCAACGCGCTTCTGTTCGGCGTCGCCGTGAGCGCGCTGCTCGGTCTTCTGGGTCTGATGCAGGCGCGCGTCGCGGCGGGGCGCCGCCTGCGCCTCCTTCTCGCCGTCGCGATCGTGGCCTTCCTCGCCAACCTGACGGTGGCCGCTCCCCTGTTGCCCGAGGAGGTCCTGTCGAGCGGCGTGTTCCGCTACGCCGATCGCTACCAGGGACTCGATCGAGCGTCGTTCTTCGAGCGTGTGAAGGAGAGCCACGGCGAGATCCTGATGTTCAAGGAGGGGCTGACCTGCACCGTCACGGTCTTCCGCACCACTGCGGCGCGCACCCTGACGGTGAACGGCAAGCCCGACGCCTCGGTGCCCCCCGGCCTGCCCGAGCCCTCGGTGCGCCACACGAAGGCCCGGCCCGGGGATCTGCCGACGCAGGTGCTGGTGGCGCAGGTGCCGCTGCTCCTGGCGCCCCGGACGGATCGCGTCCTGGTCGTCGGTCTGGGGAGCGGAGTCACGCTGGGGTCGGTCCTGACCCACCCGGTCAAGGAGGTCGAGTGCGTCGAGCTGGAGGACGCCGTCGTGCAGGCGAGCCGCTTCTTCGACGACGTGAGCGGATCGCCGCTGCGGGACCCGCGCGTGCGGCTGGTGGTGAACGACGCGCGCAACCACCTGCTGGTGACGCAGGAGCGCTACGACGTCATCGTCTCCGAGCCGTCGAACCCCTGGGTCGCGGGCGCCGCCGGCCTGTTCACCAGGGACTTCTTCGACCTCGCCGCCAGGCGCCTCGCCCCGGACGGCCTGTTCTGCCAGTGGCTGCAGCTCTATGAGACGACCGCGGACGATTTCAGCGCCATCCTGCGCAGCTTCGCCGCCGTGTTTCCCGACGTCCACGTGTTCCGGGTCGATACCGATGCCATCCTGGTCGGATCGAAGGCCGGTTCAGGGGTCGGGCTCGATGCGCTGCTGGCCCGCCCCGGCGAAGGGCCCGCCCGGGATCTCGAGCGCATCGGCATCGGCGACCCCGGAGGCCTGCTGGCGCACTACTGGATCGGCGGCGCCGAGCTCCGCTCCTTTCTCGCGCCCGGCCCGTTGAACACGGACGACAACATGCTGATCGAGTTCGCGGCGCCGCTCCGGATGCTGTCACGCCGTCCGGAGGCTCAGGCGGCGCAGTCCGGGGAGCTGGCGCGGCTGTTCGCCGGCAGGACCACCGGGGTCCCGACCCACCTCGGCCCGCAGGCCGCGGACCCGCACGCTCAGGCGCTGTTCTGGGCAGGCATGGCCGGTTCCACGCTTTCCGGCGGCTATCCCGACCTCGCCGCAGAGTATGCCACGCGCTCGCTGCGCGCGGAGCGCAACCCCGGCGCGGCGCGTGTCTACGGCGCGTGCCTGGCGCGCTCCGGGAATCTCGGCGCGGCGCGGTCGTGGCTCGGCGACGCGGCCCGCGAATTTCCCAGGGACACGGCGCTGCTGCGCTCTCTCGTCGAGCTGGAGCGCGGCGAGCGGGACTGGCCCGCCGTCCGGGCCGATGCGCGGAGACTCGTCGCGCTCGCCCCCGACGACCGGCTGGCGCGCTACTGGGAGGGGGAAAGCCTCTACTCCCTCGGCGAGCGCCGGGCCGCCTACGCCATGCTGGCCGCTCTCCGGCCGGCCGGCCCGGAGGGGGGTGCCGCGCACAGCGCCCTGTCGCGGGGAACCGTGGCGCAGGCGCCGGCTCCGGCGGCGGACGAACCCTTCCCGGATCTCGGCCTCTATCTCGGCTCGCTGCACAGCGCCGCGGGCCGCCCCGCCGACGCCGTGGCGCCGCTGCGGGAGTACCTCCTCCTCCACCCGGCCGATCGCGAGGCGCGCGCGCTTCTGGCCGGAGCGCTCGAGACGACGGGGAGGACGCGGGAGGCGACCGCCGAAAGGCGGCGCCTCAGTCCCGACGCCCCGCAGCAGGCGCAGCCCCGTCTCGAGGCGGCCGAGGCCGGCTGGGACTCGGCTCCGCGCGGACGCACCCAGGCACTCCTGGAGGAGGCCCGCGAGTACGATCCCGACGACGACGCCGTCGCCTTCCTCCTGGCGCGCTCGCGCGTCCGTCAGGGGGACCTCCAGGGCGCCATCCTCCTGCTCGAGGAGGTTCTCGACGCGCATCCCGATCACCCGTGGGCGGTCGGGTACCTCGGCCAGCTCGATGCGGCGGACGGCAACGCCGCGCGCGCCGGGATCCTGGCGCAGCGCTACCTGGCGCTGACCGGCCGGTCCTGGGAGACCGTCAACGACCCCTAGCGATCCGTCAGGGAGTTTGATCCGGATTCAGCGCGAAACGACGAAGAGGATCTTCTGGCCGCGCAGGGCGCCCTCGTTCAGCACGGTGACCTCGACGGTCCCGTCATCGGCGAAGCGTACGCCGACGTCGCGCCCTTCCTTCAGATAGGTCGGGACGATGCGCACGTCGCTGATGTGGTCGATGCCGAACTGGCTCGGCTTGAGCGTGATCGATTTCGTCTTGCTGAGGTCGATGTTGTTGGCGAACTTCACCTCGCCGATGTTCTCGACCCTGTTGACGGTCTTGAGCACGCCCCGCGCGCGCAGTCGCTCGGCCAGGTCGGCGTCGTACCAGACCGAATTCTGGTGCTCGGCCAGCTTCTCGCCGGTGATGCGGGCGCTCTCCTCGGCCTTCGTCTTATCCAGCTCGAGCTGCGACACGGTCGACTCCAGCCCCGCCTTGCGGGTCTCGAGCTCGGCGATCTCTTTCTGCAGGGCGTCGCGCATCTCCTCGAGCTGGGCCTTCTCGTCCTGCAGCGTGTTCGCCTTGGCGATCGCGGCGTCCTTCTCCTGAATCAGCCGCATCTCCTTGGCGCGAACGAGGGCCAGCGGGCTGTGCGAGGCGGCGCCCTGCGCCACCCAGGTGCCGAAGAAGTCCTTGGCGGGGTCGTAGTAGAAGTGCACCTTCATCCCCTTCTCGAGGTTGGTCTCCATGATGTTCAGGCGGGAGATCAGCTCCTTGGCGCGCGACTCGGGGACCCCCTTGTCCTTCTCCAGGTACTGCATCGCCAGCTTCATGTGCGTGTCGCCCGGTTTCACGTCGACGCCGTCGCCGGGGAGCAGGCCTTCGAGCTGCGTGACCTTGTTCTGCAGGTCGCGGATCTTCTTCATATCCTCGACGACCTGGCCTAGAATGCCCCGGTACGACGGGTCCTTCTCCTGGCGCACGAGATCGTCGAGGGCCTGCTCCTCCTCAGCGCTCAGGCCCTGCAGGAAGACTTGGCTGAAGGAGACCGGCTTGCGGCCGATCAGCGTCATCTTCTGATTGAACTGCTGGATTCGATTGTAGATTTCGTGGGTCTGGCCGTCGATTTGATCGCGGGCATCCTTCAGCTCGACCAGGAGCTTCTCCATATTCATCGGCACCGGCCGCTGGGTGAGCTTCTTCGGGAACATCGCGTAGTACCCGAAGTAGCCCCCGATGCCGAGACCGACGGCGACGATGAGCGCCGCCAGGATGAGGACAACTTTCTTGTAGCTCCGTTTCGGCCTGTCTTCAGGCAGCTTGATGTCTTCGATCGAATCGAACAAACTCTGCGCCATTGAGATACTCTCCTGTGCGAAAGTCCTTAGATTCTAGCGTGATGCCCCTATCCGCGCAACCGGAAATCGCGCCGTTCATGCGGCATTCGAGCAGAGGGCGCCTATGACGAAGCGGGTCCTGCCGGGCGCGGCGTTGGTGCTTCTGGCGGTCGCCTCGATTGCCACACCGGGCGCCGCCGACGGATTCCTGACCTTCGTCCTCGGTCCGGACGGTGTCGTCTACTCCTGGAAAGCGGACGACACAGACCTCCTGCCCCTGCCCCCCTCGCTCGCACATCTCGCGGATCATCCGGTCAACGACCTGGCCATCTCCGAGGACAGCGGGAAGGCGGTGGTCCTTCCGGTGGCCTCCCGCCGGGCCGGCACCCGTCGCAACCGACTCGAGGGCTCGGCGATGGTCATCTCCTCTCCCACGACCGCGGCGCCGCCCGCGATTCTCAATCAGATCACCTTCGAGGGGGACGGCCGCCGGGTGGCCGTCTCCGGGGACGGCCGGTTCGCCTACGTCCTCGCGGTCCTCTCCCTCCCCGACCAGGCCGGCGGGGAGGTGCGGGCCCGGCTCTACGCCCTGGACCTGGACGAGGGGCGTGTGCTCGCCTCCGCCCAGCTCGACAGCCCGCCCAGCGCCGTGGCCCTCGAACCGGCCGGAACGCGGCTCTACCTCGCCTATTCGGGGAGGATCCAGACCTACACCACCCACCCTCTGGCGCAGTCCTGGCACTACCGATCGCCGGGCTCGAACCGCGGGCTCTGCTTCCCGCCTCACGGCACCGTTCTCTACTCGGTGCGTCGCGACCGGATCGCCCGCTTCGACCCCGAAATAATCGCCGGGCGGAAGCCCGAGGAGCGGCAAAGGCTCCAGGACGATGCGACCGCGGTGACACCGCTGCCGTTCGCCGCCGACTCGCTGCTGTTCTCCCGCGACGGCAACCTTGCCGTGGCGTCCGGTTCGGGGGACGGCCTCGCCTTCTTCGATCCGCGGACCGGCACGGTCGTCACGACACGCTGGGACGGCACCGGGTCAGAGACGAGCCGGGAGGTGCGTCCTTTCTACTTCGGCGGGAGTCCTGGAGATCTCGTCGTCGGGATCTTCCCCGAGAAACGGGTCAGGAGGATCGCCCCTCCGACCCTGCTCATCGAGGCCGACGCCAAAAACCTTCAATTATCAAATACTCCGAAGGAAATACCTCACGACAAATCTTCCGCACCGGCCATTTCGGATGCGCCGAAGCCGGAGGCCGCCCCGTCACCCGCTGCGACGCCCCAGCCCTCGCCGGTTCCCGCGGCCGCGGAGCCGCCCGAGGTGCCGCTCGTCGTGGCGGGCCGACTGAGCGGACGGATCGATGCCGTGCGCGCGATCGTGATCTATGGCCCGGGGAGCATCGTAAGGGAGCAGGCGCGCGCCGTCCCGGACGCGGACGGCTCCTGGAGAATCCCTCTGCCCGCCCCGGGGACCTACAGGATCGTCCCGATGGGAGAGGCGGCGCGCCCCGTGCGCTCCGAGCCGAACTTTCACACCCTGGAGGTCAAGGATCGCGGTGTGACCGGACTCGATTTCAGGATTCTCGGGACGAGCTGAGCCCTCAGGCGTGGCCGACGGGGGCCGAGCGGGAACGCATCCCCCGGAACACGAGATAGATGCCTGCCCCGATCAGGAGAATCGGCAGGAGCGGGATGGCACCCAGAATCAGAAGGAAACCAAGCCCCGCGAGCGCGAGAATCCCCTTGAGGAGCCGGAACGGCAGGACGAGGACGAAGAACACGAGCCGCAGGACGATCCCGACGAGGAACAGCGCCAGGACGATCGGCGCCGCCACCAGGGCGATGAGGCCGAACAGGAATCCGAGCAGAACAACCGTCCCGGCGATCGTGATCATGAGCATGCCCCTCCCCGCTCCGCACCGAGTATACGTCCAGGACCGGTCCGGGGTTGCACCCTGGCGCGCGGATCAGCGCAGGACGGGGACGTACGGCATCGACAGGACCCCGTCCGGCTCGATCGACGGCCCCTCCTCGATCAACTTTCGAATCTGCCGCTGCAACGCGGCGTAGGATGTCGTCGTCTCCTCGCCGCTCCAGAATTGCGAGAACCAGCTCTTCGCCTCAGGCAGGACGACGAGCTGCACGCGCGCCTCGGGGTCGAGGTGCGCCATCACGAGGGCCCGTCGCAGCGCCGCGGACAGGCCGCCCATCTCGTCCACCAGACCGAGACGCAGCGCGTCCTCCCCCGACCAGACCCTCCCCTGCGCCACCGCGTGGATCTGGTCGTAGGTCTTGCCGCGCCCCTGGGCCGCCTTGCCGACGAAGTCCTTGTAGATTCGATCGAGCCAGCCCGCGAAGATCTCGCGCTCCTCGGGCGTGTACTTGGCGCTCGTCGAGAAGAAGGTCGCGTGACGGCCGCGCTGCACGGCGTCGAAGGTGATCCCGACCTTGTTCCAGAAGCCGGTGGTCACGAGCTTGCCGGCCAGGACACCGATCGAGGCGGTGATGGTCGCGGGCTCCGCGACGATCGTGTCGGCCCCCATGGCGACGAAGTAGCCGCCCGAGGCGGCCACGTCCCCCATGGAGACGACGAACGGCTTGACCCCTTTCGTGAGCGCCACCTGGCGGTAGATGACGTCGGAGGCGATGTACGAGCCGCCGGGGCTGTCGACGCGGAACACGATCGCCTTGATCGAAGGATCCTCGCGCGCCTTCTTGATCGCCTCGGCGGTCGTGTCCGACCCCATGGTCATGTCCCCCGTGAGCGGATTGGTCTGGTTCTCGCCGCGCGACACGCCACCGAGACCGTAGATCAGGGCGATCTTCGGTCCCCGGGTGTAGAAACGGCCCGCCCTGAGGTACTGACCGATCTTGACGAGGGACGGGGAGTCGGCCCCCTTCTCCTTGAGGCTGTCCTCGAGCTCGTCGCGGTACCCCAGTCTGTCGACCAGCTTCGCCTGCAGCGCCCTCGGCCCGATGTACGGGCCGTCGTCGATGAGGGCGGCGACCTGCTCCTCGGTCATCTTGCGCCCCTTGGCGATCCCGCGCTTCAATTGACCGTAGATGCTGCCGACCAGCGCCTCCATGGACTCGCGGAACGCCTCGTTCATCTCCTTGTCGGTGTAAGTGTTCATCGCCGACTTGTACTTGCCGATGTGGTCCATGTCGGGGACGATCCCGAGCAGGTCCAGCGTCCCGCGAATGAACGGAGGCTCGGCGCGCATGCCGACGAGATTGATGTCGCCCGGCGGCGCCAGCCAGATCGAGCCGCACGCGGTGGCGAGGTAGTAGTCCCTGTTCCCCGCCGAGAACTCGCCGGCCGTCTCGAGGTAGGCGACGGCCCACTTGCCCCCCTTCTGGAAGTCGAGGATGGCGTCCCTCAATTCCTGCAGTTTGGCCGAGCCGGCGCCGGGCCCGTCGATCACGACCAGAAGACCCTTGATCCGCCGGTCGTCCCGCGCCAGACGCAGCGCCTCGAGGTCGTCGCGCAGGGTCAGCTTCCGGCCGCCGAACAGGTGCCACAGCCCCTCCACCTCCACGTGATCGGGGATGTCGTCGTCGAGAACCAGCTCGAGGACGCTCCCGGGCGCAGGCTGCGACGACATGCGCACCATGTAGGCGACGGCCACGAGCCCGGCCACGAGCGTCCCGACGATGAACAGCGCCCGCTTCCCGCTCTTGCTCATGAAGTCTTTCCTCCGACGGCCGGCACGGCGCGTCTCATGCCAAAGTAAAGCACGGTTCCGATCCCGACGCCAGACAGCCCCCCGATGATCTCGTCCCGCTCCAGGGCGCACAGAAGCGCCACGATCGCAAGAGAGGTCAGCGCGGGGATGATACGCCCGCGCAGGCCGTGCCGTTCGCCCGGCGCGCCATCCTCCTGCGCGGCCGCCGGCCGGCGCAGGCAGGCGCAGCAGCAGGCCAGGTAGACGAGAAGGCGCGTGCCGGCGCTGACGGCCGCCAGCGTGCTGTAGGCGCTGGCGATGGCGAGCGTAGTCCCGAGCACCCCGATGATCATCGTGGCCCGCACGGGGGTGCGCCAGCCGGCGTGCAGGGACCCCATCCAGAGCGGCAGCTGGCGCGCCGAGGACATGGAGTACATGAGACGCGTCCCGCCGACCAGGCTGATGAGAGCGCAGCCGGCCATCGATGTCGCCGCGATGAAGGTCATGGCGTAGCGCCCCGCGGGGCCGGCCAGGATCCCGGCGACGCTCGCCAGGGGGGCCTGCTCCGACGCGAGGTTATCGAGCATCCCCGCCGCCACGAGGTGGACCGGCAGGTAGATGGCGCACACGATGAGGATCGTGGCGATGAGGGCGAACGGCATGTCCCGGCGGGGCTGCAACGACTCTTCGGCAGGGACGGTCAGGATCTCGAATCCCGAGAACGCGAAGATCAGCAGCAGGACGGCGCGCACGAAGCTCATCGGCTCGACCGGGACCGGCGCCAGGTTCTTCAGGTGCAGAAAGAACAGGCCGGCGATCGCCAGGACGACGAGCGGCACGACCTTGGCCACGGTGAACAGGTTGGTCGCCCTCGAGGTCTGTCGGATGCCGATCATGTTGATCGTAGTGATGAGGGCCGAGCAGGCGATGATGACCAGGGCCCGGCCGATCGGTGTGGCGGCCCAGGGCAGGAGCGCCCCGAGGTAGCGCCCGAATCCATTGACCAGCCCCGCCATCGCCGTGATCCGGGCCAGGCAGAACAGCCAGCCGACCTGGAAGCCGGCGAACTCGCCGAACACGCGGTGCACGTAAAGGTAGGGGCCGCCCGAGATCTCGTAGCGCGACGACAGCGAGGCCAGCGCCAGGCCGACGCCGATCACCACCAGGCCCGCCACGACGTACGCGAAGATCGCCGACCGGCCGATGAGACCGGTCACCTCCGCGGGGAGGATGAAGATCCCGCCGCCGATGACCGAGTTGATGCCGAGTGCGACCAGTCGGAGACGGCCGAGGTGCCGCAGCGGCGCGACCGCGACGCTTCCGCTCACCCGCGCGGGCTTCGCCGGCAAGTTTCGCATTCGCACAGCGGACGCAGCCTGTCGAACGTGTAGATTCCGGTGGAGTGGCCGTCGCTCCAGTTGATCTGCAGACCGTAGCGTCCGACCGGCTTCACGCTGAGCGCCCGGATGTCGGCCGGCAGGGAGCCGGCCTCGAGCCGTCTCTCACCCGACCATTCGTCCTCGCACAGGGCGCACTTGCACGCCAGGCGGAGGTGCGCCGGTGTGTAGACCGCCGCGTGGCCGTCGTCCCACACGATCGAGAGTCCGCCGTCGCTCCCGATCTCGACCTTGCGCGGCTGGCTCACCTACGAGGAGGTCCGGATCACTACTGCCCGCCCTTCCCGGACGGTGCCGTCGCCGGGGGGGCCGGTGGCGGGGGCGGCGGGACCGGGATCTTGAGCCGGGTCAGCTCGGTGTTGATCAGCTGGGCGAAGTCGTCGAAGGGTCTCGCGCCCGACAGGAAGCGCCCGTTGACAAAGAAGGCCGGCGTCCCGGAGGCGCCCAGCGACTTGGCCTCCGCCACGTCGGCGTCGATGGCGGGCTTGCCGCGCGCCGAGTTCAGGGCGGCCTCGAACCGGCCGATGTCGAGCCCGACCTCCTTCGCGTAGCGCAGCAGATCGTCGTGCGTCAGCTTCTGCTGGTTGGCGAACAGCTTGTCGTGGTACTCCCAGAACTTCCCCTGCTCGTAGGCCGCCATCGACGCCAGCGCCGACGGCATCGCGAACGGGTGGAACGGCAGCGGGTTGTTCTTCCAGACGATGCGCACCTTTTCGCCGTAAGTCTTGTGAATCTGGTCGAGGGTCGGACCGACCCTCGCGCAGAAGGGTCACTGGAAGTCGGAGAACTCGACGATCGTGACCGGCGCGGCCCTGGGCCCCTCGAATGGAGCGCCGTCCGTCTTGACCGTGTAGACCTTGTCCGGATCGGGCCCCTGCGGCCGGGCCTGCGCGGTCTTCGCCCCGGCGTCGATCTTCGCGCCGAGCGCCGTGACGCGCGAATCGAGCTGGTTGAGCTTCTCGTTCAGCGCCGCCTGCTGCTGCGTCGTCTCGTAGAGGTTCATGCCGGTGATGGCGATCAGCACCGCCACCCCGGCCAGCGTCGCGCCGCGGATCGTCCCCGGAGACATCCCTCCGGACGGCCGGTCCATGGCGGGCCCCCGCCCTCCCGGATTGTTCTGGTTCTGTTTCGCCATGGTCGAACTGTCCTCCCGAAAGTGCTTATGTTAGCATCCAACCCGCCTTCACACGTCAATATAGGGAGGACCGCCATGGCCGACACGATCCGCCGCGCCGATTACCAGTACGTGCACGTCCCCGACAAGCCCGGCGAGGGGGCCCGCATCCTGGGAGCCCTGAAGGACGCCGGAGTCAATCTTCTGTCCTTGACCGCCTTCCCCGACGGCAAGGGGACGACCCAGATCGATTTAGTCACCGAGAACGCCGACGGGCTCGCCAAGGCCGCCAAGGGTCTGGGCCTGAAGCTGAGCGACAGGAAGCGCGCCTTCTTCATCCAGGGGGACGACCGCGCCGGTGCGGCGGCCGAGATCTTCAGGAAGCTGGCCGACGCCGGTGTCAACGTGCACGCCACCAACGCCGCGGCGGGCGCGCGGGGCGGCTTCGGGATGATCGTCTGGGTCAGGCCCGAGAACTACGACAAAGCGGCGAAGGCGCTGGGCGTATAGCCACGACAGGCTCGGAGATCCCCCAGCAGTACTTCGACCCGAAGCCAGAGCGGTGCAACGATGTGGCGGGATCTGTACCCGTCACTTTCGACGGGTGGTCCTCGAAGCGACGGAGGGAGCCATAGTCTCTCCAGGGCAGCCGACGTCACACGAGGAGGGCTCCGCCGGCCAGGGGCTCGATTCTGTCCCCCAGCCGCTCGCGCTCTGTCCCGCTCGATATTGCACCAGGTAGAAGAAGGCACGCCCCACCGAGGGAATCGTTCCGCTCGGGCCTTCAGAGTAGCTCGCTCCGGTCTGTCCCGATGCTGTGACGTGCACCGGTCCCAGCCATATCTCTCGATCGACGACGCTGATTTGGCTCAAGTCGCCCTGGATCACGTCGTACATCTCCGCCCCGCTGACCGCGTTCCAATAGAGGTGTGCCATGCCCGGTGTCCCCTCTCCTTCGACGTTCACCATCACGGGCTCCGGACCCGTCCCTTCGTCTTGAGGGACGGTCACCATCGCCAGGGCTGATGTTGCATTCCCCGACGCATCCCGTGCCGAGTAGGTGAGCGTGTAGACCCGCCCTGGTCCGCTTCCCGAACGCTCCGCCCGCAGCAGCACGCTCGAGTCCGTGGTGTCGATTGAGGCTCCCTGGATGTCCTCGGTCGTATTTCCGTCCCCGCTTCCAGTGGCGTCGTCCGACTCGCTGCTGTTGGCTGAGATGAGACGTATCGTGGCCGAGGGGTCACAGCGGTCGGCGATCTGCCAGGCGACCTTCACCGGCACCATGCGATGGTTCGGCGGCCAGAGTTGCGCCGGATCCACCTCCAAGCTCACGGTGGGAGGCGTGGTATCGCTCACGGTCACCGCAGATGTGCAGGAGGCAGAGGTGCCCGAGACGTCGGTGGCCGTGAAGGTGAGACTGGTCGTTCCGAGTGGGTAGATGCCCGAGGCATCCGCGCCGCCACCACGGCTGTTGGTGATGGTCACGCCCCCGCACACATCGATCGCTGTCGCGGCCAGGGTTACGGACGCTCCGTCCGGCCCCCCGCACTCGGCCGTCGAGGGGGATGGACAGCTCAGGGCCGGCGGCGTGGTGTCATGGACTGAGATGAGGTCCTCCGCGGTGCTCGTGGCCCCTAGGGAGTCGGTCACTCGCAGCCCGATGCCATGGCTCCCGAGACTCAGAACGGCATTGAGGACCTCTCCGCTCCCCAGAGTCTTCTGGGTCGGCAGCCCCAGGTCTTCGAACCATTGAAACAGAAGAATGTCGTCATGGGTGCCAGGGGAGGAGTCTTGATCCGTGGAGGCGGAAGCATCGAGCGGGACCACCGCTCCCGAGGGGGAGGTACACTCGACTGTCGATGGGGCAGAGATGCGCGCGACGGGGGCGACATTGGCCGATGTGATGACCATCACGGACTCATCGCGGTGCAGGAACGTCTCCTCCCCGACGGCAGATTCCTGTCCGTTCGTAACAGTCAGACGCAGCGCATAGTACGTTTCGGCCGCCAGGCGGGAGATGCTTGTGTGGTCGGGCAACATGCCGTTGAACGGCACGGAGAACGCAAGCGTCGGGGCCGCCTTCGCCATGAGGGCTTGCAAATCCAGATGGTCAATCTCGAGATCCACCCCAGGGCCAGGATCGCCGACCCTGTGCACGCAGACGAACGTCGCCGGACCCGCCTGAGACAGGTCGACGCCAAAGTCGAATCCAGACGTGGGGCTCGAGCAGGAGCCCTTCGCAACCTCGTAGTTCTGCACCCCGCCTTTGCACCCGGCCACGGCGGCCAGATCGAGGAGCAATGACAACCCGCTGGGGTCAGCCACGTAGGCGACGCCTTCGCCCTGGCCCGTACTGGGATAGACGTCCGCCGTGCAATCCAAGGTCTCGAAGGTCCGGGCGCGGAGCGCGACGGTCTGGTTCAGAGTCAGGAACTGGATCGCGCCGGAAAGGGGCTTCCCAAGGGGATCTCCGATAGTGGCGGTGACCTCAAGGGTGTCACCTCCATCTTGGCCGATCTCCCTGATGACGGCCCGCGGTTGGCAGGCATCGCCGTATCCGTCCCTGTTGCTATCTTGCTGCCCTGGATTGTTGAACGTGAGGCAGTTGTCGCAGGCGTCCCCAACCCCATCGCCGTCCCGGTCCCCCTGGTCTGCATTGGCGATCGTGGGACAGTTGTCCTGCAGGCCGCACAAGCCGTCTGCGTCGGGATCGTTCAAAGTATCGGACGGACAGGAATCGCACGCATCGCCCACTCCGTCCTGATCGGCGTCCGCCTGATCAGGGTTCGACACCGACGGGCAATTGTCGGATGCGCAGGTATTGAACGGGAAGCCTGGATCGCCCCACTCGTCGCCGTCGGTGTCGGTGCACGGATCTCGATCATCAGGGATTCCATCCCTGTCGCTGTCGGGAAAAGGGCCCTCGTTCAGCATCACGAAGACACCCTTCCTCGTGGATGTCACAACGAGGTCGTTCCGGCGATCGGCATTGAAATCGCCGACGGCCACGGCGCTCGAGGACGGTCCCGCGACGAAGCGGAGCGGATCCCGGAAGGTCCCGTCACCGTTGCCCGGAATGATGGAAACGATACTGTCACTCCCGGCAATCACGACATCACGGACTCCGTCGCCGTCGAAATCTCCGGTGGCCACGCTCCCAGCGGAAAAGCGCGTGGGAAACAGGGCGGCAGGTTGGAAGCCCCCTGCGCCATCGCCAAGGAGCATCGAGAAGCCGGGACGGGTCGGACCGGGGCCGAAATCGGCTTCGACCGAGACCACGACGTCGGGGAGGCCATCCTCATTGAGATCGGAGACGGTGAATGAATGGGAGAACGCTCCCGTGCTGAACTGGGTGGGAGACCCGAACGTGCCATCACCCAGTCCCGGGAGGATCAACAATTGTCCGCCCGATGGGCATCCGCCGCCGGGCGTGCACCTCTTCAGGGCGAGAAGGTCCGTCTTTCCGTCACGATTCACGTCCCCAGTCGATAGCGAGACGTTATACCCCTCGATCAGGTATCGAACCTGCGGAGCAAAGGAACCATCGCCCCTGCCCAGCAGCACGGAGACCCCGTAGTCCTCGGTCAGGATTGCAAGATCCTCGTGGGCGTCCGCGTTGAAGTCCGCGGCGACGATCGCCACGGGAAAGTCACTGAGGGGAATCCGAGGCTGGGATGTCAGCTCCCCACCGCCCGTACCCAGGAGGACGGAGACGTCACGTGTGTCTCCGTTCGTCACCGCGACATCAGGTTGACCGTCCTCGTTGAAATCGTCGATGACGAGGGACGTGGGCGCGAGGCCGGTCGCGAAATGCCTCGGCGGAGTGAAGGTGCCGTTCCCCGTCCCGCGGAACACCGACAGGCTGTCGGAATCTCGGTTCGCGACGACGAGGTCGGGGCGACCGTCCACATCGAGGTCCCCGACCGCGACCGCCGCAGGCGAAAGACCGGCCTCGAGGGGGGCGGGCGGGCCGAACGTCCCGCCGCCATTTCCAAAGAATGTCGCAACTCCGCCGGAGAGCGAGGAGACAGCCAGGTCCGGTCGCCCATCGTGGTTCAGGTCGACCACGTCGAGGGAGGACGGGTTAGCTCCCACGTTGACCTTGATGGGGGCTTCAAAGGTGCCGTCGCCATGTCCCGGGAGGACCCAGAGAGAATCAAGGTTCACGACGAGCAAATCGAGCTTCGCATCGCCGGTCACGTCCGTGAGTTGCCCGCCGGAGCCCCGCTCCGTCAGGACCTGGCCGAGGGGCGAGAACGTCCCATCGCCCCTTCCGCGCAGGATTGAGGCCATCGAGGAGTTGATTGTCACGACGCAGTCGAGGGTCCCGTCGCCGTCGAGATCCCCGAGGGCGATCGAACCGGGTTGATTGCCTGCCGGAACCCGGATCTGTGGAGCGAAAGTTCCATCCCCCACGCCGAGAAGAATCGAAAGGTCGTCGGAAAGGAGGTTCCCGGTCATCAAATCCTGCTTTCCGTCGCCGTTCAGATCACCGAGGGCGAGCGCTTGCGGATTATCTCCAACATCGAACTGCATCTGCGGCGCGAACGTTCCGTCCCCGTTTCCCAGGAAAACCGAAACCAAGTCTGCAGCGAGGTTCGCCACGGCCGCATCGGCACGGCCATCCCCGTTGAAATCACCGACCACTATGGGACCGGGCCCTGTCGCAGTCGACAGGATGCGCCGAGTCTCGAATGTCCCGTCGCCGCGACCCAGGTACAGCGAGAGGTCGCTGCTCACGAGGCTCGATGCAAGAAGATCGAGGTGACCGTCCTGATTGAAGTCCGCGACTACGACGGAGTAAGGCTCCCGGCCGGACTCGAGCTGAGCCGGAATCCGAAATGTGCCGTCAGTGTTTCCTAAAAGGACCGAGACACTGTCCGACAATGGGTTCGTGACCGCAAGGTCCAGGCTGCCATCTTCATTGAAATCGCCGTGCGCGACCCGAACGGCGGAATCACCAGTTGGATAGAAGGGGGGTTGGAAAAGAGACCCGGCATGATTCAAGTGGGAGCCGGACATCAGCATGAGAATGCCTAGCGCCAAAGTTCCACGCGAAGGCGGTGGCAAGAGATTCCGCATTCCTGGGCTCCGAGGCGACGCGTGGCTGACACACCGACCAACTCACTTGTTAAGCGTTGCTCCGGAAACTACGGCGCGATCATCACCCCTTCCATCAGGTGAATACCCAAATTGACCGGGGTAGAAATACGGACAGAGGCCCCAGGGAACCCCCTGAGAGGGGCCCGAGGTAACCCACCCGCGTTCGAGTCGGCGCGGAAGAGCCTGCTCAGATTGCCGACCGTCCGTTCACCGTCCACCCGGCCAGCCTGCGGATCTCGTTCTCCCACATCTGGCGCTGCGCGAACAGCTCGTGCACCTGCCGGCCGTTCCTCACGGTCGGGTTCTTGAAGTAGAGGGACAGCCAGTCCTGCGCGCCGCGCAGGCCGGCCCGTGCCGCCAGGTCGGCGAGGAGAACGAGATCGAGCGCGAGCGGCGCCGCCAGGATCGAGTCGCGGCAGAGGAAATTGATCTTGATCTGCATCGGGTAGCCGAGCCACCCGACGAGATCGATGTTGTCCCAGGCCTCCTTGTTGTCCCCGCGCGGCGGGTAGTAATCGATGCGCACGCGGTGGACCAGATCGCCGTACAGGTCCGGGAAGAGCTCCGGGTCGAGGATCGCCTTCAGGGCGGCCATCTTGCTCTCTTCCTTGCTCTTCAGGCACTGCGGGTCGTCGAGGACCTCCCCGTCGCGGTTCCCGAGGATGTTCGTCGAGTACCATCCGGCCACGCCGAGGGCGCGCGCCTTGAAACCCGGGGCCAGTATGGTCTTCAGCAGGGTCTGGCCGGTCTTCAAATCCCGGCCCGCCACGGGCACTTTCATCTCGTCCGCCATCTGCACCAGAGCGGGGATGTCGACGGCGTGGCTCGGCGTGCAGTTGACGACCGGGATCCTCTGGCGGAGGGCGGCGTACGAATAGAGCATCGCGGGGCTGATACGCGCGTCGTCCGCCGCCAGCGCCCGCTCGAAGAGCTTCAGGTCGGAATGGATGTCCTCGACCGGCTGATAGGTCTCCGTCGAGGCGGCGTTGAGCAGCACCAGGCGGGCGATGCCGGCGCTCTTGCGGAAGGACGCGATGTCCTTCTCGATCTCGGCCACGTTCGCGAGATGCCCCTGCCGTGAGCGGCAGTGCGTCGCCTCGATGCGGTGCACGTAGCGCGGGTCGAAGATGCCGCGCCACGGCCGGATCGAGTCGAGCTCCTGCCGCAGCTGCTCCAGGAGCCTCTCGTCCAGCACCCGCGCCTTCACGGCGGCGCGGTAGACGCTGTCCGGCAGGATGTCCCAGACGCCGAACACCAGATCGTCGAGGGAGGAGAGCGGTACCGCCCGCGCCACAGGGACGGGGGCCGGCCGCTCGTGCGGGCCGGCGACGTAACCCAGCTGGGTCAAGGCGCCGATCGGCTTGCCGAGCCCCCGGCGCACCGCAAGCACACCCGCGATGAGCGAGGTCGAAAGGGATCCAGCACCCACCACGACGACCCCCAGGCGGCCGGCGGCCGCGGCAGGGGGGACCGGCTTCTGTCTCATGGTTCTCCCCGACGACTGATCGGATGAACCGGCCACGATGCCGGTGGACGGAGCGACTGACGTACTCTAGAATCACCCGTCGGTTCGTGCGCCTTCGGGGGCGTAAGGAGGAAGACTTGGCACAACTGGCGATACGCGGCGGCAAGCCCGCGGTCCAGAGAGACCGGGCGGTCCGGTGGCCGGTGATCGGCGACGAGGAACGGCAGGCCGTCCTCGCGGTCCTGGACAGCGGTGTTCTGTGCGGCGCCCGCGCGCCGCAGCAGAAGGCCCTGGAGGAGGAGTTCGCCCGTTTCATCGGGGCGCGCTCCTGCCTCGCGACCAACAGCGGCACGGCGGCGCTCCACATGGCGGTCGCCGCCGCGGGGCTCGAGCCGGGGGACGAGGTCGTGACCAGCGCCTTCACCTACCCTGCGACCGCCCTGGCCATCCTGCAGCACAACGCGGTGCCGACCTTCGCCGACATCGATCCCGTCACCTTCAACATCGACCCGGCCGGCATCGAGGAGCGGATCACCTCCCGCACGCGGGCGATCATGCCGGTCCACATCCACGGCCTGCCGTGCGACATGGATGCGATCGACGCCATCGCGCGCCGGCACGACCTCCTGGTCATCGAGGACGCGGCGCAGGCGCACGGAGCGACCTACCGCTCGCGCCAGGTCGGGACGCTGGGCGACATGGCGGGGTTCTCCCTCAACGCCACCAAGAACCTTCCTTGCGGGGAGGGGGGCCTGTTCGTCACGGGCAACGAACGGCTCCTGGCGCGCGCCACGTCCTTCCGCATCCTGGGACAGACGCGCGACGAGGTGCCGCTCGACGCGGCCCATCCTCTCGACTCGGCCACCGATTCGGAGTTCGCCGGGATGGGCTTCATGTACCTGAACCAGGAGATCCCGGCGGCGATCGCCCGCGTGCAGCTGCGACGTCTCGGTGGGTTCAACGCGAACGCCGCGGCCAACGCCGCCCTGCTCACGTCGCGTCTGGAGACGCTTGCGGGCGTGCTGCCGCCCCGCTGTCCCGCCGACCGGACCCATGTCTATCACAAGTACCGGGTGCGGCTGGACGCGCGCGCCCTCGGTCTCGCGATCGATCCGACCCTCCTGCGGGACCGGGTCGTGGCGGCGCTCCGCGCGGAGGGGGTCGAGGTCATGCTCTGGCTCGACCGGCCGGTCCCGGAGATGCCGGTCTTCCAGGGCCGGACGAATTCCCGCAAGGGCGAGCACCCCCGGACGACGGCGCTCCTCGCCGACTCGTTCGTGCTGGGGTCGCAGTCGTATCCCCTGTTCCCGCAGCCGCGGGTCCTGATGGAGCAGTACGCGGACGCGTTCGAGAAGGTGCTGACGCATATCACCGAGCTCGCCGGCCCCGGGGCGGCGTAGGGACATTCCGGAAGAATGCCGCTGCGAATCGGGATCCTGGGAGCGGGTCACATGGGGCGGACGCACGCCGAGGTTCTGCGGCGCGACGACCGGGTGCGCATCGTCGGCGTCGCCGACCCCGACGCGGACCGGGCCATGAACCTCGCCGGGGATCTCCACGTCCCTCATCACGCCGATCTCGAGGCGCTGTTCCGCGCCGGTCTCGATCTTCTCGTCGTCACCACGCCGAACCGCTTCCACTTCGAGGCTTCGATGGCGGCGCTCGAGCGGGGCGTCGGCGTCGTGAGCGAAAAGCCGATGGCCATCCACATCGAGGACGCGCGGCGGCTCTGCGAGGCGGCGGAGCGTCCCGGCGCCTTCTTCACCGTGGCCCACAACCGCCGGCACGCCCCGGTCTACGGCCGCGTCCGGGGGCTGCTGCGCGAGGGGTTCCGGCCGCTCCTGGCCAGCTTCAAGATGCACGAGGGGGACTACCGCACCCCGCCGTGGGTCTCCGACCGTTCCGTGTCGGGCGGGTTTCTCTACGAGAACCTGGTCCACTTCTTCGATCTCATGGAGTGGCTGATCGCGCCCATCTCCGAGGTGTCCTGCCTGGCTCGGGGCCCTCTCTACCCGGACCTCAACGACTTCGTCATCTCGATCGCCTTCGAAGGGGGCGCCATCGGCGCCCTGACCGCCACGGGTCACGCGTCGTGGGTCCGCCCCGCGGAGCGCACCGAGCTCGTGGGCGACCACGCCACGATCGTCGTGGAGGAGCTCGACCGGGTCCTGCACTCGCCGGGCGGCGGTGCACCGGTCGGGATTGACGACTTCGCCGACCTCTCCCGCGAGGAGCGCTGGGGTTACGTCGCGCAGGACCGCGAGATCGTTGAGGCGTTTCTCACGGGGCGGCCGACCTGCTTCTCCCCCCGCCGCGCCCTGCGGTCGCTCGAGATCGCGGACGCCTGCGCCCTCGCCGCCCTCGAGGGGCGCGCGGTGCGGCCCGGCCCCCCGCCCTCCGACTGAGTTTCCTGTCGTCATAAATTCACTCCTAGGCCAGCACGCTCGAGGTCACGGCGGCCTCGGCCCGGAACAGTGTCTTGCGGAGATCCACGATCGATCGCAGCTTGCGCCCCGTGCGCAGGGAGCCGCGCGCGTTCCCGGCGACGCTCATCTCGCACAGACCCATGGAGACGTTGCGGGCCATGTCCGGGAACTGCTCCTCGAGCGATCTCCGGATCGCCCGCTCGACCGACGCCTGCGACGCCCCGTCCTGGAGCTCCACCCGGATCTCGACGGCGTCGCGCAGCCCCGGGCGCGTCACCAGCACCTGCCAGTCGTGCGCGATGCCGGTCACCCCGTCGAGCACCTTCTCGAACATCCAGGGGCTGATGTTGCCGAGACCGCAGTTCACCATCTCGTCGCAGCGGCCGACGATCTTGGAGATGCGCCGCAGCATTTTCAAGTCACAGTCGCAGACGCCCTCCATGAACCGCGCCACGTCGGACGTCCGGTAGCGCAGAAGCGGCATCACCTTGCGCGACAGGGTCGTGAAGACGAGCTCGCCGTGACCCTGGTCGTCCGGCTCGGGAATCTCGAACCAGAACTTCAACTCCTGCAGATGATAGCCGTTCCGGCGCGCGCACTCCGTCCCGGCGCTGCCGAACGACTCGGTCTGGCCGTAGGTCAGGTAGAGCGTCGTCCTCCAGGCCTCCTCGACGTGCCGGCGCGATTTCTCGGACATGTTCTCCCCGCCGACCAGCATGAGCTTGACCGGCCAGGTCCCGCGCTTCTCGGCGATCTCCGTCAGGCTCACGATCCAGGACGGCTCGACCACCATGACATTGAAGCGATAGTCGAGCGCCCGATCGTAGAACTCCGCGGGCGGGATCTTGCTCGCCTCGATCAGCAGGCAGCCCAGCGTCTGCGCCGCCGCCCTCAGGGTCGGCCCGGCGTTCCAGAACGACAGATCGAGGGCCGACACCATGCGGTCCTCCTTGCGCACCCCCAGGGCGTACAACCCCGCCGCGCCGTCCCGACCCAGGTCCCGCATCTCCTCGAGCGAGAAGAAGAGCTTCTTGCTCTTCGGCGAGAGCGTGCCGGTCGTTTCGAAGCCCAGCTGCGGGCGGTCGCACAGGAACTCCTCGACCGGGTGGGTCAGCAGGTCCGTCGAGGTCGTGAAGATGTCCCCCAGGTCGGCGGGGCATCTCACCATCGCCGGATCGATGTGGTGCTCCTGGAACTTCCTGCGGTAGAAGGCCGATCGAGCCGCGACCCAGCGGACGGTGGTCTTGAAGTCCAGCTTCTGGGTGTTGCGGATGTATCCGTCCGGCATCCGGCGCGCGAACCAGAGCCGCCGGGTCGGCGAATCCCCCAGGACGACGCGATCGAGCCAGTTGCTCAGAGCGTTGCGCATGCGCCTCTCGGTTCGCCCGCCGCCGGGGCGTCGGGCTGCGGATCTCCGCGCTGCCAGCGGCGCAGCCGCTCCGCTTCGGCCTCGCCGATGATGTTCCGGCCGGCCTCGTACCAGGTCCGGGCGCCGAGGATCGTCCCCCATCCCGTGCGCGTGAACTTCGGCCGCGGCCGGAGGACCATGAGGCGATCGCCCAGAAGCGTCTGCCAGCGGTCGAGCTCGCTCAGACGGGTGCGGCGCCGCGAGCCGCTCAGGTCGACGACGATCACGTGCGTCGCCGACACGGGGGCCGCCACGGCGTGGACCACGGGGGACGGCGCCGCGAACGCCCCGTCCACCAGGACGCGCTCCAGACCGTCGACCTCCTTGCGGAGCGGAGGGAACAGGATCGGGAGGCGGCTGCTGGCGCGCACGGCCTCGGAAAGACGGAAGCCGCGCTCGCATCCGGTCACGGCGAAGATCCGCTCGCCGCGCCGCCGATCGTGCATCAGGAAGCCGATCATCCGCACACCGTGATGCAGCCGGCGGAAGTCGTGCCGGTCGAGCACCGCGAGCAGGTCGTGCACCGGGTCGGCCCAGCGCCGCACCAGGCGCCGCCCGAGGCCCGGCGAGCGCATCGACAGCGCGTGGGCCAGGACCCGCTTGGCGTTCGTCTCCAGGGCGAATTGCAGGAGCTCGTCCACCGTCCGGCCCGCGGCGGCGTAGTAGGCGCTGATCAGGCTGCCGACGCTGCAGCCGACCATGGCGTACAGCGGAACGCGCAGCTCGACGAGGCGGGCCAGCACGCCGACGTGGGCGGGGCCCCGGAACCCCCCCGACCCCAGGACGATTGCGGTGCGCTGCCCGGCGGTCGCCGGGCGGCCGCTTTTCGTCATGCGGCGACTGGGCTCATGTGATCGTCGAAGACATCCATCAGTCGATGACCTCTGGGTGATCGTGCTCTGCAGGGCCATAAGAATACACGTCGGCCCTTCTCCTGACAATTCGCGCGCGATATCCGCGGCCCTCGTATCGGGACGTCAGGGCTGTCCCTTCGCTTCCTTGACGGCCCTCGTGAGGGCGGGAACGATCTCGAAGAGATCGCCGACGACACCCACGTCGGCGACGCCGAAGATCGGCGCGTCGGGGTCCTTGTTGATGGCGACGATGTACCCCGAGCCCTTCATGCCGACGATGTGCTGGATGGCGCCGGAGATGCCGCAGGCGATGTACAGTTTCGGATTGACGGTGACGCCCGAGCTGCCCACCTGGTGCTCGTGCGGAAGCCAGCCCATGTCGGTGACCGGTCGCGAGGCGCCGACCTGCCCCCCGAGCGCCGCGGCGAGGTCCTTGATCACTGAGAACTTCTCGGGGGCGCCGACGCCGCGGCCGCCCGAGACGATGATCGGAGCCTGGGTCAGGTCGACGGCGCCGCCCTCTCCTTTCTTGATGCCGACGAACCGGGCGCGCAGGTCACCGGGCGCGACGCCGGCCGGAACGACGCGCACCGTCCCCCGCGTCGTGACGGAGTAGGCGGGTGATGCCCCTTTCTGGAGGGTCGCCATCTTCGGCCGCGCGTCTCCCATGTCGACCACCTGGATGAACTTGCCGTTGAACGCCTTGCGCGTGAACAGGGGCCGTCCCCCCTCGAAGAGGATCTGGGAGCATTCGGTGGCGATCGGGACGCCGAGCCCGGCGGCGACCAAAGGGGCCAGGTCCCAGCCGTTCGGCGTGTGGCCGACCAGGACGATCTCGGGCGTCTCGGCCTTGATCAGAGATTCGAGGACGCGCGTGTGGCCGTCGCAGGTGTAGTCCGCCACGGCCTCCCCTTCGACGCAGATCACCTCGGCGGCGCCGCGCGCGGCCAGCCCCTCGGCCGGAGCGCCCCGGCCCATGCCGATCAGGACCGCCTTGATCTCCGCCGGCTGCCAGCCCGCCTCCCCCGCGAGGCGGTGCGCCATCCCGAGGAGCTCGAAGGTCGTCTCGCGGATCGCCCCGCTCTCATGCTCGGCCAGGATCAGGATCCTGCAGGCCATCTCAGATGACCCCCGTCTTTTCCCTGATCCGGGTCACCAGATCCTTGGCGATCCGATCGGCCGGACCCGTGAGCATCTCGGCCCCCTTCCCCTTCGGGGGAGGCGCCAGCCGCACCGTCCTGTAGCGCCCCTTCGAGGCGGCGATCTCCGCGGACCCCAGCTTGAGGTCGGCGAGCGACAGCGTCCTGATCTCCTTCTTCTTGGCCGCCATGATCCCTTTCAGGCTGGCGTAGCGCGGCTCGTTGATGCCGGTCTGCACGGTGATTACCGCCGGCAGCGTCAGATCGACGATCTGCAGCCGGTTGTTCTCCAGCTCGCGCTCCACGCGGACCACACCGTTCTCCTGCAGCGCCAGACTCATGGCCGCCGTGGCGCACGGTCGATCCAGAAGACGCGCCACGAACGGGCCGACCTGCATGGCGTTGTCGTCGTCGGCCTGCAGACCGGCCAGGATCAGCGAGAATCCCTCGTCCTTGACGGCCGCCACGATGACGCGCGCGATCGACAGCGGGTCGGCGCCCTCGAGTGCTGTGTCCTTGACGTGCACGGCCCGGTCGGCCCCGGTGGCCAGGCAGGTCCTGAGCGCCGTGGAGGCGCGCTCCGGCCCGACCGTCAGGGCCACCACCTCGGCGACGCGGCCGGCGTCCTTCAGCCGCAGCACCTCCTCCAGGGCGTAACGATCGTAGTCGTTCAGACCGTAGGTGAGATTGCTCTCGTCCACCCAGGTGCCGGAGGAGTTGATGCGGAACGGCGAATCGGTGTTCGGCACCTGCTTGACGAGGACCAGGCTCTTCATGCGCCGCCTATCATAATCGACAGAGCGGCTGGAACGACCGGCGAGATCTCAGGGAGAGGTCAGGTCCACGGGGCCGCTGAACTGGATGCCGGCGATCGGTGTGCCGTTCGGATCCACCGCCTGGGCGTTCTCGAAGACGAGCGTCGTGGTGCCGGACGCGACCCCCATGAACGGGAGCGTGATGACGGTCTTCTCGGCCCCCGTCACGCCCACGCCCCCCACGGAACCGACGCGAGTGACCGAGACGACGAGGCGGCCGGGATCGTTCGACTGCGTCCCCGCTTCCATCGCCGTGCCGTGGCCGTCCTGGTCGAGGAAGTTTCCTTCGATGGCGGGGGGATCGAAGTGGACCACGGCCGGGTTGAGCACGACGTCGAACTTGATTCCGTAGATGTCCGACATCGTCGTCTGGCCGATCATCACCCGTACGGCCATCGGCGACCCCGAGCTCGCGGGACAGTCGAACCGGACCAGGTCGGCGGCGCCGGCGACCGTGCCCTGGCACTCCAGACCGGGCGCGGCCCCGCCCCCGCCTCCGCCACCCCCGCCGCAGGCGGCGGCGAGGAGAGCGCAGGCAAACGCCGCCGTCAGGCGCCCCGCGCTCACGGCAGCACCAGTCCCCAGACGCTGGCCATGATCGCCAGGTCCGTTCCGTCCACGCAGTCGTCGGGGTTCAGGTCGACGCGCGCGTCGTACGCCGCGTCGCCGGAGCACGCGCCGAACGCGCGCGCCAGCACGAACAGGTCCGACCCATCGATGCGCCCGTGCGAGGAGCCGGTGTCATCGACGTTGACGTCCGCGGGAAAGTTCTGGCAGGCGTCCCCCACGCCGTCGCCGTCGGTGTCGCGCTGGTTCGGATTGAACACGTTCGGGCAATTGTCCGCGGAGTCGAACACCCCGTCCGAGTCGCTGTCGAGCGGGGGCGTGACCGTGGTGCAGACCACGCGCTCCTTCTTGTCGTTCAGGAAGACGTCGCTCCGGGTCTTGTCGTAGGACGTGAAGCAGACGTAGGCGACGCGCGTCCCCGAGACGAAGCCGGCCTGCACCTGCGCGTAGTCGCCGATCATGTAGTAATCGACCGAGGACAAATCCTGGGGCGGGTCGAACATGTTGAGCGTGTCGCCGTTGTCGTTGACCCGCGTGTGCGGCGCCCAGGTCAGGCCGCCGTCGCTCGACACGGTGTAGTAGACGTTCGCGGTGGCGGCGTTCAGGACGCCGTTGTCCGTGGCGCCGGTCTCGTTCTGGTAGTAGGCGACGTGGATCCAGCCGTCGTCGTCCACGTCGATCATCGAGAAGTACTGCGTCTTGCCGGCGGCCTGCCCGGGGACGACGGCGTGGGACCACGTGGTCCCGCCGTCGGTCGAGACCGACAGGTCCACGTCCCCCTGGTCGAGGGTCGGATCCGTCGGGTTGGGGTTCCGATCGGAGATCACGTACAGCGTCCCGCGTCGCTTCCCGGCCGATCGATCGATATCCATGGCCGGCCCGCTGAGGCGGTGGCCGTTCAGCCCGAAGCGGCCGCTCGTTCCGAGCTGCTGCCCCGCCGGCGGGTAGAGGAAGTCCGCCTTGTCCAGGACCAGCGAGGCGCCGGCGCCGGTCACCTCGTGGAACACCAGGACGTCGCTCAGACCGTCGAGCGAGACGGCGTTCGCCATCAGATAGACCTGCCCGTCAGCGATGCCGGCCACCGGCTGGATCTGATAGCCGTGAAAGCCGCTCGAGCTCGAGTCGGATACCTGGATCTCAGCCTGCGGGAGACCGCCGCTCGTGAGCGGCTGGAGAAACGACCCGAGATAGACCTCGGTGGCGGAGTAGAGATCGTAGTCGAGATAGACCTTGCCGTCGTGCGCCGAGCCGCTGCCGCCGCCGAGGGCGGCGGCGCGATCCACGTCGAACATGGCGCGGTCGTGCATCCCGGTGCGGGTCGCCTCGAAGAACTTCGGCCAGGTGGCCCCCCGATCGGACGAGCGCGCCACCACGACGCGCGCCGCGGTCGTCCCCGAGCTGCTGGTGCGGATGAGGCTCGCGAACAGGATGCCGTCGCTGTTCCCCGGCGCCGCCCACGGGTCGTAGGTGTAGCCGGTGAACGTTCCCGAGCCGTTCGGGAACGAGTCGACCGTCCAGGTGATGTTGCCGTCGACGGACGTCTGCATCCTCGACGAGTTGCTGTATCCCTGGTTGTAGACCGCGACGAGATCGCGGCCGTCGAACGGATCGACGCCGATCGCCTCCTCGGAGCCGTCCGCGAGGAACACGTCTCCAGAGGTGGTCGTGACCGGAGGGCTCTGCGGACGGAGACCCTCGGTGGCGGACGACGAGCGCACGACGTTCGCATCGCCCCGCGCCCGCCGCGCCGCCAGAGCGCCGGGAAATGTGGGACGTCCGGGGACGATGCGCGTTCCAGCCGGTGCTCTCTTCGCGCTCACGAAACGGGCGCGCAGGATCGGCGGGGCGGCCCGGTCGCCTCCGGCCCCCGCCAGGCCGATCGACGCCAGCACGCCCCCGATCGCGATCACCCGGCCCGTCCACGACGCTGTCGTCATGCCGCCCCCCGCAGGGAGCCACGATACCGAATCGATCGCGGGCAGCGCAAGGACGGCCGCGGGCGGGCGCACATGGGCCTCCGGCGCCGGCCGTTCCGCGCCGGCGCCGGAGGCTGGGAGGCCCTGGGGGACGGGGCGCATGGACCGTCCCTGGGCGTGAAGGCGGGTCAGGACTCGGGTTCGCCCGGCGGGTGAGGGTCCTCCCTTCTGTCGCTTCTGGCTGGACGTCTGCGGAATTTCGTCGGCTGCGGAACGGTGTCGTGCGGGCCGTCGTACAGGAGCCGGTAGCGTCCGTACGTCACGCGCTCCACCAGGACCTGGCTCGCCGCCAGGTTCCCCATGCAGTAGCGGACCAGGAAGCTGTGCACGCGCGACAGCGGCCAATCGGGATTCTCGAGAGCCCTCGCCGCCTCGCGGGCGCTGAACGGCTCGCACAGCCGGCCCGCCACAATCGCCTCGCGGATGAGATCGGGCAGATCCATACCCCGGCCCTGCCTTGTCTGCGGCGAATGCGATCAGATTCCCGGTCCGAGAACTCGGCGACGACTGCGTACGGCGATCACGGCGGCGAGATGTTGCGGGACTGTGGGGCACTTCGACTGAGGGGGGTCTCTGCGGCTGAGTCCCCGGCCCTTCTCCTCGGTCGGGCTGCGGGGAATGTACCGCGAGTCACACACGCATGCAATTGCTATTTTGACATTTTCGATCGGGCCGAGGCTGCCACGAGCGAGGCGAGGCGTGCGCCCCGGGACCGCGTGCGCGGCGCGCGCGGCCAGGCCCTCTCAGCGTCGCTTCGGCGAACCGTCGCCCGAGGAGATGAGATTGCCCTCCTCCCCCGGACAGCCGCCGTCACACGACACCGGCTCGAGCGGCAGCGGCACCGCCTCCGTGCCGAACCCGCTCGTGCCGTGACCGGCGCGGTAGTCCACCAGGTAGAAGACGGCACGGCCCGCCGGCGGGAGCGCGACAGCCGACAACGACCCCTCCCCCTCGAGGAACGAGCTCGACGTGATCAGCCGCGCGGGGACACGCACTGCCCCGAGCGTGATCCGGTTCACCTCCATCTTCAAGCTGGCGACGTCTCCTGCGATCACATCGTAGGCCTGCGCCCCGTTCACTGCGTTCCAGTACACCCGCGCCAGCCCCGCCGCTCCGGCTGGCTCGAGCCGCAGGCTCACCGGGTCGGGGCCCTCTCCCAGGTCGTGCGGCACCGTCACGACGGCGAGGGCCGACGTGGTGTTGCCCGACGCGTCGGTTGCTGCGTAGGTCAGCTCGTAAGAGCGACCCGGCCCCTCACCCGAGCGTTCGGCGCGCAGCAGGACCTCGGTGTCCGGCGTACCAACGTCGGCGCCCGTGACGTCGCCGGTGGTCCGGCCGTCGCCGTCCCCGGGCGCGTCGTCCGGCTCGCTGGCCACGACCGAGACCAGACGCGCCGTCGCCGCGGGGTCGCACCGGTCGCTCACTTGCCAGCCGACGCCCACCGGCACGAGGCGGTGGTTGGGAGGCCAGAGGACGGACGGATCGGCCGCCAGCGTAAGGAGCGGCGGTGTCGAGTCGCGCACCGTGACATTCGTCGCGCAGGTCGACGTGTTGCCCGTCGCGTCCCTCGCGGTGAACGTCACAGGCGTCGTCCCGAGCGGATAGATTCCCGAGGCATCCCCTGCCGTGGAGCGGCTGCCCGTGATGGTGACCGTGGAGCTGCAGGCGTCCGACCCGGTCGCCAGCACCTGCGCCTGTGCCCCCTCGGGACCGGTGCACTCCCTCGTCATCGCGGCTGGACAGGTCAGCAGAGGCGGTGATGAATCCACGACCGTGACGACCGTCTGCGTCGTGTCCGTCAGCCCCTTCGAGTCGGTCACTCGCAGCTCGATGGTGTGCGCGCCGAGCGGCAGGGTGACGTTCAGCACGCTACCGGAGCCCAGCGCTTGCTCACCGGGCTGGCCCGGATCCCGGATCCACTGATACGACACGATGTCGTCGTTCGTCCCAGGTGTCGAGTCGGGGTCGCTCGAGGCCGAGGCGTCGAGCATGACCCCACCGCCGACGGGTCCGATGCACTCGACCGTCGTGGCCGACGTGATCACGGCGCGCGGCGATCTGTCTGGCGATACGAAAACCATTCTGGACTCTCCCTGGGACACGAAGGTCGCATCCACCGTCGCGGGCACCGTATTGCCGTCGGTCACCGTGACCACCAGTCGGTAGGACTGGCCGGCCTCCAGACTCGAGGTGTCGAGCATCGCCGGGGGCCAGGAGTCGAACGGCACCCGCAGTATGGAGTGCTCCTGCCCGCTGAACAGACTGAGGGTTGTCTCGTCAAACCGCTGTACGGTCAGATCGATTCCACCATTGTCCGCACCATAGTCGCGTGCGCACACGGACACCGGCAAGGGCAAACTCGACAGGCCGAGGACTGTGTCGAAAGACGAACGCGGGCCGCTGCATGGACCCAGCGCGAGCACGAAATCGGGTATTCCATTTTCGCAGAATAGATAATTGTCGAGGTCGAACAGGTACGGCGCGCCGGCCGCTGCGTTCGTGAAGCCTATGCCTTCGCCAGCCACCCCCTGGAGCAGGTAGCCCTGCCTGCAGTCGGAGGTGAGCAGGGCGTCCTGGAGCGTGACGGCGCCTGCGCCGGTCGAGAAGACCTCCACGGTGCCGTGGAGCCGATCTCTCTGGGGATCCTCGGCCGACACAAGGACCGTGACGACGCCGTCATCGTGCCGAACCTCGGACAGGATCACAGTTGGCTGGCAGGCGTCTCCGGATCCGTCGTGATTCGAATCCGATTGGTCGGAGTTGACGGCCACAGGGCAGTTGTCACACGCATCGCCGACTCCGTCGGCGTCGCCGTCAGCCTGGTCGGAATTGGGGATGGCGGGGCAGTCGTCGCATGCGTTGCCGATGCCGTCCCTGTCGGTGTCGCCCTGGAGCGGGTCGGCTGCCGCCGGGCAGTCGTCGCACGCGTCGCCGATTCCATCCCCGTCCATGTCCTCCTGACCAGGATTCGCGACGTTCGGACAGTTGTCGACACCATGGCATTGTCCGTCGTGATCAGCGTCGTTGAAAGGATCGCTGGGACACGGGTCGCAGGCATCACCCAGGAAGTCATAATCGCTGTCCTTCTGATCGTGATTTGCCGCGAAGGGACAGTTGTCGCAGGAGTCCCCAAGACCGTCTTGATCTGTATCCGTCTGCGCCTTGTTCGGGTAAAGCGGGCAGTTATCGCAGAGATCACCGAAGGTGTCACCGTCTCCATCGGACTGGTTCGAATTTGCGACGAGCAGGCAATTGTCGCAGGCATCCCCTCGTCTGTCGCCGTCCCTGTCCTCCTGGAACGGGTTTGCGACGGTCGGACAGTTGTCCACTTCGCCACAAACACCATCGGCATCCTGATCGTTCGATGAATCGTGGGGACACGGATCGCACGCGTCGCCCACATGATCACCGTCCGAGTCGGTCTGGGAAGGATTCGGCACCAGAGGACAGTTGTCCGGGGTGCAGGTCGTGTTCGGCTTCCCCGGATCACCGAAGCCGTCCTGGTCCGTGTCCGTGCAGCTGTCGCAGGCATCGCCGACTCCGTCGTGGTCGGTGTCTGTCTGGGAGACGTTCGGGATCGTCGGGCAGTTGTCTATCGCGCAGACGTTCGCCGCGAAGCCTGGATTGCCGAAGCCGTCCTGGTCGGAATCGGTGCATGGATCGCAGACGTCGCCCATCCCATCATGATCCGTGTCGGTCTGGGCGGGGTTGGAGACACCCGGACAGTTATCGGGAGAACAAGCGTTGCGCGGGAAACCGGGGTCCCCCAGCCCGTCTCCATCGGTGTCGGTGCAAAGGTCGCATGCGTCCCCCACTCCATCGCGATCCGCGTCCTCCTGCGCCGGATTGGAGACGGCCGGGCAGTTGTCGATCCCGCAGGTTCTCGCAGGACCGGGATTGCCATAGCCGTCACCGTCGGGGTCCGTGCAGGGATCGCAAGCATCGCCCCGGCCGTCGTGATCCTGATCCTGCTGCGACCGGTCCGAGACGTCGGGGCAGTTGTCGCAAGCGTCGCCCGTCCCGTCGTGGTCCCGGTCCTCCTGCCCCGGATTGGACACCTTCGGGCAGTTGTCGACCGGGCAAGTGTTCGCTGGAAACCCCGGATCGCCGAACCCATCTCCATCGGCGTCGGTGCAGGGATCGTTTGGATCGACCGTCCCGTCGCGGTCGGCGTCGCCCACATGATTGATGAGCACGGAAATCTCGCCCGAGTTCGTGTCGATGACCGCCAGATCGTCCCTCCCGTCACCGTCCAGATCCTGCGCGAGGATCGATCCAGGCGCGGCGCCTACCCCGAAGTAGGAAAGCGCGGGGGAATACCCCTTCCCGTTCCCCATGGCCACTGTGACTGAGTCGCTCTCATAGTTCGAAATCGCCAGGTCCGTTCGTCCGTCGGCGTCGAAGTCTCCGATCGCCGCAGCGCCGAAACTTTCCCCCGCTACGATTCCGGCCGAAGTGTGGAACGTTCCGTCTCCCTTGCCGAGAAGAATGAGGACGAAGCTGCTCGAAATCTGGGACGGAACGCTCACGAGGGCGGCCAGGTCCTGGATTCCGTCCCGATCGACGTCGCCCACCGGCAGCAGCCTCGGCAATTCGTAGCTGACGGGATGGCCAATGGTCGAAGTGAATTGCGGCAGAAAGGTTCCGTCGCCGCGTCCCAGGAACACGGAGATGTCGTTCGATGTGGCGTTGCCGACGGCGATGTCCTCATGGCCGTCCTTGTTATAGTCCGCGGTGACGACGGACAGCGAGCCGACGCCCGTCGCGAGGTGCGTCGGCGCCGCGAACGTTCCGTCACCGTTTCCGAGCAAGACGACGACATCACCAGTGCGGCAGGCGGAATCAGCGCAATAATTGACGATCGCCAGATCCGGCCGTCCATCGGAGTTGAAATCCCCCTTGGCAAATCCCGCGAGTCTGAGCCCCTGCACAACCGCGTTCCGCGCGCCGAATGTGCCGTCTCCGTTGCCCAGGAAGACCGAGACGACCCCATCCGCGCAGTCGAAGCTGTTGTTGCACGAGTTGCCGGTCACGAGATCGAGCCTGCCGTCAAGATTCACGTCAGCCACGAGCAGGAAGCTGACACCCGGAGGCGCATCCAACGACGCGCCCTGGGTGGCCTGGCCGTCTTTCGTGCCCAGGAGGATCCGGATTTCGCCACGATCGGACGCGTTGGTCGGATAGGGAACCGTGACAGCGAAATCCTGGACTCCGTCTCCGTTGAAATCGCCCGCGGCCAGCCCCCAGGGGTTGTGACCCGCAGGCATGAGTCGATCCGAAATGAAGGTCCCCCGATCGGCTCCAAGGATGATCGAGACATTTCCGGCGTGCTGCCTGGTTGAGCTGTCGGCGTTCACCACGACCAGGTCGGCGAAGCCATCCTCGTTGAGGTCGCCCAAGGCAAGGCCACGGGGACCGATCCCTGCTCTGTAGGACGCCGTGCTCACGGACGATCTGTCGCCGCTCCCAGGGAGGACGACCACGGAGCCAAGCGTCGTGTCATACCACTGTCCGGGACGGCCGGTGACGAGGATCTCGTCCCGACCATCAAGGTCCAGATCCTGCACGACGAGCGAGGTGGGGTTCTCGACCGGCGAGAGCGTCCGGGAAGCCGGGAATCCACCCAGGCCGTCGCCGTACAGAATCGTCATGGTGCGGGCAAGAGCATTGACCACCGCTACGTCAGTATTTCCGTCGCCGTCGAAGTCGCCGGCGGCGATCGAGGCGGGGCCGTCTCCGACCGTCGTCCTCCTGGGCGCGCCGAAGGTCCCGTCGCCGCGCCCTAGAAGAACGGAGAGGTCATCCGACCCCGAATTGCTGACCACGACGTCGGCCGCCCCGTCACCGTTGAGGTCGGCGACCACGAGAGCATTCGGACCGTTGCCGATCGGGAACGGCACGGCGCCGAGGAGAGTCCCGTCACCTTTCCCGCGGAAGAAGGCGCCGGGCGCCACGATGTCGGGCACCGAGTCCCGATCCATGTCGGTGATCACGACCATCCCTTGAAACCCGATATTGAGCGCGAGCGGAGAATTGAAGCTGCCGTCGCCGTGTCCCAGAATTTCGTAGACCACGTTTGCGGCCGAGTCGGTGACGACGAGATCGGGGCTGCCATCCCCGTTGAGATCACCGACCGCGAGGTTGAGCGGCTTGGCTCCGACCGGAAGATTGCGCGGGGAATCGAACGTGCCGTCGCCATGCCCAAGGAGGATCGACACGGTGCCCGATTCGTTGTTCGCCACCGCCGTGTCCGCGTGCCCGTCGCGGTTGAAGTCGGCGACAACAGCCGACCAGGGGCGAGCGCCGGTCCAGAGCAGCTGATTCGGGAAGAAGCCCGAGAAGGAGCAGGCATCGCCGATTCCGTCGCCGTCTCGATCTGACTGGCCTGGATTCGGTGTGGCGGGGCAGTTGTCGCAGCGGTCGCCCACGCGGTCCGCATCGGCATCGCGCTGACCAGGGTCGGCCACGTCCGGGCAGAGATCGACGTTCCCGCAGACCCCGTCGTGGTCGGCGTCGTTCTTGCGGTCCAGAGGACACGGGTCGCACGCGTCCCCGAGCCCGTCCCGATCGCTGTCGACCAGTGAGGGATTGGGCACGGTGGGACAGTTGTCGCAGGCATCGCCCGCCGCGTCGGCGTCGCCGTCCTCCTGGCGGGGGTTGGGGATCGATGGACAGTTGTCGAGCGGGCACGTCGCCGCGTCGAAACCGCCATCTCCGAATCCATCATGGTCGGAGTCCGTGCAGGGATCGCACACGTCTCCGATCCCGTCGGCGTCCGCATCCCCCTGCGACGGGTTGGTTCGGTCGGGACAGTTGTCGCAGGCGTCGCCGCGACCATCGTGATCGGCATCCGCCTGTGAGGGATTGGAGACGCCCGGGCAGTTGTCCTCCGGACAGGTGTTGGACGGAAAACCCGCATCCCCGAACCCGTCGTGGTCGGTGTCGGTACAAGGATCGCAGGAATCCCCTGTCCCGTCCGCATCCGCGTCCGTCTGCGTGGGATTGGGGGTGACCGGACAGTTGTCACACGCGTCGCCGACGCCGTCCCGATCCATATCGGCTTGCGAGGGATTGGTCACCCCCGGGCAGTCATCCAGGGCGCAGGTGTTTGCCGGAAATCCCGGATTGCCGAAACCGTCGCCGTCAGTATCTGTGCAGGCGTCCCTGGTGTCGTCGATTCCGTCCCCATCGCTGTCGGGGAAGATCGCCTGGTTCAGGAGGGCCGAAACTGCACTCTGGCCGAATCCGTTGACGGTCAGGAGATCAGGCTTGCCGTCCCGATTCAGGTCATTCACCAAAATGAAGCCCGGGTTCGCACCGGTCAGGAATCGAAAAGGCTGAGTGAAACCACCATCTCCCCGACCCAGCAGAATCTCGACCTCTCCCGAATAGAATCGGTCTGCGCCTGTCACCGCGACCGCGATATCCTTACGCCCATCGGCGTTGAAGTCGGAAACTGTAACTGCGCTTGCGCCGGTCCCCACTGGCAGCCGAACCTCGGTCGCGAAGGTCCCATCGCCGCGGCCATAGAGCAGGGACAAGGGCTGCGACTGGCCCGAGGAGAAGAAGGACCCACCGCCTCCGATCGCCAGGTCCACCCTTCCGTCCGCGTTGAAGTCACCGGCCGCGACGGACACCGGGGTCCCACCAACTGACAAGTCGGTACGTACACCGAAGGAGCCGTCACCCCTGCCCACGAGAATGGACACGTCTCCCGAGGCATAGTCCGCGACGGCCAGATCGACATGACCATCACCATTGAAGTCACCGAGGGCCACGGAGACCGGTGCCGCGCCCGTCGCATAACGGGTCTCGGCCCCGAAGGTTCCGTCTCCTCTCCCCAGAAGGACCGAGAGGTCGCTGGATCCGCCATATTCCGGGATGCTGTTCGCGACCACCAGATCCATCTTGCCGTCACCGTTGAGATCCCCGATCGCAACGAACGACGGCAGGTCGCCGACCGGATAGGACTGCGGGGCCACGAAGGTGCCGTCTCCATTCCCTGCGAGGACGAATACGCGGCCGGACAGCAGGCTGGCCACGGCGAGGTCGGGGCGGCCGTCGCCGTTCAGGTCGCCCGCGGCAACCCCGAAGGGATTCGCGCCGACCTGAAGGAATGCGAGAGCTTCGAAGGTTCCGTCACCGTGCCCCCTGTAGATCCGGAGTCCTCCCGGATCCATGAGCGGGTTCGACAGTCCGGAGTTCGTCACGGCGAGATCATCGACCCCATCACCGTCGAAATCGGCCACGGCTGCGGACGCTGCATCCTGATCGGTCGTCAAATCGAGATGCGTCGCGAACGTGCCATCGCCCCGATTGTGGATGACGGAGAGAGCCTGCGCCGTTATCGAGTTCGTGAGACTTGTGAACCCGATCAGCAGATCGGGCCGACCCCCTGACCGGAACGAGACGCTCGACAGGGAAGAGATGTACGAGGGGCCGGCGATCCTGTTCTCCCCGTCGAAGCTCCCGTCTCCGTGTCCACGAAGGATGGCGATCTGGCCGCTCCTTATGTCATGAACGGCCAGGTCCACGTAACCATCTCCGTCGTAGTCGGAAGCGGTAATCCTGTCGGCCGAATTGAGCGATGCCGGCAGATCGAACACCGGGTCGGCCCTGAAGGTGCCGTCCCCGTTCCCCAAGGCAATCGATTGCCCGTACGACCACTTCGTAAGTACATCCGGGATCCGGTCATCGTTGAAATCGGACAGCTCGACCGAGACCAGCCCCGGGGACGAATAGAAAGTCTGCGGGACCCCCAGCGACCTGAACGTGCCGTCTCCGTTCCCAAGGTAGTATGCCAACGCCCCGCCGACATAGATTTGCTCTTCATTCGATACAATCAGATCCGGCTTGCCATCCAGATTCAGATCGGCGGTGCGGATGAAGGATGGCGAGGCGACCGTGTCATACTTCACGGGAGGAGCAAACGTCCGGTCGACCCGGCCCAGCAGGATCGCCAGTTCGCCGAACTGCTGTGCATTGTGAAACCAGCCCCCCACGATGAGGTCAATCAGACCATCCCGATTGACGTCCGCCAGCCCCACCGCGGTGGCGGTCGATATCCCGGATGAAATCTCGAGGTCGGGCACAAAGGTTCCATCTCCCTTTCCCTTCAGGATCCTGACCGTCCCATAACCGAAATCCGCCACCGCCAGATCCATCGTGCCGTCGCCGTCGACGTCTGCGGCCGCCAGCGATTGGGGGGTGGCGAGACCGGTCAATCTCTGTTCGGGGCCGAGGATTCCTTCTCCGTTCGAAAGGAAAATCGAGACGCTGCCAGGGAACGCGTTGCTCGGGTTGCCGCTGAGGACGACGAGATCGAAGTCGCCATCACCGTCGAGGTCCGCGGTGAGGACCTGCCTCACGGTGCTATACGAATTCGGCGTGACGAGCCCCAGGGAGAAGGTGGGCTCCGGGAAGAGGCTGCCGGCGTACGGCACGGCACAGGCGTCGCCCAGCCCATCCAGGTTCCTGTCCGTCTGCTGCGCGTTCGGAGTGTCGGGACAGTTGTCGCACAGATCGCCGATTCCATCCCCGTCGTGGTCGTGCTGATCCGGGTTGGCCACGAGCGGGCAGTTGTCGATCTCGGCACACAGACCGTCGCCATCGCCATCGTCCAGGGCGCTGAGCGGGCAGGGATCGCAGGCATCCCCGCGCGCGTCGCCGTCCTTGTTGAGCTGATCCGCATTGGCCACGTCCTTGCAGTTGTCGCAGGCATCGCCGATGCGGTCGGCATCCTGATCGGGTTGATCCGGGTCGAAGACGCCCGGACACTGATCCGCCGGACAGGCGTTCGCGGGGAAGCCGGGGTCCCCGTAACCATCACGATCGGTGTCCGTGCAGGGATCGCACGCGTCGGGGATCCCATCGTCGTCCTCGTCGTTCTCAACGGGGTCGAACGCGGCGGGGCAGCGATCGCAGGAATCACCGAGGCCGTCCCCATCGCGATCGCCTTGCGAGGGATTCGCCACGTCCGGGCAGTTGTCCGGGGCGCAGGTGTTGGACGGGAACCCCGGGTCACCGTATCCGTCTCCGTCCATGTCCATGCAGGCGTCGCACGCATCTCCCGCGCCGTCGCCGTCAATATCCTCCTGGCCCGGGTTGGCGATCGAGACGCAGTTGTCGCAGGCATCGCCGATTCCGTCGCTATCCCGGTCGGCCTGGGAGGCATTGCCGACCGAGGGACAATTGTCGGGCGGACAGGTATTCGCCGTGAACCCGGGGTCTCCGTACCCGTCGCCGTCTCTGTCGGTGCAGGTATCGACCGTGTCGTCGACCCCGTCATGATCCGAGTCCGGGTACGGCCCTCGGTTGTAGAGGAAGGAGACACCGGCGGAATGGGCGACCGCGAGGTCGATCCGCCCATCGTCGTCCAGATCGAGCGCGATGACCGATCGAGCCTGCGCACCTGCCGCGAACCGGCCTCCTGAGACGAAGGTGCCATCCCCCTGCCCCAGCAGGACCGAGACGTCGGCCGAATTGAGATTGGCGACCGCAAGGTCCTGCGTTCCATCGTTATTGAGGTCGCCCGCCGCGACCCAGGCCGGTCCATCGCCGACAGCGACGTGGGACGGGATCGAAAACCCACCCGTTCCGTTCCCGATGAAAATGGCGACCTCGTCTGCACCGAAATCGGCGACTGCGAGATCCAGCCGTCCGTCCGCGTTCCAGTCCCCCACTACCAGGAATCGGGGCCGGGCCCCGCAGGCGATGCGGGACTGGAACTGGAACGTCCCGTCGCCGTTACCCAAGAGCACCGAGATGTCGTCCGAGAACATGTTGGCGGTGACCAGGTCGTCCCTGCCATCGAGGTTGAAGTCTCCCCCCGCTAGGGAGACGGGACCGATCCCTGCCGGGTAACGCGTCTGGCCTTCGAACGTCGCGTCTCCGTGACCCAGAAAGACCGAAATGTCGTTCGAACGCTGCGCAGTCGTGAGGCCGCCGTTGGCGACCGCGAGGTCAATCGTTCCATCCGAATTGAAATCTCCGCTTGCGACCGAGGAGGGCCCGTCTCCCGTGATCAGGCTCGGTAGCTGGCCGCTGACGAGGGCGCCGTCTCCATGCCCCAGGAAAACGTACACATTGTCCGTGGCCTCCGATACCACGGCGATATCAGTCCGGTCGTCCTGGTTCAGGTCCATGCCTATGCCCGTGATGGTGTGACCGTTGTAAATGCTGTAGACGTCGCCGAACTGGAAGCTCCGCCCGCCCAGATTGACGTAAGGAATGATCAGATTCTGGGCCAGGACAATGAAGTCGCCCCTCCCATCCGAATTGAGATCCGTCGGCAGGATTGAGGTCGCTCCTCCGTAGGAGAGCTCGATGCCATGGTCTTGGGCGAAGGTCCCGTCACCGGTGCCTCCGATGACCAGGACACTGCTCGAAAGATTGTTGGCGACCGCGAGATCCTGCCTGCCATCACCATCGAAATCGGCAACGACCATCGCAACAGGATCGTCTCCTGCGATGAGTCTCGAGGGATACCCGAACGACCCATCCCCCTTCCCCAGCGACACGAAGATCGTGTCGTATATCGAGTTCGAATTCAGAAGATCGATCATCCCGTCCGCGTTCACGTCGGCCGCGGCGCATCCGAGCGGCCCATCTCCCGAGGGGATCACAGGCGCCCCGTACGAAAATCCCCCGCCGGGAGAGCCGAGCAGGATCGTGAACTGCTTGGGCGAGCTCGCCAGGACCGCCAGATCGAGCCGCCCGTCCTCGTTCAAGTCGGCGGTGAGGGCGCACGTCGGATATCCCCCGACGCCGACTGTAGCGGCGGGGATCCGCACGAATGTGCCATCCCCCTGGCCGGCCATGAGCGTGAGAACGCCATAATTGCAGGCGTTCGCGTTGGAACACTTCTCGATCGAGATGACGTCGATCGTTCCGTCGCCGGTGAAATCACCGGTGAGGATGGCAGTCGGATGCACTCCCACGGTGTATTTCGCGGGCGCGGAAAAGGTGCCATCGCCCGTCCCGAGATAGACCGCGATATCACCGTTGGGACAATTCAATGTGCCATCGCATTCGGCCAGGACCGCCAGATCGGCGCGTCCATCGGCGTTGAAGTCCGCGGTGGCGAAGCCGCGAGCGGTAGGCTCGACCGCAAGGCCAGGCAACTGCGAGAACGTGCCCTCGGGGCTCCCGAGGAAGACCCGCGCTTCCTGCTGGCCTCCTGCGCTGGTGTCACCGACGACCAAATCGACTTGTCCGTCGGCGTTCAAGTCCCCGGTAATCAGAGCGAACGGAGCTGTGCCGATGGGGATGGCGATTCGATCCCGGAAGGACCCGTCGCCGATGCCGAAAAGCAGCGACAGATCACCGCTCCCTAACGGGACGCCGGTGTCGAGCGTGGCCAGGTCGGGATGCCCGTCGGCATTGAAGTCTCCGGCGACCATCCTCAAGGGCCCCGTGCCCACCTGGAACACCGGGCCGGGGAAAAGCGGACTCGTCCCGACGGTTGCAGATGGATCGAAGGGCAGGGTCGGTCCCGGGTGTCCGTGGGAAGGGGGCGCTCCCCCACCTTGCGCAGCGAGCGTCGTCGGCAGAAGAAGCGCCAGCACGAAGCGGGCGCAGCGCGGTCGTCGCATCACACCTTAGTCCTGCCCCGCGGAGCCTCTCGGCGCGCGGTGGGGTACTCTAGGCTGAACGGATTCGATTGCCTGCGAGTATACGCCCGGGACGACCTCGGCGGGCCAGCTATTTGATCAGGTCAGCGCCGCTTCGGCGCGCCGCCGCCGGAGGAGATGAGATTGTCCTCCTCCCCCGGACAGCCGCCCTCGCACGACGCCGGCTCGAGCGGCAGCGGCACCGCCTCCGTGCCGAACCCGCTCGTGCCGTGAGCGTCCCGATAGTCCACCAGGTAGAAGAAGACCCGGCTCGCCGGCGGGATCGCGCTCGCGGACAACGACCCCGCCCCCTCGAGGAACGAGGTCGACGTGATCAGCCGCGCCGGGACACGCACCGCCCCCAGCGTGATCCGGTTCCCGTCCACCTTCAGGCTCGCGACGTCTCCTGTGATCACGTCGTAAGTCTGCGCCCCGCTCACGGCGCTCCAGTACACGCGCGCCAGACCCGCCGCCCCGCCCGGCTCGAGGCGCAGGCTCACCGGGTCAGGCCCCTCTCCCAGGTCGTGCGGCACCGTCACCACGGCGAGGGCCGAGGCGCTGTTTCCCGAGGCGTCCCTGGCCGCGTAGGTCAGCTCGTACGACCGACCCGGCCCGTCGCCCGAACGCTCCGCTCGCAGCAGGACTTCGCTGTCCGGCGTGCCGACCTCGGCGCCCGTGACGTCGCCGGTGGTCCGGCCGTCGCCGTCCCCGGGCGCGTCGTCCGGCTCGCTGCTCACGACCGAGACCAGACGCGCCGTCGCCGCGGGGTCGCACCGGTCGCTCACCTGCCAGCCGACCCCCACCGGCACGAGGCGGTGATTGGGCGGCCACAGGACCGACGGGTCGGCCGCCAGCGTCAACAGCGGCGGCGTCGAGTCGCGCACCGTGACATTCGTCGTGCAACTCGCCGTGTTGCCCGTCGCGTCCTTCGCGGTGAACGTCACAGGCGTCGTCCCGAGCGGATAGATTCCCGAGGCGTCCGCCCCCGTGGAGCGGCTGCCCGTGATGGTGACCGTGGAGCTGCAGGCGTCCGACCCGGTCGCCAGGACCTGCACCTGCGCTCCCTCGGGACCGGAGCACTCCCTCGTAATCGCGGCTGGACAGGTCAGCAGAGGCGGCGATGAATCCACGACCGTGACGACCGTCTGCGTCGTGTCCGTCAGCCCCTTCGAGTCGGTCACTCGCAGCTCGATGGTGTGCGCGCCGAGCGGCAGGGTGACGTTCAGCACGCTGCCGGAGCCCAGCGCTTGCTCGCCGGGCTGGCCCGGATCGCGGATCCACTCGAACGACACGATGTCGTCGTTCGTCCCGGGTGTCGAGTCGGCGTCGGTCGAAGCCGAGGCGTCGAGCGCAACCGCACCGCCCGCTGGACCGGTGCACTCGACGGTCGCCGCCGACAGGATCACAGCGCGCGGCGGGCTGTCCGGTTCGACGAACACCATCCTGGACTCTCCCTGCGATTGGAAGGTCCCCTCCACGCCGACGGGGGGCGTAATTCCATCGGTCAGCGTGATCGTGAGGCGGTAGTGCCTGCCGGTCCGGAGCGTCGAGATGTCCAGCTGCGACGGCAGACCCGTGTCGAGAGTCAGGCGCAGCACCGAGACCGCCGCCTCTCTCATCGTCAGCGTCGACTCGTCGAAGCTCTCGATGAGCATGTCGAGACCGGCGGCACCGTAGCCATACGGTCGAATGCAGATCGGCGCGGGCAGATTGAGATCCACGAGGGACATCTGGGTGTCGAACGCCGCCATCGGGACGTCGCACGTTCCTGGGGCAAGGAGATAATCGGGAAGCTGGTCGCCACAGGCGAGGAATCCTCCAAGGTCGTACAGGTAGGGCGCCCCGACCGCACCGTTGGTGAATCCGATCTCCTCGTCCGGCACACCGGACGGCAGAAAGCCCTGGCTGCAGCCCAACCCCGCTAGCAGATCTGGCAGGACCACTGTGTCCTCACCGGTTGACAGAATCTCCAGCGACCCCCGCAGCGGAACGTTCAGCGGGTTGGTCACGGTCAAGTCAACTTCAAGCGTGTCCCCGGAATGTCGAAACCCGGCGAGAGAGAGGGTCGGCTCGCAGGCGTCTCCGAAGCCGTCATGGTTCGAGTCGGTCTGCTCGGCGTTGGCGGCGGTCGGACAGTTGTCGCAGGCATTCCCGAGACCGTCCCCGTCTGAATCGGCCTGGTCGGGATTTGGACCCACGCAGTTGTCGACATCGCCACAGACACCGTCCCCGTCCCGGTCGTTGAACGGGTCGCGCGGACATTTATCGCACGCGTCCCCTGCCCCGTCGCCGTCCGTGTCGATCTGGGACGCGTTGGACACGGACACGCAGTTGTCCACGGCGCATGTGTTGGCGGGGAACCCGGGATTGCCGGAGCCGTCGTGATCGGTATCCGTGCACAAATCCTCGGCATCGGGGACACCGTCGCCATCCCTGTCAGTGAGACTCTTCATGCTCAGGACGATCGACACGGTCCCCGGGCCGCCAAAATTTGCGATCGCAACATCGGGGCTGCCGTCTCCATTGAATTCGGCCGTGGCGACGAAGTCCGCCATCGGATCGGCCGCGAAGCGCAGACGTGGGCCGAAGGTCCCGTCTCCCTTGCCAAGGAAGAGGGCGATCTCGCCAAATGCGCTCAGAAATTTCCCCTCGGAATCGACGACGATCAAATCGGGCCGGCCGTCGGAATTGAAGTCCCCGACGCTGACCGATGCGGCGAACCGTCCGACATGGAGCTGGGATCCCGGCAGGAATGTGCCATCACCACGGCCCAGAAGAACAGTGACATCGTTCGTCCCGAAGCTGAACAGGAGGCCTCCACCGGACACGGCGAGATCGCTCGCCCCGTCTCCATTGAAATCGGCGATTGCGATCGACGAGGGAAATCCCGCCGCGTCATATCTGAAGGGCGGCTCGAAGGTTCCATCTCCCCGGCCGATCAGGACGGAAATGCTGCCGGTGCTGGAGTTCGCGATGACCAGATCCTTCTTTCCATCGTGGTTCAGGTCCTCGGCCGCAATGAAGGCGGAACCATCGTTCGGGTCGGCAAACTGCAGGCGCGTCAGGGGCCCGAAGGAGCCATCACCGCGTCCCAGGAGGACGGAAACATCCGTCGACCCCAACCCCCCGTACCCGTTCACGACGGCGAGATCCTGCCTGCCGTCACCGTTGAGGTCCGCCACCGCTGCGATGGACGGTCCGTCTCCCGCCGCGACGTGCGTCTCCGGCAGGAATGTTCCATCGCCACGACCGAGGAGAATCGAAAGATCGGAAGAGAAGAAATTCGCTGTGACCAAGTCCTCTTTGCCGTCGCCGTTCAAGTCGGCCACTATCGCAGACAGAGGATTCCTGCCCACTTTCGGGCCGGGGAGTTGGTCGAACGAGCCGTCTCCCCTGCCGATCAGGATCGAAACGCTCCCATCATTCGACTCATTGCCCAGGCCGGAATTCGACACGACGAGGTCGCGGGCTCCGTCGCCGTTGAAATCGGCCACGGCTACGGCGAGCGGCCCCGACCCGGCGATCTCGTCGTGTCGTGCCGCCAGGGTCATGTTCCCCTGGTTCAGGAACACCGCGAGATTGCCCGGCTGAAGGAACTGGGGACCGCCGGAAAGCGCCGTGACGTCCTGTCTGCCATCTCCGTTTATATCCCCGACCGCCAGCTCGGTCGGCCGCAGACCGGAGGGGATGTGCCTGGCCACCTCGAACGTGCCGTCGCCGAGACCGCGCAGGATCACGAACTCGATGGGAAAGAGTCTGCTCACCACAATATCAATTCTGCCGTCCCCGTCGAGGTCCCCGGTCGCGACAGGGCCGTTCCCCCCCTGCAGGACGATCGAGTCCGGTGCAAAGGTTCCGTCACCGTGATTCAGCGCGACACGTACTTCTCCATTGGAGGAGACCCGATCGGGCGCGCCGTCGCCATTCACGTCGGCGAACGCCATCGAGGACGGCATCGCTCCGAGAGAATAGGAATGTCCGAGCGTCCCATCCCCCCTGCCTGGGAAAGCCAGCACTTCGCTCGAGAAGGCGCCGGATCGGAGAGCGGGGAGCGCCACAACGTCCTCGGCACCGTCACGATTCAGATCCACGACTCTCAAGGAACCGATCTCGCCCCGCGCATTGAACAGGACGGACGATTCGAACGTTCCGTCGCCCCGCCCGAGGAGTATCACGATTTCCGCGAGGTTGCCGAGTTCGGTGAACAGACCGGAGACCGCAATGTCCTCCTTGCCATCTTTGTTGAAGTCGCCTGCCGCGACCGCATAGGGCGGAAAGATCGACACGGGGATGGCGATTGGCTCCCCCGGCGAGCCAGAGGCGGTGCGTAGGTAGAGCCTGATCTCCCTGCGTCCGCTTCCCACGACCAGATCGCTCCTGCCGTCGCCGTTGAAGTCACCCACGGCCACAGAGGTCCCTGGCAACAGCTGCTGTTTCGGCTGAAATGTGCCGTCGCCGTCGCCCTGCAGGATCGAAACACTGGGGCTGACAGGACTATAGTATTCCTGGTTCCCGACCACTGCATCGAGGTGCCCATCTCCAAGGACGTCCACGAGCTGGAGGGATGCAGGAAAGAATCTTCCGAACTCGAAGATGGGAGTCGGGAAAAGTGCCCCCGCGAACGCTGGTTCGCACGCGTCACCGAGCCCGTCGGCGTTACCGTCACTCTGCATCGGGTTGGGCACATCCGGGCAGTTGTCGCACAGGTTCCCCCTCCCGTCGCCGTCCCGGTCGCGCTGATCGGCATCGGGCACATCCGGACAAACGTCGAGATCTCCACAGACACCGTCGCGGTCGGTATCATCCAATGGATCGAACGGGCAGATGTCGCACGCATCTCCCGCGGCATCGAGGTCGGTGTTCTGCTGGGTGGAATTCGCCACCGACGGGCAGTTATCGCACACGTCCCCCACACCATCGCCGTCGGTGTCCGTCTGGCTGCTGTCGCGATAGGCAGGACAGTTGTCGACCGGACAGGTATTGGCGGGAAACCCCGGATTGCCGAAGCCATCCTGGTCGGTGTCGGTGCAGGGATCGCAGGCGTCTGCGACACCGTCATGATCGAAGTCCTGCTGCGACGGGTTGTAGGCGGCGCAGTTGTCGCACGCGTCTCCGATCCCGTCTCCGTCGGCGTCGGCCTGCGACGCGTTGGACAGGAACGGACAATTGTCGAGGAGACACGTGTTGGCGGGATAACCTGGCTCCCCGAACCCGTCGCCATCCGGATCGGTGCAGGGATCGCATGCGTCCCCCAGACCGTCACGGTCCCGGTCGGATTGAGACGGATTGCCGGCGGAGATGCAGTTGTCGCATGCGTCGCCGACACCGTCCGCATCCCGGTCGGCCTGGGATGGGTTGGCCAGGTAGGGGCAGTTGTCACGAGGACAGGTGCTCGCGGGGAAGCCCGGTTCGCCATACCCGTCTCCATCGACGTCGGTGCAGGAATCGACGCGGTCGTCCACGCCATCGTGGTCGCTGTCCGGATACGGGCCATGATTGAAGAGGAGGGAAACTCCCTTCTGGTGCGCGACAGGAGAACCGCGACGTCTCCTGCGACGCTGTCGGCGATGGCGAGATCGAGCACACCGTCGCCATTCACATCTGCGGCTGCGAGGCCACGCGAGGAGCCGGGAAGCGAATACTGCGCAGGCGGTTCGAACGTGCCGTTGCCCCGCCCGAACATCACGTCGACCTCGGTGACGATTCCGTAGGGATCAGGAAGAAGAACGGCAAGATCGAGGCGCCCGTCCGAGTTGAGATCGTTCAGCGCAACAAACGCAGGTGATCCGCTCAGCGGGATGAGGCTGGGGGATCCAAACGTTCCATCGCCCGATCCCGGGAAAATGACGACTTGGCTGCCCGTGCTGTCGGCCGCGACGACATCGAGTCGTCGATCATCGTCTAGATCCCCGACGGCCACCGAGACCAGCGCGCTGCCGCTCGTGTAGCGAACCTGGGGCATGAAGGTCCCGTCACCCCGTCCCAGGAGAACGGAAATCGTATTCCGCAACGTCGGCGGGGCCGTGAGGGGGCTCCCTCCGTTCGCGGTCACCACGTCCGGGGCGCCGTCGTCATTGAAGTCCCCCACCGCCATGGCGATCGCCGTTTCGGGGACGGCGCCGCCGGAGCCATAGATCGGGGCGAAAAATTCGTCGCCGCGACCGGCTTCGACGAAGATCTGCCTGAAATGCCGTGACATGAAGACCACGTCCTTGTAACCATCACGGTTGAAATCGGCGATGCCGATGGCATCGAGGCTCGTATTGAGATAGAACCCTCCGGGCCCCCGGAAGGTTCCGTCGCCGTTCGAGAGCAGAGGGTAGAAGAGAGCTCCGGCCGTGGCGGCCAGGTCGGTCCGACCGTCACCGTCGAGATCGGCCGAGGCGATCGACACGGGCGTGCCGCCGTACGACACCGGCCGATTCTGTTCGACCGTCCCGTCCCCCTTCCCAGTCAGGATGAAGACATTGCTGGACGCCAGGTTTGCGACCGCCAGGTCCGGTCTTCCATCGCGGTTCCAATCGGCCACCGCCAGGGAGCTTGGGGCGCCCCCGGTCAGAATGTCCGGGTACGAATAACGGAGACCGCCGCCGCTCTGGCCAGGGAAGACGCTGACACTGTTGTACGATTGTTCCGCCGTCAAGAAATCCTGCGTCCCATCCGAGTCCATGTCGGCCGCCAGACAGACCGTGGGAAACCCCGCCGAGTATGTCGGCGATGGCAGGTCGAACGTCCCGTCGCCGCGCCCCGCCAGCAACTGAATCTGCCCCTCGGAGGTCGCCATCGCAATGTCCAGGTGACCGTCGGCGTTGAAGTCGGCGCCGACAGCGCAGGTCGCACGGGGAAGGAAGAGCGTGATGGGGGTGGAATGGAATCCCCCGACCCCATCGCCGATCAACATGGACACACCTCCGTCGACCACCGCGACCAGATCGACTTTCCCGTCGCCGTCCAAGTCTCCGATGACGACGGCAACGGGTCTCGGACCGACCGGCAGGACCGACGGCGGACCGAATGTCCCATCGCCGCGTCCGAGGAATACGGACACACTTCCGTTCGAGCATGCGGTATCCGCGCAGAGCTGGAGCAGGATCAAGTCGACGTGGGAGTCGGAATTGATATCTCCCGTAACAATTTTGCTGGGCGATCGATCGACCGCGGTCCGGACAGGGGGCATGAATGTGCCGTCCCCCCGGCCGAGGAAAATCGAGACGACCGGCGCATTCGACTCGAAATCCTTAATCGCCAGGTCCGGCCGCCCGTCACCGTTGAAATCAGCCGAAGCCATCTCCGACAGTCCTGTCGAGAGCGCCAAGTCGGGCTGCGGAACGAAGGTGTTGTCTCCGTTTCCGAGAAGGATCAGAACTCTCCCTGACGGGAACACGGCGCCCTCGCCCAGGACGGCCAGATCGGGCACACCGTCCATATTGAAATCTGCAGCGAGCATTGCAGCCGGGTGGGAAACACCCGCAATGACCGGATTAAGGAAAAGCTCGGGCGAGGGGCTTGACGCCGACGATGGAACGGTCGCTGAAAGGAGCAATAGTACAAATGTCAGTCGTACGAGTCCGACTGACGGAAGAACAGATCCCTGGGGGCCGATGGGACGAGAGGCCTGCATCATGTGCTCCTGGACCTGCCGGCACCCCACCATGCAGGAGGTTGAAATTTGAAAGGGTCTGCCCGAGCCTGTGTCTATATATACCGCGATCCTGCCTCTTCTGACACCGAAATTTGAGCAGGGCGGATTGTTCTGCCGGAATTGCCCGCGCACGCAAATGGCTGTCCGACGCGGACCTGGCCATTCCGTGCCCGCCCAGTCAGGGGCTGCTTGGGCACGCGCGCGATAACCTCGTGGAATATCGAAACTTATCGAACGGTCGCGGAAGCGGGGCGATGTCTCGGCGCCGAATCTCCAGGCTCGACTGCGGTGTCCGCCGATGCACCCACCCCGGCAGAGTCCGACCCCATGTCGGCGGTCCCCACAGCGCCGTCGTGCTGCCGCCCGTTCGGCCCGATCCACCGGTACACCCACGGCAGCAATGCGTAGGCCGGGATCGCCAGCAGGAAGGTCCAGAAGAAGAACGTCGAGTAGCCGTAGAGGTCGGCGATCTTGCCGCCGATCGGGGCTAGGAGCGAGCGCGGCAGGGCGTACAGCGCCGTGAGCAGGGCGTACTGCGTCGCGGCCTGGCGCTTGTCGCTGATGCGCATCAGGAACGACAGGAAGGCGGCCGTGACGAGACCCGCGCCGAACGATTCCCCCATCGACACAGCGTAGAGATACGGTCGGCCGAGGCTGAACTGCGCGACGGCGGCGTAGCCGAGGTTCGGCAGCGCCTGCGCGATGCCGAGGATCCACAGTCCCTTGAAGATGCCGAAGCGGGAGGTGAACAGGCCTCCGAGGACGGCCCCCAGGATTCCGAGCGCCATCCCGACGTTGGTGGAGATGGTGCCGATCTCATTGGGCGTCATGCCGCGGTCGAGCCAGAACGGCTTGATCATCGGGCCGACCGCGACGTAATCCATGCGGTAGATCAGGACGAAGATGAAGACGGCGATCGAGCCGGGGCGGCTGAGAAACGCCACGAAACCCCGGGCCCATTCGCGCGGCGGCTGGTGGACGACCTGCACGGTGGGGGCGGCGAGCGCCGCGACGGCCATCACCGTGAACGCCAGGGCCAGGCCGAGGAAGACCCAGGTCCAGCCGAGCGGGGCGACAAGGTACATCGTGGCGCCGCCCCCCACGATCACCCCCACGCGGTAGAGACCGGCGCGCAGGCTGTTGATCTTCCCCTCTTCCCCCTTGGCCGCAACCCCTATGCTGAAGGCGTCGATGGCGATGTCCTGCGTGGCGGACGAGACGGTGAAGGCGATCAGAAGAGTCCAGAGGATCAGGTCGGGGTGCGAGGCGTCCAGGAGCGGGATGGTAAACATGATGAGCGCCATCGCGAAACAGCAGATCGTCACCCAGGTGCGGCGCTCCCAGTAACGATCCAGGATCGGAGACCAGAACACCTTGATCGTCCAAGGGAGGGTGAGCGCGCCCATCCAGCCAATCTCCGAGAGGGACACGCCGTTCTGGCGGAAGTAGACCGGCAGGACGTCGAGGACGACGCCGAACGGCATCCCCTGGGCGAAGTAGAAGACCGAGATCCAGAACAGCTTTTTGCGGAGCGTCATCCGTTCCTCGATCCGACCGCGATTTCAATATGGTTATCGACGGCGGGAAGTCAAGGGAGGCTACTAATAATGATACGGCGTCAGGACAGATATCCCCAGGTCTGGAGGAGATCCCCCTCCCGGTGCCAGCGCTCGCCGATGTCGGTGCGGTAGAACATGTTGGGGATCATGATGTTCTTCACACGGTTGTAGGCCTCGCGGCGGGCGTCGTCCATCGTCGAGGCGGAGCCGGTCACGACGACGGCGTAGCCGGAGTTCCCGGCCAGGCGCCAGTCCCCTTCGACGAGCCGCACGTCCCCCGGGTGGATCCCTTCGGACATCGGCTTCTTGAACAGGACCACGGCGTCCTCGGAGAACTTGCGGAAGGAGTCCGGGTCGATGAACGGGAACGGCGGCACGGCGATGACGACGCAGATCTGGAAGCCGCGGTTGGTGCGCAGGTTGAACGGCTCGCCCCGCGCCATGGCCGGGAGGAACTCGCCCCACTTGGACAGGACCCCCTCGATCTGGAGGTTGATCGTCGGATAGCCGAACCGGCAGGTGAACTCGAGGGGGTAGATGCCGCGCGAGTTGACGATGCAGTTGATGTCGATGTAGCCGGTATACGCCGCAGCCGCCAGGCGATCCTTCATCTTGAGAAGGGTGTTGTTGAACAGCTGGTTCGGGCCGGACCAGAAGCCGGAGGTCCCCATCTCGCCGGTCTGCGGGCCGATCTCGTCGTTGAACATCCGCTTGTGCTCGAAGTTGATGAACACCGGCAGGATGAAATCGGTGCCGTTGAAGAACCCTCCGACAGCCACCTCGACACCATTGGCGAACTTCTGCAGCTGGAGCACCTTGATCTTGGAGGCCCAGCCCTTCTTGTAGTGCTCGAGCATCGAGATGACGTCGAGGCCGTCCTCCTCCTGGCCGACGAACGACAGGACCTTCTCGTTCTGCGCCCGGCCGCTCGGCTTCACCACGTAGCGGCCGGGGTTCTCCCGGACGAAGGCGGCGGCCGCGTCGAACGAGGTGAACTCCCAGCGCGGCAGGGTCGTCATGCCGGCCGCCTTCATCTCCTCCTGGCCGAAATCGCGGTCCATCTCGAGCCTGTCGGTGTAGCTCGTGCCGCCGATGACCGTCTTCCCTTCCTTGCGCAGCTTCTCGACCAGCGTCCCGAACTCGCAGTCGTCGAACACGATGACGTCGGCCCAGTCCTTGAAGTCCTCCCAGCGATCCACCTTCTCGACGAAGCCGTCGCCGACGTCGCGGTCCGCCTTCGACATGATGTGGTACTTGACCTCGAATCCTTCCTTCTGCACCTGCCAGGCGAGGTCATGGATGAGGGCGAACTTGGAGATGAACAGGAAGCGGGTGACGGCGGGTTTCGGGGCTTCCTTCGGTGTGTCCGGCGGTGCTGCGGGCTCGGCGACCTTCTCGACGTCGTGGTTCTTCTGGTTGTTGTCCTTCACGCTCTCTCGCTTTCACGCAAAAGGTAACCCCTTCGCGCGCGCTTGGCAAGACGAGATCGCGATCGTCAGGCGGTTTTGAGCCGGCCGCGCAAAGCGAGGAGGGCGGCGATCGCGGCCAGCATCACCACGGTGAGCGTCGTGAACAGGAGCGCGTAGCCGCCCAGCGGCATCAGCAGCCCGCCGATGAGCGGGCCGAGGAAGAAGCCGGCCGAGAACGCGTAGCTGTGCGAACCGGTGGCGAAGCCGCGGTCGTCCTTGTGCAGCCCGCGGTTCAGCAGGGCGACCGCGGGCACGTAGATCAGCACCTCGACCAGCCCGAACAGGAAGAACAGGACCCACAACGGCAGGACGCCCGTCAGCGCCAGGAACGACGCGTTGAGGAGGGCGGCGTACGCCAGTCCCCAGAGGATGAGACGCGCGTCGCCGACGCGGTCGGCGATGAGACCCGCGAGTCGGGGCAGGACGACGCTCGGGAGACCCGCGACCGCGAACAGGAAGCCGATGCCGATCCTCCTGACGTTCATCTGGTCGGCGAGGAGCGGCAGGAACGCCTCCGTGGCCCCGTAGAAGAACGCCAGCGCGAAGGTCGCGGCCGCCGACGCCAGCACCGCGGGGAGCCGCAAGACCTTCAGGACGCCCGCCAGCGTCGTGCGCACGCCGAGACGCCCGGTCTCGGGCAGGGCGACGCAGCCGGCCACGAACGCCACCAGAGAAAGCGCGGCGTACAGGACGAACGGGAAACGCACGCTGCCCAGGCCGCCGAGCGCCGGACCGACGACGAATCCGAGCGACCAGGAGCCGGTGATCCACGACAGCGTCCGTCCCATGTGCGAATCGGGACTGAGGTCGGCCGCCATCGTCAGCGCCCCGACCCATATGGCGACGGCCCCGAGTCCCTGCACGAACCGGGCGGCGACGAGCCAGCCGTAGGTCGGCGCGAAGACGAAGCCGAACGAGGAGACCGTCAGGCAGCCGAGACCCACGAGGACGAGGCTCCGCCTGCCGAAGCGGTTCGCCAGCACCCCGAACGGGATCCCGGCGACCAGACCGACGGCGGCGTACAGACCGACCAGGAACCCGATCTGGGCCTCGCCCGCCCCGGCGGTCCGCGCCAGGAACGGAAGCGTCGGCGCCACCACTCCGTAGCCGACCGCCTCCACGAACATCGTGAGCGCCAGGGCGAACGCCGAGGCGGGGCCGCCGAGAACCGGCATGCCGGCCGCCGGGGCGCCGGCCGCGGCCGGCAGTCCCGCCGACACCGATTCGGTGACCCCGGGGTCGCTTCGCATGGAGGCTCGGTTGTCGGACGGGTCAGGATCGCGACAGGTCGGCGAACGATTCGTCGAGGGCGGCGATCAGCTCGTCGATCTGCGACGCGGTGACGGTGAGCGGTGGCGCGACGCGCAGGACATTTCCCCACAGGCCGCCCTTGCCGATCAGAACGCCGCGACGGCGCGTCCCCTCGAGGACGCGCGCGGCGGCCTGCGGATCGGGGACCTTGTTCTCCTTGACCAGCTCGGCGCCCTGCATCAGCCCCATCCCGCGCACGTCGCCGATGACCGGGTGGCGCCGCTGCATGTCGCGCAGGGCGGCGTTCAGGCGATCCCCCATGAGGCGCGCGTTGTCCGCGAGCCTCTGCTTCTGGATGACGCGCAGCGTGGCGAGCGCCGCGGCCGAGGTCACGGGGTTCCCGCCGAAGGTCGAGAACGACAGCGGCTTGAGGGCCGCCGCTATGGCTCCGGTGGTGGCGGTGGCGCCGATGGGGGATCCGTTCGCCATCCCCTTGGCGAAGGTCATGATGTCCGGGACGACGCCGTAATGCTCGATGCCGAACATCCGGCCGGTGCGCCCCCAGCCGGTCTGCACCTCGTCGGCGATGAACACCCCGCCCGCCTTGCGCACGATCGCGGCGACGATCTGGAAATACTCCTTGGGCGGGACGATGAAGCCGCCCGAGCCGATGATCACCTCCGCGAGGATCCCGGCGACGCGCCCTGAGGTCGTCGTCTGGATGACCTCCTCGACGTCCTTGGCGCAGGCGACCTCGCACGACGGATAGGTCAGCTTGAGCGGGCAGCGGTAGCAGTACGGGGCGACGGCGTGCACGAATCCCGGCACCGGGTTGCCGAACTGTTTCCAGGGCGCCTGGCCGGAGGCGGCCACCGCCATCATCGAGCGCCCGGAGTAGCCGTACCGCAGGACAACCACTTCCTGCACGCCGGTGAAGACGCGGGCCAGCGCGACCGCCGTCTCGTCGGCTTCGGTGCCGGAGTTCGTGAAGAAGAGCCGGTCGAGCTCCCCGGGCAGCACCTGCGCCAGCGCCTCCGCGAGATCGGATTGCGGCGCGTTGGCGTAGAGGTTCGAGATGTGGACGAGCGTCTGGACCTGCCGGACTATCGCGTCCGTGACCTCGGGGTGGCAGTGCCCGACGCTCACGGTCAGGACGCCGCCGAAGCAGTCGAGGTAACGGCGTCCCGCGTCGTCCCAGACGTGCAGCCCTTCACCGCGCACCAGCGTCAGCGGCTCGTCGTAATACGTGGTGACGCAGGGGAACAGGTAGCGCCGGTGCTTCTCGGCGGCGCTCAGGGCCGTCTCCGTCGCCCGCGCGGCACCGCCGTCCGCGGGCTTCTTCGTGGTTTCACGATCCGGCATACCCGCTCCCATCGGGAATTCTATCAGACGACACGCGGCGGGCCGCCGGATTCGCGGGTTTCATACGGGCTCCGGTCCGATTCAACCATGCGGCCACCGTGACCGACGCCAGCATGGCGAGAAACGGATCAATCATGGCGACTCGGTATCGCTTTCCCACGATGGTCAGAACGACCGGCATGACGGCGAGGATGAAGAGCCACGCCGTCACGACGAACCGACGTTGCCCCGGATCGAATTGCTTCCGCCGGAACTGAACGAACCCGTACGCCGCGGCCAGCAGGAGCAGGTAATAGAACACGGTGACGGACGCGCTGGACACCCTGACGAAAGGATTGGCGAGATAGTCGTCGACCCACTGCAGATTCAGCCAGAGATAGGCGGCATTCTGAAGTCTGTCCCGAAACCAGCGCGCCGGGTCGGCACGAATGATCGCCAGCGCCGCAGCCCGCGCCTGGCGTTCATTGGACACTTCGTCGTACGGCAGGCCGGCCCTTCCCGGGTCCTCGATGTCCCCCTCGTACATGACATCGTGCTCGCGAAATTTCGCCACCAGGAGACTCTCGGTTGCCCCGATTCCGGCTACGTCGAAGGTCCCGCGGAAGAAGTTGTAGTCGATGTTCGTGGCGAGGGACGCCGCGCCAATCGTCCGCTGGTTGCGGATCAGCCAGGGGCCCAGGACCGCATAGTTGCCGAGGACGAGCGCGAGGACCGGGACCACCCATCGCGCCGGGGCCCCTCGGTCCCTGATGCCGCTCCAGAGGATCAAGCCTGCGGCGACCAGAAAGATCGCGAACATGTTGGGCCGCGTGAGGCCGCCCGCGCCGCAGCAGAGGCCAGCCCCGAACGACATCCAGGCCCTTCCGGTCCGCGATTGACCGGGCTGGAGAACTGCCAGGGTCAGAGCGAACGCGCAGCTCTCGGTGAGCATGTACAGGCTCTCCGTCGCGATCTCCGTGCTCAGGAACACAAACATCGGATAAACAGACAGGATCACGGTGGTGAGGGCGGCCGCCGTCTTGCCGAATCGCGTCGCGACCACCCGCGAATAGACCACGGTCATGAGGACGAACATGCCGACCTGCAGGAGACGGATCGGTGTGAGCGTCGGACCAAATGCCTTCCAGGTAAGGGCGAGGAGGGCCGGGTAGGCAGGGGATCGGAACGCCGTCGCGCGCCCGGCGTAGCCGAATGTGCTGGTCTCGAGAAGACTGTGGGCGATGGACGCATAACGCGCCCCATCGCCGTACCCGGGATAGAGGAGGTTGTAGGGGACGGTCGGTGACGTCGTCGTCCAGATCAGAATCAGCCGCAGAGTCACGCCCAGGCCTATCAGGATACTGACGAGGAGACCGAGGCGATTCTCCGCAAGACCGGAGACGCTCCTGGCCAGGCCGGCCAGCGATCGCGCCGCGGAGGGCAGGCCCCCCGACATGCCATCTCTCCTGCGTTCCGACGTCCGTTCTGCCAATGTGACCGCCCGCGCACGTCCATGCCGGAACCGCGCCGCCGTGTTGTTTCTCGTGTGCAGGCAGTTTTGCACAGTGGCAGGCGCAGGGTCAATCGAGGCTCGGCTCGCCATTTCCGATCGGTGGTAGGCTGTCGCTTCCCGGGAGCGAACTCTCATCAAGGAGGATGGATGTTCCGTGATTCGAGTCGGCTGATCTTTCCGTGCGTGGCTATTCTCGTGACGGCGGCATTGGGCTATGCTGCGGGAGCCGCATCGGGCGGGCCTGGAGAGACGGCCTTGACCGAAGTCAAGGATTTCACCGACGGTTCAACAAGACATACGAAGCGAACGACTGGAAGACGTACTGGGGATTCTACGCGGACGACATGACCCAGTACTGGGAGCAGGGTCGTCTCGACATCGCGGATTACAAGACTTACTGGGAGAAGCAGCTCGCGGACGGCACGAAGATCCTCGAGGTCAAGTGGGCCGACCCCGCCTACCACGTCTCAGAGGCGAACGACGCGGCGGTCGCCGCCTACCGCATCTACACGAAGATGCGCCAGACCGACGGAACCATCGTCGCGAGCTGGCACCAGGAGACGGACGTGCTGTTCAAGAGGAACGGCCGCTGGCAGGTGGTGCACCTGCACGACTCGCCCGCCCCGGACGACGCACAGAAGAAGTGACGGAGCCGGTGCGGGCTCCTACTGCGGCAGGGCCGGACGGTCGTTGCCGCTCACCTCGCCGGTCAGCGCCTCGAGGAAGGCGACGAGGTCGGCCTTGTCCTGGTCGGACAGGTGCAGCGGTTTGATCTCCTTCGACAGCCACTGGTTCTTGAACCCGCCCTTGTCGTAGAAGTTGACGACCTCCAGGAGCGTCGTCTCGCTGCCGTCGTGCATATAGGGCGACGTCTGGGTGACGTTGCGCAGGGTCGCCGTCTTGAAGGCCCCCTTGTCGAAATCGTTCTTGGTCACGACGAAGCGGCCCCAGTCCGGGTTCGGCTTGTCCATCCCCACGCCGAGGTTGTGGTACGACTCGTCGGTGAAATTGAAGCCGGCGTGGCAGGTGACGCAGTTGGCCTTCTGCGCGTCGGTGAACAGGTTCATGCCGCGCACAGCCGATTCGCTCAGGGCGGTCCTGTCCCCCGCCTGGTAGCGATCGTAGGGGGAGGCGCCGGCGAGCACGGTCCGCTCGTAGGTCGCGATCGCCATGGCGACCCTGTCGGCGTTGACGCCGGGGCTGCCGAACGCCGCCTGGAACTCCGGGGCGTACCCCTGGATCGCCTCGACGCTCGAGATCATCCCCTCCAGCGTGTGCCCCATCTCGATCGGGTTCTGGATCGGGCCGA
>WNGH01000205.1_pt2 | contig 66787 bp, 60 predicted proteins | sample 5400631 | NCBI WGS metagenome assembly WNGH01 (sample SAMN13153373, study PRJNA577476) | soil metagenome | isolation source: 115 cm soil or saprolite under Garry oak tree replicate 1 | place: USA:California | collected 2016-06-15
GGGTTTCAGCGGCTGTTCTAGGGGCCATTTCGCCTAAAATTGATCGGCTCTCGGGCCTCGCACACGAGGGCTTGATCTCACGCCCACGAAGAGCGGCAATTGGGGTCCGGTGGACAGGATTTGCCCCATGCCCCAAGAAACCGCCAAGCAGCTTCAATCGCTTCCTCGGTTGAGCTACGCCGAGTTGTGCCGGCTCTGGAAGGAATCCTTCGGGCGCGCACCGCCGGCCCGGTTCCCGCGGGAATTGCTCATTCGCTCCCTTGCCTATCGGATCCAGGAGGCGGCCCAAGGCGCTCTGCGCGCCGCGACCCGCAGGCGTCTCAAGAAACTTGCCGAGCAGTTTCGGACGAGCACCGCACCGCCCGCCTTCAATGCACCGTCCCTAAAACCCGGCACACGGCTCATTCGCGAGTGGCGCGGCGACACTCACGAGGTCAGCGTTGTCGAGGAGGGATTTACCTATCGGGGAAGTCGTTACCGAAGCCTCTCTGAGATCGCCCGACTGATTACGGGCACGCGCTGGTCCGGGCCGCTCTTCTTTGGCCTGAAGAGTCCTCAGGCAAAAAGAGAGGAGGAGGCGCATGCCGCCTGAACGCCGCACGCTTCGGTGCGCCATCTACACGCGCAAGTCCTCGGAGGAGGGGCTCGAGCAGTCGTTCAACTCCTTGGACGCCCAGCGCGAAGCCTGCGTCGCTTACATTCAGAGCCAACGCCACGAAGGGTGGAAGGTCCTCGACGCCCCCTACGATGACGGAGGTTATTCGGGGGGCACCTTGGAGCGCCCGGGGCTCAAAGAACTCCTTGCCGACATCGACGCGGGCGGCGTCGACGTGGTGGTGGTCTACAAGGTGGACCGCCTCACGCGGTCCCTTGCCGACTTCGCCAAGATCGTCGAGCGTTTCGATGCGAGGGGCGTGGGGTTCGTTTCAGTCACCCAGCAGTTCAATACTTCCACCTCCATGGGGCGGCTGACGCTCAACGTGTTGCTCTCCTTCGCCCAGTTCGAGCGCGAGCTGACCGGTGAGCGCATCCGCGACAAGATCGCCGCCTCCAAGCGTAAGGGCATGTGGATGGGCGGGTGCGTTCCCTTGGGCTATGACCACAAGGACCGGCGGCTCATCGTCAACGACGCCGAGGCTGAGCTGGTGCGCAACATCTTCCGCCGCTACGTGGAGCTTGGCTGTGTCGCCAAGCTTAAGGCAGAACTCGATTCCCAGGGCATCACCAGCAAGGTGAGACTCAGCGCAAGCGGCCAAAGAACAGGCGGCACGCCTTTCTCGCGAGGCGCGCTCTATACGGTGCTCAAGAACCGCCTGTACCTCGGGCAGATCGCCCACCGGGGCCAAGTCCATGCAGGAGAGCACGACGCCATCGTTTCGCTGGAATTATGGGACGAGGTCCAGGCTCGGCTGCATGCCAATGGGCAAGCCAGGCGAGCTGGGGTGAAGTCAAAAGCCCCGAGCCTATTGGCAGGACTGCTCTACGAGGAGCAGGGCAACCGCCTCACCCCTTCGCACGCGGTCAAGGACGGCAAGCGCTACCGCTACTACGTCTCGCAGGCGCTCATTCAACACCGCGGTGATCAAGCGGGTTGCGCCAAGCGCATTCCAGCTCACGACATAGAAGACCTGGTTCTGCGACGGCTGCAAACGTTCCTGGGCAACCCCGAGGAATTGCTCAATGCGCTAGCCATGCCCTCCGATAATGCAACAACGCAGGCCCTCGTTGGAAATGCAAAGAGCTGCTCGAACCAGTCGAGCAAGTGGACTCCCGCCCAAGCGCGGGCAGAGCTCCTCGCGATCGTCGCGCGAATCACGGTACGAGGAGGAGCAATCGAAATCCTTCTCGACCGGCTCAAATTGAGGGCGGCGCTAATTGGCGCGGCAGATCCCCTGACCATCGTGCAGGATATTCGCCAGCCTTCTTCCGACACGCACGCGGAGGAGGATCTCTTTCCCCTGACGATTGAAGCGCAGTTTAGGCGCGTCGGGGGCGAAGTGCGATTGATCGTACCGGCCGGCTCGCCCCATGGAAGGTCCGCACAACCGAATCCCAACCTCATTCGTGCTCTGACGCGGGCCCAGGACTGGTATGAACGGCTCTTGACGGGGCAGGCATCGTGCCACTCGATCGCAGCGGAAACCGGCTGTGATGAGCGCTATGTGAGCCGCGTCGTGCGCTGCGCGTTCCTTACCCCTGACATCGTGGAGGCGCTCCTCGAAGGACGTCAGCCGCCCGAGCTCACCCTGCAGAAGCTCCTCTATCGCCTGCCAAGCGACTGGACCGAGCAACGCCGGGTCCTGGGCTTCTCGGCGTCGTGACAGGCTAATCCGGCCGCAAGTCTGTCTTCTCCGAGCCCCGATTCTCCGCAGATCGGAGATCGGTCTGCCAGATACCGCAAATGCGGGACATAACACCGCGCGGGCGCGTCACGGCAGCCCAATTCCTGACCGGCATCCGAAATTGCCATTCAGAGAAAGCGAACCCCGTGACACGACACTGAGCCGTTCCGCCCGGAGTTTGCTGCCGGTCGTGGCCGGACATTGCGCGGCAAGCGCCTGAAACCTCGCGACCTTCAGCAGTTACCGGAGAAAGAGAAGAAAAGCGGCAGACTGCGTGGCGGAGAGGGTGGGATTCGAACCCACGTGCCGGGAAACCCGACCATCTGATTTCGAGTCAGCGCCGTTATGACCGCTTCGGTACCTCTCCGCGACGACGATTTTACCATCCGATGCGCGCGTCGATCTGGACGGGGCGCGAGGTCGTCGGCGCGGGCGCGCACGTCGGTGATATATTTGTTGCAATGCCGATTTCAACCAGTACCGCTGTCCTTTTCAGCGCCGGTTCCCAGAACCGGGCGTTGCTCGCGTGCCTCTGCGTTTCAATCGCGCTGCATGCGTCGGTGCTGTTCTCGTTTCCAGAATTCCGGGCGCGCGTGCCTTCAGGCGGCCCCAAGATGCTGACTGCGAGTTTCGCGCCGAGGCCGGCGCGGCCGGAGGCGGCTCCCGCGATCGAGCAGACCGCGTACCGACCCCCCGAGGCACCGCCGCAGAAAATCCGGCCCGACACACCGCAGCCGGCACTGACCCAGCCCTTGCAAGCCGCGCAACCGATTCCGCAGCCACCGGTTGTACCCCAGACGCCGGGCGATCCGGCCCAGACCGCGAATGCGGCGCCCCCGGCGCCGCTAGTGCCTGCACAGACGGCGCCTGCCGAGGTGTCTCCCGGCGTCGACTTCTCGAACGACGTCGCCGACGCCAGCTTGCTCGCAAAGTACCGGGCTGCCCTCATCGATGCGGCCAGGCGCTACAGGCGCTACCCGCCGCAGGCGATGGAAAGGGGTTGGCAGGGCAGGGTCGAGATCCGGCTCGTGATCGGCGCAAACGGAACGATCAAGAGCGCGAGCATCAAGATTTCCAGCCGCTATCAGATCCTCGACGACCAGGCGCTGGACATGGTGAAGAGGGGGAAAACTCTGGCGCAAATTCCCGCGGCCCTGCGCGGGCGCGAGTTTACCGTGGATGTTCCGGTGATCTTCGAGCTTCAGACCGGCTGACTCAGCCCAGCGGGTTAGTCGGTTACTCGGGCACGGGGATGCGGCGCGCGCCCTCGAAGCGCCTGGCCCAATAAGCCCCGCGCATGTCTTCAATGCGCACTGCCGCGCCGGGCTTCGGCGCGTGAATGAAGCGATTGTCTCCGAGATAGATTCCAACGTGAGAGAAGGGTCGCTCGGTGTTATAGAACACGAGGTCGCCGGGCGCGAGTTCGGCCAGGCTTATCCTGTACCCGAACTTGGCTTGCGCCCGGGCGTTGTGCGGCAGGCGCACTCCGAACGCCTCGCTATAGACGTGCGCGACCAGACCGCTGCAGTCAAATCCGCTCGCGGGCGATTCGCCGCCGCGTCGATAGGGCACGCCCGCGGCCGCAAGCGCCTGAAATACCATTTCGGGGTTGCGGGGAGGCGGCGGCTTGGAGGGCGCCGAGGCACAACCAACAAGAATAAAAACGCAGATAAACAGCAAGTTGTATTTCATAATTGAAGTAATCTAGTCCATTGGGTTGCCCTTGTAAAGCGGACCACGCCGCACCCGGTGCAAAATAGTTCGGTCCCTCCGCCGGGAACGCTGCGCCAGGACTATAGTGGTCGTCACGAGACGCAAGGGTCAAGGTTGAAAAAGTCAGCTAGCGCCGCCTCCGCGATGCTCGAACCGCTTGAAGCGGTTTTCGCCCGGGACGGGCTGCTTTCCAGGAAAATTCCCGACTACCGCGTTCGGTCGCAACAGCTCGAGATGGCGGCGCGCGTCGCGGAAGCGATCCGTCACAACGCCGTGCTCGTGTGCGAAGCGGGGACGGGCACCGGAAAGACAGTCGCCTATCTTGTTCCGGCCCTGCTCTCGGGCGGCAAGGTCATCGTTTCTACCGGCACCAAGACGCTGCAGGACCAGCTCTACCATCGCGACCTGCCGATGGTGCGCGAAGCCCTCAATTTACCGGTGACCACGGCCTTGCTCAAGGGACGCGCCAACTACGTTTGCCGCTATTATCTGGAGCGCAACCTCTCGGAGGGGCAAGTGCAGGGCAGCGAGGACGCCGCTCACCTGCAGCGTATCGCGCGCTTCGCGCGCATCAGCCGCAGCGGAGACAAGAGCGAATTCGGGGAGGTACCGGAGGATGCACCCGCGTGGAGCCTCGCGACCTCGACGCGCGAAAACTGCCTGGGGCAGTCCTGCGCAAAGTATCGCGATTGTTTCGTGATGGCGGCGCGGCGGGAGGCGCTGGCTGCCGACGTGGTAGTCGTCAACCACCATTTATTCTTCGCCGACGTCATGCTCAAGGACGAGGGCATGGCGGAACTGTTGCCCGCGTGCAATACCGTAATTTTCGACGAGGCGCACCAGCTGCCGGAAACGGCGACGCTTTTTTTCGGCGAGCGCGTTTCCACCGGCCAGTTGATCGAACTTGCCCGGGATATTCGCGTGGAGGCGCTCGCGAGCGCAAAGGACGTGCCGGCGATGCCGCAGCTCTGCGCGGCACTGGACAAGGCGACGCGCGATCTGCGCCTGTCTTTGCCCAACGACAACGCGCGCTTTTCCTCGCCTTCGCTCGCCTCGAAGCGCGGCTTCGCCGCGGCGTTCGCGGCGCTGGAGTCCGCCATCCAGTCCCTGTGCGCAGCGCTCGAGCCGCTCGCCGAGCGCAGCGAAGGTCTTGGCCGCTGCGCCGAGCGCGCGCAGGAAACACAGGCGAGGCTCGGGCGCTGGAGCGACGACAGCCGCGACGACCGGGTTCGCTGGGTTGAAGTGTTCAGCCATTCGCTGCACCTGCATGCCACGCCGCTTTCCGTCGCCGATATTTTCCGCAGACAGCTCGACGGCCATCCGCGCGCCTGGATCTTCACCTCCGCGACGCTCGCCGTAAGCGGGGATTTCAGCCATTACGTTGGCGAAATGGGATTGGACCAGGCACGCTCGGCATGCTGGGACAGCCCTTTCGATTACGCCGCCCACGCCGTGCTCTATATTCCGGAGAATCTGCCCGACCCGAACAGCATCGACCACACCCGCGCCGTGATCGCCGCCGCGTTTCCCGTCATCCGCGCGAGCGGCGGGCGCGCGTTCCTGTTATTTACCACGCTGCGCGCAATGCGCCTGGCACATGAGCTGCTGCACGAGGAATTTCGTCGGGATAGTCTCGAGCTGCCGCTGCTGCTTCAGGGCGAGGGCTCGCGCACGGAACTGCTCGAGAGGTTTCGGCGGCTCGGCAACGCCGTGCTGGTCGGAAGCGCGAGCTTCTGGGAAGGCGTGGACGTGCGTGGAGAGGCCTTGTCGGTGGTCGTCATCGACAAACTTCCGTTCGCACCGCCCGATGACCCGGTGCTGGCCGCGCGGCTGGAGCTCCTCGAGCGCGAAGGCCGCAACGCCTTTCTTGATTATCAATTGCCGCAGGCAGTGATCGCCCTGAAGCAAGGCGCGGGGCGGCTGATCCGCGACGAGAACGACCGCGGTGTATTGATGATTTGCGACCCGCGGCTGTTCTCGAAACCTTACGGCCGGCGCATCCTCTCCAGCCTGCCGCCGATGAAGCTCGCGCGCGATCTCGACAAGGCTCTTCGATTCGCTGCCGCCGCGCAGGAGCCGGCGACCCGGTCCGCGGCCGTCAAATGAACATTCCAGGCCGGGCGACTATCGTGGGAGGGCTCAGCGGTCGAGCCGGCTGACCATGCCCTTCAGATGGACGCTGTCGGGGAAATTCTTCCTCAGCACTCTTTCAGTGTCGTCGCGCAGGACAGGCATGCCAAGCGCATCGTAGGCCCGGACCATGATGAGCAACGCCTCCTCCATGGCCGGCGCCTCCGGATAGTTCTGAACAGCGTACTGCGCACGGTTCGCCGCGGCGACATAAGCGCCGCGCTTCATATAATAGCGGGCCACGTGGACCTCGTGCGAGGCGAGCGCGTTCACGAGATATTTCATGCGCGCGAGTGCGTCCGGCGTGTATTTGCTTTCCGGAAAGCGCTGCACCAGCCCCTTGAACGCGTCGAACGAATCGCGGGCGGATTTCGGATCGCGCTCGCTCGGATCCTGCCGAGATATATTGCCGAACAATCCGAGATCCCCGTTGAAATAAGCTAGACCTTTCAGGTAGTACGCGTAATCGACGTTCGGGTGGTTCGGGTGCAGCTTGACGAAGCGGTCGATCGCCGCAACCGCAGAAGCCTGTTCGTTTTGCTTGTAGTAGGCGTACGCGACCTCGAGCTGCGCCTGCTGCGCGAATCGGCCGTAGGGAAAGCGCGATTCGAGGGTTTCGTAGTGCTTGATCGCGAGATCGTACTGTCCGCCGTCCAGCGACTCTTTCGCTTCGCGATAGAGCTTTTCCGCCGACCAGCCGACCGTGGGATCGAGCTTGTCACCGAGCCCGCAGGCCGCCAGCAGCAGCGCGATTAAAGCTACACTACGTCGTTTCATGGCTGATGACGTGTTTCGCGCGGGTAATTATAGCGTGGTACAGGTTACCAGACGCATACCGAAGGCCCTGGCTGGCCTGCGTTTGGACCAGGCACTCGCGCGAATGTTTCCCGAGCACTCGCGCAGCCGCCTGCAAGCCTGGTTGCGCGAAGGAAATGTCCGTCTCGACGCTCGTGCCGCAAAGCCGAAGCAGAAGATCTGGGGCGGGGAATGCGTCGAAATCCAGCGGCGGCCCGGTCCGGCGGACCTGGCGCACGGCGCGGAGCCGATCCCGCTTGAGATTGTCCATGAGGATGAGGCGGTGCTGGTGATCAACAAGCCGGCGGGGCTGGTCGTTCATCCGGGCAGCGGCAACTGGCGGGGCACGCTGCTGAACGCGCTCCTGCATCGTTCGCCCCAGCTTGCCGGGATTCCGCGGGCCGGCATCGTACATCGGCTCGACAAGGACACGAGCGGCCTGCTCGTCGTCGCCAAGACGCTGCAGGCACAGACCGACCTGGTGCGGCAGCTCCAGGCGCGAACGGTGAAGCGGGAGTATCTCGCGGTGGTGCACGGCGTGGTAAAAGCCGGCGGAGAAATCGCCGCGCCGTTGGGGCGCGACCCCCGCAGCCGCACGCGCATGGCCGTGGTGAGCGGCGGCAAGCCGGCCCTGACGCGGTACAGAGTTCTGAAGAGGTTCGCGAGCGCCACGCTGCTCGAATGCAGTCTGGCGACCGGGAGGACCCATCAAATCCGAGTTCACATGCAATCGCTGGGTCATCCCTTGCTTGGCGAGCCTGTCTATCGCGACAAGCGCTTGCGCAAAGCGCAGGGCGCGGAAGCTCGCCGACAGGCGCTGCACGCCGCGGGGCTGGAGTTTTCGCATCCGGTTTCCGGCGCGCGCACGCGCTTCGAGGCACCGTTGCCCGAGGACCTTCGGGCCCTTTTGGATGCGCTCGGGTGAGCGGCGCACTCCATCCGGAATGGATCATTCCCGATTGGCCGGCGCCCGAACCGGTGCGCGCGCTCGTCACCACGCGCGCGGGCGGAGTGAGCTCCGGAAGGTACGCAAGCCTGAACCTCGGCGCGAAAGTCGGCGACGACCCTGAGCATGTGGCCCGCAACCGGGCCATTCTCAGGGCCTGCCTGCCCGCAGAGCCGGCGTGGATGCGGCAGCTCCACGGTAGCACGGTGGCCGAGCTGACTCGCGCGTCTCCGGAGATTGAAGCCGACGGGGCCGTGACGCGCTCAGAAGGAATCGTTTGCACGGCGCTCACCGCCGATTGCCTTCCGGTCCTGCTCTGCGACCGCGCCGGCAAGAGCGTCGGCATCGCGCATGCCGGCTGGCGCGGGCTCGCGGCCGGAATCATCGAGAACGTGGTGCGTGAGATGCCGGCGCCGCCGGAAAGTCTGATGGCCTACATGGGGCCGGGCATCGGCCCCAAAGTCTACGAAGTGGGAGAGGATGTCCGGAGCGCATTCGTGCGCGCGCATCCCGATATGGAACCTGCGTTCGTGCCGCGACAGAATGGAAAATTTCTCGCAGACCTCTGTGCGCTTGCGCGACAACGGCTCGCTGCGGCGGGTGTCCGCGAGGTCCACGGCGGCGGATTCTGTACCCTGAGCGAATCAAGGTTTTTCTCCTTCCGCCGCGATGGGATCACGGGCAGAATGGCGAGCCTGATCTGGTTGGAGGAAGCCTAGGCGATGCCGACCCTGGCCTGGATCTCCGCGGCGAGCGTGGCGGGCGGGGTCATCAGCATCGTGGTCGCGGCGCTGTTTGCGCTGTCGGCGCCGGCGAGCTGGGTGCCGACGCTCGTCAGTTTTGCGATCGGTGCTCTGCTCGGTGCGGCATTCCTCGAGATTCTTCCGCACGCGTTCGGCGCCGCCGGCAGCGTTCAAGCGCTTTTCGCAACCGTGCTAGGCGGCATCCTCGGCTTCTTCGTGCTGGAGAAGCTCGTGCTGTGGCGCCACTGCCACGTCGAGGACTGCGAGGCGCACGACCAGCACGCCGGTCCGGGCGATCACGGCCGCAGCGGCCTGATGATCGTCATCGGCGACAGCTTCCACAATTTCGTCGACGGCATCCTCATCGCCGCGGCGTTTCTGGAGAGCACCGAGCTCGGCGTGGTCACCGCGGTGGCGATCGTCGCCCATGAAATCCCGCAGGAGATCGGCGATTTCGTCATCCTGCTGCACTCGGGCTACAGCAAGCTCGAGGCGTTCGCGCTCAACCTGCTCTCGAGTCTCGCCATGCTGGTCGGGGCGCTGCTGGCGTATTTTACATTGCAGGCGGCGCAGCGGTGGATCGGGAGCGTGCTCGCCCTCGCCGCCGCGAGCATGATCTACGTCGCGGTCGCCGACCTGATCCCGGGTCTGCACAGGCGCCCGGAGCTGCGCGCCACGGCGCAGCAAGTCGTCCTGATCGCCCTCGGGGTTGCGCTGATCTGGCTGGTCGGCGAGCTCAGCAGAGGGGGATAGCCAGGCGCAGGGCTGCGGGCACCGCGCGCGATGGTATTGAGGCGGGTTCAATGTGTCAAAACGCGCGTTGTTGGAGTCCGGCCTTGCTGTTAGCATCCGCCCGGTGCTGTGGATCGGAAATCGACGGAGTTCGTTTGTCTGGAGTCTGCTCGTGCTCCCGGCAGTCGTCCACGCCCAGGATGTTCCGGACGAACCGTTCGGCGCAAAGTTCCAGACGACTTACGTGTGGCAGCGAAAATATCCTTTCGGCGCCGCCTATTCCGGTCCCAACAGCCTCTCCACCGATCGGGAGAAGAGCTACTCGTTTACCGCGACCGCGGCATTCGGCGCCCAGACCTGGACCGGAGGCGAACTCTACTTTGATCCCGAAATCACCCAGGGCGTGCCCTTGTCCCGGCTGACCGGCCTGGGCGGGTTCACCAACGGCGAGATCGTGCGTACCTCGGGTCCCAACCCCACCCTTTATCGTGCGCGCCTGTTTGTGCGCCAGACCTGGGGCTTGGGCGGCGGCATGGAAACGCTGGAGTCCGAGGCAAACCAGTTCGCTGGCGGCGTCGACCGGCGCCGCGTTGTCCTCACCGCGGGCAACCTTTCGGTGCTGGATCTCTTTGACGACAACGCGTTCAGCCACGACCCGCGCACGCAGTTCCTGAACTGGTCGCTCATGACGCACGGAGCCTACGATTACGCGGCCGACGCGCGCGGCTATTCGTGGGGGTTCGCCGTCGAATACTTTCAAGACGGTTGGGCGCTGCGCGCGGGCCGGTTCATGATGCCCAGGGAATCGAACGGTCTGCCCCTGAACCCGCGTATCTTTGCCAGCTTCGGCGACCAGATCGAAATCGAGCGCTCGCACGAGATCGGCGGCCAGGCGGGGAAGTTGCGGCTGCTCGCCTACCGCAACCAGGCCAACATGGGCGGATATCGCGACGCGATCACGGACGCCCAGGCGGGCGCCGCTCCCGATATCACAGCCACGCGCAGGGAAAGGGTGAAGTACGGTTTTGGCGTAAACCTGGAGCAGAACTTGTCGGCGACGACCGGGATATTCTCGCGTGCCAGCTGGAATAACGGCGAAGCCGAGGAGTTTGCGTTCACCGAGATCGACCGGTCCGTTTCCGCAGGGACGACGGTGAAAGGTTCAGCGTGGGGCCGCGCGGCCGATTCCCTGGGTATAGGCTTCGTGAGAAACGGGCTTTCCTCCCCGCACCGGGACTATCTGGCGGCGGGCGGCCTCGGGTTTTTCCTCGGCGACGGCGCTCTTCGTTACCGGCCTGAAACTATCTTCGAGGCCTATTACAGCCTCAACGTCGCCAAGGAAACCTGGATTTCGGCCGACCTCCAGCGGATTTTCAATCCCGGCTACAATGCCGACCGGGGTCCGGTCACCGTCGCATCAGCGCGCTTGCACTACGGGTTTTGAGGCAGAACGCACCGCGATCGGGACGTTGGCCCCGAACGCGGGATAGGGCGCAGGCGCACAGCGCCCTAGGCGAATTCGGGATCGAAGACCGCGATCAAAGTTGTCCTGTCCGCGCCTTCGCGGATCCACCACAGCGCTCCCTTGCCGATGTCCCAGTCCGCCTCCGCGCCCGAGAGCAGCTTTGCGGCGACGCGGCCCAGAGTCGGCTGATGTCCGACGATGACGACCGCGCCTGAATTTCCCGACCAATGGGCTGCGGCGATTATGTCTCCTGCGTGCGCGTCGACACCCGCCGCCGCAGAGGTGGAAAAAGGCAATCCGAGCTCCAAGGCTGTTTGCTGGGCCCGCGTGGCGGGACTGACGAGGATTTCGTAACGCTGCTTGTGCAAATGCGGCTTCAGCCAGGCAGCGGCGCGCGCCGCCTGCTGCCGGCCGCGCTCGGTGAGCTTGCGCGCCGAGTCGGGACTGCCGTTTTCGGCGTCGGCGTGACGCCAGAGAATCATGTCCACAGGGCGATTCCGGCCGCCCGAGGCGAAGCTATTTGCGATCCATCACTTTGATCGCGTTTTCCAGGCTGCGGCGCATGCGATTGAACGACCTCGCCAGCATCGCGACTTCGTCCTTGCCCGACTCGGGGAGCTCGAGGTGCGCCTCGTCGGCAGTGCTGGTCCGGCCGACGCTCAGCCGGTCGGCGGCGGCGGACACTCTCTTGATCGGCCGCACAATGAGGAAAGACAGCATCAGGTTCAGGATGATAAACAGGGCGGCGAAGACGCCGGCAAGCGACACCATGAAGGTATAGAAGGCCCGGTTCGCGTTCTCGACCGGCAGGGACATCGGCACCGAAACCATCTGCGCGCCGATGACTTCGTTCAGCTGCCAGCCGAAGCCGTTGTCGGGACCGTAGAGCTTGACCATCGACACCGGCGCCAATTCAGGTCTGTCGTGGCAGGCAAGGCAGGCCGAGTCCTTGATCTGGAACGGCCGTGCCAGAAACAGCGACAGGCCCGCGGGCGTCGGCCGGATTCCCGAAATCTCGAGGCGCCCGGAATTCTTGCGGAACTCGTTGACGACGTCCGCTTCCCAGCCCACGGCGCGATCGCGCGGGTTGGTCGGATTGAGCGCCGCCTCCTTGTAGGCGTAATCGGGATATTTCTTGCGCAGCTGGTTCATCATCTCGGTGGCGGCAAAGGCCGGTACTCCTTGCGGCAGGAACTCGTCCTCCTTTTGCGCCAGCTTGTCGCGCACCTGGCCCACCGTGTATTGGCGCATCGACAACGCCGCCTCCATCATGACGCCGGCGTTGCGCAGGACTTCATCGCGCGCGTTCTTATGGAGCAGGTTGTAGGAAAAGTAGCCTGAGATGGCGAACCCCAGGACGAATACCACCAGCAGCATCAAGTTGAATTTCAGCTTCAGTCCCATGATTTCCCCTTTATCATTCGGCCGACCCGCCCGTCTTGTACGGGCAATTCGGCTTGGTGCAATCGGCGTAGAGGTGCAGAGAGTGTTCGCGGATCGCAAACCCGCGCTCCTTGGCCACCCGGACTTGGCGCTTCTCGATCTCGGCGTCGTAGAACTCCTCGACGCGGCCGCACTGGATGCAAACGAGGTGATCATGATGGCTGCCCTCGTTCAGCTCGAAGACCGCCTTGCCGGACTCGAAATGGTGGCGCTCGAGAATTCCCGCGTGCTCGAACTGGGTGAGAACCCGGTACACGGTGGCCAGGCCGATATCCAGTCCCTCGTTCATCAGTACGCGGTAGACGTCCTCCGCCGAGAGATGGCGCACCTTGCTCTCCTCGAACAGCTTCAAGATGCGCAGTCGCGGACCGGTAGCCTTCAGGCCGATGGTTTTCAGGTCGTGAACGTTGGTCATCGAGAACGGACCCGGGAAGGCGTCCCGTTTCCGCTATGATATAGCGTTTTTGTCCCTGCTCAACAACGCACCGACGTGAAAAGAATGCCTCTTCTCGCGCTCCCGTTCGCGGCTGCGGCCTGCGGCATTACGCCCTACCGCATCGAGATCCAGCAGGGCAATTACGTGACCCAGGAAATGGTGGCGCAGCTGAAGCCCGGGTTGACCCGCGACCAGGTGCGCTTCGTTCTCGGGACGCCGCTCGTAAGCGACATATTTCACGCGGAGCGCTGGGACTACGTTTTCGTTCGCCAACGCGCCAATGGCGGCGAGACCGAAAGTCGCCGCATCGCGGTGTTTTTCGAGGCCGGCAAGCTGAAGCGCGTGGAAGGGGATGTCGTTGCGGCCGCCGTCGGCGATGCGTCCACGCGAAAGATCGAGCAATGAGGCTCGCCATCGCCGGCGCAGGCGGCCGAATGGGCCGCGCTCTGATAGAGATGGTGTTGAAGTCGGGAGACCTGAAGCTCGTGGCAGCGCTCGATCTCCCGGGGAGCCCCGCCGTCGGCAAAGATGCCGGGGAGCTGGTCGGGCATCCATGCGGCATCAAGGTCATTTCCGATTTCCGCGCCGGAATCGCGGGAGCCGATTGCCTGATCGATTTCACGCGTCCCGAAGGTACGCTCGTCCATTTGGAACAATGTCTGAAAACGGGTGCGCGCATGGTGATCGGCACGACCGGCTTTTCCGCACAGCAAAGGGAACGCATCGCCGCGGCGGCCGGCAAGATTGCTATCCTGCTCGCGCCGAACATGGCCGTGGGCGTGAACGTCGCGTTCAAGCTCGCCGACACCGCCGCGAAAGTTCTCGGTGACGGCTACGACGTGGAGATCATCGAGGCGCACCATCGGCACAAGGTCGACGCTCCTTCGGGCACCGCGCTCAGATTCGGCGAGATCGTCGCGCGGGCGCTCGGCAGGGATGCGACGCGCGACGCGGTCCACGGTCGCAAGGGGGACACCGGCGAGCGTGACTCCAGGGCGATCGGGTTCCACGCAATCCGCGGGGGCGACATCGTCGGGGAGCACACCGTGATGTTCGCGGGGGAGGGCGAGCGCGTCGAGATCACCGTGCGCTCAGGCAGCCGCGCGAGCTATGCGCTCGGCGCGCTGCGGGCTGCGCGATTCCTCAAGGGCAAGGACCGCGGCTTGTTCGACATGCAGGACGTGCTCGGGCTGCGGTAACCCGGACCGGGAGTCGAGGGTTCAGGGTTGAGAGCGATTTTACTGGGAGCTTTCGAATCCAGGCGCTCAACTCCCAACTCTCAACGGTCCTTCTTCAGGGCCCGCAGGGCCTGCTGCGTCCAGACCTCGTCGATTCCTTCAAGCAATCCCTCCGCGCTCTTGAAGCGTTCGCGCGGGTCGACGGCAAGCATCCCGTCCAGCAGCGTCTGGTATTCGGCGAGAGTGATCGGGAGCTTGGGTCGCGGCGCCTGAACGTGTAGCGCAATCAGCTCGGAAACCGAGTCGGCGTCGAACGGGCGCTTGCGCATCAGCATTTCGTAAAAGATGATTCCCAGGGCATAGATGTCCGACTGCGCAGTCGCCGGATTGCCTTCGATCTGCTCCGGAGATACGTAGTAAGGCGTTCCGTACAGTTCGCCGTGACGGGTGCGCCCAAGATCGTCGCCGAGCCGCTTCGCGATGCCGAAATCGACCAGGGCGATAGTGCCGTCGGTGCGCGCCATGAGGTTGGCGGGCTTGATGTCGCGGTGAAGGATGCCGCGGTTGTGGATTTCGCGCAAGGCGCTCGCCGCCTGCGCGAGCAGCGACAGCGACTGCCGTCCGGTAAGCCCGGTGGCGATGAGCTCGGAGAGGCTGCCTCCGGGAAAATGCTCCATGGCGATGTAGGCGTGATCTTCCCCGAAACCGCGGTCGTAGATCTTCACCACGTTCGGGTGATCGATCGAAGAGATGATGTCGAACTCCTGGACGAAGCGCTGCACCAGGGTATCCTCACCGCCGCGCCTGGCGTTGAGGATCTTGAGCACGACCCGCTGCGCGTCGCTCTCGCGCTCGGCAAGGTAGACGACCGAAGAACCGCCGTAGCCGATCTTTGAAACCACCCGGTAACCTTGAATGCTCAAGTGCTTTTGGCCGAGCACCTCGTCGATCTCGCCGGTGAGCATGCGCAGCGTGAGGCCCAGAGCCGCCTTGGCCGAATCGGCGGCTATGCGGGCGTTGGCGGCAAGCGCCTGACGCATTTCCTCCGGAATCTGCACCGGCTCCTCGGCGTTCCCGGCGGCGCCGATGCCGATGATCTCGAAGGCCTCGGTGGCCATGCTCCGTCCGCGCAGTTGCACCTTCTGGCGCGCGCCGGTCTTTATCTCGGGGCCCGCGGCGGTCACGGTAGCCTCGCTTGCGATCAAGGCCCAGCCGAGCTCCTTGGTCTTTCCCTCCAGGCGTGAGGCGATATTGACGCTGTCGCCGATGGCGGTGAGCTCGCCCTGGCCCGGAGCGCCGACATGGCACAGCAGCACTTCTCCCGTGTGAACCCCGACGCCGATGGCGAATTCGGGCAGGCCTCGCGAAGCATGGTGTAGGTTGACCCAGTCGCGGAAGCGGTGCGCCGCGAGCTGCATCGCGAGGCCCGCCCGTACTGCGCGCCGCGCGTGGGATTCGCCTTTGCCGTCGTGGCCGGGTTCGAACAGCGCCATCACGCCGTCGCCGATGAATTTAAGCACCCGCCCGCCGCAGGCGAGGATGGGAGCGCACGCGTCTTCGAGATAAGTGTTGAGCAGCTCGGCGATCTCGCCGCCGGTGAGGCGCTCCGAGTAGGTGGTGAAGTTGCGTATGTCGGAGAACATCACCGTGGCTTGGGCTATTTTCCCGGTCGGATTAAAACTGGTCGAGTCGTCGAGCACCGCCGCGACATCGCCTCCGGAAATCGCTTCCCGGAATTTCCGGGTCAGGCGCTCCGGCTGCGTGACGAGCCGCGCCACCAATGCCTGGGTGAGGGTCTCGTGCTTTCTCAAGCGGCTGCCGACGGCCTCCATCAGTTCGTCGCGGGTGAAGGGCTTGGAAAGGTAGTCGTCGGCCCCGAGGTTCATGCCGCGGCGCATGCTGGAGCGGTCGTTCACCGCCGTGAGGAAAATAAACGGGATCTCGGCAAGGTGCGGCTCCGCGCGCAACGCCTCGAGCACCGCGAATCCGTCGACCTCGGGCATCTTCACATCGCATAGGATGAGATCAGGCGGATCCGTGCGCGCCATCTCCAGTCCGACGCGCCCGTTCTCGGCGCCAAGGGCCGTGTAGCGCTCCACCTTCAACATCAACACGATGTTGTTGCGGATGGTGGCTTCGTCCTCGATCACGAGGACTTTCTTCTCCGGAGCTTCCCTCATCAGGCGGCCTCGGCGGCGCGCGCCGCTTGGGGGCGCAGAGGAAGGCTCACGGTGAAGCGGGTACCGGCGCCGATCCTGCTGGTGAAGCCGATTTCTCCGCCGTGAAGCTCGACGGATTTTTTCACTATGGCGAGGCCCAGCCCCGTGCCGGGACGATTCTCGACGTTTGACGCGCGGTGAAAGCTCTCGAACAGCCGCGGCTGATCCTGCTCGGGAATTCCGATCCCGTTGTCCTGGACCTCGATGACGGCCCGATCATCGCGTCGGGCGAGCGACAGGATCACTTTGCTGCCCGATGGCGAGTATTTGACCGCGTTCGACAGCAGGTTATTGAGGATGTGGCGCAAGAGCCGCTCGTCCATTTCCACGTCCGGGCGGTCAAAGCGGTTCTCGAAGCTGACGATGTGCCGCTTGCCCTGCGCGATGGAAAACTCCGAAACGATCTTGCGGCACAGTTCGCGCAGATCGATCTGCGACGGGTTGAGCCTCAGCACTCCCGATTCGGCCTTGCCTAGGGTGAGCACGTCGTCGATGAGCTCGCTCATGCGCTTCGCCACGCTCTGGATGGTCTGCAGGAGATTGAGCCTCTCAGTGGGACTCAGGCTGTCGGAATAGTGTTCCAGCAGTTCCGCCGACGACAACATCGTGGCGAGGGGCGTGCGGAACTCGTGCGAGGCGGTGGAAACGAACCTCGACTTCATCTCGGACAATTCCTTCTCGCGCTGCATGGCGGCCAAGAGCTCGGCTTCGGCGCGCTTGCGGTTGTCGATGTCGACGTTGATACCGGTCATCCGCACCACCCGGCCGCTTGCATCGCGTTCCACGACCTTGCCGCGGCTCAGGCTCCACTTCCATTCGCCCGAGAGCGTCTTGATACGGTGTTCCGCGACATATTCGTGCGTCGAGCCCTTGAGGCATTCCGTGAGCGCCTGCTTGACCTTCGGGGCGTCCTCCGGGTGCAGCATGTTCGCGATCTCGTCAATACCGCGCACGATCGGCCCCTTGCCCGGCCCCAGGATGCCGCTCCAGTTGCCGTCGAGGAACACGCTTCCCCGCTGCGCGTGCCATTCCCAGATCAGGAGATCGGCGGCCTGGAGCGCGAGATCCAGGCGCTCCTTGGCATGCTTGATCTGCTGAAGCAGTTCCTCGTTTTCCTTCCCGAATCGCAGCGTTTCCATCAGCGCCCGGTTGGAGGAGAGGTACAGCGCCAAAAGCACCGCGGAGAACACCAGAAGCAGTATCCCGGCGGAGGCGTTGAGCGCGCCGCCCTGAGAGAAGAGCAAGCCGATCAGCGGAGCGAGGATCGGCACGATGAAACACGCGAAGGATTTGGGACTGGGCGCAAGGGCCGGCGGCAGCCCCATGGCGACGCTCCCGATCAGGAAAGGCACCAGGATTTCATGAAACTGGGTGCGCGCCGGGTAAAGGAGCATCACCGTCAGCCCCCAGATCGTCCCGACGAGCGCGCTCGTCAAGCAGAAATAGCCTTCCCAGCGCAGCGCCGCTTCCGGCCCGGGTTGGCGCAGCCGGTAGGCGCGATTCAGGATCAGGCGCACCAGGCTGGCGAGCGCGAGCCAGATGAGCCAGGACACGAGCAGACTGTCGCTGATATTGCCCCACAGCGCGAACCCCGCGATGGCGGAGGTGAGGAGAATGGCAGGGGCATCCTTGCCCGAGAGCCTGTAAAGGAGCGATATTCTCTGCGGCAGAAACTCTGCCGAGGGCAGTGCTCCGATCACAGTGCGCGCGGTGGTCATCCTTTCCCTCTGATATATTGGGGCCGGTCCGGTTCTCCTCTTCGCGTTGGCCGGGCGCCACGGCTGGCCATTTTGACATGGTTTGACTGAGCGTTGCGGCTTTCGAAGCAAGAACCGAACCCGGATGCCGCGAGTTTGAGGGGCCGGGAATTTCAAGGTATACTCGCGATGTCTGACGCAAAGCGGGAGCGGCGCAAGCCGATCCCGCTTTGCGTGTCCGGCCCCAAAAGGACCTGCTGCCGTGCCCGTCGCCCCGCCCGCCCTGCTCGTGTTAGCCGACGGTACCGTATTCCGCGGTTTCTCGATAGGCGCCAAGGGCTTGGCGTCGGGTGAAGTAGTGTTCAACACCGCCATCACCGGCTACCAGGAAATCCTCACCGATCCCTCGTACTGCCGCCAGATCGTTACTTTGACGTATCCGCATGTCGGCAATACCGGCATCAACAGGGAGGACATGGAGTCCGGCAGAATCTTTGCCGCGGGACTGGTCATCCGAGACTTGCCGCTCCTCGCTTCGAGCTGGCGGACGGAGCAGGGTCTGAGCGGGTTCCTGCTCACAAACAAAGTCGTTGCCATCGCAGGGATTGATACGCGCCGGCTCACCCGGATTGTGCGCGAAAAAGGTGCTCAAAACGGCGCCATTCTTACGGATTCCGACGAAGTTGAACGCGCGCTCGAGGCCGCGCGGGCGTTTCCCGGTCTCGCCGGGATGGACTTGGCAAAGGTTGTGACAACCTCGAAGCCGTACGAGTGGTCGGAGGGACGCTGGCAGCTCGGCAAAGGATTTCGCAGGGCTGAGCGCGCGCGCTTTCACGTCGTAGCTTATGACTACGGCGTTAAGCGCAACATCCTGCGCATGCTTGCGGAACGAGACTGCCGCATCACGGTTGTGCCGGCGCAGATGCCGGCCCGCGATGCGCTCGCGCTCGAGCCGGACGGAGTGTTTCTGTCCAACGGTCCGGGCGATCCGGAGCCGTGCGATTACGCGATCCGCGCCATTCGCGAGATCATCGAAACCGGGATTTCGACCTTCGGCATCTGTCTCGGTCACCAGCTCATGGGATTGGCATCCGGAGCAAAAACCCTGAAGATGAAATTCGGACACCACGGCGCGAACCACCCGGTCAAGGATCTCGATAGCGGCAACGTGTCCATCACGAGCCAGAACCACGGCTTCGCGGTGGATCCGGGCACGCTCCCGAAGAACTTGAGGCCGACTCACGTTTCGCTGTTTGACGGGAGCCTGCAGGGCCTTGCGCGCACCGACAGACCGGCGTTCTGCTTCCAGGGTCACCCCGAAGCGAGCCCCGGGCCGCACGACATAGGCTACCTGTTCGATCGCTTTGCAAAAATGATGGAGGAGCGCAGGCGTGCCTAAGCGCACCGATATCAAAAGCATCCTGATAATCGGAGCAGGGCCCATCGTTATCGGCCAGGCGTGCGAATTCGACTATTCCGGGGCTCAGGCGTGCAAAGCGCTGCGCGAGGAAGGTTACCGGGTGATCCTGGTCAACTCCAATCCGGCCACGATCATGACCGATCCCGAGATGGCCGACGTGACTTATATCGAGCCGGTCACCTGGCAGATGCTTGAGGCCATCATCGCGAAGGAGCGCCCGGACGCATTGCTCCCCACCATGGGCGGCCAGACGGGGCTGAACTGTGCGCTCGACCTCGCCAGGAACGGCGTCCTCGAAAAGTACGGCGTGGAGATGATCGGCGCGAGTCGCGAGGCCATCGACAAGGCCGAGGATCGCGAGAAATTCAAGCAGGCCATGACGAGGATAGGCCTTGCCTGCCCGCGCTCGGCGCTCGCGCATTCGATGGAGGAAGCGCTGCAGGTGCAGGTGGCGATCGGTTTTCCGGTGGTGCTCCGGCCGTCGTTCACTCTCGGTGGCTCGGGCGGCGGCATCGCCTACAACCGCCAGGAGTTTGTCGCGATCTGCGAGCGCGGGCTCGAGACCTCGCCGACCCGCGAGCTGCTGATCGAGGAGTCGGTGATCGGCTGGAAGGAATTCGAGATGGAGGTGGTGCGCGACCGCAGGGATAACTGCATCATCGTCTGCTCGATCGAGAACCTCGATCCGATGGGCGTGCACACCGGCGACTCCATCACCGTGGCGCCGGCGCAAACGCTCACCGACAAGGAATACCAGATCATGCGGGATGCCGCGATCGCCGTGCTTCGCGAGGTCGGAGTGGATACCGGCGGCTCGAACGTGCAGTTCGCGGTCAATCCGGTGGACGGGCGCATGCTCGTGATCGAGATGAACCCGCGCGTGTCGCGCTCCTCGGCGCTCGCCTCCAAGGCCACGGGATTTCCCATCGCCAAGGTAGCGGCGAAGCTCGCGGTCGGCTACACGCTCGACGAACTGCGCAATGAAATCACCGGCGGCGCGATGCCCGCCTCGTTCGAGCCCACCATCGACTACGTGGTCACCAAGGTGCCGCGCTTTGCCTTCGAGAAGTTTCCGCAGGCGAACGACCGGCTGACGACGCAGATGAAGTCGGTGGGCGAGGTGATGGCGATCGGCCGCACGTTTCAGGAATCCTTGCAAAAGGCGCTCAGAGGGCTGGAAGTCGGCGTCGACGGTCTCAACCAGAAGACCACCGACCGCGAGAAAATCGAAAAAGAGCTCGGCGAGCCGGGCCCCGAGCGCATCTGGTACGTGGGCGATGCCTTTGAAAACGGGTTCACGCTCGAGGAAGTGCACGGGCTCACGCACATCGACCCCTGGTTTCTTGCCCAGATCAAGGAAATCGTGGATCTCGAGATGGAGCTCGACGACAAGCGGCTCGCTGACGTCGACGTGGACACATTGCGCGCGCTCAAGCGCAAGGGATTTTCGGACAGGAGGCTCGGATACCTGTTCAACACGGGGGAGGTGGAGGTCCGCGCCGCGCGGCGCAGCTTCGGCGTCCGGCCGGTTTTCAAACGTGTCGATACCTGCGCCGCCGAGTTTGCCACCCGTACCGCCTACATGTATTCGACTTACGAGGAGGAGTGCGAGGCGCAACCGACCGGCCGCAAGAAGGTGATCGTGTTGGGAGGTGGGCCGAACCGCATCGGGCAGGGAATCGAGTTCGACTATTGCTGCGTCCACGCCGCGCTCGCGCTGCGCGAGGACGGTTTTGAGACCATCATGGTGAACTGCAATCCGGAAACGGTCTCGACCGACTATGACACCTCGGATCGCCTCTACTTCGAGCCGCTCACGCTGGAGGACGTGCTCGAGATCGTGGACAAGGAAAAGCCGTTCGGCGTCATCGTCCAGTTCGGCGGGCAGACGCCGCTCAAACTCGCGCGCGATCTCGAGGCGAACGGCGTGCCGATCGTCGGTACAACGCCGGACATGATCGATATGGCAGAGGACCGCGAGCGCTTCCAGCAACTCTTGAACCGCCTGGGCCTGAAGCAGGCTCCCAACCGCAGCGCCCGCACCGAGGCGGACGCGCTGCGCCTCGCCGAGGAGATCGGCTATCCGCTCGTCGTGCGGCCGAGCTACGTGCTCGGCGGCCGCGCCATGGAGATCGTGCACGAGCAAATGGCTCTCGAGCGCTACATGAGCGAGGCGATGAAAGTATCGAATGATTCCCCGGTGCTGCTCGACCGGTTTCTGAACGATGCGACCGAAGTGGACGTGGACGCGGTCAGCGACGGCAAGACCGTGCTTATCGGCGGAGTGATGGAGCACATCGAGCAGGCCGGCGTGCATTCCGGCGATTCCGCGTGCTCGCTGCCGCCGTATTCGCTGGCGCCGCACATCGTGCAGGAACTGCGCCGCCAGACAGTCGAGCTCGCGCGCGCCCTCAAGGTGGTCGGCCTCATGAATGTGCAGTTCGCCATTCAGAAAAATGAACAGCGCGCCACCATTTACGTGCTCGAGGTCAATCCGCGCGCCTCGCGCACGGTGCCCTTCGTCGGCAAGGCCACGGGCGTGCCCCTCGCCAAAATCGCCGCCCGTTGCATGGTGGGAAGGACCCTCGCGCAACAGGGCGTCCGGGCCGAGGTGATTCCGCGCTATTTCTCGGTCAAGGAAGCCGTATTTCCCTTCGTCAAGTTCCCCGGGGTGGACACCATCCTCGGCCCGGAAATGAAGTCCACCGGCGAGGTCATGGGAGTAGGGAGAAGCTTCGGGGAAGCCTTCGTCAAGTCGCAGCTCGCCGCCAGCGCCAAACTGCCCGAAGCCGGAACGGCGTTCATCAGCGTGCGCGACAGCGACAAGCTCGCGGTGGTGGAGGTTGCCCGCGATCTGCTGAAGCTGGGATTCAGGCTGATCGCCACCCGGGGTACTGCGGCTGTGCTCTCCGAGCATGGAATCGACGTGGCCGTCGTCAACAAGGTGGCCGAGGGCCGGCCCCACATCGTCGACATGATCAAGAACGGCGAAGTGAGTCTGATCGTCAATACGGTCGAGGAAAAACGCAGCGCCGTTTCCGACTCGCGCTCCATCCGCACCAGCGCGGTGCAGCAAAGAGTCACCTACTACACCACTGTCGCCGGCGCCCGCGCCGCCTGTGAGGGGATGCGCCACATGGAGAAGTTGATCCCTTACGCCTTGCAGGACTTGCACGCCGGCCTGAGCTGAATTCCCGGCTTCGGGCGGGCTATTGCAATTTGGCTCGAAAGGTGGTGACATTGAGCCGGCGTCTTCTTCCGCACTGATTCAACCGCTTTCGATTCCGGCGCGTCCAGCGCTGCGGACGTTTATTTTTTGGGCGAACATGAGCAAGTTTCCCCTGACGGTTACTGGAGCCGGATTGTTGCGCCAGGAACTGCAGCGCCTGAAGACGGTCGACCGGCCCAATGCAATCGCGGCGATCGCAGAGGCGCGCACGCATGGCGATCTTTCGGAAAACGCCGAGTACGACGCGGCCAAGGAGCGGCAGAGTTTCGTAGAGGGCCGGATCAAGGAGATCGAGACCAAGCTCGCCAACGCTCAGGTGATCGACCCCGGGCTGATCGACGCCGACGGGCGCTGCGTGTTCGGCGCCACCGTAGATCTTGAAGAGCTGAAAAACGGCGAGTCGGTGACCTATCAGATCGTCGGAGACGATGAGGCCGACATCAAACGCGGCAAGATTTCGATCGGCTCGCCCATCGCCAGGGCGCTGATAGGCAAGTGCGCCGGGGACGAGGTGGAGGTGCAGACCCCGGGTGGAGTGCGCAAGTACCAAATACTCGAAGTGCGCTACGAGTAGCCTCTAGCTCCGTCCCAACTTGTTATACCTGCCTATCTTGGGCGACTACGCGCTGCTTGACAGGCTCCTAACCGGTCAAGTCCTGCGTAGTCGCCCTATCTTACCGACGATATGACTGTTTACTTGCGCTTGACGGGTACGACCTTCAGCCATCCCTGGCCCTCGAACCGGCCGCCGGCCGCCATCCTGCCTTTGATCTTGCCCGCGGTGTCGGTGGGCTCGAATCCCGTCTTCGCGTTGTCGAAATGACACAACAGGTCGGGACGCCCGTCGCCGTCCACGTCCCGGTACTCCTTGTTGCAGCGAAGATAGCTGCTTTCGTTACCCGAGTGGCCAAAGGTGAGCGAATAGGTGTCGACCCCAAGCGCATCGAATCCGGGGTTCGACAGCAGCGCCACAAGGATGCTGCCCTTGGAACTGGGATTGACCGGAGCGACTTCGCGGGTGCCCGGTTTGATTTCGATATTGATCTGCTGCACCACTGGAGCCGGGGCTGGAGCCGGGGCTGGAGCCGGGGCGGGCTGCACCGTGTCGCTGACGCCCGAGATGATCAGGGTATAACTGCCGTTGGTGTTGTTGGTGGAAAACCCCGACGACGCAAGCCCGCCGCCATCCAGAAATATGCGCGACGAGTTGCTTACGCCCACCGTGTAAATCCCGGTCACCGGCAACCTCAGATTTGCGATGTACGAATCTAGGTTACCTGAAGGGAAGACAGAGCCCAGGTCGAAAATGCCGCCATCGTCGTTGGCGAGCAGTATCCTGGAGTCCGGCGTGAAGATTGCGATAGTTATGTCCACTCCGCTTCCGTCGGCTTTCATGCCGCCATCTATGTCGATGGTCACCACGTCGCCTGCTTGCGCCGCGAAGGAGTAGAAATCGACGACGTCGTTGACGCCGAGGCTGCCATTGCCGAGGATGGCATTGACTTCGACGCTCCCGCCGCTGATTGTGAGAGGCTGGGCCGTGGCAATGGTATTGTTGTCTTCAATCTCGACTATAGCGAACGCAGCTTGGCTCGCCATGGAAGCTGCAAGAAATGCAGCCATCGCCGCAAAGCGAGTGTCCAGTTTCCTGATCATTTTTCCCTCCGATAATCAATCAACTTGCTCAAAAGTCACGCATTCATGCCCTCGTCTAGCGCGGCTACACTACCCGATATTCGAGTGCGCACGTAGGACAAAATTCACAACTCGGTATTCAAGTGCCCGCGCAGGACAAAAATCACAAAATCAACAGGATCTCGGCAGGCCGAGGACGTTTAGCCAAGGCAGATTCTAGAGAATGGCCCGCAGCAAATCCAGCAAGGCGTGGCTCAGGCGGCACGTCAATGATCCCTATGTTCACCGGGCGAAAGCGCACGGCTACCGCTCGCGGGCGGCCTACAAGCTGATGGAAATCGCGGAACGCGACGGACTCGCGCGTCCCGGGGACGCTGTTGTCGATCTCGGGGCCGCGCCCGGGGGCTGGGCGCAGGCGCTTGCCGAGCGCGTCGGGCGATCCGGGCGCGTGGTCGCGGTGGATCTTCTGGAGGTCGCGCCGATACCCGGGGTGGTCGTCATCCGCGGGGATTTCCGCGACGAGGCGGTGCTCAAAAGGGTCGAGGCTGCCTTGCGCGGGCGAGGGCTCGACCTTGTAGTTTCGGACATGGCCCCCAATCTGAGCGGGGTGAGCGCGACCGACCAGGCCCGCAGCATCGCTTTGTGCGAATTGGCGCTGGAATTCGCCAGGGCTCATCTGAAACCGGACGGCGCGTTTCTGGTGAAGGTATTTCAGGGGGCAGGTTATCCGGAGTTCCTCGCCGCGATGCGCGGGGCCTTCGTCGAAGTCGCTTCGCGCAAGCCCGGAGCTTCCCGGGCCGGCTCCAGCGAGATGTATCTGTTGGGCGAAAGGCTGAAAGGCAGGGTTGAGGTAAAGCACTAGTCCGCGGACGTGCTTAAGCATAGAATGAGTGAGATGCAATTCGTTGTGGCAAAGGACGTACATTGAATAATCTCTTCAAAAACTTGGTGATATGGCTCGTCATCGGCCTCGTGCTGATGACGGTGTTCAACCAGTTCAACACGCGCCAGGCGGCCCAGGCGCCGATGGAGTATTCCCAGTTCATCGAGGAGGTGAAGTCCGGGCGCATCGCGAAGGTCCTGATCGAAGGCCGGGTGCTGAAAGCGACGACCAACGACGGCAAGCGCGTCACCAGCTATTCGCCGGGCGACATCTGGCTCGTGTCCGATCTGCTCAAATACGGCGTCAAGATCGAGGCGAAGCCCGAGGAAGAGCCTTCGCTGCTGATGAACATCTTCGTTTCGTGGTTCCCGATGCTGCTCCTGATCGGCGTGTGGATTTTTTTCATGCGCCAGATGCAGGGCGGCGGGCGGGGCGGGGCGTTCTCGTTCGGAAAATCCCGCGCGAGGATGATCGACGAGTCGAACAACAACATCACCTTCGCCGACGTCGCGGGCTGTGAGGAGGCGAAGGAGGAAGTCGCCGAGCTGGTCGATTTCCTGCGTGATCCGGCCAAGTTCCAGAAGCTCGGCGGCCGCATCCCCAAGGGCGTGCTCATGGTCGGCAACCCGGGCACGGGCAAGACGCTGCTTGCGCGCGCGATTGCCGGCGAGGCGAAAGTGCCGTTCTTCTCGATTTCCGGATCCGACTTCGTCGAAATGTTCGTCGGCGTGGGCGCGGCGCGCGTGCGCGATATGTTCGACCAGGCGAAGAAGCACGCGCCCTGCATCGTGTTCATCGACGAGATCGACGCGGTAGGCCGCCAGCGCGGCGCGGGCCTCGGCGGCGGCAACGACGAGCGCGAGCAAACGTTGAACCAGCTGCTCGTCGAGATGGACGGCTTCGAAGGCACGACCGGCGTGATCGTCATCGCCGCGACCAATCGTCCCGACGTGCTCGACCCGGCGCTCTTGCGGCCCGGTCGCTTCGACCGGCAGGTGGTCGTGCCGCTGCCGGACATCCGCGGCCGGGAGCAGATCCTGCTCGTGCACATGCGCAAGGTGCCGATGGCCCCCGATGTCAAGGCCGACATCATCGCACGCGGCACGCCGGGATTTTCCGGGGCTGATCTCGCCAATCTCGTCAACGAAGCGGCGCTGTTCGCGGCGCGCAAGAACAAGCGCCTGGTGGACATGGAGGATTTCGAGCGTGCGAAAGACAAGGTCGTGATGGGCGCCGAACGCCGCTCCATGGTCATGCCGGAGGAGGAACGCAGGAACACCGCCTATCACGAGTCGGGCCACGCGGTGGTGGCCAAACTGCTGCCCAAAACCGACCCGGTGCACAAGGTCACGATCATCCCGCGCGGAAGAGCGCTGGGCGTTACCATGCAGCTGCCGGAGCAGGACCGCTACAGCATGGACAGGGAGCGGCTGCTCTGCACCATCACGGTGCTGTTCGGCGGCCGCATCGCCGAGGAAGTGTTCATGCACCAGATGACCACCGGCGCCTCGAACGATTTCGAGCGCGCGACCGATATCGCCCGGCGCATGGTGACCCAGTGGGGCATGTCGGACGTGATGGGCCCCATGGTGTACGGCGAGAACGAGGGCGAGGTGTTCCTCGGGCGCTCGATCACCACGCACAAGAACGTGTCCGAGGTGACGATGCAAAAGGTCGACGCCGAGATCCGCAAGATCATCGACGATCAGTACGGCCTTGCGAAGAAACTCATCCTCGACAACCGCGACAAGGTCGAAGCGATGGCGAAGGCACTGCTCGAGTGGGAAACCGTCGACGCCGACCAGATCAACGACATCATGGCAGGCAAGCCGCCGCGTCCGCCCAAGCCCGCGCAGCCCTCGGCGCAGCCGCCCAAGCCAGACGGCGCCAGCGGCGCGGCAGAGCCGGCCCCGGCGGCGTAAAGCAGGACCTAGGAGCGAGGATTGAGGGACGCCGCGTTTCCATCCCCGCTCCCTTCTCAATCCTCAATCCTCAATCCTCAATCCTTCCTCGTCTGCGGCAGGTTCCGGCTCGCGCTCGACCGCCCGCTCATCATGGGCGTGGTCAACGTCACGCCGGATTCGTTCTCGGACGGGGGGCGCTTTCTCGATGCAGGCGCGGCGATCGATCATGCACGCCGCCTGGCCGAGGAGGGCGCGGATATTCTCGACGTCGGCGCGGAATCCAGCCGGCCGGGCGCCGGGGCCGTCGTCACGGCCGAGGAAGAGTTGCGCCGGCTGCTGCCGGTGCTGAAAGGCCTGCGGGATCTTCCGGCTCCCGTTTCGGTGGACACGGTCAGGCCCGAGGTGATGCGCGCGGCCGTCGGCGAGGGCGCGGCGATGATCAACGACATCAACGCCTTGAGAGCGCCGGGCGCGCTTGAAGCGGTGGCGGCCGCGGACGTGGGTGTATGCCTGATGCACATGCAGGGCGAGCCCCGCACCATGCAAAGCGCTCCGCACTACGGCGACGTGGTCGCCGAGGTGAAGGCCTTTCTGGCCGATCGCGTCGCGGCGGCCGAGGCGCGGGGCATCGCGCGCGAGCGCATCGCGATCGATCCGGGCTTCGGGTTCGGCAAGACCGTCGCTCACAATTTCGAGCTGCTGCGGAATCTCGGCCGGATTGCGGAGCTGGAATTGCCGGTGATAGCCGGCTGGTCGCGCAAATCGACGCTCGGCGCCGTCACCGGCAGGCCGGTCTCCGATCGGCTCGCGGCGAGCCTCGCGGCGGCTTTGCTGGCCGTGCAGCGTGGGGCTAGAATCGTGCGCGTTCATGACGTTGCCGCAACGCGGGATGCGTTCGCGGTGCTCGCGGCGCTCGAAGCCGTGCCGAAGAGAAATTGAACGAGGGCGATGAACAGAAAGTATTTCGGAACAGACGGTGTGCGGGGCAAAGTCGGCGAGTCGCCGATCACGCCGGAATTCGTCCTGCGGCTCGGATTTGCCGCAGGCGAGGTGCTGGTAAGGCGCTCGACCATGCCGAAAGGGGAACACCCTGCGGTGCTGATCGGCAAGGACACGCGGGTTTCCGGCTATATGCTCGAGGCCTCGCTCGAGGCGGGTTTTTCCGCCGCCGGCGTGGACGTGATGCTCACCGGGCCGATGCCGACCCCGGCGATCGCCTACTTGACCCGCGCGCTGCGGCTGCAGGCCGGAGTCGTCATCAGCGCCTCGCACAACCCCCATCAGGACAACGGCATCAAGTTCTTTTCGGCCGAAGGCAGTAAGCTGCCCGACGCGGTGGAAGCCGAGATCGAGGCCCGCCTCGGCCGCGCGATTCGCTGCAACGATTCGGCCGGGCTCGGCAAGGCGCGCCGCGTCGAGGACGCCGCCGGCCGCTATATCGAATTCTGCAAGAGCACGTTTCCCTCCGCGCTCGACCTGCGCGGCATGAAGATCGTGATCGATTGCGCGCACGGCGCGACCTATCACGTCGCGCCGCACGTGTTCCACGAGCTGGGTGCGGACGTCGAAACGATCGGCGCGGAACCGGACGGTTTCAATATCAACGAGCGGGCCGGCACCGCGCACCCGCAGTCGCTGCGGCAGGCGGTGAGCGAGCACAAGGCGGACCTCGGCATCGCGCTCGACGGGGACGGCGACCGCGTGCTCATGGCGGACGGCGACGGCAGGCTGTACGACGGCGACCAGCTGCTCTACGTCATCGCGCGCGAGCGCACGAAAAACGGCGGGCTGAAGGGGGTGGCGGGAACGCTGATGAGCAATCTCGCGCTCGAGCGCGCGCTGGAAAAGATGGGGATTCCCTTCGCACGCGCCAGGGTCGGGGACCGGTACGTGCTGGAAATGCTCCGGGAAAAGGACTGGCAGCTCGGGGGAGAGAATTCCGGCCACATCATCTGCCTCGACAAGCACACGACCGGCGACGGCATCGTCTCCGCCTTGCAGGTGCTCTCCGCGCTCAGGACGGGCCGCGCCACGCTCGCCGCGCTTTGCAAAGGCCTCGATCTCTACCCGCAGGAGCTCGTCAACGTGCGCGTGCCCCGCGGCTTCGACTGGCAGAAGCAACCCGCAATCGCGCAAGCCAAGCGCGAGGCCGAGCGCGCGCTCGGCGAAGACGGCCGGGTGCTGCTGCGTCCCTCCGGAACGGAACCCGTGCTGCGGGTGATGGTCGAGGGCAAGAACGACGCGGAGGTGCGGAGGCTCGCCCGGAGCATCGCCGATGCCGTTCAGGAGACGGCGTAGCGCCCGATGATCGGGCTGCTTCAGCGCGTTTCACAAGCGAAGGTCGAGGTCGAAGGCGAAACAGTCGGCGCGATCGAGCGCGGAATTCTCGCTCTCATCTGCGCCGAGCCCGGGGACGATGGTAAGACCGCCGATCGCCTGCTCGAGCGGCTGCTCGGCTACCGCGTGTTTTCCGACGGCGCCGGAAAAATGAATCTTTCCGTCCGGGACGTGAAGGGCGGCGTGCTGCTGGTGCCGCAGTTCACTCTCGCCGCCGACACCTCGAGCGGCATGCGGCCGAGTTTCTCCACGGCTTTGCCGCCGGATGCGGCGCGCAAACTCTTCGACCATCTCGTCGAGCGCGCTCGCGCGCAGCATTCGCCGGTGGCGACAGGACGGTTCGGAGCGCACATGCTGGTGGGTCTCAGCAACGATGGCCCGGTCACCTTCTGGCTGCGCGTCTCACCCGGCGACGGCACAAGCGCTCCGGCACCGGCAAGACCCTGAATTTCCCCGCGTTTTCGATTGACCCTCACGGCGATTCGAAGCTACAATCACTCGCTTTGGCTCGCCCCGAATTTCGATGCGCGCGAGGCTCGTAGCTGGCAATTGGAAGATGCACGGCAGCCTCGCCGAGAACGAGCGCCTGCTCGCAGCGCTCAAAGCGAAGCTGCGGCCGGTCGATGGCGTCGCTTACGCGGTGTGTGCGCCGTTTCCGTACTTGGCGCAGGTCGCCGCCGCGCTCTCCGGAAGCCGGGTCGCCTGGGGCGCGCAGAATCTCTCGGAGCACGAAGCCGGCGCGTACACAGGCGAAGTGTCGGGCGCGATGCTGAAAGAGTTCGGCTGCCGCTACGCGATCGTCGGCCACTCCGAGCGGCGCAGCCTCTACGGCGAGGATGACCGCAGGATCGCAGCCAAGTTCGTGGCGGCGCGGCGGGCCGGCCTGACGCCGATTTTGTGCATCGGCGAGACCCTTGAGCAGCGCGAGCGGGGCGAGACCGAAGCGGTGGTAGAGCGCCAGATTGGGGCCGTGCTCGACGCAGGGGGCGTTGCGGGGCTTGCGGATGCGACGCTCGCGTATGAGCCGGTCTGGGCGATCGGCACCGGCAGGACTGCGACGCCGGAGCAGGCTCAAAGCGCGCATGCTTTCATCCGCGCGCTCGTCGCCCGGCGCGATAGGGCGGCGGCGCGGCTGACGATCCTGTACGGCGGCAGCGTGAAGCCCGGAAATGCGCGCGAGCTGTTCGCGATGCCCGATGTCGACGGCGGCCTCATCGGGGGAGCTTCGCTGGTCGCCGATGATTTCATCGCGATTTGCGCCGCAGCCCACGGCTGACGGCGGATCGCCAAAGGAAAGGGTTATGGACCTCTGGTTTACCGTGGTACTCATCGTCGACGTCATCGTCGCACTTTGCATCATCGGACTCGTCCTGCTTCAGCACGGCAAGGGCGCTGACGTCGGCGCCGCGTTCGGCAGCGGCGCTTCCGGGAGCCTGTTCGGGGCGAGCGGTTCGGCCAATTTTCTGTCGCGCACGACGGCAATCCTGGCGGCGATTTTTTTTCTCACGACTTTCGCGCTGGCCTACCTGGTCACGCATAGAGCTCCCGGCGGCGGGGGCGTGATGGAGTCGGTCAAGGAATCGCCGACCGCGCCGCAGCCTTCCACGCCACAGGGCGCGCCAGACGCGGGCAAGGCGGGCGCAGAGGCGAGCTCGAAGGCAAACGAGGTGCCGAAGTAGTAAAATCAGAGGGTTTCAGACCGGGCTCGTCTCCGATACGCGGCAGAGTATCAAGCCCAATCATGCCGACGTGGTGAAATTGGTAGACACGCCGTCTTGAGGGGGCGGTGGCGAAAGCCGTGTGAGTTCGAGTCTCACCGTCGGCACCAAACACGCAGGATTGAGGATTTAGGATTGAGGATCGAGAAACGGCCGCAGCTGTCTCGGGGCCAAGCCAGGCGCGCTAGCTTGGTTTCCTCAATCCTAGATCCTGAATCCTGAATCCTAGATCCCGTCTTACGATCGTGCTCGAAAACTACTTCCCGATCCTGATGTTCATAGCGATCGCGCTGATCTTCGGGGGACTCCTGGTTGCGGCCGGGGCAGTGCTCGCGCCGCACCGCCCCGACAGCGAGAAGCTGTCTCCGTACGAATGCGGCTTCGAGGCATTCGAGGACGCACGCATGAAGTTCGACGTGCGTTACTACCTCGTCGCCATTCTCTTCATCCTGTTCGACCTCGAGATCGCGTTCCTTTTTCCCTGGGCGGTGACGTTGAACGAGATCGGGGCGTTCGGCTTCTGGTCGATGATGATTTTCCTGCTCATCCTAGTCGTGGGCTTCATCTATGAGTGGATGAAAGGAGCCTTGGAATGGGAATAGAAGGCGTCTTTGAGGAAGGGTTCGCTACCACTTCCCTGGACAAGCTCATCAACTGGACGCGCACCGGGTCGCTCTGGCCGATGACCTTCGGGCTCGCGTGCTGCGCAATCGAGATGATGCACGCCGGCGCCGCGCGCTACGATCTCGACCGCTTCGGCATCGTGTTCCGGCCGAGCCCGAGGCAGTCCGACGTCATGATCGTCGCCGGCACCTTGTGCAACAAGATGGCGCCGGCGCTGCGCAAGGTCTACGACCAGATGGCCGAGCCGCGCTGGGTCATCTCGATGGGCTCGTGCGCCAACGGCGGCGGCTATTACCATTACTCGTACTCTGTCGTGCGCGGCTGCGACCGCATCGTGCCGGTGGACATCTACGTGCCTGGCTGCCCGCCGACGGCCGAGGCGCTGCTCTACGGCATCGTACAGCTGCAGAACAAGATCAAGCGCACCAATACGATCGCCCGATAGCGCATGGGGGCCAAGCTCGAAAAATTGAAAAACGCGCTCAGCTCGGCGCTGGATGCAAGAGTCGTCAGCCTGATCGAAACGCTGGGCGAGCTTACCCTCGTTTTGAAAACAGAGGACTATGTTTCTTCCGCGCTGATGCTGCGCGATATGCCGGCGCTCGGATTCGAGCAATTGATCGATCTGTGCGGCGTGGACTATTCAGGCTACGGCGAGGGCGCGTGGGACGGGCGCCGCTTCGCCGTGGTGTCGCACCTGCTGTCGATTGCACAGAACTGGCGGCTGCGATTGCGCGTTTTCGCGCCGGACGAAAACCTCCCGGTGGTGGATTCGCTCACCGGCGTCTGGCCCAACGCCGACTGGTACGAACGCGAGGCTTTCGATCTGTTCGGCATCATTTTCACCGGTCACGCCGATCTGCGCCGCATCCTCACCGATTACGGTTTCGTCGGCCATCCATTCCGCAAGGACTTTCCGCTCTCGGGCAACGTCGAGATGCGCTACGAGCCCGAGCAGAAGCGCGTCATCTACCAGCCGGTGACCATCGAGCCCCGCGAGATCACGCCGCGCGTCATCCGCGAAGACCAGTACGGCGACCTGGGGGCCCGGAAGTAGCTCATGGCTGAAATCCGGAATTACACGCTCAACTTCGGTCCTCAACATCCAGCGGCGCACGGCGTGCTGCGGCTGGTGCTGGAGCTGGACGGCGAGGTGATTCAACGCGCCGATCCGCACATCGGCCTGCTGCACCGCGCGACCGAGAAGCTCGCCGAGCACAAGACCTACATCCAGTCGCTGCCCTACATGGACCGCCTGGATTACGTCTCGATGATGTGCAACGAGCACGCCTACTGCGTGGCGATCGAGCGCCTGCTGGACCTGGAAGTCCCGGTCCGCGCCCAGTACATCCGCGTACTGTTCGACGAGATCACTCGCATTCTCAACCACCTCCTCTGGCTGGGGGCGCATGGGCTCGACATCGGAGCGATGACTGTCTTCCTTTACTGTTTCCGGGAGCGCGAAGACCTGATGGATTGCTACGAGGCGGTATCCGGCGCGCGCCTGCACGCGGCCTACTATCGCCCGGGCGGCGTATTCCGCGACCTGCCTGAAACGATGCCGCAGCACCAGGCCTCGATGTACAAGAGCGAAAACGCCTTGAAGAAGCTGAACGAGAACCGGCAAGGGTCGCTGCTCGATTTCATCGAGGACTTCACCAACCGCTTCCCCAAGTACGTCGACGAGTACGAAACGCTGCTCACCGACAACCGCATCTGGAAGCAGAGGACCGTCAACATAGGCGTCGTGCCGCCAGAGCGGGCGCTCGCGCTCGGCTTCACCGGGCCGATGCTGCGCGGCTCGGGCGTGGAATGGGACCTGCGCAAGAAACAGCCCTACGCGGTCTATGAGCGCGTGGAGTTCGATATCCCCGTCGGCGCGAACGGCGACTGCTACGACCGGTACCTGGTTCGCATCGAGGAGATGCGCCAGTCGAACCGCATCATCAGGCAGTGTATCGACTGGCTGCGCAACAACCCCGGCCCCGTCATCGTCGACAACCACAAGGTCGCGCCGCCCTCGCGCGTCGAGATGAAGAGCAACATGGAAGAGCTGATCCACCACTTCAAGCTCTTCAGCGAGGGCTTCCACGTGCCGCCGGGCGAGGTCTACGCCGCGGTCGAGGCCCCTAAGGGGGAATTCGGCGTCTACCTCGTTTCCGACGGCGCGAACAAGCCTTGGCGCATGAAGATCAGGGCGCCGAGTTTTCCGCACCTCGCGGCGCTCAACGAGATGGCGAAAGGCCACATGCTTGCCGACGTGGTGGCGATCATCGGCACGCAGGACATCGTGTTCGGCGAAATCGACAGGTGAGCTGAAGATGCTGAGTGCCGAATCGCTGAAGAAAATCGACCAGGCGATCGCCAGGTATCCGGCCGATCAGAGACAATCGGCCGTCATGACGGCGCTCACCGTCGCCCAGGACGAGAAGGGTCATCTTTCGACCGAGGTGATGGATTTTGTCGCCGGCTACCTCGGCATGCCGCCGATCGCGGTGTACGAGGTGGCGAGTTTCTACACCATGTACGATCTGCGGCCGACCGGCAAGTACAAGCTGTGCGTCTGCACCAACCTGCCGTGCGCGCTGTCCGGGGCGCAGGACGCCGCCGAGCATCTCAAGAAGAAGCTCGGCATCGACTGGAACGAGACCACGGCCGACGGCCGCTTCACGCTGAAGGAAGGGGAATGTTTCGGCGCCTGCGGCGATGCGCCGGTCATGCTCGTGAACAACAAGAAGATGCTGTCGTTCATGACGCCGGAAAAAATCGACAAGTGGGTCGCGGAGGTCGCGTAAATGCTGGATTACGGACCTGACGCGATCCTTCTCAAGGACCTGGACGGCGACAACTGGCGCCTCGACGATTACCTCAAGCGCGGCGGCTATTCGGCGCTGAGGAAAATCCTCACCGAGAAGACGCCGCCCGAAACCATCGTCGCCGAGATGAAGAAATCGGCGCTGCGCGGGCGCGGCGGTGCGGGTTTCCCGACCGGCCTCAAGTGGAGCTTCATGCCGCGCCAGTTCCCCGGCGCGAAATACCTCGTGTGCAACTCCGACGAAGGCGAGCCGGGCACCTTCAAGGACCGCGACATCCTGCGCTACGACCCGCATATCGTCATCGAAGGCATGGCGATTGCCGCCTACGCGATGGGCATCGGCGTGGGCTACAACTATATCCACGGAGAGATCTGGGAGATCTATGAGCGCTGCGAGGAAGCCCTCGCCGAGGCGCGCGCCGCAGGATTCATCGGCAAGAACATTCTCGGCAGCGGATTTTCCTTCGAGCTCCACAACCATCACGGCTACGGCGCCTATATCTGCGGCGAGGAAACCGCGCTGCTCGAATCGCTCGAGGGCAAGAAGGGCCTGCCGCGTTTCAAGCCGCCTTTCCCCGCCAGCTTCGGGCTCTACGGCAAGCCGACCACGATCAACAACACCGAGACCTTCGCTGCCGTGCCCTGGATCGTCAACCACGGCGCGGAGGCTTTCCTCGCGCTCGGGCGGCCGAACAACGGCGGCACCAAGATTTTTTCCGTGACGGGCCACGTCGCGCGCCCGGGCAACTACGAAGTGAAGCTCGGCACGCCGTTCGCGAAGCTGCTGGACTTGGCGGGCGGGATGCGGGCGGGGAGGAAGCTCAAGGCCTGCGTTCCCGGCGGTTCGTCGATGCCGGTGCTGCCGGCGCACATCATGATGCAGACCGACATGGACTACGACTCCATCGCGAAGGCAGGCTCGATGCTCGGCTCGGGCGCCGTGATCGTCATGGACGACACGACCTGCATGGTGCGCGCCCTGGAACGCCTGTCGTACTTCTACTTCGAGGAGTCCTGCGGCCAGTGCACACCCTGCCGCGAGGGCACCGGGTGGCTCTACCGCATGGTGCACCGGATCGAGCACGGCAGAGGAAAGAACGAAGATCTCGACCTCCTCACCAATGTCGCCGACAACATCGCGGGGCGCACCATCTGCGCGCTGGGCGACGCGGCGGCGCTGCCGGTGAAGAGCTTCATCCAGCATTTTCGCGACGAGTTCCGGTATCACATCGACCACAAGCGCTGCATGGTGACCGCCCCGGACGGATACGCCACGGCGCCCAGCATTCCCGAGCGGCAGGCGGCCTGATCGATGCTTAAAGTGACCATCGACGGCCACGAGACCGAAGTCCAGAACGGCGTCACGGTGATCGAGGCGGCGAACGGCCTCGGCATCTTCATCCCGCATTTCTGCTACCACAAGAAGCTCTCGATCGCCGCCAACTGCCGCATGTGCCTGGTGCAGATCGAAAAAGCGCCGAAGCCCCTGCCTGCCTGCGCGACGCCGGTCACCGACGGCATGAAGGTGTTCACGCACTCGGACTATGCCAAGGAGGCCCAGAACGGGGTGATGGAGTTCCTGCTGATCAACCATCCGCTCGATTGCCCGATCTGCGACCAGGGCGGCGAGTGCCAGCTGCAGGATCTCGCGGTCGGCTACGGCAAGAGCGGCTCGCGCTACGCCGAGGAGAAGCGCGTGGTGCTGAACAAGAATCTGGGCCCCCTCATTTCCACCGACATGACGCGCTGCATCCACTGCACGCGTTGCGTGCGCTTCGGCCAGGAGGTCGCCGGCGTCATGGAGCTCGGCATGATCGGGCGCGGCGAGCACGCCGAGATCATCGCTTTCGTCGGAAAAACGGTGGACTCCGAGCTCTCCGGCAACGTCATCGATCTGTGTCCCGTGGGCGCGCTCACCTCCAAGCCCTTCCGCTACACGGCGCGCAACTGGGAGCTTTCGCAACGAAAATCCGTGAGCCCGCACGACAGCCTCGGCTCGAACCTGATCGTGCAGATCAAGCAGAACCGCGTCATGCGCGTGCTGCCGCTCGAAAGCGAGGAGCTGAACGAGTGCTGGCTCTCGGACAGGGACCGTTTTTCCTACGAAGGGCTGAACTCGGAGGAGCGGCTCAAGCGGCCGATGCTGAAGGAGGGCGGCCGTTGGCGCGAGGTCGACTGGCGGGTCGCGCTCGAGCGCGTGGCGAAGACCCTTGCCGAGTTCCGGTTCAGGCATGGCCCGGAGAAGATCGGCGCGCTCGCGAGCCCGCACTCGACGCTCGAGGAGCTGTACCTGCTGCAGAAGCTCGTGCGCGCGATGGGCAGCGACAACGTCGATTTCCGCCTGCGCCAGTCGGATTTCTCCGCAGACGGCAAGCGCGCGGGGGCGCCCTGGCTGGGCATGAAGATCGCCGAGCTGGGGAAGCTCGACCGCGTGCTCGTCATCGGCTCGTTCCTGCGCAAGGATCATCCGCTCATCGCCCACCGCCTGCGGCAGGCCGCGAAGCGGCGCGCGCAGGTCAATATTCTTCACAGCGCGGACGACGAGCTGCTGATGCCGGTCGCCAACAAGGCGATCGTCGCGCCGCGCGATCTGGCCGCGATGCTCGCGCAGGTGGTGAAGGCGGCGGCGGAGGCGAAGCGGGTGCCGGTGCCGGCCGCGCTCGACGGCATCGAGTCCGGCGCCGAAGCCAAGGCGATCGCGGGGAGCCTCGTCTCGGGCAAGGAGGTGGCGATCCTCCTCGGCAATTTCGCCGCGCAGCACCCGCAGGCGGCGCAGTTGCAGCTGCTCGCGCAGGAGCTTGCCGGACTGCTCGGGGCAAAATTCGGCTTCCTCGGCGAAGCCGCCAACAGCGTCGGCGGCTACCTCGCCGGCTGCGTTCCTTCCGGCGGCGGCCTCAACGCGGGAACCATGCTGGAGGAGCCGCGCAAGGCGTATCTGCTTCTGAATGCGGAGCCGGACTTCGACTGCCACGATCCGCGCGCCGCGGTCAAAGCCATGGAGGCGGCCGAGCTGGTGGTCGCCATGACGGCGTTCAGAAGCTTCGGCACCGACTACGCCGACGTGCTCCTTCCCGTCGCCCCCTTTACCGAGACCTCGGGCAGTTTCGTCAACTGCGAGGGGCGCATGCAGAGCTTCAACGGCGCGGTGAAACCGCTCGGCGAAGCGCGGCCGGCGTGGAAGGTGCTGCGCGTGCTCGGCAACCTGATGGATCTTCCCGGCTTCGACTACGAGACGAGCGAGGCGATACGCGACGAGGCATGCCGGCCCGAAGCGATCGTCGCGAAGCTGGACAACCGCTTGAACGGCTTGGCGCTCGAGCTCGATGCGCCGGCCGCGGAGGAAATGCAGAGGATCGCGGACGTGCCCGCCTACTTCTGCGACCCGATCGTCCGCCGCGCCGTGTCGCTGCAGAGAACGCGCGATGCGCTGCCGCCCAGGGCCTGGATCGGACCCGCGCTCGCGCAAAAGCTCGGCCTTAAGGCGGGCGACAAGGTGCGGGTGCGTCAGGGCGACGGCGAGGCGCTCGTCGACCTCGGGATCGACGAGCGTCTGCCCGCGGACGGCGTGCGGCTTTCGGCGGCGCACCGGCACACCTCGGGCCTCGGGCCCATGTTCGGTGCGCTGACCCTGGAGCGCAATTGATGGAGCTGTTCGACGCGCTCGCCGGCTTGTCGACCCGATGGCTGGGGTCGGAGTGGGGGCCGCCCGTATGGGTGTTCGTCAAGACCGCGATTCTGATCCTGTGCATCGTGTTGCCGCTCTTTGGGTTCGTGGCGTATCTCACGCTGTGGGAGCGCAAGCTGATCGGCTGGATGCAGATACGTCTCGGTCCCAACCGGGTGGGACCGGTCGGGCTGCTGCAGCCGATTGCCGACGCGTTGAAGCTCATATTCAAGGAGCTGATCATCCCGGCCGGAGCGAGCAAGTTCCTGTTCGTGTTCGCGCCGATGCTCACCCTGATGCCCGCGCTTGCCGCGTGGGCGGTCATCCCTTTCAGCCCGGAAGTCGTGCTCGCCGACATCAACGCGGGACTGCTCTACGTCATGGCGATCACCTCGATGGGCGTCTACGGCGTCATCATCGCCGGCTGGGCCTCGAATTCGAAATACGCGTTCCTCGGCGCCATGCGCTCGGCGGCGCAGATCGTGGCGTACGAGATCGCCATGGGGTTCGCGCTCGTATCCGTGCTGCTGGTCTCCCAGAGCCTCAACCTCACCGATATCGTCGCGGGGCAGATGCGCGGCACCTTCGCCCACAAAGGGCTCAATTTCCTCTCCTGGAACTGGCTGCCGCTCGCCCCCATGTTCCTGGTGTACTTCATCTCGGGCGTCGCCGAGACCAACCGCGCGCCCTTCGACGTGGCGGAAGGAGAATCGGAAATTGTCGCGGGCTTCCACGTCGAGTACTCGGGGATGACTTTCGCGCTGTTCTTCCTCGGAGAGTACGCCAACATGATCCTGGTGTCGGCGCTTGCGACGATCATGTTCCTGGGCGGCTGGGCCGCGCCGATCGACACGCCGCTGTTCAGCGCGATACCGCCTTTCGCCTGGCTCTTCGCGAAGATATTTTTCGTGGTGTCGCTGTTCCTGTGGTTCCGCGCGACCTTCCCGCGCTACCGCTACGACCAGATCATGCGCCTGGGCTGGAAGGTATTCATCCCGCTGACCATCGTCTGGCTCGTGGTGATCGCGGCATGGATGCAGACGCCGTGGAACATCTGGAAATAGAGGAACCGCGGTGATAGAGCGCGTCCGCGAGTTCTTCAGGACCTTCCTGCTGCTCGAGCTGGCGAAGGGGATGGTGCTCACCGGCAGACATCTTTTCCGGCGCAAGATCACGGTGCAGTTTCCGGAGGAAAAAACGCCGCAAAGCCCGCGCTTCCGCGGCCTGCACGCGCTGCGCCGCTACCCGAACGGCGAGGAGCGCTGCATCGCCTGCAAGCTGTGCGAGGCGGTGTGCCCGGCGCTCGCGATCACCATCGAGTCCGAGCAGCGCTCCGACGGCACGCGCCGCACCACGCGCTACGACATCGACCTCACCAAGTGCATCTTCTGCGGCTTCTGCGAGGAGTCCTGCCCGGTCGATTCGATCGTGGAGACGCGCATCCTCGAGTACCACGGCGAGAAGCGCGGCGACCTCTACTACACCAAGGAGATGCTGCTCGCGATCGGCGACCGGTACGAGGAACAGATCGCGAAGGATCGCGCCGCCGACGCGGCATACCGCTGACCGATGAATTTCGAGCTTGTCGTCTTCTACGTCTTCGCGGGGATCCTCGTGTTCGCAGGGCTGCGCGTGATCACTGCGCGCAACACGGTGCACTCGGCGCTGTTCCTGGTGCTCGCTTTCTTTACGGCTGCGGCGCTGTGGATCTTGCTGCGCGCGGAGTTCCTCGCGATCGCGCTGGTGCTCGTGTACGTCGGCGCGGTCATGGTGCTGTTCCTGTTCGTGATCATGATGCTCGACATCAATCTCGACCGCCTGCGCGAAGGGTTTTGGAGCTACCTGCCGCTGGGTGCAACGATCGCCGTCCTGATGATCGCCGAGATGGCGCTGGTGCTGGGCGGCCGCTACTTCGGCCTGCAGGCGCTGCCCGGTCCCAGGGACCCGGGCCCGGGCTACAGCAATACCAAGGAGCTCGGACGGCTGCTCTACACCGACTACGCCTACCCGTTCGAGCTTGCTGCCGTGCTGCTGTTGGTGGCCATCATCGTCGCAATCGCGCTCACCCTGCGCAAGCGCAAGGACACCAAGTACCAGGACCCGGCGAAGCAGGTAATGGTGAGGCGCAGCGAGCGCGTGCGGTTGGTTTCGATGCTGGCGGAGAAGAGGGAATAAAGATTCGGGATCAAGGATCAAGCAGACCCGGCGCAGAATACTGCCGTTTTTCCCTTGATCCTTGCTCCTTGATCCTGTTTATAACGAGGGAGTTACCCGGTGCTGTCGCTTTCACACTTCCTGATCCTCGGCGCGGTGCTGTTCGCGATCAGCGTCGTCGGGATATTCCTCAACCGCAAGAACGTCATCATCCTGTTGATGGCGATCGAGCTGATGCTGCTCGCGGTGAACATGAACTTCATCGCCTTCTCGCACTACCTCAACGACATGAGCGGGCAGGTGTTCGTGTTCTTCATCCTCACCGTGGCGGCGGCGGAGTCGGCGATCGGCCTGGCGATCCTCGTGGTGCTGTTCCGCAACCTGCAGACCATCAACGTCGACGACCTCGACAGCCTGAAAGGCTGACATGACGATGCAGCAGCTCTATCTGCTCGTGCCGCTCGCGCCGCTCGCCGGGGCGATCGCGGCCGGCCTGTTCGGCGAAAGGATCGGCCGCTCGGGCGCGCACCGGGTGACGATCCTCGGCGTCGCGATCTCCTTTGCCGCGTCCTGCGTGATCTTCTCGGACGTGCTCGAGGGGGGCACGTTCAACGGTCCGGTCTATACGTGGCTCGTCTCGGGCGGGACGCGCTTCGAGATCGGCTTTCTCATCGACCGGCTTTCCGCGCTCATGATGGTGGTGGTGACTTTCGTCTCGCTGATGGTGCACATCTATACCATCGGCTACATGGCGGACGACCCGGGCTACCAACGCTTCTTCGCCTACATCGCGCTCTTCACCTTCTCGATGCTGATGCTGGTGATGGCGAACAATTTCCTTCAGCTCTTTTTCGGCTGGGAGGCGGTGGGCCTCGTGTCCTACCTCCTGATCGGATTCTGGTATACGCGGCCGACCGCGATCTACGCCAATCTCAAGGCGTTCCTAGTGAACCGCGTCGGCGATTTCGGCTTCCTGCTGGGCTTGGCGCTCGTGCTCGCGCACTTCGGCACGCTCGACTACGCCGCGGTGTTCTCGCGGGTGCCGCTCATGGCGCAGGCGACGATCGAGTTGATTCCCGGCGCGCCGTGGCTGCTCGTCTCGGCGATCTGCATCGGCCTCTTTGTCGGGGCGATGGGCAAGTCGGCGCAGTTTCCGCTGCATGTCTGGCTGCCCGACTCGATGGAAGGTCCCACGCCGATCTCGGCGCTGATCCACGCCGCGACCATGGTGACGGCGGGCATCTTCATGGTGGCGAGAATGTCGCCGCTCTTCGAGCTGTCGCAGACCGCGCTGTCGTTCGTGCTCGTGATCGGCGGGATCACCGCCTTCTTCATGGCGCTCATCGCGGTCGTGCAATACGACATCAAGCGGGTGGTGGCGTATTCGACCCTGTCTCAACTGGGCTACATGACCGTCGCGCTCGGCGCCTCCGCCTATTCGGCGGGGATCTTCCATCTCATGACGCATGCCTTCTTCAAGGCGCTGCTTTTCCTCGGCGCTGGCTCGGTGATCATCGCGCTGCACCATGAGCAGGACATGAGAAAGATGGGCGGGCTGCGCAAATACATGCCCGTCACCTACTGGACCGTGGTCATCGGCGCGATCGCGAGCGCCGGGGTGCCGGGTTTCGCCGGCTTCTTCTCCAAGGACGCGATCATCGAGGCGGTACACCTGTCGACCACCCCGGGCGCGGATTTCGCATGGCTCGCGGTGACGCTGTGCGTGTTCGTGACCGCGTTCTACACGTTCCGGCTTGTGTTTTACGCCTTCCACGGCAAGGAACGCTTCGAGTTTCACGAGCACGAGCATGGGCAAGGCGATCACCACGGTCATGTCCCGCACGAGTCGCCCGCGGTCGTGACGGTGCCGCTCGTCCTGCTCGCGATTCCGTCGATCTGCGCGGGCTGGGTGATCGGGCCGGTGCTGTACGGCGACTACTTCGGCTCCTCGATCGCCATCGCGCCGTCGCACCCGGGCCTGCACGAAATGGCCGGGGAATTCCACGGCGTGGGGCCGATGATGGTCCACGCGCTCTCGACGCTGCCGTTCTGGCTGTCGATCGCCGGCATCTTCGCCGCGTGGTATCTCTACATCCTGAAGCCCGACCTGCCCGCGGAGCTTCGTCGCAGGGCCGGGTGGCTGGTGACCGTTCTCGAGGAGAAATACGGCTTCGACCGGTTCAACGACTGGTTCTTCGCCGGCGGCGCTAGAAAACTCGGCACGGGCCTCTGGCGTTTCGGCGACGTCACCATGATCGACGGCCTCATGGTGAACGGCTCGGCGAAGCTCATCGGCTGGTTCGCCGGCGTGGTGCGGCGGGTCCAGTCTGGATTCATCTATCACTACGCCTTCTCCATGATCATCGGCGTGTTCGTTCTGCTGACGATCTTCGTGTTCTTCATCGGAACCGCGCTCGCCCGCTAGGACAATGCTGTCCTCCGCCCCCTGGATCAGCCTCGCCATCTGGGTCCCGATCGTCGCCGGGCTGATCGTGCTCGCGACCGGCCCGGACAGGAACGCCCGCCAGGCGCGGATCGTCGCGCTCTCGGGCGCGGTGATCGGCTTTCTCGTCACGGTTCCGCTCGTTGCCGACTTCGATACCAGCACGAGCGCGATGCAGTTCGTCCAGAACGTTCCCTGGATCGAGCGCTTCAACGTCAACTACCACGTCGGCGTGGACGGCATCAGCGTGCTCTTCATCCTGCTGAACAGCTTCATCACCGTGCTCGTCGTGATCGCAGGCTGGGAGGTCATCCAGAGCAGGGTGGCGCAGTACATGGCGGCGTTTCTCATCATGTCCGGCCTCTTGAACGGCACTTTCGCCGCGCTCGACGCGGTGCTTTTCTACACGTTCTTCGAGGCGACCCTGATCCCCATGTATCTCGTGATCGGCGTCTGGGGCGGACCGAAGCGGGTCTACGCGGCGGTGAAGTTCTTCCTCTACACGCTGCTCGGCTCGCTCCTCATGCTGGTCGCGTTCCTCTATCTCTACGACAAGTCGGGCGGGAGCTTCGCAGTGCTCGACTACCACAAGCTTCCGCTGCCCCTGAGCGCCCAGATCCTGCTCTTCATCGCCTTCCTCATGGCGTTCGCCGTGAAGGTACCGATGTGGCCGGTGCACACCTGGCTGCCGGACGCGCACGTCGAGGCGCCGACCGGCGGCTCGGCGGTGCTGGCGGCCATCCTCCTCAAGCTCGGCGCCTACGGATTCATCCGCTTCTCGCTGCCGATCCTGCCCGACGCGAGCCACTACCTCGCGGGCTTCATGATCACGCTGTCGCTCATCGCGATCGTGTACATCGGCCTGGTGGCGCTCGTGCAGGCCGACATGAAGAAGCTGATCGCGTATTCGTCCATCTCCCACATGGGGTTCGTGACCCTCGGCTTCTTCATCTTCAACGCCTACGGCATGGAAGGAGGGCTGGTGCAGATGATTTCGCACGGCTTTGTTTCCGCCGCGCTCTTCCTGTGCGTGGGCGTGATGTACGACCGCATGCACTCCCGCAACATCGCCGACTACGGCGGGGTGGTGAACACCATGCCCAGGTTCGCGGCCTTCATGATGCTGTTCGCGCTCGCCAATTGCGGGCTGCCGGCGACGAGCGGCTTCGTCGGCGAGTTCATGGTGATCATGGGCGCGATGAAATTCAACTTCTGGATCGCGTTCCTCGCGGCGACGACGCTCGTCTTCGGCGCTGCCTACACGCTGTGGATGTACAAGCGCGTGATCTACGGCGCGGTGGCGAACCAGAACGTCGCCGAGCTCACCGACGCCAACGCCCGCGAGCTCTTCGTCCTCGGGTTGCTCGCCGCCGCGGTGCTGTGGCTGGGCGTGTATCCCGCGCCATTCACCGAGGTCATGCATGCCTCGGTCGACGGTCTCCTGAAGCACATGGCGGCGAGCAAGCTCTGAAGGCGGCATGCTGACCGATCTCCCGATCATGCTCCTCGCGTACCCGGAGATCTTTCTCCTGGTGGCCGCGTGCGCGATTCTCGTGATCGATCTGTTCCTGCCGGACAGCGGGCGGTACCTGACCTATCTGCTGTCGCTCGGCACGCTGCTCGGCTGCGCGCTGGCCACGGTGGTCGTGACCGGCATGACGGAGGGGCGACTCGCCTACACCTTCAACGGCATGTTCGTCTCCGACGCCATGGCGAACGTGCTGAAGATGTTCACCTACGTCGCGGTCGCGCTGTGCCTGGTCTATTCGCGCACCTATCTGGCCGACCGCGGCTTGTACCGCGGCGAGTATTTCGTTCTGGTCCTGTTCGCCACGCTCGGCATGATGGTGATGATCTCGGCCAGCCACTTCCTCACGCTGTACCTGGGCCTCGAGCTCATGTCGCTTTGTCTGTATTCGCTCGTGGCGCTCGACCGGGACTCGGCGGTCTCGACCGAAGCCGCGATGAAATATTTCGTCCTGGGCGCGCTCGCTTCGGGCCTGCTGCTGTACGGGATGTCGATGATCTACGGGGCCACCGGCACGCTGGAGATCCCCGAAGTGGCGAAGGGCGCAGCCCGCATCCTGCTGAACGACCATCCGTCGAAGCCGGTGCTCGCGTTCGGTCTCGTGTTCGTCGTCTCGGGCCTCGCGTTCAAGGTGGGCGTGGTGCCGTTCCACATGTGGATACCCGACGTGTACCACGGCGCGCCCTCCTCGGTGACGCTTCTCATCAGCACCGGACCCAAGCTCGCCGCGTTCGCGATGGCGATCCGGCTGCTGGTGAACGGGTTGCCGTCCCTTGCGGGCGACACAGCTCAGTTCCAGAGCGGGTGGCAGGACATGCTCATCATCCTGTCGGTGCTGTCGATGGGGATCGGCAACCTCGCCGCGATCGCGCAGGCGAACATCAAGCGCATGCTCGCGTACTCGACCATCTCGCACATGGGCTTCATGCTGCTCGGCCTGCTCTCGGGCATCGTGGGCGGCAATGAGCTCTCCGCCGCCGACGCGTGGAGCGCGGCGATGTTCTACGCGGTCGTCTACGTTCTGATGAGCCTGGGGGCCTTCGGCATGGTGGTGCTGCTTTCCCGCGCCGGCTTCGAAGCCGAGCGCATCGAGGATTTCCGGGGCTTGAACGCGCGCAGCCCCTGGTTCGCCTTCATCATGCTGCTGCTGATGTTTTCGCTCGCCGGCGTGCCTCCCACCGTCGGCTTCTACGCCAAGCTCTCGGTGCTGCAGGCCGTGATCGGGGCCGGGCACCTCTGGCTCGCGGTAGTCGCTGTGATGTTCGCGCTGGTGGGGGCCTTCTACTACATTCGTGTCGTCAAGCTCATGTACTTCGACGAGCCGAAGGAAACCGCGCCGATCGAGGCGAAGCTCGACGTGAGCGTGCTGCTTTCGGCGAACGGGCTCGCGGTGCTGCTGATGGGCATCCTGCCGCAGCCGCTCATGCAGCTCTGCTATTACTCGATCAAGGGATTGTGAGACGCCGCAAGTGAAACGCAAGGGCGCGGCGAACCCGATGAGCTTCGTCGAGAAGCCGGTCGGCGGCAAGTGGGTCTACCGCGGCAGGCTGCTCAAGGTGAGGCGGGACACCGTTCGCCTGCCCGACGGGAACGCGGCGGTGCGCGAGTACATCGAGCACCCGGGCGCGGTGGCGATCATCGCTCTGACTGATTCGGGCGACCTCGTGATGGAGCGGCAATACCGCTATCCGCTCAGGCGCGACATGATCGAGCTGCCCGCGGGCAAGATCGACGCCGGCGAATCGCCTCTTGCGACCGCGAAGCGCGAGCTGAAAGAGGAAACCGGTTACGTCGCCTCGGCCTGGCGCCACCTGGGCACCATCCACCTCGCCATCGGCTACTCGAACGAGAGGATCGAGATCTATCTCGCGCGCGGGCTCAGGCACGCAGGCGCGAAGCTCGACGCGGAGGAATTCCTCGAGGTGTTCACGCTGCCGCTCGCGACCGCGCTGTCCTGGGTGCGCGAGGGCAAGATCACGGACTCGAAGACCGTGGCCGGACTGTTCTGGGCGGAAAAAATCTTCGCCGGCTCCAGTCTGAGCGTGGTTGCATCGATGTCCGAGTCCCTGATGTGCCAATAATGCAGCCATGGCCCGAACGCCCAGTGGCCGGTCTCAGCCATGATCGAGACGCGGTAGCCGAAGCCGCCATTCTGCGTGCTGTTCACATCGGGGATGCCCAGGCCGGCGTCCGAGAGTTTCGAGACTTGCCGGCCGCGAATGAAGGCGTCGTACTCGAGTGTCGGCGCGAGCACCCACTGCTCGCCGAATCGGATACGCGAGGTGAGCCCGATCGGGGCGTAAGAATAGTTGGAATAGCGCCGGTAGCCCACGTTTCCGGTCGAGCTGTAGCCCCTCAGGTCGTTATAAAGGAAGCGGTAGCCGAGACCCAGGTACGGCGAAAGGGAAATGCTTTCGCCCGGTAAAAAATCCTTGCCGCTGACGATTCGCGCTTCGGTGATCCAATCGGGAATCCCGGTTTGCGTGCCCGAGCCCTCGTATCTCAGCGAACCATAGGATTCCCGGACATCGATCCGGGTGAACAGGCGTGGTACCGGATTGACAAACGTGAACAGGCCGACGACCCCAGCCCGGTTACCCGTGATATCTATCAGGCCCGGCTCTGCGTAGTGATAACGCGCGACCTGCCCGCCGATTTCCACGCCTTCCCGGGTGAGCAGCAGGTCTCCCGGCGCGTTCGATTGCGCCGCGGCGATCGGGCAAATCGCTCCGAGGATCGCGGTGGCGAGCGCAATGCCGATCGGCGAGCGAGATGGCAGGAAAAACTCCTTACCGGGGAAAACGAGCGCACGCCATGCGCCAAATTCTAGGGCCAAAGACGATGCGCGTGTTGGCGGAAAAACCGGCTATTTCTACGCTGGGTCAGGGGAAGACCTTGAAGAGATCGCTCAGGTCGGTCTCGATAGCGGCGTCGCGCAGAAATGGAGTGACACCGAAAATTTCCTGCAAAGTGCGCAGGGTCGATCCGTGCGTGTAGCGGATAAAGTTCTTGTAGCCGTTGCCCTTGGCGAACGGCGACAGCACGATCATGCCGATCGGGCCGTCCGAGAACGCCCCTTCGTCCCACGTGATGAACACCGCGCCGCCGCTTCGGTAGGCCGCGGAGTCGAGGATCGCGGGCAGGTTCTGGGACAACCAGGTGTCACCCTGTCGGATAGGATCGTTGAGCGGTGCGCAGCTGTCATGCATGTCGTTGCACTCGTTCGGGGTGATGAAGTTGTATTGCGCGACGGTATTGTTGGCGAGATCCGTCGCCAGCTCGCCAAACGGCCGCACGTGGCTGATGCAATTGGTCGAATTGGGATCCTGGTTATTCGTTACATCGTCAAAGTAAACGAAGGGGTCGTGCTTCACGGCATAGAGCCCGTTGTCCACCAGCGGACAGTCGGCGCCGCTGATGTTCTCCTGATACGTTTTCCAGGAAATGCCGCTTTTTTGCAGCAAGGTCGCCAGATGGCTGGTCGTGCTCTGGTGGTTCGCGCTGGGCGGGTTGTCATCGAAGATGCCGAAGTTGGTGCCGGCTTCGAGCCACAGATAGTTGGGCAGGCTGGGGTGAACCAGCGGCGGATTGAAGTACAGCTCCGCGTGGGACGCCGTGGGCAGCAGGGTGTTATTGATGTAGGGGGCGCTGCTGCTGCCGGCGATCTGCAACCAGTTCTTGTTCTCCATCAGTATGATGAAAACAGTTTTTATGTGCGGCTGCGATCCGGCCGTAGCCCCGCCGGTAACGCAGGCAGATATGCAAGCCAGCAGCAGGGTCAATCCCGACGCAGCCATAACACGCCGTGAGCATTTCATGACGTCCTCCAGAGCAGATATCCAGCCGTGAACGAAGGTAGAAACAAACAAGGCTCCGAGCTGAGCCAGTTTGTCACATTTGGCGTTGTAAGGTGGTGGCGGGCGCTTGCGCGCTGATGCATAGTCACCGCCTTCATGTCACGTTCGCCTGCCGCCCGAGCCCCTTCCGTGACGCGTGCGCGTCCAGCCCGGTTCGCGTTCATCGGGCTGCGCTCTGGATCGCGCCGGGCGCTCGGGGCGATGCTGGCCGCGCCGCCGCCGGTCAAGTTCCTCGCGGGCGCAGTCGTCATCCTGGCGGTCTGGTCGGCGGTGAACTGGGTGTACCAGGTGATCCGCAAGCCGGCCGAGATGCTTTTTCCGGTGAGCGGCGCGCTCGCCAAGACACCGCCCGAGACTTGGCGGCAGTACGGGCCGCTCTTCCGCGAGCATTCCACCGCCGTCATCACGCCCGAGCTGCTGGCTGCGCTCGCCCAGGTCGAAGGCGGGGGCAATCCGGCGGCCCGTCCGTCATGGCGGTGGCGCCTGACGTGGAATCCCCTCGAGCTGTACCGGCCCGCATCGAGCGCGGTCGGCATGTACCAGATCACCGACGCGGCGTTCCGCGAGGCGAAGCGCTACTGCATTCATGACCACGCCGTGGTCGAGGATGGGCCTTGGCACGACTTCAGATCGTGCTGGTTCAACGGTCTGTACACTCGCGTCGTCCCGAGCCACGCGGTCGAGCTGACCGCCGCGTTCCTCGATCGCAGCGTAGCGAACGCGATCGGGCGCCAAGGGGTCGCCGCCGCCACGCTCGAGGAGAAGCAGGATCTGGCCGCAGTCATCCACCTGTGCGGAGCCGGGTCGGGCGACGCCTACGCACGACGCGGCTTCTGGCTGACCGCGGGCCAGCGCTGCGGCGAGCACGACGTCGCCACCTACCTCGCGCAGGTCCACGCGATGAAGCGGCAGTTCGTGACGGCAGCCGGTCAGGGTGGAACGAGCCGCCAGGGCGCCCCGGGTTGATCGCGGCAGGCGCCGTAGCGGAACGGCGTCGCCTCGCGCCCCGGGGTGAGAAACCGCAGGTCCACGAACCACACGCAGGTCGAGCCCGCGCTCACGTCGTCGAACGCCGGCAGATCGGCGAACCAGCGGTAGACTGCCATCGCCGGCGAATTCCACGCCTCCCGCGCGAGCGGACTCGCTGCGCCTTCGCCGTAGCGGGTTCTCGTCTCCCAGCGGGCGGATGAAAGCGGTTGATAGGCGGAGTCGAGCATCGCGATGAAGCCGGCGCCCGGACGATAGCTGCGCGGCTCTTTTCGCATCAGGTTCACGTGGGCGAAGTGGTGCGCCTCGGCGTCGGAGACGAACACCGTCCAGTTGAACGGCGACGCCGGCCGCGGCTGCACGTTGACGATCGCACCGCTGATACCTTGATCCCGGGCGTGGCGCTCGCCGAACTCGATCGCCTTTTCCTTTTGCAGGTACTGAAAACCGATGTAGCCGGCGAGGAGGGTGCTCGCCGCGACAGCGGGCCATCTGGAGCGGTAAAGGATTGCCGACGCGATCAGACCGCCGACGATGATCCCGGTGAACCACAAGTCGATGATGAAGGTCGTGCCGGTCTGCGCCCGCCAGTCCGAGAACGGCGCGAGGACCATCGTGCCGTAGCTCGTGATGACGTCGCCCGCGATGTGCAGCCCCAGGCTGAGCGCGGTGACGCCATAGAGCGCGCGCCAGCCACGCGGCTCGCGCAGGATCTTGGCGAGAAGCCAGGAAAGGACAAGCGCCCAAAGCGGCAGCAGGAGCAACGAATGCGTCACGCCGCGGTGGTGCATCATGTACTCGGCCGGCCCGACAAAGCCGATGACGAAGTCGAGGTCCGGCGCGGCGCAGGCGAGGAAACCGGCCGCCACCCGGCGCGGTAGCGAGTGCGGCGGCGCGTCCCTCAGCGCCGTGGCGCGGGCGAGGAGCGCGCCGGAGAGCGCATGGGTCAGGGTGTCCATAAAGCCGTTTTTTCTGCTCCGCCTTATCTATTGGCGGATTGGGATTCGCCCGGGGGTTTTTAGACCAGCGCGTCGGGCCGCTTCAAATATCTCGTCTTGATCGCCTCGAGCGCGTGGAAGGTGAGCGCACCCACCGTCCCCGTTGGGTTGTAGCCGCCGTTCTGCGGGAAGGCGCTCGCGCCGATGACGAACACATTCGGCACGTCCCAGCTCTGCAGGTATTTGTTGACCGCGCTGGTCGCCGGGTCCGCGCCCATGACCGCGCCGCCGGTGTTGTGCGTACTTTGATAGGGCACGATCGTGTATTTGCCGGTGCGCGGGCTGACGTTCATCTTCGCCGGGCCGATCGTTTTTGCGATCTCCGCCGCCTTGTTGGTGAGCCACACGCTCATCTTGTGCTCGTTCTCGCGGCGGTCGAAGGTCATGCGCAGCAGCGGCAGCCCGTAGGCGTCGCGGTAGGTCGGATCGAGATCGAGGTGGTTGTTGCGATAGCTCTGGCACGCCCCCTGGATGGTGATCGAGAAGGAGCGGTTGAAATATTTCGCGACCGCCTTCTTCCATTCCGAACCCCAGCGCGGCGTGCCCTGCGGCACCGGGCGCACTTCGATCGGGCGAGCGCCGGTGCTCACGGACCTGAAGAATCCGCCCCCGATGAACCCGAGCCCCGCGTGGTCGAAGTTGTCGCCGTTGAACTCGTCGATCGCGACGCCGAGGCCCCCCGCGCCCATGAAGGAGTTGAAGTTCTTGTCCTCGAAGAAAAGAGTGACGGAGGAAGGCGTCTGGTAGGCGTAATTCCTCCCAACGACGCCGGTGTTCGCGACCGGATCGTAGGGCTTGCCGATACCCGATTGCAGCATCAAGCGCACGTTATTAAACACGTAGGAAGTGAGGAACACCAGGTCCGCAGGCTGCTCGAACTCGCGCCCGCGTGAATCGATATAGGTCACGCTCACCGCGCGCTTCTTCTCTGAGTCGAGATTCACCCTGAGGACGTTGCAAAGCGTCCTCAGCTCGAAATTCTTGTTCTGCATCAGCACCGGCAGCACCGTGGTCTGGGGGCTCGCCTTGGCGCCCATCTCGCAGGCGAAGGACTCGCAGTAACCGCAATAGACGCAGCCGTTGATGGTGGCGCCGTACTCGTTCTTGTATTGGCGCGAGTTCGCCGCGGTTGGCGCGGGGAAAGGCTTGTAGCCGAGCGACTCCGCTGCTTTGGCGAACAGCGAGCCGGCGTAGGTTGTCTTCATCGGCGGGTTCGGGTACTCGCGTGCGCGCGCGCCCTCGAACGGATTGCCGCCGGGGATGATCTTGCTCTTGATGTTGCCCGCCTTGCCGGAGATGCCGTAGAGGTATTCGAATCGGTCGAAACGCGGCTCCAGCTCATCGTACGTGATGCCCCAGTCTTGGCTGGTGCAGTCCGCCGCGATCTGATCTTTTCCATAGCGCGCGAGCGTGCGGCTCTTCGTCTCGAAGTCCCAAGGCAGGAAGCGCCAGGTGAGGCCGCCCCAGTGCACCGCCGCGCCGCCCACGCCTTCGCCCGGCTTGAACGAGCCGAGGTAGCGCATCGGCAGCGCCGTCTCGTTCATCGCGTTCCTGAAGGTGATCGTCTCCTTGGAGAGGTCCTGCATCAGCTCGTAGCGGCGCACGTATTTCAGCTCGTCGTGCACGCCCGGCATGGCGAAGTCGGGATCGGTATCGCGCCAGCGCCCGCGCTCGAGGCCGACGACTTTCAGGCCGGTATCGGCCAATTCTTTCGCGAGGATGGTGCCGGTGAGGCCGACGCCGACGGTGACGACGTCCACGGGTTTCAGTTTGGTCGCCATGGCTCAAGCCCCCGCCTTGTCGTCGAGCATCACGTGGATCGCGTGGCCATGCTCGTCCACCTGCGCGATCCGCTGGGTGATGTCGGCGATGGACACCGGCTGCGCGCGGTAGGGGACGTTGTGCTTGTCGATGAAGGTCGTGTATACAGCGGCCACGCCGGGGAAGCCGACCAGCTTCCAGCCGGCCTTGTCGCGGTTGCCGCCGTACACCGGGTCCGCGAAAAAGCCCTCGACGGTGTTGTTGAGCAGCAGGTTGAAGAAAAACTGGGCGCGCACCGATTCGAGCTCGACCTTGCCTTCGTCGAGCCCTTTCAGCACCTCGTCCTGCTGCGCGGTGGAGAGCGCTTCGAAAAGTTTTCCGTACTGCTTGCGGCAATAGCTGTTGCAGTCGCGGATCGCGGCGCGGTACACCTCGGCCGGCGTGAGGGGCGACTGGTAGCCCTGCTGCGGCGTGCCTTCGGGCCAGGGTCCCTGCTTGTATTTCTTCGCCATCGTTCCGTAGCCGCCGAAGAGCTGCTGGTCGATGAAGTAGGTGACGCCGGCTTCTTTCGCTCCGGGTCCGAGCTCGTCTTTGGGGATCAAGCGCGCGACCGCTGCGTCGAGGAACGCCGCTTCCGATTGACTGAGGAACATGTACGGGCGCGACTGCGACGAAGGCGCCGCCGCGACGCGCTTCGATTCGCCGTGCTGCGCGTGGCCCGAACGCGGTTCCGCCGCGAGACCGGAAGCGGGCAGGGCGGCTGCGCCGATTGCCGCGGCGGATTTCAGAAAGCGTCGACGGCCGGATGATTGTTCCATGAGTCCTCCTTCGAATGGATGAGGCGGAAGCCCGATGCTGTTCGAGTAATGTGGGCGCGGATAATCATACGCCTGCGCGGCGCGCCCCGACACGGGGCCACCGCGCTTCAGCTCGGGCTGGAAGCGGAGGGCGTCTACCCTGGCGGGCAGACGGCCGGATTGCGCGACGGATCCGGCAGGTTCGCGACTACAGCTTGCTCACCAGGTAATCGTAGGGCTTGCCGAGGACGTCCCACATGTGGTCCAGCTTTTGCCCATAGCGCTTGTGCGGGAATATTGCATCCAAGAGCTGCCCGATTCCCAGAGACAGGGTGTAGAGAATGACGAAGGGGAATATGCCTATGCAGACGCCGATGAGGAGCGGAATGTACACAAGATAACGCTTTGTCATGTTTCGAACCGTGTCGAGCATCGTCCACCTTGCCTTTCCGCTCGGATTGACCGGGGCCTTCAAATCCGGCCTTCTTCGCATATTGAACGCAGCAGCTTACGGCATACTTACACCGCGGGCAAGACAGAGGGGCAAGACAAGGGGGGCGGAGTGAACGGGCGCAAACTTGCGATGTTGCTGTGGCTGGCCGCGGTGGGGCTCGCAGCCGCGTGCGGGACCGCCGCGGCGCAGGCCTATCCCTCCAGGCCGATCCGGTTCCTCGTGCCTTTCGCCGCGGGCGGCATCGGCGACATCACCGCGCGCGTCGTGGCACGGAAAATGAGCGAAAACCTCGGCCAGCAGGTGCTGATCGACAACCGCCCGAGCGCGGGGATGATCGTCACCGCCGAGGCGGCGCTCAAGGCCGAGCCCGACGGCTACACGCTGGTGCTGACCGGCAACGGCACCGCGGTGAGCGCATCGCTGTTCAAGTCCTTGCCCTACGACGTGCTCACCGATTTCACCCAGGTCTCGACCCTTGCGTTTTTCGACCTCCTTTTGCTGACCGGCCCGAGCTCCAAGTTCAATTCGCTCCCCGAGGTGCTCGCCTTTGCGAGGAGCAACCCGGGAAAGCTCGACATCGGCACCGTCAGCATCGGCAGCACGCAGAATCTCGCCGCGGAGCTGCTCAAGTCCATGGCCGGGATCGATGCGCAGATCGTGCCGTTCAAGGCGACGCCGGCCCTGATCACTGCGCTGCGCGCGAACGACGTGCAGCTCGTCGTCGAGTTCATCGGACCGGTGATGTCGCAGATCAAGAGCAATGCGATCAAAGCGCTTGCGATCTCCTCCAACCGCCGCTTTCCCGCGCTGCCCGACACGCCGACGGTCGCGGAGGCCGGCGTGCCCGGCTACCACGTGTCGTCGTGGAACGCCGTTTCGGTGCACGCGAAGACGCCGCGCGCCATCGTCGAGCGCCTCGCCCGGGAAGTCGCGGCGGCGGTCGGCTCGCCCGAGGTGAAGGCAAAGCTGCAGCAACTGGGCTTCGAGGCGCGCGCCGCCACGCCCGAGCAGACACGCGAGCTGATGGCCTCCGAGATCGCGAAGTGGAGAGGCGTGATCGAGCGCGCCAAGATCGAACGGCAATAGGAAAAAAAAGATGGCCGCTGCGCTGCGCCTGAAAATCGCGATCGCCACCTACGGCCACACCGCCGCGCTCAAGGACGGCCGCGCGCCGATCGAGGGCGCCGATCCGGAGTTCGTCGAGATCAGCCCCGTCATCCAGGCGTTTCGCCGGATGGTCCGCGATCTCGAGTTCGACGTGTGCGAGATGGCGCCCGCGACCTACATGATCGCGCGCGCGGCGGGCGCGCCGTTCAAGGCGCTGCCGGTCTTCATCATGCGGCGCTTTCACCACGGCGGCATCGTCTGCCGCGAGGACTCGGGCATCGGCAAGCCCAAGGACCTCGAGGGCAAGAAGGTGGGCGTGCGCGCCTACTCGGTGTCCACCGGGATCTGGACGCGGGGCATCCTCGCCGACGAATACGGGCTGGACAACTCCGAGGTCACCTGGGTGGTGGACGACGAAGAGCACGTCGCAGCGCTCAAGCTCCCGCCCAATGTCATGCGCGCACCGCCCGGCCGGTCGCTCGTCGCCATGATGGCGGCGGGCGAGCTTCAGGCCGCCTTCACCGGGCCGGCCGGAATCGGGCGCTCGGGCGCGCCGACTGCCGGCTGGGAGGCCGCGGCTCCCGCGCGGAACTACCGCGAGCTGCTCGAAGACGCGCCTCGCCTGGAGGAAGAATGGTTCCGCCGCACGAAGATCTATCCGGTGCACGGCCTCATCATGGTGAAGGACAGGCTGCTCGCCGAGCATCCCTGGCTGGCCGGTTCGCTCTTCGGCGCCTTTGCGAAGGCGAAGTCGTTTTATCTCGAGCGCCTCGCGGCCGGCGATATCCAGACCGATGCCGACCGGAGCTACGTCGAACTGTCCAAGCTCGTCGGCGATCCCCTGCCCTACGGCCTGAAGGCCAATCTGAGGGCGATCGAGGCGCTGATCAGGTACTCTTTCCGGCAGGGCCTGCTGCCCGAGCAGTATCCCCCCGCGGAGATGTTCGTCGATCCGCAGGCGTGAATGCGATAATTGAACAGACCAACAAGAAAGAAAAACTCAATGCCGACAAGAATCCTGGACATCCATCCGCACGTCATCGCCACGGATACGAACCGCTATCCGCGCGCGCCGCTCGGCGGCAAGCAGTCCGGCTGGTCGCGCGACCGTCCCGTCACCTATCCGCAGATGGTCGCCGCCATGGAAGAGGCCGGCGTGCACCGGGCGGCGCTGGTGCAGGCCTCGACCTGCTACGGCCACGATAACTCCTACGTCGCCGACGCCGTCGCCGCGCACCCCGAGCGTTTCACCGGAGTTTTCTCGGTGGATGTGCTCGCTCCGGATGCGCCCGAGAGAATCCGCTACTGGATAGGAAGGAAGCTCTCCGGGCTGAGGCTTTTCACCACCGGCAGCACCATGCCCGGGCAGGCGACCTGGCTGGATGACCCGAGGTCGTTTGCGGCATGGGCCTGCGCGGGCGAGCTCGGCATCCCCGTATGCCTGCAGATGAAGCAGGAAGGGATTCCGCGCCTGATGGTGCTGATCGAGCGCTTCCCGAACGTCAGGATCATCATCGACCACCTGATGCGCGCGCCCATCGAGGACGGGCCGCCCTACAGGGCCGCTGCCGGTCTGTTCGGCCTTGCGCGCTACCAGAACGTCTACCTCAAGCTCACTACCGAGAGCGTGCGCGACTCGCGCAAGGGCAAGGCGACGCCCGAGAGCTTTTTCGGCAAGGTCGTGAAAGAGTTCGGCGCCTCGCGCATCGCCTGGGGCTCGAACTTTCCGAACGCGGAGGGGACGCTCAAGGAAATCCTCGCCGAGAGCAGGCGGGCGCTCGCTTTCCTGCCGGAGCGTGACCAGGACTGGATCTTCTGCCGCACCGCGCAGTCGTTGTATCCTGCGCTTGCAGATAAATAAGAGGAGCGGAGCGGAATGAGCGATCCCGAGGCCGTCAAGCTGCACTCGCTGCTGGGAGACTATCCCATTACCGAGGCCCTGAAGAAAGGCAAAGTCCGGTCGGCCTCGGTCGCCTTCGGCTTCGCCGACGTGAAGCCGCCGAGCTCCGGGTTCAAGCGCGTGGTGCGGAACCTGGAGTTCGATTTTGCCGAGCTGGCGATCGTGACGTTTCTCCTGGCGAAGGCGGCGGGCAAGCCGCTCGTCCTCCTGCCCGCGGTCATCCTCGGCCGGTTCCAGCATCCCTTCATCGTGTACAACATCGAGCGCGGGCCGCTCGGGCCCGCCGATCTCGCCGGCCGCCGCGTGGGCATCCGCTCCTATTCCGTGACCACGGGCGCGTGGGTGCGCGGCATCCTCGCCAGGGACTACGGCGTGGACCTCGGCCGCATAACCTGGGTGACTTTCGAGGAGCCGCATGTCGCCGAGTTCCGCGACCCACCCTCGGTCAAGCGCGCCCCCGAAGGCAAGGAGCTCGTCGCCATGCTGCTCGCGGGCGAGGTCGACGCGGCGATTCTCGGCGCCGTGCCTGCTGATCCGCGCCTGAAGCCGCTCATTCCCGATCCGGAGGCGGCGGCGAGAGCGTGGCAAAAAAAGTACGGCGCACTGCAGATCAATCACATGGTCGTGGTCAGGGAATCCCTGTCAAAATCCAATCCGCGCGCGGTGCGGGAGATCTACCGCCTGCTCGCCGAGAGCAAGAAGGCCGCGGGGCTGCCGAAGCAAGGCGAGCTCGACACCAACCCGTTCGGCGTCGAGGCCAACCGGCGCAATCTCGAGATCGCCATCGACTACGTCCACGGACAAGGGATGATTCCGCGGCGCTTCGCCGTGGACGAGCTCTTCGACGACGTGACGCGCGCGCTCTGACACGACAGGAAGCAAGACATCATGATCATCGATTGCCACGGCCACTACACCACCGCTCCGAAGCAGCTCGAGGAATGGCGCAAGCGCCAGATCGGCGATCTGGAGAAATCGAGTCGCGCCAGCTCAAAAGGAACGCTCGGCATCAACGACGACCAGATCCGCAGTAGCCTGGAAGGCGCGCAGCTGAAGCTGCAGCGCGAGCGCGGCACCGATCTCACCATCTTCTCGCCGCGCGCGATGGGCATGGGCCATCACGTCGGCGACGAGACCGCGAGCAGGCACTGGTCGGAACACTGCAACGAGCTGATCCACCGCGTCTGCACGCTGTATCCGAAGAATTTCGTCGGCGTATGCCAGCTCCCGCAAACGCCCGGCGTGCCGCCGAAAAACTGCATCCCCGAGCTCGGGCGCTGCGTGAAGGAATTCGGCTTCATCGGCTGCAACCTCAATCCCGATCCTTCGGGCGGCTACTGGAAGGACCCGCCGCTCACCGACAAGTGGTGGTATCCGTTCTACGAGAAGATGGTTGAGCTCGATGTCCCGGCGATGATCCACGTGAGCGCTTCCTGCAATCCCAATTTCCACGGGACGGGCGCGCACTACATCAACGGCGACACCACCGCGTTCATGCAGTTCATCACCGGGAGCATCTTCAAGGATTTTCCGACGCTCAAGTTCATCATCCCGCACGGCGGCGGCGCCGCGCCCTATCACTGGGGCCGCTACCGGGGCCTGGCGCAGGACATGGGCCGGCCGCCGCTGAAGGAGTTGCTCCTCGACAACGTTTTCTTCGACACCTGCGTCTATCACCAGCCCGGCATCGATCTGCTGCTGAAAGTGATCCCGGCGGACAACATCCTGTTCGCATCCGAGATGGTCGGCGCGGTGAAGGGCGTCGATCCCGAGACCGGATTCAATTACGACGACACCAAGCGCTACATCGACAAGATCGATTGGTTGAGCAAGGCGGACAAGGAAAAGATTTTCCACGGCAACGCGAAAAAGGTATACAGCCGCTTTGCCGAGAGCGTGGGGCGCTGATCGCCCGGCGGGACCAAGGACAGGCAAATGGCGCGACTCGCCGCCGCGTTCGGCTCTTCCCACAGCGTCATGCTGGGCGCCGAACTGGAGGACTGGCTCACGCGCTTTCGCCAAAGCGATCAGCGCATGCCGTATTACGACCGCGAGGGCAATCCCTGCACCTACGCCGACTTGCTCGCCCGCGCGCCTGCCGGCGCGGAGGAACTCGTCACGCAGGAGCGGATCACCGGCCGCTTCAAGGCGGTGCAGGAAGCGATGCGACGCCTCCGGGCGGAGATCGCCCGGGCGAAGCTCGACCTGCTCGTCATCGTCGGCGACGACCAGTACGAGCTTTTCCACGACGAGCACATGCCGTCGATCGGGATCTATTACGGGGACACCATCCGCAACGCCCCCCGGCGCAATGCCTCCAGGCAGCACGTTGCGCCGGAAGAATGGTATCAGCGCGCCCAATCGCGCCGCCTGGAAGAGGAGAGCGATGCGCACTACCCCTGCCACCGTGGGCTTGCGCTCCACCTCATCGAAGGCCTAGTCGACCGGGAGTTCGACGTATCGGCGGTCGCCGGACTCGCCGGGGAGCAATACGAAGGCCATGCCTACTCCTTCATCCATCGCAAGTACCTCGGGGCGGCCGCGCTGCCCGTCGTTCCGATCTTTCTCAACACCTACAACCCGCCCAACCAGCCGCACCCGAAGCGTTGCCTGCGCTTCGGCGCGGCCCTGAAAGAGCTGATCGAGGCTTATCCCGAAGAACTCCGCGTCGGCGTCCTCGCCTCGGGCGGCCTGAGCCATTTCGTCGTCGAGGAGGCGATGGACCGGGCGATCATCGAGGCCATGCGCAAGAAAGACATGGAGTTTCTCGCGAGCTTCGATCCGCGGCGGCTGAAGGCGGGAAGCTCGGAAATCCGGAGCTGGATCGTCGTGGCCCGCGCCGCCGCCGATCTCGATCTCGCCTGGGTGTCCTACACCCCTGTCTACCGGACGCCGGCGTTGACCGGCATCGGCCTGGGCTTCGCCGCGTGGAGTTGAGCCGTCGAAGCGCGGAGCGTGTCGAGCGCACCGCGGATTTCTGCACGCGCCGTCGAGCCGCCCTGATTCAGAGCGTGACCCGGGTTCCGAGCTCGATCACGCGTTCCGGAAGCAGCCTGAAGTATTCGGCGGTAGCCGGGCTGTTGCGCTGCATCCAGCGGAACAGTTCCCTGCGCCAGGTGAGCAGGCCCGGTTTCGCCGCCCGCGCGAGGGTTGACTTGCCGAGGAAGAACGTGGTCTGCATCGGATCGAACCCGAGCCCGTGGCGCTCGAAGAGCTTCAGGCCTTCCGGCACGTCCGGCTCCTCCATGAAGCCGTAGTGCAGGCGGGCCTGGTAGAGGCGCCGGGGCTCGAGCACGCGCAGCTCGGTGCGCTCGCCGTCGGCGAGGTGCGGCACTTCCGCGTCGACGATCGTGAGGAACACGATGCGCTCGTGCAGCACCTTGTTGTGCTTCAGGTTGTGCAGCAGCACCGGCGGTACGGAATCGGGATCCGGCGACAGATACACCGCCGTGCCTGCGACTCGCGCGATGTCCGGGCCCAGCATTTTCACGAAGGCATCCGCGGGGACGCGCGTGCGCCCCTCGCGGCGCACGAGGATCGACTCCGCGCGCTTCCAGGTGGTCAGCATCGTGAAGAGCGCGAGGGCGCAGGCGAGCGGGAACCAGCCGCCTTCGGCGAGCTTGGTGGCGTTCGCCGCGAAGAACACGGCCTCCACCGTCGCTATCACCGCAAAGACCGCGAGCAGGAAGATCATCGCACGGCCGCGCAGCGACAGCGCGACGATCGCAACCAGCACCGTGGTGAGCAGCATGGTGCCCGACACTGCGATGCCGTACGCCGAAGCAATCGCGCTCGAAGACTTGAATCCGAGCACGATCAGCACCACCAGCACCAGCATGATCCAGTTGACGTGCGGGATGTAGATCTGGCCGCGCTCGGTCTCCGAGGTGTGCTTGACCGGAATGCGGGGGAGGTAACCGAGGCGCGTGGCCTGCTGCGTCATCGAAAACGCGCCGGAGATCGTCGCCTGGGATGCGATCACGGTCGCGGCGGTCGCCAGAGCGACCAGCGGAAACAGCAGATCGCCCGGCGCGAGTAGGTAGAAGGGATTCTTGATCGCCGTCGGGTCGCGCAGCACGAGCGCGCCCTGGCCGAAGTAGTTGATCATCAGTGCGGGAAACACCAGTCCGAACCACGCCAGCCGGATCGGCGCGGGGCCGAAATGCCCCATGTCAGCGTAGAGCGCCTCCGCGCCGGTGATGGCGAGAAAAACCGCGCCGAGCACCAGGAACATCAACCCGGGCGAGCGCACCGCAAATCCGAGCGCGTGACCCGGATGCAGCGCGGCGAGGACCGCCGGCGTCTGCGCGATCGAAATGCCGCCGAACACCGCGAGCGCAAGGAACCAGACCACCATGGCGGGCCCGAACAACTTGCCGACCGCTCCGGTGCCGCGCTTCTGGATGCAGAACAGCCCGATCAGGATGCCGACGGTGATCGGCACGATCCAGGACTCGAAAGTCGGCGTCGCCACCGAGATGCCCTCGATTGCCGACAGCACCGAGATCGCCGGGGTGAGCAGGGCGTCGCCGTAGAAAAGCGAGGCGCCGAAGATGCCGAGCATGGCCACCATGGAAGCGAGGCGCGGGCGCTCGTGTGTAAGCCGCGACGCGCGCGCGAGGAGCGCGAGGATCCCGCCTTCACCTCGGTTGTCGAAGCGCAGCATCAGCATCACGTATTTCAGCGACACCGTCAGCATCAACGACCAGAACATCAGCGACAGCACGGCGAGCACGTTGGCCCGTTCGAGAGGCAGACCGTGCGATCCGCTGAAGGCTTCCTTGAACGCGTACAGGGGGCTCGTCCCGATATCGCCGTAGACCACGCCGAGGGCGCCGAGCGTGAGTGCCGCGAGAACCGGGCCACCGTTACGTCGCGGCTGGGGGGAGGATCTGTCGCCAGTGGGACGAGGCATCTGGAATTTCCTCTATCCGTATGAGGGCGGAAAGTCTATGCTTGTTTTTGCTGCAGCGCAACAACCGCGCGTTGCCTTCTCGAAACCGCACGCGTGCTGCCGAAGTTCGACGGGTCGAAATAGCCGCGGCGCTGCGGGCGCGCGGCATCTCAGGGCGCCCGGGCGTTCGGCGTCTTGGTGTGATCCACGGCAGGCCAGCGCTGGGAGACCTCGGGTAACGGTGTCTCCTTGCCGCTCATGCGTTCTATGGTGACGGCGTACACCGTGATCTGGTCGATGCGCGGGAAGAAGCCCTTGGGTCGGTCCCAGTCCTTCTTCGCGTACTTCGCCATGAGCCCCTCGCAGAAGCGCTGTTTGGTTTCCTTGTCCTCGACCACGCGGATCCTGCCGAACACGATCACGCTTCGGTACGCCACGGTCGAATCACACTCGAAGCGGCCGTAGGCGAACGGCTCGCCCGGCTCGTCCACCTCGAAGCAGACCCGCGATTCACGATCGACGTTCGCCCTGAGATGACCCCGCGCGCGCGTATTGTGCAGATACACCTGGCCGTCCATCCAGACGTAGAGCAGCGGAACGCAGTAGGGGTAGCCATCCTCGCCCACGGTCGCGAGCCGCCCGCAGAATCCGCGCTCGAGCGTCTCCAGCGCGCGTTCCTCAGCCATCAACTTGTCTGCTCGCCGCACCTGTGGGGCACCGCTCATCCCGATCTCCTTCGCCGGCCGCCGGCCCAATGAGAATTTCCTGCTAACGGCTTGAACGCGTAAATTAAAACAGCCTGTTCAATATCACATCTTGTGATCTAGCGTCGATGATGGAAAGCCGGTACTTGACAAACGACCTGTCATGCCTATATTATTCATATATGAATAAAAGATGCACGCTGTTCGGGAAACGCGGCCAGGGTGAGCAGGACCCCCAGCTGATGTTTTCGCTCATTCACACCGGGCATGCGGTCGAGCAACGCCTGGAACAAGCTTTGGCGCAGGTCGGGCTGTCCTTGGCGAAGTTCGGCGCGTTGACGCATCTTGTGGAAGCAGGCGAGCCGATCAGCTTGAGCGAGTGCGCCACGAAGATGACCTGCGTGCGCTCCAACATCACCCAGCTCGTGGATAGGCTCGAGGCCGACGGGCTGGTGCGGCGCGTGGAAGATCCGAACGATCGCCGGGCGGTGAGGGCCGCGGTGACCCCGCTCGGCGTGGAGCGCCAAGCTGCAGGTGCGAAAGAAGTCGCGAAAGTGCAGGCGGAGTTTGCCAAGACACTTTCGGGCGCCGACCACGGCGTGCTGGAGCGCGCGCTCTCAGCGATCAAGTAGGCGATTTTTTTTGAATGAATAGTACATATATGAAAAGTGCAGGTGCGAAGCTTAATCTGCAAGGAACCTTTTTTCAACGATCGAGAGATCACCTCCTCCAGGAGAGCCACATGAAGAACATTTTGTTTGTTTTGAGCAGCCCGCGCGGCTGGAAATCCTATTCGCATCAATTCGCGAGCCATATCGTCGATGATCTGAAAGCGCGTCACCCCGGCGCGAAGGTGGTTGTGCGCGACGTCGCGAAAGAGCCACCGCCGCATGTCGGCGAGGCGTTCGTCACCGGCCGAGCGCTGCCGCCGGAAAAGCGCAGTCCGACCGAAGCCAAGGCGCTCGCTTTATCCGACGTCTTGCTGGAGGAGCTCAAGGCGGCCGACGTCCTCGTGCTGGCAGTTCCCATGCACAACTTCGGACTGCCCTCCAGCTTGAAAGCGTGGATCGATCACGTCGTGATTCCCGGCCGCGCGTTTTCCTACTCTGAAAAAGGCCCTGAAGGACTGCTCAAAGGGAAAAAGGCCGTCGTGGTGGTCGCGCGCGGTGGCGTCTATTCCGAGGGGCCCGCGCAGCAGCTCGATTTCCAGGAGCCCTACCTTCGCGCCGTCCTCGGATTCATCGGCATCACCCACGTCCACGTGGTGCGCGTCGAAGGCGTCGCCATGGGCGAAGACGCGCTCAAGAACGCGATGGCGTCCGCAAAGGCGCAGTCGGAACAAGTAGTGCGCGAGTTTGCGTAATTCAACGGGAGATCGGCAGTGAGTACCTTAACTCAACACCTTCTGAAGAGCGGCCTGTATCTCGCCGCGATTCTCCTCTTGCCCGGTGCATTGATCGGCGCGCCGCTGCTGTGGTGGCTCGGTCATCGCAACGCGAGGGGTACAACGCAGCAGCCGGACCGCGCAGTGGAAAAGATCGACGGCCACTGCGCGAACTGCCCGTAGCCAACGCCGTCGGAAGGGATGTGATCCTCATGCTCGACTCACTTAAAACCGCAGCGAAATTCCTGTTGGGGCTCGCCGTGCTTTCCGCGTTCGCGCAGGAACTCGCCCCAGACGATCTGGTGAAGGCGATCTCGCAGGAGGTGATCGCCACCATCAAGCAGGACAAGGACATCCAGGCCGGCAATTCGAGGAAGCTCGCCGGTCTGGTCGAAGCGAAGATCCTGCCGCACTTCGATTTTGCGCACACGACGCGGATCGCGATGGGGGTCAACTGGCGGCGGGCGACGCCCGAGCAGCAGGAGCGGCTCACCCGGGAATTCAGGACGCTTCTGGTGCGCACTTATTCCCGGGCGCTCCTGAATTATCACGACCAGGCCATCCAGTTCAAACCGTTGCGCGCACAGTCCTCCGACACCCAGGTCACCGTCAGGTCCGAAGTGAGGCAGCCGGGAGCGCAGGCAGTTTCCATCGACTACGAGATGGAGAAGACGCCGTCGGGCTGGAAGGTCTACGACGTCAAGATCGTCGGCGCCAGTCTCGCCACGACCTACCGCGACACGTTCTCCGAAGAGGTTCGTAACCGCGGCATCGACGGTCTGATCGATCTGCTTTCGAACAAGAATCGCCAGAACGACGCGCGGCCCGCGGCGGTCAGCACGTAGGCGGCTCACGCCCGCCCTAACTGAAAGAAGGGAGTAAGACCATGAAAGTCAGGAATCTTTATTTGGCTGCGGCTTCGGCAATCTCAGTCGCAGCGGTTGCGGCGCTGCTCTCCGGTGGCGGATCTGCAAATTCGCAGCCGCGCGGAGGCATGCCGCCGCCCGAAGTCGCGGTCGTAACGGTGCATCCCCAATCGGTGCCGGCGACCTTCGAATACATCGGCCAGACGGCGGGCTCGCGCGAGGTCGAGGTGCGCGCGCGCGTGACCGGCATCGTCCTGAAACGCAACTATCGCGAAGGCGCGCCGGTCGCGCAGGGGCAGTCGATGTTCACCATCGATCCGGCGCCCTTTGAAGTGGCCGCTGCGCGAGCCGAAGCCGCGCTCGCCAGCGCCGAGGCGAAGCTCGCCCAGGCAAAGCGCAACAGCGCCCGCCTCAAGCCGCTGTTTGAAATCAAGGCCGCCAGCCAGAAGGATTACGACGACGCGGCTTCGGCGGAGCAGGTAGCCGAGGCCGAGGTGAAGACCGCGCGTGCCAACCTGGCGGACGCACGCCTCAACCTCGGCTACACCCGGGTCGAGGCGCCGATTGCCGGCATCGCCAGCCGCGCGCAGCGCTCCGAGGGGAACTACGTCTCCGGTCCGGAGGTCCTGCTGACGACGGTATCGCAGATCGATCCGATCTACGTTCTGTTCAGCGTCTCCGACGAGGAGCGCGTCAGGCTCGCCCGCGAGGCCGACACGGGACGCCTCAAGCTGCCCCGCGACGGGCGGTTCGAGGTGACGGTGAAGCTCGCCGACGGCAGCGTATACAGCGAATCCGGCAAGCCCAACTTCACCGACGTGCGCGTCTCGGGCAGCACGAGCACGAGCGAGGCGCGCGCCGAGCTGCCCAATCCCGCGGGCTTCCTGCACCCCGGCCAGTTCGTGCGCGTGACGTTAAAAGGCGCCGAGCGGCCCGCCGCTATCCTGGTGCCGCAGCGCGCGGTGCTCGAAGGCCCCAAAGGCAAGTTCGTGTACGTCGTCAACGCCGAAAGCAAGGCCGAGTCCCGGCCGGTCGAGCTGGGCGACTGGCTGGGCAATGCCTGGATTGTCACGGCAGGTCTCAACGCCGGAGACAGGGTGATCGTGGACGGCGTGATGAAAATCGGCCCGGGCGCGCCCGTGGCTGTCGCGGAGTCGCAGCCGCGGGAAACCAACCCCGCGAAGAACGGGACGGCCGAAGGCCGCGCTCCCGTCGTCGCGCAAAAGTAAGGGAGCTCACATGTTCTCTCGTTTTTTCATAGACCGCCCGATCTTCGCGGCGGTGCTGTCGATCTTCATCGTGATCGCCGGCCTCGCGGCGATGCGCAACCTTCCGATCGCGCAGTATCCCGAGATCGCACCGCCGGTCGTGACCATCACTGCGAACTACCCGGGTGCCTCGGCCGGCGTGATCGAGCAAACGGTGGCGGCGCCGCTGGAGAACCAGATCAACGGCGTCGAGCACATGATCTACATGAGCTCGACCTCCACCTCGAACGGCCAGGTGCAGATTCACGTGACCTTCGATATCGGCACCGACATCGACCAGGCTACGGTCAACATCAACAACCGCGTCAGGCAGGTCGAGCCGCGGCTGCCCGCAGACGTGCGCCGGCTCGGGGTCACAGTGGAAAAGAGTTCCTCGTCGTTCCTCTTGGTGGCCGCGTTCTACTCACCCGACGGACGCTACGACGATCTGTACATCAGCAACCACGTCACGATGAACGTGCTCGACGTGGTGAAGCGCATTCCCGGTACGACCAACGTGCAGATCTTCGGGGCCAAGGATTACGCGATGCGGATCTGGGTCAAGCCCGACCGCCTGACGCAGTTGCGGCTCACGACGGCCGATCTCATCGCGGCGCTGAACGAGCAAAACGCGCAGTTCGCCGCGGGCAAGGTCGGGCAAACGCCCGCAGGTGGCCCGCAAGAGCTCGTCTATACGATCACCACCAAGGGCCGGCTCGCCGATCCGGGCGAATTCGAGAACATCATCGTGCGCGCCAATCCGGACGGCTCGACGCTGCGCCTGAAGGACGTCGCCCGCGTCGAGCTGGGCTCGAAGGACTATGACTTCATCGGCCGGGTCAACGGCAAGGAGGCGGTGCTGGTCGGTGTTTTCCTGCAGCCCGGGGCCAATGCGCTCGAGGTCTCGAACAACGTCAAGAAGACGGTGCAGGCGCTTTCTGCGCGCTTTCCCGACGGGCTCACCTACTCGGTTCCGTACGACACGACCCGCTTCGTCGAGGTATCGATCCGTGAAGTGCTGAAGACGCTGGTCGAGGCGATGGCGTTGGTGTTCCTCGTCGTCTTCCTTTTCTTGCAGAACTGGCGCGCCACCCTCATCCCGTTCGCCGCGGTGCCGGTCTCGCTGATCGGCACCTTTGCGGGCCTCTATCTGCTCGGTTATTCGATCAACACGCTCACCTTGTTCGGCATGGTGCTCGCCATCGGCATCGTCGTGGACGACGCCATCGTGGTGCTCGAGAACGTCGAGCGCATCATGCACGAGGAGCACCTGAACGCGCGTGAAGCCGCCGTCAAGGCGATGACCGAGGTGACCAGTCCGATCATCGCCATCGTGCTGGTGCTGTGCGCGGTGTTCGTGCCCATCGCCTTCCTGGGCGGCCTGGCGGGCGAACTCTACCGCCAGTTCGCCGTCACCATCTCCATCGCGGTGGTGATCTCGGGAGCCGTGGCACTCACCGTCACGCCGGCCTTGTGCGTGCTCATTCTGAAGCACGAGCACAAGCAGCCGGGGCGCTTCTTCAGCTGGTTCAACGACTGGTTCCACCGCGTGACCGGGCGCTACACCGACGGCGTCGCGTGGATGATCCGCCGCGGCGGGATCGGGGCGGCGCTGTTCGTGGGGATGGTTGCGCTCGC